>Ga0265296_1004828_pt1 | contig 11495 bp, 4 predicted proteins | sample MunlanPumphouse1_FD_189073 | JGI IMG/M metagenome (GOLD analysis project Ga0265296, IMG submission 189073) | Groundwater microbial communities from a municipal landfill in Southern Ontario, Canada - Pumphouse #1 | ecosystem: Environmental > Aquatic > Deep subsurface > Groundwater | place: Canada...
GTCCGCTTCTCTCTGTGGGCGGATCTTGTACCCCAGCGGATCAGGCTGCGTGAATCGCATGAGTTCAGGGTCAAAGCTGCGGTTGCGCGCATACATGAGCTCGGGATCGCCGCCGCGCAGCATGCCCGCAAACCCGAACGGCGTGTCGTAGTGCTCGCATGATTCCTCCGTGCCATATGGGCCGTAGGAGCAGAGCAACCGCATCTTTCCCTGGATCTCCTTTGCGCGCGCGGAACCTGCGCGATCCGCGATGAAGAATGCGGTCCCCGATGCGGAAAGGGAGGCTATTGGCAAGGCGATGCCGTCGGCATATGCGAACTGCTCCATGCCGTTGTCGCTCGTCACCTCCGCCGCCAGCCGCCACCCGTCCCAGACGAGCTCGCGATCGACATCGGCAGAAGACTCCTGGATGCGCCGGTCAAAGGCGTCGTATTTGTAATCGGCCATGAGCCCACCCTCCTCCAGCACCTGCACGAGCCTGCCCAATGCATCGTAGCGATACTCATATTTTCCATTGGAGATGAGGTTGCCGTTCGCGTCGTATCGCAAGGGGATTGCTTCACTTGCAATGACACCGGTCAGTTCATTCAGTGCGTTGTACTGCATGCGGCGCACGTCGTCTCCGTCGCGCACTGTGGTGATATTTCCCACGCCGTCATATTCATAACGGAGTTTTCTCGCGGAACCGCCGCCCGGCGAGGTCTCGTCCACAGCCACGAGCCTGCCGAAGGAGTCGCGTGAATACGATCTTTGCTTGAAAGAGAGGGAATCCGTCTCTGTGCGGACTCGGCCGTTGCCGTCGAACGCCATTCGCCAGGACGCTACCGCCTTTCCGAAAGGATCCAGATAGCTGCGCGAGACCTCCTGGCCCGATGCGTCCCTCTGCGACTCAAACGTGAGGCGCTCGCCAAGTGCGGCGCGAGCAATGTGACCTGTATTGTCGCGCGATATGGATGCGATGCGTTTCTTGCCTGCGAGAACGGAGCTGACGAGACCGTCGGAGCCGTACGCGAAAAATATCGGAGCGCCGCCGGTGAGCTCAAGCGCGCTCACTTTGCCCGCGTCGTCAAAACTGCGGGCGATCCAGCGCTCTTTGGAAGACTCTGCGACGGGCCGCGAGAGCGAGTCATAGACGAACCGGGAGATCGCGTCGTCATCGGGCTCGTCCGGGTCGTTCTCATCCACCGCAAGGACGAGCCTGCCCAGGCCATCGTGCTCGAAGCGCTGGCGCATCGTGCCGATCGCGCCGGGCGAGGGAATCGCGGTGCGTGTAGAGAGCCGACCCGCGGCATCGTATGCGATTGCAAGCGATGAGCCGTTGCGGTCGATGACGCCCGTGACGCGACCCGCTCCGTCGTAGGCCGTGCGGCGCTCGCTGCCGTCGGGGAATCTCTCGAGGACGAGTCGGTCCAGCGCGTCGTAGCCAAATTCCGTGGAGTTGCCGTTGGCGTCGATAAGGCGCGAGAGGCGGTTGTTTTTGTCCCGGATATAACGATCAGGGGATTGTCCGCCTGCCGGCCGGCGGACAGGCTTCGCTTGCGTTCGCGATGACGCGCTCGTTTCGCGATTATCGGCATCGATGCGCTGCTCGATCCAGCGCGCGTTTGCAGGATCGTCGCGAAAGAGCAGCTGCAGGCGCCGCCTTGGAAGCGCGCCCGCGTACTCCATTCGCTCCTCGGCAAGGAGTTTGCCAGAAGCGTCCGCCGCACGCGCAGCGACGACGCGCCCGGCAGAATCCCGCTCGTAGTCCATGCGGTTTCCGAGGGCATCGATCTCGGCCATGACCTCGCCGAACCCGTTCAATCTATACTCGGTTCGAACTCCGCTGCCATCCACATGAACAAAGACATTGCCGTCCGCATCACGCTCCACGCACTCGGATGAACGCTCGGGAGTGCCTACGCCGAGCACCGCGCAGAGCAAGCTCCCATCCTTATCGTATTCGTACGCGGTCGCATTTCCTTCGGGCATAGTCATGCCCGCGAGCGCGCCCGTCGCATCATAGACATAATGCGTGTCCGCGCGCTCCTTCTCTGAGATCTGCATGCCCTTTTTGGTCATGCGGTCCAGCACGTCGTATTCGAACGTGTAGACGACGGGCGAGCCCTCGCGCTCGATCTCGGCCCGAACCAGATTGTCGTTCGCGTCGAACGAGTAACGCGCGGGTCCTTGACCGCTGCGCTGCTCGCGCACGACCTGGTTGAGGGCGTTGACGGTAAAACGCGCTATAGAGCCATCCGCGGCGGTCGTAGAGATGACGTTGCCGATGGGATCGTAGGCAAAAGATGTGAAGCCCTCGCGCGCGACTGCTTTGAGATAGCCGCTGCCGCTCGCGCGGGCCTCGATCCCGACGCCGTCGCCGTCCGGGTCCGATGCGGGATAATATTCGTAGCGGGTCTTTAAGCCGCGCGCGTCGGTCTCTTCTGTCAGCTGGCCGCTCGAATCGTATGAATATGACGCCGCGATCGACCACTGCGCATCCGCCGCGTTGCGCCTTTTCACGGCGATTAAATCCCATGGCGCATCGCCGGCATAATCAAAGAGCGTCTCTTCGTTGTCGGAGAATACGATATGCGCCGTCCGTCCGAAGCGCGGCTCGCGCTCTATTCGTGTGACTCGCGGCGCTCCATCCCCGGAGGGAAATTTCTCTATCTGCACCGCCAGTCCGCGCGCAGGGCCTTCTCCGTATATGAACCGCGTGCAGGCGCCGGAAGGGGCACACTCCCACACGCGCTCGCCATCATCATTATATTGATACGAGCCCAGGGGGATGTAGGCATTGCCGTCCCATCTGAGGCTTTGCAGGAGATGGCCGTTTGCGTCGTGCTCGTACAGGCGCACGATTCCGAGTTGATCCGTCACCCAGGCACGGCCGGCCACCCTCTCCCTACCCTCTCCCGTCAAGGGAGAGGGGGATGCTTCATATTGCACGCGCATCCACTGGCCGTCGCCGTATTGCTGGGCGATCACCCGACCCTCGTCATCATAGCGGTTTCGCAGGAAGACGTTGCCCCTCGGGTCCATGATCATGGCGATGGCGTGGGCGCGCGGCTCTCCGTCATCCGCGCGATCGTATCGATACGATGTCAGTTTGCCCTTTGGGAAATCCGGGGTGGCCGGCGAGCGCACGCCGATGAGCTCCTTGCCCTCGTTGTATTCGAAAGAGATCGTGCGCCCCGCGAAGTCCTTGATGCAGGATATGAGCCCGTCCTTGCGCCGCCCGAACACGATCCTGCGGCCGAATACGTCGATCGCCGATGAGACAAGACCGCCCTCGTCATACTCATATGCGATCCGGTTGCCGTGGCGATCGCGCTTCTCGATAGGCCTGCCTTCTTTATCAAAGCGCGTGACAAGGCCTTCCCGCCGGGAGAGCTCAAAGCCTCCTTCGTCCGTGCGCATGAGAGTAGCGTATGCGCCCGGTGGCGAAATGAATGCCTCCCCTTGCGCGCGGAAGAAGGACTTGCGGCCCTCTTCGTCGATATGCGTGAGTCCGTCTCTTGACCCGTCGTTCCAGGGCTTGAGCCTCTCCGCATAGCTGTGCGTCCAGCGCCAACCGAGCTCGCCCAGAAAAACGCTGCGGCCCCGGTATGTGCGCATGAAGCGGAAATCCAGGCCTCGGCCCGGGATCACTATGTCGGTCACGCTTTGCACGTATTCGCCGTTGTGCAAAAGCACCGGGTCGAGCGCGCCCTCCTTCGAGGGATTTTGCAGGGGCGAGCGCTCGACGCCCAGTATCGCGGCCGCGGGTCCGAGCATATGCGCGCCCTCGAGCGCTTCGGCGGCTGCGGTAGAGATTCGATCCGAGATCTCATCGTTGAGTTTTGCGAGATCGGACTTCACCTTATCAATAGGCCCGCGAAGTTCGTCTGACGCCTTCCAATCGCCGGCCTTTCCAAACAATCCATTTTCGAGGCCAGCTGCAGCCTTGAGTTCTTCCCAGTTTGCAGGCAGGCCGTTCAATCCTTCTGGGAGTCCGGCCTCCACGGCACCCCTTCCTCGATCGAGACCGGCCTGGATCTTTGCAGCGCCCTCGCGCAGGGGACCCAGGAGTTCGTTTTGTATATTTTTGAGTTCGTCGGTGATCCCTCCCACGACATTTTCGAGCTCGCCGCGCACGTCCTCGATAGGTCTCTTAATCAGCGCGTCGATCTTGTCGAGCTTGCCCTGTATCTTTGAAACCGGCTCCTTTATCTTTGCGATCATCGCGTCGAACGATGCGCCCGCGCCTATCGCGCCAGCCAGGTCGCGGGCGAGAGAACCGAGCTGCATGATGCTCAGGTTCAGACATTCCTTGTTCTGGATCTGCCAGACCATCACGCGCGTCACCTCCACCGCGCGCTGCAGTTCATATTCGTCGACCGTCACCCCCTTGAACGCGCGCGCATAATGGCCGGCCGCGGTGCCGCCCAGGATGGATGCGTATGCAGCGGTGGGGAGCTTTAAGATCGGCTGATTCAGAAGCGACGATTTGAGATCGTTCAGGACGTTGCCGGGTAGATATTTCTCCGCGCGCGCAGCATATTCCTCGAACGCCTTTGGCCCGGCCTTGAGCGCCTCGATCGCCTCGGGCGGGAGATTGCCGCCCAGCGCATCCTCCATGCGGCCTCGTATCGCAGCGACCGTACCGTCTCCGACGATCTTTGCAAACCCCATGGCCGCCGAGTCGGCGATCGTCGCGAGATCGAATGCCTTCTTTACGGTCTGGCGAAGATCGGTCGGATCGACCCACGAGGGAATCCCCGCGGAGAGCATCTCCTGCTTGAGCCGATCGATCGTGGAGTCGTACATCGATCCCACGATCGCATCGATGCGGTCGTTGAGACTCGTGTCGAGTTCCTTCACCACGGGGTTGCCCAGGATGTCGCGCGCTATGATCTCGCGCGCCTGCTTTGGCAGCCACTCCTTGAGCCGCGCCTTGAGGTCCGCCTGCACCCTGGCCCGAAGCTCGGCGTCCTGGCGGAATAGCTGCGCGAGATCGATTGGCGCTTCGCCTCGCCGCGCCTTATTGATTGCGTCCGCGAATGCCCCGCAGAGCCAGTCGCCGCCTTCCTTAGAGAGTGCCTGCTGCATCGCCTCGCGCGCCCTGCCCTCGACATAACCCGCGACGCCGTCGAGTGAGAAAGCACTCGAGAGCGCGGACGCGTTCGCTCCAGATACAAATGAGGAGACAGGACCTGCATGCGAAGCAGTGGGCAATATGGCGATGCACGCTGCAATAAGGATCGATCGGGCACGCGACATGTCGATCCTAGAAGCACGATGTGTGCCAGATAGCGGCGTTACAAAATCGCTTAGATTACGCGGGGATATTTTTTTGAGGAGATCCGCACTGCAGCGTTTTCGTCATCTGATGACGAAAACGCTGCAGCTGGTTCATGCTACCGGCAGCTGATGGATGGGTTTTCGGCAAACGTTGCAAGGCATTGCTTTGATTCGCCCTCCGCCAGCGACACGCGCGCCTGCACGGCCCGGTCTGTCGGCGGGTGTACGACCTTGATGACATGCGCGCCCGGGTTCACCTTTATTGCGAAGAGCGGCGTCTCGCGGCCCTGCACGGAGCCCTCTATAGAGACGAGCCCCCACGGCCGCGCGCTGACGGAGATCGTTGCCGAGCCGATCTTCTTGAGCGCAAATCCCTTCACAAAGGCGCCGCTCTCAGGCGTGAGCCGGAAATTCTCCGAGACGGGTGCGAAACCAGCAGCCGCGAGCTCGACGCGGCCATCTATACCCTTGCCTATATCTATACCCTCGAGCGTGAATGGCGTGACGATATCGCGGCGCTCGCTTCCAAGAGAAAGCACGCCGCGCGCGCCGACCGGCGTGCTGTCAATGGCCACAGCGCCGCGAACAACGGGCGGCGTGACGGTTGCGGCAGATAAACGCGATCGAGTCGAGGACTCAACGGGCATTGGCGCGGTCGCAGCATCTTGTCTGCGAGCGGCCGATCCGTTCGCATGAGGTATTGCGGACATGACGGCGATCATAAGGCCCACACACGCAGCGCGCCACCTGAATCGGATCGACGAGGCGTCCCGCGCCTCCGAAGCAGGTTCTGCCAAGAGGAAACAAGGCCCCATCACGCGCGTATTGGCGCAATCGCCCGGTTGCGCTGCAGCCGCGGGGGACTTTCTCGCCGCCTCGCCTGGAAACTCGGCGCGCAGGAATTCCGCCAGCTCGAGGCTCGAGCTAAGATCACCGAGCGCTCGCCCTGCGCGCCTTACATCGGTGAGCATCTCTGCTGCGCTCTGATAGCGCGTGGTCGGATCTGCGGAGAGGGCCAGCATGATTATAGCGCGCAGCTCAGCGGGTAACCGCTCGATACCCGCCAGCTCTATACGCGCGCCAGCAACCTTTTGCAGGAGCTCCACGTCGGTCTCCGCCTCAAAGAACCGCCGCGCCAGGAGCAGCTCGTAAAGCACAATGCCGCAGGCGAAGAGATCCGCGCGGGCGTCGATCCTCTCGCCGCGCGCCTGCTCCGGCGCCATGTACGCGTACTTGCCGCGTATCTGGCCAGTCGTGGTGAAGCGCGAGCGATGGGAGCCCTTTGCGATCCCGAAATCGGTGACCTTCACCTCCCCGTTCCACGAGATGAGGATATTTGAAGGCGAGACGTCGCGATGCACGATCCCGAGCGGCCGACCGCTCTCGTCCGTGCAGCGATGAGCGAATTCCAGCGCGGTGAGCACCTGGCTCGCGATGTAGAGTGCGTGCTGCGGGGCCATCGGCCGGCCCTCGCGGACGATGTGCGTCAAGAAGCGGCCGCAATCGATTCCGTCCACATACTCCATCGCGATGAAAGGCACCCCCTCCTCGCTGCCGAGCTCGTGGACCTGCACGATGGACTGGTGCGCGAGCAGGCAGAGTACGTTTGCCTCGTCCACGAGCATGCTTCTGAGCTCGTCGTTCTCTCCCCATGAGGGCAAGAGTTTCTTGACCGCCAGCGTCTTGGAAAAACCGCTATCCGACAGGAGCACGGCCCGAAAGACCTCGGCTGTGCCGCCGTTGGCGACCTTCTCGACGAGGGTATAGCGGCCGAATCTGCAGGGGAGGTTCATATCGGAACGTCCTATAAGCAAATCGCGTGCCATCGGACGATGAAAAATGATTGCTGAACGATATCAACTGTAGCGAGCAGACGAGATTTCGGTGAATGTTCCGAAGGCAAAGCAGGTGTGCGCACAAAGTACTGCTGATCCTGATCTCTCCCATGGCAGAGGCCTCTTTCGAGCACCTCCCCCTTCAGTAGATTGCGAAGGTGAGCGTGGCATCCACGGCGCCGGCCAGCCAGAACCTGGCCGAGCCGTCTCTAACACCACCTCCGAGCTCCGGCCCCGCGTGGAATGACAAGCACATTGGGAGACTTGGGGTGTACGGGACTACATCTATGCCGATCAGGGCTTTGACGCCGCCCGCCTTGAAACTTTCCGCCACTTTCTGCTCGGATGTTGTCGTCACAGTGCTGTACTGCTGCGGCTCGAACGGGCCGGTGTACGTAGGGACCGTGGTCGTGCTCGTGACCTGCTCGGTGTGCTCATTTGTCTTACCGATTTGAAAAAAGGCGCCGAACGTCAGCGGCATGCGTATCTGAATCTTGTCTTTCAGGCCGAAGAGCCTCCATGACGGCATGGTCCAGTTGAAACCTATCCTCTCAGATGAACCTCCTAAAGAGAAGAAGTGTCTGTATTCGGCCATGTACTCGCTATACACGGGTAGAATGAAGTCGGGCGTATCGAGGGAGAATATCCTGCCGAAACCGATCTGCGCGCCGACTCCCAGGTTGGCAGGTCCCGTGAAGGTGTTGGCGTTGTAGCCGACCACTGGGCCCAGGACCAGGGTGTCTGTCTTGATCAGCGAGGGATCCCCGGCTGATATCTGAGGGATCCTCATGTTCGGCACAGCGTCGATTAACTTGTCGAGCGCAGATCCTGCGTTGCCTTTGTCGGCCGCAGCCGCAATCTCCACCAGCTTTAACTGCATATCCATCAGCCTATCTTGCATCTCCTCCAGTTTAGCCTGGACAGCCGGATCCATCTGTACTGTCCGCGATGTGTCCGAGTTTAACCTGAGTTCGTTGCCTGCCATATGATTGCTCCTTTAATCGTCTTACTTCATATTGATTGAATAGAGCCCCTTGGCTGTCGCCGCATAAATCGACTGGCCGTCGCACGAGACCGCGCGCACGTCCTTTGAGGGCAGATCGCCGGTCGCGTCGGTCCATGTCTTGCCCTTGTCCACAGACTTGAAGACGCCCTTTGAGGTGCCGACCATGAGCGTCGTGCCGCAACCGCTCACGGCGCGGACCTCGTCGAATGCGCGCACTTTCTGCCACGTGCCGTTCGACACTGCTCTGGAATACAAGGCATCAGCGGTCCCCGCGTAGTTCGTAAGGCCGTCCGGGGAGAAGACCGTAAAGACCTCCTCGCTGCCGAGCCCGTTCAGGCCCCATGATGCGCCGCCGTCGTAGCTCCGCCAGACGCCGCCGTCGGTTCCGGCATACAGATCATTGCCGGGGAGCACCGCGAGATCGTGGACTATATGACCCTTGAGTGCGCTGCCTGCACCCTGCCAGGCAGCAGCGGCATTCATCGGGTTATTGATATGCGCGCTGAGGTCTGTGTTGAATGCAGTGCCGAGATCGGCCGCGAGGATCGCAACATTCCCCGAAGAGAATGCGATATCGCAGACCCTGTTGACGCCGATCACCTGGCCGGAAGATGAGGATGTGATCCCGTGCTGGCTGTCTGTGGAGCAGGTTGCGTGCGTGCCGCTCTCTCCCACGCCGGCAGAGAACATGCGGAAGAGATCGACAACATCCCATGAAGCGCCATCATCATCAGAATAAAGGAGAAAGCCGCTCGTGCCGACATAGATGCGGCTCCCCTGCTTTGCCACTGCGCTCACGGGGAATGCGCTGAACGTCGAGAGGAGCTGTGCATCGATTTTGCTCGGGAAGGGGAAGCTGCCCAGCGCACCCAGTATGTCCACAGTCTTTGTGGTCCATGATGCCCCGTCGACGATCGAGATCTTTGTGGTCTGCGTAGCGCCGCTGATCGAGCCGTTGTGCCCGACCGCGATCGGCTTGCCGGAATCGTCCACGTCCATGGAGCGGATGTCGCCATCAACGACCTTGGTCCATTTCTCCTCGCCCCCTATCAATGACCAGGGGAGGGGCTTGAATATGTAGGGGCCGATGATCTGCAGAATGTCGCACGCATTGCCCTTGCCGTTCTTGTCAGAATCCTTCTGGTCCTTGTTTGCCTTATCAGGGCAGTTGTCGATTGCATCCGGCACCCCGTCGCCGTCTTTGTCATTCAAGACCGCGTCGCACGCGTCGCCCAGGCCGTCCTGGTCCGCGTCTGCCTGGTCCTCATTGGCCACGTCAGGGCAGTTGTCCTTGCTGTTCGCGATGCCGTCGCCGTCTTTGTCCTCTGCATTCGTGCCTGTATCAGGCTCGGGATTGGTGGCTGGCTCGGGATTTTCCGGCGCGGGATTGGCGACTTCGCTGGGGCTTAAACTGCCGCCTTCGCCGCATGATGTGAGGATTGTGATCGAGAAAAGGGCAAGGACAATGGCAAATGCCTGGATGAGGGGGAGCTTGCGTTTCATATCGCAGCCTCTTTGGGAGCAGCCCCTGACTTCGCGGGGCCTAAGCCCCCCCTCTTGATCTATTCTCGGCTGAAATTTAGAAATGTTGCTAGATAATTAGATTTTCATAAAACCTGCTGAAAATACGCAACATTAACGGCCATCCGCCGATAAGGACCGCATGAGTAGAACAGATCCTATGCGCTACAACCCCCTGCCAAAGGGTTATCCGCCAAAGCCTGCTGTGCCGGTACTTCCGCAGCTCGGCATCGACGAATTGGCTGTGCGCCCGCAACTCCTTGATTTCCTTGCAATTCAGCGGCGTCCGACCATGCCCGCGCTGTGGAAGACCCGCGCGATCCTCCATCCTGTCACGTGGAAGGCGAGGCTCTTTGCGGCAGAGGGGCGTGCAGAGGAAGCGGAGTTCCTCTACAGGCTGGCCTTTTCAAGGGGCGAAAAAAATCCGGAACTCGATACAGCGGTAGACCGGATAACGGCGAAGGCGCTCGAGATAGCCGGCGAGATCCATCTCACCACCCACTTACTTGGCATCTTCAAGAAATCGATTATCTCTGACGTAGCCTCTGTAAGACGATTTCTCGAAGAGAAGATGGGCAGCGCGATCACGCTGATGGATGTGGTGAATCTGCTCGACTTCGCCTCGCCGCTCTTTCCGCTCAAAGGAGTTGAATTCACATATTCCGTCTCGGCCGACGATGAGGCGCCGAACTTTTCAGTCGCAGGGATCTATGACACGCAGGCCCTCCCTGTGGACGAGCTGCGCTGCATCGTGCGCACCGAATGCATCGAAGGCCGCTTCTCCATCACGGATCGCAACGTCTCCCTCGACGACAAGATAAAGCGTCTCGGGCTCGGGATGCGCCAGCTCCTGAGGCTTGCGCTCTTTGCCAAGCAGCGCGGCATGGAGCGTTGGACCGGGATGATCACAGAGGACGGAATGTTCGCCTGGCCGAAGATGGGAGCCATCGTCACCAAAGACAGCATCGACGGCGTGCGCGAGCGGCTTGCAAAGCTCGTCAGCATGGGAGCGGTAGATAAGATCGATCTCAACGCAGATGACATCTTTACGATCGCTGGCATCGAGATAAGCGCAGACAAAGTGCGCAACGAAACGGCCCTGCGCACATGGTTCACCAAAGAGGCGCATATTTCCAGTTACAAGGTCGATGAGATGACCCCGCCATATAAGGTGGGAATGGCGGCGTTGAGAAATTATCCAATATACGCGGAGTACGAGCCGGACCGAGTGATCAAAATACTTCTCGAAGGGCATTTCCCTAATAAGCTTCGCAAAGGGCTGGTCGCTGGCAAGTCAGACAGCGCAGATGATGCATCTATGGAGGATGCGCTCTATCTGGCGCAGCAAGGTCTCGAGGATGACTTCAGGCGGGCGCTCATGGAAAACTGGCTGATGAATTCTGTGGCGGATGATTCGGCCGCAGGCCCTTCACTCCTGGAAAACGTGGACAACCCTTTCATCTGGATGCCGGAAGCTCCGGAGATCGAACTCTATGGAGGGATCGCATCACCAGTGCAGCTATTTGCAGGACACTTGCTGCGAATTTGAATTCCATCAGCCGATTTTCAAAATCCTGTTTCACCAGATCCCTCGCACGCCGATGCCGCCGCCCAACATAGTGCCCATCGAGAAGTCACCCGCGCGGTTGCGGCTGCTGAGCTCGCCCGTTGCGGTCACCGTGCCGTTGGGATCTACCTGCACCGTGCCGTCGCCGGGCCGATACGAATAACTGGGCTTCGCATCCTTTACCGCCCCGGCCCATATTCCGCCGCCTAACTGCCAGAAGAAGTGATACGGGGAGCCCTTCGCAAAGGGGTACGCGCCCTCGACGTTGACCATGAGGTAGCCTGCAGTGAGCGTCCTGTCG
>Ga0265296_1004829_pt1 | contig 11494 bp, 18 predicted proteins | sample MunlanPumphouse1_FD_189073 | JGI IMG/M metagenome (GOLD analysis project Ga0265296, IMG submission 189073) | Groundwater microbial communities from a municipal landfill in Southern Ontario, Canada - Pumphouse #1 | ecosystem: Environmental > Aquatic > Deep subsurface > Groundwater | place...
ATATTTAAACTTTTTGGAGTAACTTAATAATATAGTCAGTCATGCGGAGATACTGTTATCCCAGCAACATTTAAAAAGTTCTTTCAGTTTTATCTTTTAATACAAAAATGGCAAAACCAATAAGATCTACCCCAAAATTAAGTGGAAATGATGCTTCAGATTTCATTAGAAAAATGATTTGTTTAGAGAGAACTAAGATTAGTAACAAGGATAAAGAACTTGTAGAACAAGTCAAAAAAAATTCAATATTTTTTAAAGTCTACTAACTGATTCCAATATCTTGAATATATCTTTATATAATAAACACTAATTTTTAATCATTTCTAATAAGAGTTCTTTTTTGGGGGGTTTGATGGGGGGGAAGGGAGAAGAAGATTTAGAAAACGATTAACTTTTTATATAAGCACATTGTAAACTATTAATGTTAAAAGTGATAGGATTTGATTCAAGAGAATTTAAAAGAGAAGTAATAAAAAGTGATGGGTCAAGAGGAAAATTTCGTTCAGCAGTGGGTTTTGGAATTAGAGTGGATGATTATGATTTGTTCGACAAAAAATATAAGGAAATATTAGAAAAAGTTATGCTTAATAATGGAATTCAAAAAGAATATAATTATTATTGTGTTAATGATTTAAAAAATTTAAGTAATGTGGATAAAATTGTTGAAGAATTTATTTTGGAAATTGAACCATTTATTTCGAGAGTACATGTTTTTTATACTTTATTTTCTCCAAAAAGGAAAGAAAATATATTAGTATATGGAAGATATTCAAGAAATAATCGATTAAAATTAGCAAAAAAAACTAGAACATATCAAGAACTATTGGATGAACATATAATAAATATGTTTCCAGAGATATGTGCATGGAGACTATGTGAATGTGTGGGTCCCCCACTGCAATTTCATTTAGACAGTTTTTCAGGACACATAAATGGAGCCCACGAAGAATTAGAGAGAAAAAATATTCAAAAGATAATATTTCCTTCGGGAGATTGCATCAATCCTGTAATTTCTACGGCTGATTTATTTTTACATTTTTTTGATAAAAGATTGGAAAAAAGCAATTTATTCTTAATTTTTGATAATATCAGAAAAGCTATTCCAGAATATGGTGAAAAAGTGTTAGCTTACCCCATATCGAACAAACATTTATCAAACATAACTCCCTTAGATAAAGAACCAGTTCAAAATTTAAAGTATTATAGAAGACCAATTTATTGGATATTTAAAGGAAATATCCAAATGGATTCTGGAGAAATCAAAAGATCAAACCCATTTCGACTTCTTCTAGATGGAATATCTTCCAAAGGAGGAACTATAAGAATGTTTGATGAAAATAAAGATTCTAAAGAAATTAGAGAAGGAGATTATGGGGTTTATTTTAATGATTCTGGAAAGGAAAATGTTTTATCCTATAGGAAAATGGGTAAAAAAATTATCCCTTTTTCATTAGATTTGTTTATACCAGAGGAAAATAGAAATCTTTAAAAATGCACTTTATCTAACATACTTACGGCATATCCGATAGTTTATGTCTACTGAGTAGTTAAATCGATAACCCAATTTTTTAGATAATTATTGTTTTTTCTTTAGTCTTATCTCTCCTTTCTTTGCTTCTGCTGAAAGCTATTCAAGAAACCCAAATCTTTAAACTTTATGATTTTGGGGGGAAGAGATTTAAAATTTAAATAAAAAAGAAATCTCCTTAACTCTAGATTTCACCAATTCTCTATTTCCTTTATCCAAATGAACAGAATGCATAGTAACATTTCTTGAGGGGAGTACTTTTTCAAACGTATTAATAAATTTATTTTTATTTGTTTCATTTAAATAAGGAATAATTTCCTTCCAATTTTTATTTGAAATAATAATTTTTAATAATTGACCTAAAGTTACATACTCTAAATCATCCTTTCTTATTTTATGAGAGTAATATGGTTCTTTTTTTGCATTTTCAATATCTCTTTTAATATCGTCATCTAACCTTTTATTAAGCCAATCTCTCTCTCCCACAAATATATTTCTAAGAAAATCTCTTATAGTTGCTTCCAAGCAGAAAATATCTCTATAAGAATCCATCATTTCAGTAGCCTCTCTATAATATAATAATGGTTTCAAGGGATTATCTATTCTAGTTGCAGAGGAAGATTTTGAAGTGCCTTTGTTAATTGAAGATTTAAAATTAATTTTAGCTGCCTTATATAAATCAATACCCTTAATTTCCTTTGTTTTTATCCATTTCCCTTTACTTTTTTCAATATATCCAAACCTATTTGCTCTATTCATAATTGTACTAATTATCGTATGACTAATCCCAACAATCTTAGATATCTCGTTATTATCTTTCTTTTTTGCGTTTTTTAAAACTTCAATAGCTTTAGAAGATATATTTAAAAGAGATTGTAAATTTGTTGCCAAATTTTCAGCATCTGCAACCATCTTATATTACTTTCCTATATTTAGTTCCCTCTTTTATCAAAAGTCCTTCACTCTCTAATTCTTTCCAAATTTTAGAAACTGTTTTAGATGAAGCATTTAAACTTTTAACAATTTCAGTTTGTCCCTTTTCACCTGTTAAATAATAAATCTTTCTTTCTGTTTCATTCAATTTCTTTAACTTTTTAGAAATTTTATCTTTAACTAAAAATCCCATAAATTCCCTAATTTTTTTAATATCTTCTTCACTTGTCATTTTTCTTATCTCCTGCAAAAGATACCCTCTTTCTTAAAGTACTTTCTCCACATTTCAAAACTTTCGCAGCTTCTGAATTTGAAGCCCCCAGTTTGGCAGCGATTAAAATTAGTAAATCTCTTATTTCTTCAAATATTTTTGAATCATTGTTCTTGTCTTGTTTATCCATTTTTCTTTTTATTCTCCCTATACTTCCTAGTTCTCAATGTTGTAAGAGAAGGTCCACATATCTTGAGAATATATTGCTGATTGAATCCTGCATCTTTTAAGATTTTAGCCTTGCTTTCTCTAGATTTATCTTCTAAAAGTGCTAAGAGAATACCGTTCAATAATCTATTATTTTCTTCTGAGAGATTTTTCTCCATCTTAGATTCATTTTGTCTTTGACTTGTCATTTTTCTTTCCATCCTTTAGAATTTCTTATGGTAGATTCTGAAAGACCCAAAATATTTCCAACTTCTAAAGAAGTAAATCCTAATTTTCTCAGAATAATAATCTTTTTATTTTGATCTTCTACTCCTTGAGTTGCGAGCATGGCAATTACTTTATCAAGTTTTTCACAGATTACTTCAAATTGTTTATTATCCATTTTGTATCTCCTTATTTTTCTTTTTCATTAAACTTTTTTCCTTGGCTACATGAATTGGAGATATATTTAATATTTTTGATATCTCTTGATTCGTTATTCCACTTTGCGAGAGAATTTGAATTTTCTCCCTTAAAGACATATTTTTAGAAGAATTAGTAATAGATAGCAACACTAATGCATTTAATTTTGCACTAATCTCTTCAAAAATATCTTCTAACTCCTTAGGCATTTTCTGCTAAAGCCTCCTTTGTTTTCTTTGTTTTCTTCTTGATAGTATTTAACTCAACGGCAATATGATTTTTATCTTTTCCTAGTATTGAAGCAATTTCTTTGTAATCTAACCCCAAATCACTAAGCATCTTAATTTTGTCTCTAACAGATTGATCCCCCTTAGTTAGTTCAATTAATAAAGTAATTACTATATTTAATCTCCTTACTATTGCTTCCTCATAATCTGTTCCATTTTTATATGTCATTTTATTATATATTAAATACCCCCTAAACACTTTTTAAACTTTTTCCTTCGTTATATTAAAAATATTTAGTCTTTTTACTATTTAAAGGTTTAGGACTATTACAAGAAAGTAACACCTAATTATGTTTTTCATCTCTTTTTCAGTCTTATCTCGCCCTTCTTCGCTTCTGCTGAAAGCTCGTCGCCTTCATGGAAGCCGGATAACTCCACAGCCTCTTTTGGAATTATGATTTCATATTTGAAATAATTATCTCCACTTTGGGCTTTTCTGCTAATATGTTTCTGTAGTTTCATAGTATCAAATGACATCGTTAATATATAAATATTTAGACGTCAAAAGGTTTATAAATAGTAGACGTCTACTTATATTATGGTTTGTTATTATAAAGAGATGTTTATGCTTGGGATATTTGTCTCCTTTCTAATCTGGGGCGTAGTGATTTTATTCGGGAATGTTATTTTGGAGTGGTTTGAGAGAATAGGAAGAATTTTAAAATGAAGAATATAAAAAGAGTTATGGAAAAAGGGGAAAAGATGTCTTTTAATTATATTGGTAGTAAATTTTCTTTGTTAAAATTTATTCATTTTGTCTTTGATAAAGAAGTTAATGAAGACATTGAAACTGTGGGGGATTTGTTCGCTGGAACGGGGATAGTTGGATTAAGCTTCAAAAAAAAAGGGTTTAGAGTAGTTGCTAATGACATTCAATATTATAGCTATGTAATTAATAAAAAATTTCTTAATACAAACAATATTTTAGAATTTAATGGATTAATTAAGGAAATTCCGAGATTAAAGATTAAACAAGGAAAAGAAAGAATATTGGATGTTTTATTCTTTTTAGATAATTTATCAGAAAAAACAAAAGGCTTTATTTATAATAATTATTCTTTAGAGGGGACTAAAAATAAAGAATTTCAAAGACTGTATTTTTCTAATGAAAATGCAATAAAGATAGATACTATTCGAATTAAAATAGAAGATTGGTTTAAAGATAAAAAAATAACCGAACAAGAATATTTTTATTTATTGGGCACTCTAATTGAAGCTTCAGATAAAGTAGCAAATACTGCATCTGTATATGGTGCATTTTTAAAAAAGATAAAAAATTCAGCACAAAAAGAATTAAAATTAGAATATAATGAGATTGTTCTTAGTAATAAGAATAATGTTGTTTTTAATGACAACATTTTGAATATTTTAAATAGTGAGAAGATAGACTTCTTATATTTAGATCCGCCATATAATGCAAGACAATATTGCACTAATTACCATATACTTGAAACTATTTCTAAATATGATAATCCGATAATTTATGGGAAAACCGGATTAAGAGAATATCAAAAACAGAAATCAAATTTTTGCATAAAAAAGAAAGTTAAAGAAGAGTTTAAAAAAATAGTTAAGACCACGAATGCAAAATATATTTTATTAAGTTATAATAACGAAGGTCTTATGTCAATAGAAGATGTTCAAAAAATTTTATCCCTTAGAGGAAATCCAAAAACTTATATTTTAAAATATAGAAGATTTAAAGCGGATAAAACTAAGAGTAGAAATCACTCAGCAGATTCTACTTATGAATATTTACATTTTGTTAAATGTGAATGGAATAAAAATGATTTTCAGATAAAAGAATTTCCAATTATTGAAGTTAATGATGAAATAATAAATAATCAAGATAAACTTATTGATAAAAATGGGAAACTATAATGAAATAGATTATGAAAATTGGAAAGAATATCTGGGAGATATTACTACTAATTCCATTTGGCTTACTCCCAATATAAATAATGGAAAATTTATTATTCCAAAAAGAGATTTTTTACCAAAAAACAGTCAAACATTTCATGGACTTTTTATTCCAGAAATTCCGTATCAATTTATTAAAAGATTTACAAAACAGGGCGAAATCGTTTGGGATTGTTTTGGTGGAAGTGGTACGACTAAGAAAGTGGCAGATATATTAAAAAGAGGGTGTATAATTAATGACTTGACTCCCAAAGAAGATTTTATTATTCAAGGTGATTCTGAATTTTTTAATCCTGAAAAAAATGTTCAGTTAATTATTATGCATCCTCCTTATCACAATATAGTAAAATATTCCAATAAATGTAATGATGGATCTAATTTTGAGTCAATTGAAGATTTTTTAATTTGGTTTACGCGAGTAGCTAAAAATGTGACTAAATATTTAGATAATAATAGATTTCTTATATTAATTTGTGGAAACCTCTATTCCTGTGGAGAAGAACATACATTGGGCGTTTGGTGTAAAGATATTATTAGGGAATTGGGATTTAAATGCAAATCTCACATTATAAAAGATTATGGAGAAACAAAGGGGAGTAATAAAAACTATAATCTAAATTATTATAGACAACTAAAGGGAAATTATAATAGCTTTTATGGGGACAATATTTTTGTATTACAGAAAAACTAATTATAAGTTACTTCTTGAAAAACTATCTTATTGCTTAATATTTCATACTCAAAGAATTTTATTGGTTTGCAATTATTTTTAGAGTTGAATTCTTTAAAGGAATTAATTAAAGAACTGAAGGCTATAGAAAAATTTTTGCATTCGTTATCCCCAAATTTCCTTTTTTTAGATTTACAAAAGTCAGGTATCTTCTTTGAAACAACTATTGGTTGAATTTCTTCTACATTAGCATCTTTAATGAATAATTGAGTCCAATCAACATATCTTTTAAGTTGTTTTATTATTCTTAAATCTTCAAATGCATAAACACATTTGAGTTCAATAACACGAAATTCTTTTTTATTGCTCTGAAGAGTTATTGGAAATACATCAATTCTTTGCATACCTACCCCACAAGAGACTTCATTCCCTAACCATAATATCTCTTTTCCAGTTCCAACAATTTTATTCAATCCGGGATTATTCTCTCCCGCATTTTCAGTAATATAACTCTGCAAATGAACTTCATGACTTCTACATTGATTATATCTCAATTCCAATAATGGGAGAATATCTAATTTTTTATTAGATTTAGTTAAATCATATTCAATTGCTTCGTTTACATCACTAATAATTTTGTCCGAAGCTTTATCAAAGGTGAGATTATCACCTTGTATTATTTTATTCTCATTCTTCTGTCTTATCATTTGAATTAATTTAATTGATTCTTCATTGGTAATTGGGGTACATCCACGATTGCCTTTTAACTTTCTATAAATTAAACTCCAAATAAGATTTTTAGGAGAATTAATTAATTTAATGTCATCTAACGCTTCCCATTCTGTGACACCCAAAGAAAAAACCTCTTCTGGTGCAATTAAAGTTCTAAAAATTAATCTTTTTTTTAAAAGGTCGCCTAAATAAATTCCATTTTCTTCATGAAAAACTATTGGATTATGTTCTTTTATTTTGAATACTCCGAAAAACATTCCCTCTCTTTTTGATGTTTGAATCAAATAAAAAATAACTTTATCTCCAATTCTAACTCTTTTTATGTCGGACAAAAGTCCAATAATTGTTTTTTCTTGAGCAGGTTTAAGAGAAATATTCTTAGGATTATCCAAATTTATATCAAATTCCTTAAATCCAGTTCCAGCAAACATATATTTCAAATGTATTGGAAATGTTTCTTCATCAACAATAAATACATGTGTTGTCATTTTTTGTCCCCCTTAAATATTAATTTGCCTCTAAACTCAATAGGATCTTGCCAAAAACAACCATCACAACCAATTGAAGGATTATATTTTAAGTTTCCGCGAATTACTGAAATAGGATAACCAATGTTTTTTGCATCAAATCTAATCCCGGTGTTCTTGCATTCTTTACAAAATTGTCTTTTTGCATCATTTGCAGCTTTACTAAGAGGCTGAAAATCTGATAATTTTTGTGTTGAAGAGTTCATAACAATTAGATTATCCTTTCTTCCATTCTTATGATCTACTTCCACTCCAGAAGTCCATAAGATAATACATCTTTCATTCTTAATTTTATTTTTAATGTCTTTTCTAATTGCTTGATTTCCAATATTTTGATCATTAAATCCTAAGAGACGAATTCTATCAATACCATTTCCTTTAGTTTTATTTTTATCAAACTCTATTTGATATTTTTTAGCTAGACTTGATTCTTTTCTACACCAGCTTCCACCATTACCTAATTTCAAATCTTTATATCTTCCTGTAAATTCAGATATATCAACCCACCCAGATATACCTTTTTCATCGGGTTTTGCAAGTTCTAAGAAAAGTTCATTCTTTGTGCTGTTTTCCATAGTTCTATTTAATCTATATTAATAAGAGAAGTATAAAAATCTTTATCTATGTGAATTTATTTTTAAGAATTAATCTCATAGGATTGTTTTATTAAATCTAAGGAATTTTCTATATCTGCCACCGAATTTATTGTAATCTCATAATCTCCACTTCCAAAATGCCCAACTTTTGAAACATCTCTTGAAATCTTTTTAAGGTCTTTTAATTTTCCAAACTTAATATTTATCAAACATTTAATAGCAAACTTTTGCAATTGAACATCTACAAAATTTCTATTATTCTTCTTTACCTTAAAAGAAATATAATTGCTTTTTTCAACAATAGTTATATTCTTTTGATTTATCTGCAGAATTTTCTCTTTTAATTTTTCATATAAATTAAATATTGTTGGATTAGAAAAGAGAGTTTCATTATAAACAATTTCATCTTTATTCCTATTTTTCCAAGCTCTTTCTATAGACTCATTCCACTTTTTCTGTTGTTCTGTGAGTTTCATAAGAATTAGATATAACAATAATTTTTAATCTTTTCTCCTTAATCAACAATCCCAATAAACTTAAAAGAGAAACAGATTACTTATTATAATTATAAGATTGTCTAATCAATTCAAAGAGCTTTAACAATTCATCTTTATTCTTTACTAAAACTTCGTAATCTCCATTACCCCAATGACCGATCTGTTTCGGTTTGGTTAAATCTCGTGCAATATTATAAGAATCATTAAGTTTGCCACTTGGAACATTCAAAAACGCTTTTATTGCATTCTTTTGTATAACAATATCTACAAAATTTGTTGTAAGTTTATAGGCAATATATTTTGCTTTAGCTTCTTCGGTTATAGATTCATCTAAACCAGTTATTAATTCCTTAAGTTCCATGAAAAGTTCTTTTACTTCTTCAGAAGCTAATTGAATATGCATGTCAAGAGTATACTCCTTTTGAAGTTTTGTAGAGATATCTTTTTCTTTCCTTCCTTTTTCAAATATTTCTCTAGTGTTAATTCTTATTGCTTTTTGTGTCTCTGATTCTACCATAAGAACACTATCTTCATAAATACGATATCTCAATAACTCAATTTTTATAGGTAATATCTCAACGGTATCCAAGTCAAATTTATTATAACTTTCAGCTACGCAGATAACTCTTGGAGAGGTCCAATCAATCTCTAAAGAAATATTCTTACTTTTGCATAACATTTCAAAATTTGCTTTATGATCTAATAACCATTTTAAATAAGATAATCCTTGATTAATTACATTCTCATTTTGATTTCTTTTATATTCTATTATTACTGGTGAACCGCTTTTATCAATCCCCAATGTATCTATTCTACCTCCAAAGCTAGTGCTATATTCGGTTGCTAAAAGTTCAACATTGAGAATAGTTAAGAGATTTTGTTCAAATAAAGTTTGAATATTCTTTTCTTTCTCTAATTCAATGATTGATAATTTTGTGACATTTAAATTCTTTATTTTATACAGTGCCATACTTATTCAAGAAACAACGCTAATTTAAATTTATCCCCCCTTCCACCGCACAACAACCAAAACCCCCTCACCAGCATCGTAACCCAAACTCATCAATTTCCTGTCAATCTCTTTGTTTGTCTTTCCAACTTCTATTATATATTATAGCAACTCCCCTTGGAATTAGCCAATCCAGCAAAGAAAATGAATATTCCTAGAAAAGATATAAAAGACTGCATCCTCTTTTAACCATCATGGCGTTAAATTTATTTGGTAAAAGACAAGAAAATATTTTGTCTAATGCTCCTGTTATAAATTCAAATTTATTAGACAAACGGATATTTAGTGTTTCTGAAATTACTCGGCATATAAAAGATATATTGGAAGGAGATAAAAAACTTGGAGATTTTTATTTGCGAGGAGAAATATCTATTCCCAAACAATATCCTTCAGGTCATACCTATTTTAATTTAAAAGATGAAAAAAGCCAGATTAATTGTGTTCTATTTAAGAAAAATTGTGAAAATATAAAGTTTAATTTAGAACATGGAATAAAAGTTATTATTAGAGGAGGTATAGATGTTTATGAGCCTTATGGAAAATATAGTGTAATTGTTGAAGAGATACAGCCAGATGGAATAGGAGCATTAAATCTTGCTTTTATTCAACTAAAAAACAAATTAGAAAAACAGGGATTATTCTTAGATAAGTATAAAAAACAATTGCCAAAGTTTCCAAAAACAATTGGATTAATTACTTCCTTAAGTGGAGCAGTTATGCACGATGTTTTAAATGTTTTAAAGAGAAGATATCCAATTGTAAAAGTATTGATAATTCCTACAACTGTTCAAGGAAAAGAAGCACCAAACTCTATTATAAATTCAATAGAATTAGCAAACCAATATGATTATAATATTAATGTTATTATCTTGGCAAGGGGTGGGGGCTCATTAGAAGATTTATGGTGCTTTAATGAAGAAAGTGTTGCAAGAGCAATTTTTCAATCTAAAATACCCATAATCTCTGCAGTGGGACATGAAACTGATTTTACAATAGCAGATTTTGTTGCAGATTATAGAGCTCCAACACCATCAGTTGCTGCTGAAAAAGCAGTTCCAGATATTAATGAACTAAAAAAATTAATAAATAATTTTAATGAAAGAATATTAAATGCAACAACTAATTTAATAAAATCAAATAAATCTTTGCTAAGTCAAATAGCAAACAGACCCATTTTTAAAAAGCCATTAGAAGTGATACATGCTTACTATCAAAATATCGATAGTTTAGAATATATGCTTAAATCAAAAATATCACAGAGTATGAGTCTAAAAAGAAAAATCTTAGAGATTTTAGATTCTAAATTATCTGCATTAAACCCTAAGGCAATACTTGAAAGAGGCTATAGTATTGTAATGAAAGATAATAAAATAATAAAAAACGCTAATGAAGTAAAAATAGATAATAATATAAGTGTAATACTCTATAAAGGAGAGATAGAAGCTAAAGTTAAGAGAGTAAAAAAATAATATGGTACAAAAAGAAGTTTCATTTGAGGGAAATTTAGAAAGGCTCAAAAAAATTGTTGATGGCCTGGAATCAGGAAACACCCCATTAAAAGATTCCATGAATAAATTTAAAGAAGGCACAGATATAATTAAGCAATGTTATAAAGAATTAGAAGATGCAGAATTAAAAGTGGAGACCTTAGTTAAAAAAGATAGAATAGTTACCAAAGAACCGTTTAAGAGGTAAAATCTCAACCCAATCAACTTCTCTGTTATTTCTAAACATTCATATAAACCCATAAGCATTCATATAAGTATTGTCATCCTATACACTCTATCTATACATTATATATCTATTGCTCTATATTAACAATAGTAATGCTTAAATACTATCTTTTATCCTTAATCATATGAAAAAAGGAAAGAACATATATCCTGCCTATACAAAAATTTATAAACCAAATTCTACTAATATTTTTAGAATATTCCCTGGTGATCTTACGGGG
>Ga0265296_1004830_pt1 | contig 11494 bp, 9 predicted proteins | sample MunlanPumphouse1_FD_189073 | JGI IMG/M metagenome (GOLD analysis project Ga0265296, IMG submission 189073) | Groundwater microbial communities from a municipal landfill in Southern Ontario, Canada - Pumphouse #1 | ecosystem: Environmental > Aquatic > Deep subsurface > Groundwater | place: Canada...
TAACGATCAAACAAAAAAACAGATTGATAACAGTTGGGCAGCAACACCAAATGCCCAACCAATAACTAACAACTCTCAACCTTCAACTAATTCACAAACAATACCAAAAAAGGAGGTGCTTGTTGATCCTTTTGATGAGGCAAAACAAAAATACTCTAATTTTGTTAAGCCAACTCCAGAAACTCCACAATCGGAAGTTCCTCAAAACCCTCCAGATCCTCAAATAAAATTAGAACCGTTTGCAAAGCCAGAGCCCACTCCACAAGTCCCAGTTCAACAACCGATCGTCCAAGAACCTGTTGCACCAGAACCAAAAGCGAAAATTACTATTGAAGAAACTACTAATGATGTTATTGCCCCAACAGTTGAACAACAACCTCAAACAATAAAAAGAGAAGTACCAGCCCCAGCACAACCAGAACCACCAAAAGTAATACCTCTTTGGAAAACTATACTAAAAACATTTGGCCTTTTTGTGGGTATTGCTGTATTTATTTTTGTATTTTTAAATTTCCCAGCTTATTTTGATAAAGCAAAGTATGCTCTTGGAGGAAATAACAGTTCTACTGTAGAGTCAACATCAACTCCAACCCCTTCGCCAACATCTAGTACGCCCAAACCAATGCTAATTTCAACTGGGCCAGAAATATTTAATGAATTTGCTCTTCTGGCTATGGGTTCTACTATAAATAATCTACCAGTAGATGAACCTACTCCAGAACCATCACCAGCTCCGACAAGTTCTAGCACAGTAAAGAAATCTAGCACTTCAAGTACATCGTCAAATACTGCGTTATCAAATAACATGATCTCTATTCCCAAGCTTGGCAAAAAAGCCCCTGTCATTTGGAATTCTGCTCCTGATGAACAGACCATGCTAGACAACTTACATAACGGCGTAGTACATTATGCCGGCACTGCCCTACCAGGAAGTGGTAAAGGACCTATATTTATCACTGGACATTCCTCGTATTATTGGTGGGATAGCGGAAAATATAAGACAATATTCGCTACTTTAGATAAATTGACGACAGGTGACGAGATAAAAATAAATTACGAGAACACAATGTATACTTACAAAGTTTATGACAAACAAGTCGTATTACCAGACCAAGTTGATGTTCTAAAACCTACAGACGAGCCAGTTCTAGCTCTCATGACTTGCGTTCCTGTGGGAACAAATCTAAAAAGGTTAATTATTTGGGCAAAACAAATTTAAATTAACTCTTTATTGCCAACCAATAAAAAAATAATATCACAACTAATAATAAAACCGAGAAGAAAATTCCTATGTATAAACAACTACAGGAATTTTTATATTTACTTTCTTTGTCCAGTTCGTCATAAAAATTATTATTGCTCATTTTGACTAACCCCAAATCCAAATTTCTTCTTAATTATTGACCATATTTCCATAATTTCTTCGCATCCTAAATACCAAGTAATTGATAGATATACTCCGGCACCAACAAAAATAGAAAACAAAGTTTGAGTTAGCACTTGCCAAACCCGGTCCAAATCTCCCATCAAGCCACCAGAAAACCATTTAGTAAATTGGACCAAAAGTCCCATAATAACTGTGGCTAATAAGATTTTAGCAATAAATGAAAGATTATTTTTTTCATATTTTTTCATCTGGGGCAATTCCATACGTAAATAGATATAGAGTAAAATAACATTCAAAAAGCTGCCTAACGAAAAAGCTAATCCCAATCCTTCTACTCCCATACCTGGAGAAAAAATAAAAGCGAAAATAATACTGGAGGCAAAGGAAATTATACTAATATACATTGGGGTCTTAGTGTTATGAACCGCATAAAATGCCCGCGCTAAAATTGAGACAAGTCCTTGGGCAAAAAGTGATAGAGCTAAGTATCCAAGAGTATTGGCGGTTGATACAGTTTGGTCCCAACCAAAAAATCCTGAGCCCAAAATCAATCGTACTATCTGTGCTCTAAGCAGGATAACTCCGATACTAGCTGGAATTAATAAGTAAAGGATCGATCTGATGCCCTTCCAAATATAGTTTAAAAACCTTTCATTTTCACCCTTGGAATACGACTCAGATAAACTGGGAAAAATTGCGGTTGCAAAAGATGTACCAAAAACAACAACTGGCATTGTTTGAATATTGTCTGCTAAACTAAAAATTGCTATCGATCCAGCAGCTAAACCAGAAGCGATAAAAGTGAAAGCCAGAAGCATAAGTTGCATTGCCCCGAGACCAATAGTTCTTGGCAGCATTAATTTAAATATTTTTCTAACACCGCTGTGATGAAAATCAAAACTCGACTGATATCTATATCCTAATTTGATTGCAATAGGAATTTGGATTAACATGTGCAAAAAAGCGCCTATAACTACACCAACAGCGATGCCCCAAACATTATATTTATCAGCTAAAAATAGGGTGGCAATAATGATACTAATGTTGTAAACCAGAGGGGCAGTGGAGTAAGCGAGAAATCTTTTGAAAGAATTTAGGATCCCACCAAAAATATACGAGATGCCAAAGAACAATGGGGAAAGCAACATCAACCTAGCTAATCTGATAGTAAGTTCCTGTTTCTCCAAACCAAATTGAGGCACTAACAAGGGAATTAACTTTGGCATAAAAACTGCTAATAGAAGGCAGGATGCAATCAAGATCAGTATAGAAATATTCAAAAATGAATTGGCAATGTGCCAGGCCTCCTCTTTTTTTTCTTTGGATAAGTATTGGGTAAAAACTGGAATAAAAGCAGCGGCGATTGCGCCTAATATTAGCAAATTGAAAATCAGGTCTGGCAACCTGAAAGCGGTATAATAAGTATCAAGTAAATCAGTCGGGATTTTTTGTGCTAAAAAATGATCGCGAATCATACCAAGAATATTAGAAATAGTCAGAGTCACAATCAAAATCCAGGTGGCACCCTTAACGGAGTTTTTTCCATTAATATAGTTTTTTATTTTTTCCATACCAAGTATATCAACTTTCAGTTAATAATTATATGTTTTTAATTATTAACATTTTTATTTAATTCTTATTTACTTTTAGCCCGATTATGTACTTTCAAAATAATTATTAAAAACATTCTGAAAGTTGTATTACTGGGCATATTATCTTTGTTTCTAGTATGTGCTAAAACTTTTTATGACTTTATCAAAAATAGGAGAATAAATATCATAGGTGTCGGTATTGCACTTAAAAATAAACTGATACAAATTTCCAGCATACACATAAAAATCCTGGCCGCGGACATTATCTTTTCGTGTATAGTTTTCGCGAACAACAAAATGACCGTTAATATCGCTCAGCTTATCGAGCGAAATTAATTTATAGCCAATTTCATCTATCAAATCTTTTTGAGTCGCAAACTGATCCGATCTTGCCTTGATATATTTATACCAGTCGTCAGATGTTTTGATTTTTTTATCTGGCTCCAAAACATATTTCAATACCTTTAATGAAGCTCCAATCTTACTATCATCACGACTCGGATCAATAAAATAAGTGATATTTTCAGCTATGAGCGGCTCGGTAATGTTTTTATCACCACCTAAGTCCTGTGATTTCCAGACGCCAGGGTACATGAATGATATTTTATAAGTATCATTTTTGAAAGTAGTATCTACTGATTCGTTTATTGCTGTTGGCTGAACATATTTTACTTCAACGTTATTTGTTTTTGATTTTTTAAAATAATAATAGGCGACTCCAGCAAGCACGATAATTAAGATAAATATTAATATTTTTGAGAATAGCGATTTCATTTTTTTCCTCCGAGCTTATTTAAAACAAAATTAATTCTTTCGATTGATTCGTCCTTACCCAAAATCCACATTAACTCAGTTGGAGATGGTGACTTTTCCTGACCACTTAACGCAACTCTAACTGGCCAGAAAACATCACCGTTGGATAAATTATTGCTCTTCACTATATCTTGCAGAATTTGATTTAAATCTTCTATTTTTTCCCATTTAGGTGGTGCGATCTGCGATAAGCGATCTGCGATAAGCGATAAGCCCTTTTTTGTATTTTCCAAAATAGATTTTTTAAAAACTATAATATCTTTATTTAAATCTGGTTCTTTGAAAAAATAACTATCAAGTGCTGGAAAATCAGATAATTTTATCATGCGGTTTTTTTCTACTTGAATAATTTTTTCCAAATGTTCTTTATCTATCGTTGATAGTTGACTGTTGAAAGTTATTAGTTTTTTAAATAATTCTTTATCAGATAGTTGATGTAAATAATGTGCATTGAAATAATCCAACCTCTCAGTATCGAAAATTGCTCCTGCCTTATTTACCTTTCCTAATTCGAACTCTTTGATTAATTCATCAAGTGTAAAAAATTCCTTTTCGGATTTAGGACTCCATCCAAGTAATACAATATAATTCAACATTGCTTCCGCAAAATATCCTTTATCACGAAAATCTTCCGTGACGGAAACAGGGTTTTTTCGTTTACTCATTTTCGTTCGATCTTTGTTTAGGATAAGCGGGATATGGGCAAATTGGGGTGGTTCCCAACCCAAAGATTGATAAATAAGAATTTGTTGAGGAGCATTATTAAGATGTTCATCGCCACGAATAACATGAGATATTTTCATCTCATGATCGTCAACGGTATTAGAAAACATAAAAGTCGGGATACCGTCGCTTTTTATGATAACGAAATCATTGAATTCTTGTGAGTTAAATTCTAAATCACCATGAATCAGATCCTTAAATTTAATTAGTTGATGGTTGACAGTTGATGGTTGTTGGTTGATCCTGAACCAAATCGCTCCATCTTTTTTGTAGGCCTTATCCTCTTTTATAAGTTGGTCAATATATTCGTTATACAAATCTTGTCTTTCGGTTTGGTAAAATGGTCCTTCATCATATTCCAAGCCCAACCATTTTAAACCTTCCGTAATATCGGTTTCTGACTCTTTAGTATTACGATTTTTGTCCGTATCTTCGAAACGCAAAATAAATTTACCGTTATTGTGTCTGGCAAATAAAAAATTGAACAAGGCAGAACGAGCCGTGCCAATATGAAATTTACCCGTTGGACTGGGCGCAATCCGCACACGAATATTATTATTTGAATTATCTTTTGCCATGTTTCTATTCTATCTAATATAAATCAAAATATCAACTCAATATCATTCAATATCAACCTAATATTATTCAATATCAATCTAATACCAACCAAAATATATCTGGAATATCAATGAACAATTCATCGCCTAAAATTGCGATAGCAAAATTAGGCGATGAAAATTATATTTTTTTGTAATTAGACAGGAGATTTACAGAAAAAATTTATCTTTCAATTTTTCTTCGTGGTCAATTTTTTTGACTATCATAAAGGTAATATATGGCATAATTTCATAAGCGTTTTTAATAATTTCGATTTCTTTCTTGCACGGGTAAGGAAAAACAAAAACACTTTTTTGCAACTTAATAAATCCCAATTGTTTCAATTTATTACGAAGAACTTCTCTGGCAATCTTCTTTTCTTCTGGTATATCAAAAATCACCACTCTCCAAAGACCATCCCATTTTTCTGGCTTTGCGATATTCAAATCCTCCAACCGATAATATAAAGCTTTCTTCTCACCTTTCTCGACTAATTCAAGCATTAGTTGATCTTGCTTCTCTGTTATTTTGATCCAACCTCGTAACTCGAGTTTCGCCAAACGTTCTTTCAAACGATAACGATGTTTTAGATAACCTTTCAAAAGATTAGTGGGAAGTTGGGGAGATAAAATTGATAAACCAATAATACCACCTGCTTTTAACATCCATAATAAGATCTCTTTTGTTGAAATACGATTTTTCATTGTTATCCTAAATCTTGTATTTATCATCGCCTAATTTTGCTATCGCAATTTTAGGCGATGAATAATGTTCTATAGAAACTACATCTATTTTATTGATCTTTATCGTGGACTAAAAGATAGCAATCATAATAAAGTAAAATGCAAGGAATTATTAATTAGTAAAATAAAAAGTTGATAAAATTCTTTCGCGATAATCTTCTACATCAACCTGTTCAAAAGTACAGTCTGAAAATAAAAGTACAATTGTCATATTGCCTTTAGGAATATTAATGACATATCCTCCACATCCGGCGTCACCATCGGTGTACATATAAGACGTTTTTCCATTCACATTGATTGTTTTTAAATCTGCTAGGTCAACTTTCCCAAACATTCCATAAATATTATTGGGATCAAGTTTACTTTCAATTATATTAATATTTACCGAACCACTATTTTTAGAATATAAATAGCCGATGCTTATCATATTTCTGATCGTACCCTTAGTTTCGTTATATTCGAAAAAACTGGGATATTTGAAACTAAAACCATACTCGCTGTTTAAATATGTGGGCCAATCCTTGGTCTGACTGATAATATTTGTGGGAACATCGATTGGTTGTTTATAAAACTTATTAAAATAAAATCCAGTAACACCTAAAATAATTACAATAAATATTCCAAATATTGGCCAGCTGATTTTAGGATTTAATTTTTCCATTAATAACCTCTATAAAATGAGATAACGTTTTCAATTAAATTTAAGTGTAGCGATTATTTCATCAAAAGTTTTGTACCAACTTTGACTAATCGGTCCTGTTTTACCAACCACTAGATCATTATAGAATTTTTTTGTACCATCAGGATTATTTTTCCAAACCAAACTATTTGTTACTCCATACTCATCTTTCATAAAGTAACTTAAATTTTCTTGAACAATTTTATCTATATCATTATAATCAAGCCCTATAATTATCCTATCATCTCCATGGTAAATTACTGCGGTTCTATCAAATCCTACATCGGTAGTATCATAGACCATTAATGCTGTAAATTCTTTCCCTATCGCTCCACTTATATTTAATAATTTATTTGAACCTTCTACTGGCCAAGAAATACGAGTTGACGGATCGCCTTTTTCTATCGCAGCTTTATCGACAATAGCATTATCATAATCATATCCATTAGGCTGAAAACCAATTGTAGCTATTTTTTCAGTACTTATAGATAAAGAGATGGATTTTGTATTTGTGCCATCATCTTCGAACACTACGATATCTTTTGGATAGTTAAAACTAAAACCGTAATCTTTACTCGTATATGTATTCCAACCAGTAATTTCGGAAGAGGTGGTTATAATTGAAGTCGGAGTAGCTGCCACAGTTGCTTGACTGGTTTTTTTGGTATCCTGAAAGTATTTATATAAGTAATATCCAGTAATACTTAAGATTAACAAGATAAAGATGATAAAAATTGTCCAACTGACTTTTGAATTTAGATTGGTCATCTTATCATCTCCATCTTCAATTAAATTTTAGTGTTGCAATTATTTTATCAAAACCTTTGTACCACAATTGACTAAACGGTCCAGTTTTACCAGCTACTAAATCATTATAGAATCTTTCTTCCCCATTAGAATAATCTTTCCAGACTAGCGAATCGGGATATTCGGGATTGTCTTGCATAAAATAATCTGGATTTTCTTTAACAATTTTACTTTCAACGCTCCAACTATAACCAACTACTATCTCTATAAAATCTTCATTATGGTAAATATTTGCATTTCTATAAAAATGTATTTCTGCTGTCTCGACACCTCCCAAGCTGGTATATTCTTTTCCCACTGCACCGCTAATATCTAATATTTTATTTGATCCCTCTACCGACCATCGAAAGTGCGTTGATGGATCGCCTTTTTGCACTAGATCCTTATCGGTCATAACAGTCTCACGATCATAACTAAAATTATCATAAACATCGTTTAATTTTTGAGCAGATATACCTAAATAAATAGACTTGTGATTTGGATCAGTATCATTGTACATCACAATATCTCCAGGACAACTAATAGAAAATCCATAATCTTTGCTCGTATATGTTTTCCAGCCCGTATCTGGATTTGTTTCTGATAATGTAACGGTTGGCGAAGGGATGGTTGAGGTAGTTGGAGTAGATGACTTAGTAGGAATTGTTGATATAGAAGTATTCGAAGTTGGGGTTGAAGACGTAGATTTTATTTTTGCTAAAATAGAGCTGGAATATGTTTGATAATAAACAATATTTAAATAAATAAAAAATGAAAGACTAATAACAATTAATATTGTCCAACTAACTTTCGGATTTAAGTTCTGCATTTTATTCCTATCAATAATTATTTTTCCACAAATCCAATACCCTCAATCATTTCCCAACTTGAATCTAATTCTTTTTTATTTGTTCCATCAAGATTAATAATATTTAATGTTTGGGTTGGAGTATCATTACTCGCATATTGTGAATAAATAATTTTGTTATTTTTCGTCCATGAAATGATGTTAGGACTAGCATCGAGATCCTTGATGACATATTTTACTTCTTTAGAATTAACATCAACATAAGTTATATTGTCTTTATTATCCTTAAATTCAATGTAGGCAATCTTATCGCCTGAATTTGACCAAGTCATTTGAGTAGGAGAAACATCAATATTTTTCACAAGCTGAGTAGTTTTGTTTGTAGATAAATTAAAAGTGTTTAAAGTATAATTTGACACTGCTCCTTCAGTACCAGAAACTGTCCCATTACTTAAAAAATAAGCAATCTTTTCTCCATCAGGTGAAATAAATAATGAATTAACATTATCACCGCTTAAACCAGTTTTTTCAATTTTATCAGTTGATAAATCCAGATAGACTAATGCTTCAAACGTACCCTGAACATTCACATTCAAATAGATCCTATTCCCGTCATGGGACCAAGCCAATGGGCTTATTTCTCTAAAACGTTTGGCATCAATGGCAATATCGTTTTCATCAAGCAAAGATTTTACTTTATCGCTATCGAGGACCAATACCATCTGACTGCCTTTATAATCAATTGTCCAAAGTTCATTATTGTTTGTTTTTGTACTTTCCTCTAAAACATAAGCTATTTCAGTTCCTGCAAAAGAAAAAATCGGATTGATAATTGATTTTGTTGTTGAAAAAGAAAGAAATGGTTTGTTTGTGTTGCCGTTGTGATAAATATTAGCAATATATTTTTTTGTTGTTTCATCGTAATAAGCTTGAAATATAGACGATAAATCATTACTAGCAATATTTGTATAAAAATCATGATCATTTAATTTTGCAACTGTTTTATCGGCATTGTTATAATTCCAAACAAGGTAAGTTGAACCGTTTAAGTATTTAGTATAAGCAAACTCGCCTTTAAAATCGATGTTATTGTCAAAAGATGTAGCGCCGGGACTGGGAGTAAAAGAAGGGGAAGGAAAATAAGGTGAAGTCGATGAACCTGGATAAAGCGTACCGCTTGTCGTTGGCGCGGAAGTAGAGCAAAAAGTTGTCGCAATATCATTTTTTAAGTCGCTATACCATGTATGGCGTCTATTATATAAATATATTGAACAGACGATAACAACGATTGTTGCTACTAGCCTTAAGGCGATGTCCGATTTAGAGCCTGGTTCAAACATATTACTTTCCTTTTAATAATCCGCCCCATTCAATAAGTGTAAATCCTTTGCGAGGGATGGATGATAATTTTTGTGGCTGGATATCAATTGGATTATTTAAACCTTCGAAATCTAAGAAAATTCTAATAGTAGTATCTGGTTTTGGCGAAACCGATAATGGTGCTAATTGATTCATCTGTTTTGTGCCAAACCAAGTCAAACGAGTATATGGAGTTTGTGGCATTTTTGGCCACCAGAAATCCATAAAATCAGCACTTTCTTTAAGGTTTAATCCCAGTTGTGAAAGATGATCTTCAAGTGTTGATTTTAGATCTTCTTTTTTTACTATAAATCCTTGATCAATGTTTGGATAAATTCCATTTCCCAATCCTTCCCAAAATAGCGAATCGTAGGACTTACCATTAACTATCAACTTTCCACTTGGGCTCGCTAAAGCTGTCCAACCGTTTTGATACAGTGGCTCGCTCTTGGTAATATCTGCGCCAACCTTCACTGAAACTTGTGTATCCTTTTCTGGATAAAGATAGATCACCGGCTTTCCACATTCTGCTAATCCAGCATATTCTCTGCTGGTAAATATCACGTATTCACTCAGTCCGTCTTTATAAATAAAAACTGGCTTTTGAGCAGCGAATTGTTCAAGTGTTAAAATCCCTTCAGTTCTCCCGACTTTATAATTTTCATATGCTGCAGCCATTACAGCATCATCTTTGGCAACTATGTAAACTTTCTCGCCCGAACCAGTTGTGCCTGCTTCGGTTAATCGAGATGCAATATTGGCAGTGTTAGTAACCTCATTGATACTCGATCCAGATCCACAACCCACATACCCCTCTGGAGTATATTTAGCACTATTTTTTGTTCCATCTTTCCATGTGATTAAAGAGACTTCATCGTCAGTTTGAAAATCGAATTTGATAGAGTAATTAATTAATGATGTATCCACTAATTTCACATAGTAAGCAAAACCATTTTCTTCGGCAACATTTTCTCGATTACCAGAGGCGACTCGATATAAAGTGCCGTATTCCGTATCCACAATTTTTACAGGGCTTGTAAGCTGCGAGTACATCTTTGACGCGAGGAAAGTACTTGCCGATTTCATGGTAATTTCTTCTAATTTTAGAAAATCTGGTGCGCTTAAAGAAATATATCTCGTTGTGGAATCAAAAATAATATTTTTGTCTGTTTGAAACCATTTGTCAGCTTCTTGACTGTTCTTTTCAAATGAATGATTGGCAAGATACGAATATTCATTATTTATCTTCTTAAATCTAGCGAAGATATCTCCTGAAACCATCCCTAAGCTTGAGCCAATACTTAATATTACTTCACCACCAGACTTTAAATCAGCGACTTTGTAATATGCAATATCGTTTGTAACAACATTATCGGTTGTACCACCTTCAACGTACTCTTTAAATAAATGTAAATTGTCCAGTTTCTGTGGTTCAGCTAACCAAGTGACGCCTGGATCGCTAACATGAGTGATAGTTTCTGTTGATGTCGGTGTAACTGATGTAGATGCCGTAGGCGATAGCGTGGAATCATTTTTTGAGGTTATTTTGCCACTGTTATAATAATTCTTGACATATGGATAAGCATAAACTCCACCAGCACCTAAAATCAAGAGAACCAAAATAACAATTAATGTTTTTAATGTTTTGCTCATAAATCTCCTTTGTTAGCTTATTAGCTTGTAGCTTTTTAGCTTATTAGATTTCCTAACAAGCTAATTCCTAAAAAGCTACCTATCTAGATTGATTATATCATATCCATAGCCTTGATTCGAGTTTTCCAAACCAAGATTTTTTCTAAATTTGGAAATTAAATCTGTTTTTTCTGTACCAGTTAAAAGTTGTGGCTGAAGATTTTTACTAACAGTTGGCAACAGAACCAGTTTTAGTTTGTCAGATGTGATTTCGCCTGCGATTATTAATCCTCGTTGAGTTTCCTTAGAAAAAGTTTGATCAAAAAGCAAATTACCCAGCGAATAAAATATTGGTTTGCCTTTATACATTTCAGC
>Ga0265296_1004831_pt1 | contig 11493 bp, 10 predicted proteins | sample MunlanPumphouse1_FD_189073 | JGI IMG/M metagenome (GOLD analysis project Ga0265296, IMG submission 189073) | Groundwater microbial communities from a municipal landfill in Southern Ontario, Canada - Pumphouse #1 | ecosystem: Environmental > Aquatic > Deep subsurface > Groundwater | place...
ACCCTTGAACAGGGTTATCCGGACCGTGGGCCGCATCGAGTATGATGAAAGGAATCTGGCGACTGCCAACACCAAAATAGAGGGGTGGATCGAAAAGCTCCATGTCGATTACACGGGACGTTATGTGCAAAAGGGAGAACCTCTGGCGGAGATCTACAGCCCGGAGCTGGTGGCGACGCAGCAGGAGTTCTTGAATATTCTGCGCTGGGCAGCTCAGGGTCCATCCGCTAAGGATGAACGCACGGCCATGCTGCTTGTCAAAGACGCCCAGACCATGCTGGAGGCGGCCAAAGAGCGGCTCCGGCTTTGGGATATCAGCGATGATCAGATCAAGAAGATCGAAACGACGGGCAAGCCGATCAGAACGCTGACCGTCTACAGCCCCGCCAGCGGTTATGTCCTCCAGAAGATGGCCGTCCAGGGGATGCGCGTCATGTCGGGGGAAAAGCTTTTCGATGTGGTCGATCTTTCCAGCGTTTGGATAGTCGCGGACATCTACGAGTATGAATTGCCTCTGATCAAGCTGGGACAAACGGCCCGGATCGGCCTCAGCTATTTTCCGGGGAAGGAGTTCTCTTCACAGGTGGATTATGTCTATCCCGCTTTGGCGAGCGAGACGAGAACCGCCAAGGTGAGATTTACGATCCCCAACCCCGAAGGCGTTCTGAAACCCCAGATGTTCACCAACGTGGAAATCAAGATCAACCTCGGCAACCGGCTCATCGTGCCCTCCGAAGCGGTCATCGATACGGGGGAGAGGCAGATCGTCTATGTGGACAAGGGCGAGGGGTTTTTTGAACCGCGGGAGGTTACGGTCGGCCTCAAGGCCGACGGAGTCGTCGAGGTAACGGGCGGGATCAGGGCGGGCGAGAAGGTCGCCTCATCGGCGAACTTCCTGATCGACTCGGAGGCCCAGTTGAAGGGTGTTACGCCGCTGAAAATAAAAAAGAAATAAGGCAAACATCACGACTCCGCAAAAGTCGCAAATCTCCCTCCCCTTTGACGGGGGAGGGTCAGGGTGGGGGTGAGAAACGGCAGTATCCCTGCGTGTTATTTCCCCCTCCCCTTAGTCCCCTCCCGCCGGGGGAGGGGAAAATTTACTTTTTCCGAGAGCATCAACCATGATTGCTAAAATAATTGATTACAGTGCGCGCAACCGGTTCATCATCTTTCTTCTGGTGGTTTCGCTGGCCCTCTGGGGATACTGGGCCTTGACGAAGACCCCGCTGGACGCCATTCCCGACCTGAGCGATACGCAGGTCATCATCTATACGGAGTGGCAGGGCCGGAGCCCCGATCTGGTGGAAGACCAGATCACCTACCCCATTACTTCCACCTTGCTTGCGGCGCCGAAAGTCCAGTTCGTCCGGGGATTTTCATTTCTCGGAAGTTCTTTTATCTACGTCATATTTGACGAAGGGACGGACATCTACTGGGCGAGAAGCCGGGTTCTCGAATACCTGCAGGCGGTGAAGGCGAAAATCCCCGCCGACGTCAATCCCGTTTTGGGCCCCGATGCCACGGCCGTCGGCTGGGGTTTTTCCTATGCGGTGGTCGACAAGACGGGCGGACACGACCTGGCGGAGCTCCGCACCATTCAGGACTATAACGTAAAGCTGGCCATCGAAAGCGTGCCGGGCGTCTCCCAGGTCGCCAGTCTGGGCGGATTCGTCAAACAGTACCAGATCACCATCGATCCCAACCGGCTTCTGGCCTACAACATACCCCTCATGGCGGTGATCGAGGCGGTCAAAAAGAGCAACCGCGATGTGGAAGGCCGGGTTCTTGAATTTTCCGGGATCGAATACATGATCCGGGGACGGGGCTATATCAAGGGGCTGCAGGATCTGGCCGAGATCGCGGTCAGCACGGACGGCCGGGGGACGCCGGTCCTGCTGAAGGATGTGGCCGACATCCGACTCGGGCCGGAGATCCGGCGGGGGTTGGCGGAACTCGACGGCAAGGGCGAGGTGGCGGCCGGCATTGTCGTGGTCAGGTTTGGCGAAAACGTCCTCAATGTGATCGAAAGGGTCAAGGAGAGGATCAAAAAGGATATCGTCCCCAGCCTTCCCAAAGGGGTGGAGATTGTCACCACCTATGACCGATCCGACCTGATCGAGCGCTCCATCGATACCTTGAAGGAAGAGATCATCAAACTGACGATCGCGGTCAGCGTGGTCTGCATCGTCTTTCTTTTCCATCTGCCCAGCGCTTTCGTGGTCATTCTCACGCTGCCCATTGCCATTCTCATTTCCTTCATCTGCATGTATTATCTTGGGCTTACGTCGAACATCATGAGTTTGAGCGGCATCGCCATCGCGATCGGCGCGATGGTGGACGCCTCCATCATCATGGTGGAAAACGCCCATAAAAAACTGGAGGAGTGGGAGGAGGCGGGCAGGCCCGGGAACCGGACGGATGTGATCATCGAAGCCGCCAAGGAGGTCGGCCCTTCGCTTTTCTTTGCGCTTCTTGTCATCAGCGTGGGATTTCTTCCCGTTTTCACACTGCAGGCGCAGGCGGGAAGGCTCTTCAAGCCGCTGGCCTACACGAAGACCTTTGCGATGCTCTTTTCCTCCTTTCTTGCCGTTACACTGACCCCTGTCCTGATGACCCTGTTTGTCCGGGGCAAGATACGGCATGAAGACAGAAATCCGATCAGCATCATCCTCCGCAAGCTCTACGAGCCGGTGGCGGCAGTTTCGCTGCGCTTCCGGAAGAGCGTCATTGTTATCGCCGTGATCATTATGGCCATGACGGCCTATCCATTCATGAAACTGGGGTCGGAATTCATGCCGCCGCTTTACGAAGGGACCCTTTTTTACATGCCCGTTACGGTGCCCGCGGCGGGCATCACGGAGGTGTCCAAGTTACTGCAACTGCAGGACAGGTTGTTGAAGAAGTTCCCGGAAGTGGCCCAGGTATTCGGCAAGGCCGGACGGGCGGAAACGGCCACCGATCCGGCGCCGCTTGAAATGTTCGAGACGGTCATCAACCTGAAGCCGGAAGCGGAGTGGCGGCCGGGCATGACCGTGGAGGCGCTGAAAAATGAGATGAATGACGCCCTCTCCATACCGGGGGTGGCCAATTCGTTCACGATGCCCATCAAGGCGCGGACGGACATGCTCTCTACGGGCATCCGGACGCCCGTCGGGATCAAGGTGCTGGGGGCCAATCTTGAAGAGCTTGAGCGGATTGGAAAGGAAATCGAAAATGCGGTGAAGGATGTCCCCGGCACCAGAAGCGCCTATGCCGAACGGGTCACGACCGGATATTTCCTCGATTTCAATATCAAACGCGAAGAAATAGCCCGTTACGGCTTAAGCGTGGATGATGTGCAGGAGATCGTCCAGACGGCCGTGGGAGGGATGAACCTGACCACCACCGTGGAGGGCCGACAGCGTTATCCCGTCAATGTGAGGTATGCGCGGGAGCTGAGGAATGATCTGGAAAAGCTCAAGCGGGTGCTGGTGCCGGTGAAGATGGGCGCTCCGTCTTCCGGCGGTGGCATGGGGACGGGTGGGCCCTCTACCGGCGGCGCCCGCCCCCTTCTCCAGGTGCCGATGGGGCAACTGGCGGACATCCGGATCATCAAAGGTCCGACGGGCATCAAGAGTGAAGAGGGGCTCCTTGCTTTGTATGTCTATGTGGATTTTTCCGGCCGGGACGTGGGCGGATACGTGGACGACGCGAAGAAAAAGGTGGCCTCCCTGAAGATACCCGACGGCTACCGGCTGGAGTGGAGCGGTGAATACGAGTATCTGGTGAAAACGCACGAAAGGTTGAAAATGGTTGTGCCGCTTACGGCCCTGATTATCTTCGTGCTAATTTTTCTCAATACCACGAGCATCATCAAAACCATGATTGTTCTTCTGGCCGTGCCCTTTTCACTGGTCGGTTCCTTCTGGCTGCTTTATCTTCTCGATTACAACATGAGCATCGCCGTCTGGGTGGGCATCATCGCGCTCGCGGGCCTGGATGCGGAAACGGGCGTCGTCATGCTCCTTTACCTCGACCTTGCCCATGAGAAGTGGCGTAAGGAGGGGAAATTGAAGAGCCTGCAGGATCTCAGAGAATCCATCATGTACGGCGCCGTCAAGAGGATACGACCCAAGATCATGACGGTCAGCGTCATCCTGGCCGGCCTGATCCCCATCATGTTCAGCCACGGCACCGGCGCCGATGTGATGAAACGCATCGCCGCGCCGATGGTAGGCGGCGTCATCACCTCCACCATCCTCGAACTGGTGATCTATCCCGCCATCTATATGATCTGGCGTGGGAGGGAGTTCAAGGCCGAGAAGGAACGCAATTAAATGGAAGAAGCCGTGGCTTTCAGGGTAAAAGGAGGTACATAATGCACCACCACGAATCCAAAGAAGAAAAAAGCCAATATACGGATCCGGTTTGCGGGATGTCTACAGATCAGGAAGGTAAATTCATCCACAATAAACATGATGGAAAATCTTACTACTTTTGCAGCGAACATTGCCTGACAACGTTCAAAACCGATCCGGAGAAATTCACCGGCAAGAAGGAAAAAGCGCCGTCAGCAGTGAAACACACGCATGACAGCAGCCAGGTGTATACATGCCCGATGCATCCCGAAGTCGAGAAGCAGGGCCCCGGCAGTTGCCCAAAATGCGGCATGGCACTGGAACCGAAGACCCAGATGCCGGTAGCGGAGCGGATGGAATATACCTGCCCAATGCACCCGGAAATTGTCCAGAACGGGCCGGGTAGCTGTCCGAAATGCGGCATGGCATTGGAACCGAGAACTGTCTCGTTGACGGAAGAAGAGAGCAATCCGGAATACGACGATATGCGCAAGCGGTTCATTGTGGGCGCCATCCTGACGCTTCCGCTGGTGATTATCGCCATGCGCGATCTTATCCCGGGCGGCCGGTTACTCGAAACTCTGGCCACCGTCAAGACCTATGAGTGGCTGGAACTTATCCTCGCGACGCCCGTAGTTGTCTGGGCCGGGTGGCCATTTTACGTCCGGGCCGTCCAGTCCGTCATCAACAAAAGCCTGAACATGTTTACCCTGATCGGTCTCGGGGTTTCGGTGGCCTACCTTTACAGCCTGATTGGCGTGTTGTTTCCCCAGCTTTTCCCCGCGGCGATGCGGACGGCAGAAGGCGCCGTCGGGGTCTATTTTGAGGCGGCGGGCGTTATTGTTGTGCTGATATTGTTGGGCCAGGTGCTGGAACTGCGGGCCAGAAGCCGGACCGGCGCCGCCATCAAGGCGCTGTTGGGTCTGGCGCCGAAGACCGCCCGAAAAATAGACGCGGACGGAAATGAGAACGACATCCCCCTGGAGCAGGTAATGAAAGGGGATCGTCTGCGAGTCCGGCCGGGTGAAAAGATTCCCGTGGACGGCGTCGTTCTTGAAGGGTCAAGCAGCGTCGATGAATCGATGATTTCCGGCGAACCGATACCGGTTGAGAAACAGGCGGGGGATAAACTCATTGGCGCCACGGTCAACGGCACCGGTTCATTGATTATGGAGGCCCAAAAGGTAGGCGCCGAAACGCTGCTGTCGCAAATTGTCAAGATGGTGGCCGACGCCCAACGAAGCCGGGCGCCGATCCAGAAACTTGCCGATGTTGTATCCGGATACTTTGTGCCGGTGGTGATCGCCATCGCTCTTGTCGCTTTTGGCATCTGGTACTTTTTCGGTCCCGACCCCCGATTGGCCCACGCGCTGATTGCCGCCGTTTCGGTGCTGATTATCGCTTGCCCATGCGCCCTGGGCCTGGCCACCCCCATGTCGATCATGGTGGCCACCGGCAAGGGGGCGACCATGGGTGTCCTGTTTAAAAATGCCGAGGCGATCGAGACCCTGCGAAAGGTTACAACATTGGTGGTTGATAAGACGGGGACTTTGACCGAGGGCAAACCGAAATTGGTAGAGGTTGTCGCTGCATCGGGCATGGATAAAAATAAACTGTTATTACTGGCAGCCTCTCTCGAGAAGGGCAGCGAACATCCGCTGGCGGCGGCCATTATCCAAGGCGCCGCCGATCAGGGGCTCCACCTGAGCGATGCGAAAAATTTTGCCTCCCACACCGGCAAGGGCGTTTCCGGCGAGGTTGACGGTCAGGTGGTGTTGCTTGGCAACGGCGCATTGCTGGAAGAGTTCAAGGTTGACGCCGGCTCTTTGGCGGAGCAGGCCCGGGCCATGCGGTCCGAAGGACAAACGGTCATGTTCGTGGGAATTGACGGCAAAATTGGTGGCTTGCTGGCCGTTGCCGATCCGATCAAGAAAACCACGCCCGAGGCGATCAAACAACTGCACGCAGAAGGCATCCGGATTGTGATGTTGACCGGTGATAATAAGACAACGGCAGAGGCGGTTGCCAGGAAGCTTGCTCTTGACGAAGTGGTGGCCGAGGTTCTGCCGGATCAAAAGGCCGCGGTGGTCAAAAAGTTTCAGCAGGACGGACAGGTGGTCGCCATGGCCGGCGACGGCATCAATGACGCCCCCGCTCTGGCTCAGGCGGAAGTGGGAATTGCCATGGGAACGGGCACGGATGTAGCCATGGAAAGCGCCGGCGTCACCCTGGTCAAGGGCGACCTCACCGGCATCGTTCGCGCGAGACGGCTGAGCCGGGCCACCATGGCCAATATCAAGCAAAACCTGTTCTTTGCCTTTATCTATAACGCGCTCGGCGTGCCCGTCGCAGCAGGCATCCTTTATCCCCATTTCGGCATTCTTCTCAGCCCGATCATTGCCGCGGCCGCCATGAGCCTTTCCTCAGTTTCCGTGGTCGGAAATGCCCTCAGGCTGCGGAGAATAAAAACTATATGAACCTTCGCAGGAGAGCAAAAGGAATCAGGAAGGAGGTACAGCCATGGAATGGAAGAAAATTGTGGCCATCATTCGAAGGGATAAGCTGCGAGATGTAGAAGAGTGTCTGAAAGATCTTCGGGTAAACGGAATCAGCGTGACGCGGGGGAAAGGCTACGGGGAGTATGCAAACTTTTTTTCATCGGACTGGTGCGTGATGCATGCCCGGCTCGAGATATATTGTGAACCCTCACGAGCGGACGGGATCATCCATGCCATTATGAATGCAGCCCATACCGGGTCGGCGGGTGATGGCATTGTGGCCATGATTCCGGTAGAAAAGCTCTACAGGATTAGAAGCAAGACAGAAGCGAAATATGAGGAAGTATAGCAGATTCAGTTTTTCCCTTGAGTGAATGATTTGTAGGGGCAGCACTCTGCATAGCCATAACGACAGCTAAAAAACCGTATTGTTTATTGGAGGGAACATGGAATGGATTATTGAAAACTGGTTTTTTATCTTGGTGGCACTTCTGTGCTTGGGCATGCACTTTTTCGGACACGGGTCGCATAGCGGCCATGGCGGTTGTCACGGCAAACACGACGGCGACAATGACCATGGGGCTCCGAAACCGAAAACATAGAATAAGGAGGACGTCATGCTGAATATAAAAGTGGTAAGCTGGTCTCTGGGAATTTTTATTGCCGTTTCGTTTGTTATTTGTGTTGTCTACGGACTGATCGTACCGGGAAATCTCCATGGCATGGTTTCGTTTCTTGAATCGGTACTCCCCGCCTTCAAATGGTTGACATTCGGCGGGTTTATCCTGGGTCTCGTCGAGAGTTTCCTGTACGGCATGTACATCGGCATTGTCTTTGTTCCGATTTATAATTTCATCAACAGGCGGTGGGGCGCTGAAAGTGAGGAATAAGATGAAGATCACCGATCCCGTATGCAAGATGACCATCGAAGAAGAGGATGCCGCGGCCACCTCGTCCCATGGGGGAAAGACGTACCGTTTCTGTTCACCCCATTGCAAGAAAAAGTTCGACAGCAACCCTGAATCGTACATCGGCGGAGACGCAACCGGTAAAAAATGAATACGCGCCCCTTGACGATCGTGATAAAGACTTCCGGGTGGAGTTCCGGGAAAGCTTTTTCCTGCAGAGCAACGAAAAAGGGCCGCTATGATGACACTGCGGCGCCCAAGGGTAAATCATCATGAATTCTTTCAAGTTCAAGCTCGGGCTCCTTCTTGCGGTCATCGCGGGTGCATTCATCGTTTCGCAAGTCGTGTACCGGAACACCATAACCGCAATGCATGATTCGGTCTTTTCCGCTGTCGATACGCTGGAGATCGTTCACAGGACCGAACATTTTCATTCCTCAACACATATGATGCTGTATCTCGCTTCGCTTTCTCCGGAGCGAAAAGACAAGAAAACATTTCAAGAATACGAATCAATACGGGAGAGCGCCCGTAATACGATTGATGCGTTGATCAAATCCGGCGAGCCCGGCGGGAATCAGCGCCACGCTGAGGAAACATCCGGGCTGCCGGCAGGAGATTTGCGTTCGGTGTTTCATGCCTTTGCGGCGGAGACCGACGCCGTTTTTTCCGGGGCGGATAAGGGAACTTCTGCGCATCTGGAAAAGGCCCGCCTCCTTTTTGACGATATCTTCAAAAATTATCTGACTGTAATCCATAATTACCATGAAGGGCGTCTGGTATCGTTAAGGAAGGTCGCGCATGAGATGAATAAAAGGGTCACATTTCTTTTTTACGGACAACTCATCATCATTTTACTCGCGGCCTTCGTGGCTTTTGCTTTCTCGCAGCGTGTTCTGCTTAGGATATATACAACGACGGAGCGCCATGCCTTTTCAGACGGCCTGACGGGGTTGAAGAACCGGAGATACCTTGACGACATCGTCGCCAACGAGGCGAGGGACTTGATTCGTAAGGAGACGCCATTTTCGATCCTCTTCGCCGATATCGATCATTTCAAATTGTTCAACGACGCCTATGGACATCAGGCCGGGGATAAACTTTTGAATGACTTCGCCGACCATCTAAGGAAAGGGGTCCGCATAGCGGATACCGTGGTCCGGTATGGCGGCGAAGAGTTTTTGGCAATCCTTCCCGGCGCCGATAAGGCCGCCGCCCTTGCGGTTGCGGAGAAGATGCGGAAACAAACCGAAAGCGCCGATGTCCTTCTCCCGTCAGGAGAGCTGGGGAATAGAATAACCGCAAGCTTTGGCATCGCCTCTTATCCGGATGACGGCATCGGGAAGTTTACAGCACTTCTCAAAAAAGCCGACGAGCGCCTATACCTCGCCAAGTCGTCGGGTAGGAACCGGGTTGTTTGCTAAATCGACTAAAATCTTTTTAGGCGGGAGCAAGAGACTTCCGGATGGCAAGGAGAAAGGGGACTGATTCCGATCACAACAACAGGAGGATGATCAATGAAGAGATTTGCTTTGTTCACGACAGCGATCGGACTGACGCTGCTGGTTTCCGCGTGCGGCCGTTTCGATTGCGGCTTCGGGGAGGGATGGGGACCGATGATGAATTTCGGATACGGAGGAATGTATATGGGGATGATTTTTCTGATCGTTCTAATTGCGGCAGCGATCTGGTGGTTCACCAAGGGCGCAGGATCCAAGGATTATGGTCGGTTGCCGGGGGAAACCCCTCTCGACATCCTGAAAAAACGCTATGCCAAGGGGGAAATTACGAAGGACGAGTTTGAAAAGATGAAAAAGGACTTGGATGCGTGAAGCGCCGTGCTGATTATGGGTGAGCCACGCGGACGGTGCGGACAGGGATGAGATGAATCAGCGTGTACATAAAAAATTGATCATAAGGCTGCTTTTGGCGTGGATTCTTCTGTCCATCCTGATCGGCGCAGCGGTGTTCTTTCTGGAGATGAGGAAGATCGACGCCTATGTCGTCTCGCTGGCCTCGGTAAAATCCCGTGATTTCAAGATGGACTATGGGGATTTTCTCAAAAGCCCCGATTCCCTCCATCTTGAACGCCTCCGGGAGGAAACCCAGAGGGAACTTCACAATATTATAAGCCATTCCATTTCCTCCTTCAGCTAACGATTATCAAAATGTTTCGAAAGAAATCGTTTCATTACCTCTGCTACCCCAGGAGCAATCGGCGTACTGGCATTGCAATTGAGATAAATACGATTGGAAATTGTAAATTTACTCTTTCTGAGGGTTCAAAAACTCCAACGTAGACCAAAATAAACGTTGGTGTCATCCTTAAACTGCCCGAAAAAGGTATGATCCTTCTCTCCAATGAAGATATTTGCGCCAACTTCACCAGACCAGTGGTCGCTAATTCTGTAGTGAATATTGGGCCTCATGTAAACATCCTGATCCGAAGGTGAGTAGAATGTGAATAGTGATAATTTAAGGCTCTGGTACATAAGCAGCTTCGTTAAGCGCAGGGTTATAACATGGCGAAACTCATCTGCGGCATGACTGCCTCGGGGAAGGGTTCGCTTGTAGGCGCCGTAATCTAACATCTGCTCCTGGTAATATTGCACTCCCCCAGTAAAGTCTTTGGCCAACTCTTGTTCATATCCCGCCAAAATCCGGAGCTGGCTGTTCGGTATGAAAGGGTCCTCTCCGCTTCGGTCATCTCGCGAGTCGTAATATCCCATCTCGAAATTTCCGATGCCTTCCCAGACCTTTCCTCGGACACTCAGGCCATATACGGAAAGACGAGGAAAAGTAGGTTTTCCCGCTTGAGGGTCAAATCCCACCGGGCTCTTCCAGAATCCACTGTAGCCATACAGAGCCAGACCGTAACCTTTAATGTCACGGGATAGACGCAATGCGATTTCGGAATCCTCAAACCACCCGTCACGCTTGAGCGGGCTGATCACTGCGTCTTGGCCGGCCAACCGACCCAGTTGCGGATTGAAATAGGACAGCCGTTCCCCATCAATGAAACGATCCGGATTGAATTTCGGGGTATAGACGAAATCGAGGTTGATGGCTGTTGTGTAAAAGCTCGCCTTCAGGGCATCCGAAGGGGCCTTCAAATACTCGTCATCGCGTCCGATGAAGAAAGAGTTATAATCCTTGGGAAACAGATCGTTGATAAAGATATAGTCTCCTGTCCCCCAGGTCAGTACCTGTCTTCCGACCTTCAAGTCCATGAACTCGAAGGGAGTGAAAAGGACGTTGGCTTCCCGAAGATCAACGTCAGCCCCTTTTGCCACTCCATCATAAAGGAAGTCACTCTTTATTCTGAACTTTGCCCAATCAAGGGCTTTGGAGAGGTGAAGTTGAAGCCTTGTTTCCCCCAAGGTCGCGGTCTTGGATTCGTGCGGATCATCCTGCGTGCGAAGGCCGCCGCGAGCATCTAAAAATCCGTGGAGTTCAAAGGGAAGCTGGGCGCTGGCGACAGGTGTATTTCCAATGAGAAGCAGGAGAAAAATTCCCAGGATGATGACGATGACGCCCCGAGAAGCAAAGCTCCTCACTTAATCCACCTCTCAGGAGGGTTTCGCAGATACCGTTCGGTGAAGATGTTGTCTTGGAGACCGACGTTATATAAAATGGAGGTATACGTCACCTCGGTTCGATGCCCTGCCTTCAGATTTTTCATGGTTCGCCTGGTCGCCGTAGGGTAGCTCTTCCGCTCCCGACTTTTTGTCGCAGCAACATCTTCGATCT
>Ga0265296_1004833_pt1 | contig 11492 bp, 7 predicted proteins | sample MunlanPumphouse1_FD_189073 | JGI IMG/M metagenome (GOLD analysis project Ga0265296, IMG submission 189073) | Groundwater microbial communities from a municipal landfill in Southern Ontario, Canada - Pumphouse #1 | ecosystem: Environmental > Aquatic > Deep subsurface > Groundwater | place: Canada...
AGACCTTCCAGGGGATCAGTCGAAGGGAAGAGGCCCAGCCCCCTCGCCTCCTCGTACAGGCCGTCGAGAATCCTGTACTTCTGCTCGAGCGTCAGATCCTCATGGCTCGCCAGCTCATCCTCGAATGTTTGCCATTCACCTTTATTTATCATGAATTTATAATAGCATGGGCCCTGGGGCATCACAAGCAGCTTGTCGCATGCGCGCTCGCTGCGATCGATTCGATATCGTCCCCGGAATACCAGACAACCGCAGGTTCCGCGCGGAACCATGTGAGCTGACGTTTGGCAAAACGGCGGGTGTTCTGTTTGATGAGGCGAACGGCCTCGTCGAATGAAATCTCGCCGCGCAAGTGCGAGGCCATCTCTTTGTATCCGACCGCGGCGAATGGCTGCACCTGATCGCCGTAGCGATCTCTCAAGGCGCGCGCCTCTTCTAGAAGCCCGTTTGCGATCATCGCATCCACGCGAGAGTCGATGCGGGAATAAAGCCCCTTGCGCTCAAGGGTAAGGCCGATCCATTCGGCTTCGTAGCGGCGCTCGCCAAAATCATGCCTCTTTCGCAGCTCGCAGGCCGGGATTCCCGTGATGCGATGGATCTCCAGCGCCCGGATAATGCGGACTGGATCGTTTGATTTTATCTTTGAAGCCGATTCTGGATCGACCTCGATGAGCCGCTCATATAATCTCTTGAGACCGTACTTCTCGCTTTCACCCTCCAACCCGCTTCGTACGTCAGGATCACGTGGCGGCGCCTCGCACATGCCGCACACGAGCATGCGCAGATACATCCCCGTGCCGCCGACCACGATGGGCATGCGGCCGCGCGAAGTGATATCCTCTATGGCAGCATCGGCAAGCCCCACGAACTGCGCGGCATCGAATCGCTCCTTGGGTTCCGCGATATCGATCAGGTGGTGCGGAACTGCCGCGCGTTCGGCAGCTGTGGATTTTGCCGTGCCGATATCGAAGTGGCGCCACACCTGCTGGGAATCCGCAGACACGATCTCGCCGCCGACCTTCAAAGCCAGCTCGATGCCGGCACGGGTCTTGCCGGATGCGGTGGGTCCGCAGATGATTACAATGCAATGCATAATATTGTGACTATCAACCCCTTCCCTTTGTAAGGGGAGGATGGGAGGGGTAGCGGTCCTCCCCCTTTGTAAGGGGGAGTCAGAGGGGGTAGATCATGCTCTACCTCCCCTGGCCCCTCCTTACAAAGGAGGGGGAAAGTGACAGACGATTCACGTCCTCTTAAACCACTTATCGATCTCGCTGCGCTCGATGCGCACGATCGCGGGGCGTCCATGCGGACAGGTCGCAACGCCATGGCGCTCGATGTCTGCCACCAGCGCCGAGACCTCGTCCGGCGAGAGTTTGTCGCCGGCGCGCACCTGGCGGTGGCATGCGACGACGGCGAATATACGCTCCACTGCCTCGGCGAGCGCGACTGAGCTGCAGAGCTCCTCGAATTCATCGGCGAGCCTGGCAAAGAGCGGAGCTACAGCCGCATCGCCCAGGATCTCGGGGACCGCCTTGACCATGACGCTGCCGCCGCCGAACGGTTCGACCTCAAAGCCCGCGTTCTCGAGCGCACCAAGCTGCTCAATAATGACAGCCGACTCCTTTGCTCCCAGTTCCACGCGCTGCGGGATGAGCAGCCTCTGCACGTGCACGCGGCCGTCTGCAAACTGCGCGCGCAGCACATCGAACGCGAGCCGCTCGTGGGCAGCGTGTTGATCGATGAGTGCCAGCGACCCGTCTTCGTGCTCGCACAAAATATATGATAGACCCAGCTGGCCGAGCGGCCTCAGTCCTCCCCCTTTGTAAGGGGAGGTTAGGAGGGGTAGATCCCGATCTACCTCCCCTATCCCCTCCTTATAAAGGAGGGGAACTCCCAACCGCCTATCTTCAAACCGCCGCATCGTCAGAGCAACGCCATCGCTAGGATAGCTGTCATTCATCACGATCCTCGATTCACGATCCACGATCCACGATCCGCAAGCAGCAATTGCCTTGCGCACAGAGGCCTTCACAAAGTCGTGCACAGCCCCGCCCTTTGCATAGCGCACCTCGCGCTTCGCCGGGTGGACGTTCACGTCGACCTGCATGGGATCGATCTCGATCCAGAGGACCGCCGCCGGCCCTGCACCCGCGATCTCGCGCTCTTCGAGGCCTTCCACCAGCGCGTGCATGAGGATCCGGTCGCGCACGGGCCTGCGATTGAGGAAAAAGTGCGCATCCTTGCCGCCGGCCCTGCCGCCCTCCGCAACCCAGCCATGGATGGAGATCTCGACGCCGCGCTCCTCCAGCGGGATCAGACGGCCGCGGAATTTGCCGCCAAGCACCGAGATCACGCGCTCCATTCCCAGCATGGCGCTGCCGTCGTCGATGCAAACGGGCAACGAGAGGCGGCGGTTTCTGTCCGCCGTCAGATCGAATCGAATAGATGGATGAGAGAGCGCAAGGGTTTCCACCACGTCCATGATGTGCCCCGCCTCGACCGCAGCGCTCCGCAGGAATTTCCTCCTGGCCGGGACGTTGAAAAAAAGGTCGCGCACTTCGACCTGGGTCCCGCCTGCGCATCCGGCGACAACGGGTCCGTTTGCCACGCCGCCATCGACATCTATCCGTGCTCCCTCTACCACGTCGGGGCTGTTGGGCCTGGACAATATCGCGAGCCTCGATACGGCGCCTATCGCCGCAAGCGCCTCTCCGCGAAAACCCATGGTTCCGATTCGGAAGAGATCCTCCCCCACCGCTATCTTGCTTGTGGCATGGCGCAGTACGCAGCTCTTGAGGTCTTCGGGGTCCATGCCGCAGCCGTCATCGACCACCGCGATACGAGCCATGCCGCCTTCCGAGATTTCCACCGCGATCGCAGAAGCGCCGGCATCGATCGCGTTCTCGACGAGCTCCTTGACCACGGAGGCGGGGCGCTCAACCACCTCTCCCGCCGCTATCTTCTCGACGACGTCTCTTGGCAGACACTTTATCCTGGCCATGGGCTCACCCCTCTTTGTATCAAGCGGCCTATCACGGCTCGGGGCCCTGTTCAACGCCATTTCCGGGCAGGCACTTCGCCCTTGAATTGCCTGTGAAAAGTGCGCATCATGCGCGAAACTCGAAGCAGGAAGCAGGAAACAGGAAGCAGGAGGCAGGAGACAGGAGGCAGGAGACAGGAAGAAGATTTTCTCATGCTTCATGCATCATGCTTCATGCTTCATGCATCATGCTTCATGCTTCATGCTTCATGCTTCATGCTTCATGCTTCATGCTTCATGCTTCATGCTTCATGCTTCATGCTTCATGACTCGGAGGTTTCATGGCAAAGGCGATGATCATCTACTTCTCGAAGACCGGACACACTAAGAAGATGGCTGAGGCAATCGCGGAGGGCCTCGGTTCTACAAAGGTGAGCGTGACGGTGACTGAGGTGGCAAGGGCAAGCGTCGATGACCTTGTCGATGCCGACGCCGTGATACTGGGCAGCCCCTGCTACTACGGAAGCATGGCCGCGGAGATGAAGGCGTTCCTCGACGCCTCTGTCAAACACCACGGGAAGCTCGCGGGCAAGATCGGCGGGGCATTCGCATCTTCCGGGATGCTCGGCGGAGGCAACGAGACCTCGGTGCTCTCTATGATCGAAGCGCTGCTCATTCACGGGATGATAGTGCAGGGCAACGCGAAGATCGGTCACTACGGCCCTGTTGCGATCGGAGAACCAGACGAGGGCGCACTCAACGAGTGCCTGACATACGGCAAGCGGCTGGGCGAACTCATCACAAAACACTTCCAAAGATAATTATGAGACCACTCATTGCATTCGAGCCCACATTCACGGAACGCGCGCTCATCATCATACATCCGATATGGACGCGGCTCTCGCGGCTCATGCCGTCGATCTTGGGCTCGCCGTCTGGGTACGTCCCGCATCCGTCATCAATGCTGCGGGAGCCTAACTGGATCTGGCGTCTCGTCTTTCCGCGCTTCTTCAGGCGCATAAGCGTGGACGATGCCGAGATCGAGAGATTGCGCGCCGCGGCAGCCGGCTCCACAGTGGTCTATATCACCAAGTACATAGGCCAGCTCGAATACAACTACTTCAACCACCTTTTCGCGGAAAAGGGGCTGCCGCTCTCCACCTACACAAACGCGCTTACCCAGCGCCGGTGGATGAAGTCGCGCGCCTATTGGCGCTCGATCGCTGCACAGCAGCAGGAAATATCGGCCCATTCAAGGCCCCTCGACCCGATGGCGGACGGTTTTCTCCCGGACATGGTGGCGCGCGGGGAGTGCGTGCTCATAAAGACCCCTCAGTCCGATCTGGACGACGAGGCCATCGTCTGGAGCGGATCCCTCCGCGCCCTCGCGGCGCTCTTTGAGGCGCAGCGCAAGAGCGAACGACCAATCTCGATAGTTCCGCTGGACTTCCTGTGGAGCCGAAGGCCCGAGGGCACGAGAAAATCCCTCGTCGATATACTCTTCGGCGAGAAGGAATCGCCCGGCCGCATCCGCAAGTTCGTGCTCTTCTGGAGAAACTACAAGCGAAGGGCGCAGGCCTCTATAGGCGCGCCGATAGATCTCAAGACCTTCCTCGCCGAAAATGCGGGCGTTGCCGACGAGGAGCTGTCGCGCCGAATGCGGTCGCTTTTGCTCGCAGCACTCCGCGCACAGCGCCGCACGATCACCGGGCCCCCGATTCGGCCTCGCGCATGGTTCATCCAGGAGGTCATGGGCGACGAGGCGCTGGACAGGGCGATCTGCCGGCTCGCATCCGACACCGGCGAGCGCGCCGACGACCTGCGCGAGCTCGCGCTGCGCTACATACGCGAGATCGCGTCCGATCTCGATTATACTTATGCGGAACTGCTTGAGCGCGTGCTCGGCATGTCCCTCATCCGGCTGTTCGACTCGTTCGACATAGACGCGGACGGGCTCGCCCGCACAAAGGCGCTCTTCGAGAAGGGGCCTATCGTCTTTGTGCCCAACCACCGCAGCCACGTCGATTACCTGATCCTCTCTTACATACTGTATCACCACGGCATGACGATCCCTCACATCGCAGCCGGCGCGAACCTGAGCTTTTGGCCGCTGGGTCGCATCTTCAGGCGCTGCGGGGCGTTCTTCATACGCCGCTCCTTCCGCGACAACCCGCTCTATCGCGACGTGCTCACGACTTATCTCAAAGTGCTGCTCACGGAGGGACACTGCCAGGAGTTCTTCATCGAGGGAGGCCGCAGCCGTACGGGCAAGCTCAAGTATCCAAAGATGGGCATGCTCAGGATGCTCGTCGGCGCGTCCCACGACGCGGGTATAGGGAACTTGAAATTCGTGCCCGTCTCGATCACTTACGATCGCGTGATCGAACACAAGAGCTATGTCCGCGAGTCGGAGGGCGAGAAAAAAGAGGAGGAAAAAACCTCTCACCTCCTCGGCCTTACCAAATACATGCGCAGGCAGAAACAGCGCCTGGGCTCCATCTATGTCCGTTTCGGGGAACCTGTCGCGGCCTCGGAGGACGCCGCCAATCCCGAGCAGATAAAGGCGCTCGCGATGCGGATATGCCACGAGATCAACCGACGCACGGTTGCCACGCCCGCTGCCGTGGCCGCTGCTTCACTTCTATGCGTAGGTCGCGCCGGCATAACCGAGGCGGAGTTCCAGCGAAATGCTCAGGCGATTCTGGCGTGCCTGCGCTCAAAGGGCGTGGAGATCCCCGCAAAGCTGGCCGCGGACCCGCAGGGCGTGCTGCGTGAGGCGATTACAAAGCTCGCCGCGCAGAAGCTCGCCGTGGCGCGCGTCGACGCGATCGAGCCCTTCATAGCCGTGGACGAATCGCGGCGTGTCCCGCTCTCCTTCTTCCGCAATGTGATCGTGCATTACATGGTCATGAGCGGCCTCATCGCGCGGCTCATCATCTGGTACGGAAAGCAGGGACGCGAACCGACGATCGACGATCTCGCGCGCGACATCGTGGGACTCAAGCGCCTGCTCCATCATGAATTCAGATTCGCCACGCGCTCCGCTGTCCGTGATCACGTGACGCGCGCCGTAGATTTCCTGGCAAGCCAGGGTGCGCTCTCCTGCTCCGAAGGCGGCCGCGTATCGAGCATCCCATCCGGCGCCTGGGTGCTGGAGATATTCGGCGCGCAGGTAAGGCCGTTTATCGAGACGATGTGGGTCGCGGTGAGCTTTGCGCGGGCGAAGGTGACCTCTGTGCGCGAAGGGAAGGCGCTGATCGACGAGATGATGCGCGCGGGGCTGGACATGTACATGCTGGGCCGCGTGCGTTTTCGCGAGTCCGTGTCAAAGCAAGGGTTTGAGAATGCGCTCTACGCGCTCGTAGATTACGGTGTCCTGGTTGCCGGGCCTCAGAAACCGGGCACAAAGAGACAAAATACATATCTGCCATCGCAGGATCCGACCAACGCCCAGAACCTTAAAGTTGAGCTTGAAAGACTCCTCTGAACCCCCGGTATAAGACAACAATCCACTTTTTATTCACAATGTGGACAACTTCGATCGAATGCGCCACAAACAGGGCACCTTGTTCGAACGCATCAGTTTGTTGATTTATATGAATATTACCAGCCTAAAATATAGGCAGACAAGAAATTAAAGCTTATGAGGTATGGGAAGGGCTCGAATCTCGCACTTATCCACAGGCTTATCCATGCAGGCTGTGAAAAAGAGGCAGGGCTGAAGGGTTTCTTTAGGAAGAATGCTCGTGCTGCTCGTCGTCACGCCGATCTTCGCGCTCTCGGCCACGGTCGCCTTGGCCCTCGTCGCCATGATCCCGGCGCGTGTGCTGTGGGTCGGAGAGCTCCCTGATGCGCAAGGCCAGTCTGTCTTCGCCGAGCGCTGTGAAGACAGGCTGCGCCACGGCCGGGAACGTCAGCGTCAAAAGTCCTGCTTGCGCCGTCGCCTGGGCGATCATGAGCCCGTCGGAATCCACGGTGTGTGCGCCGTTCATGAAGAGCGAGCTCATCGCGACTGGCGCGCTGCTGAACCTATTCGGGGAGGCTGCAAACGGGTCGGCGTGCGCCTTGCGGGCAGCCATCGCGGCAAACAGCGCCGCGTGTGCGTGAATTCCGCGAACAAAGAAAGAAGAGATGGATAAGGGTAAACGCGACAGATAATTTTCTGTATCAGAAGAAGGCTGTGACTTGACCTGGCTGACACTGCCCTTTTGTGCCTGATCAAGACGATCGCCTCTCCCCGGTCCCATCAGGCCAAGCGCGACGAGCGCACACTCAATGAAGGGAACCGCTGTGCCGGCGCCGCTGTCAGCTCCCGCATTGTCTCTTGATGGCAGCGTGACAGAGTCTGTCACAGCGGCGGCCGTGCGTTCCGCGCGCGAAGAGGCTGCCGGATCAGCTGCAGCCTGATTATCACTTGAAAGCTGATTCGTGACCGCAGCCGGGACCAGCGTGGCGCCGGATCCATCTGAAGACTGTGATGCGAGTATAACTCCGCCAGGCTCTGCAGACGCAGGATTTACGGAGGAAGACGCCGCGTCTCCATTGACCGCAACGGATTGATCGGAAAGCGCGCTGTTCTCTTCTCTTGCCGAGTCGGGCGACTTGCACTTCTCCGCGACCTTGGACTTCACCTCGGGCATGCCCTGGGTATAGGGGTTAGAGGGCTTCGGGCTTGAGAAGGGCTTTGCCGACTGATTGAGCGCGCTCGTGTCGCTGTAAGAGGCCGGACCCTGCGAACTCCCGTAGAGATACTGATCGCTCCACGGCTTGTCGCTGGGAGGCCTGTCATCCGCAATGCGCTCGCCATCGTCTTCGCACAGGAGTTCGGATACGGGGCGCTCGTCCACCACGTTGCCGTCCCGGACGAGCTCCACGCGCTGACCGTCGGACGATAGCTTGCCAACGACGGCGCCTTCCGGATTGATGAAGACGACGGAACCGCTCTTATCGCATGCGGGATAGACCGGGAAACCCGTCTCACGTTCGAAATAGGCGACGATCTTCTCCGCCTGTCTCTCGATGTACGTGGACCCCGTCTCCGCGGCCGGCTTTACTGCGCTGATATTTTTCGGTTCATTGGCCATTTTGAAAATGGGGCACAGGGCCCTGAGGGCCCTCCCTCAATTGTATTATCGGTTGATGATGGGCCCTAGTTGCTTATTATTTTTGCTTTTTAAGTCATTGAAATACTTGACAGTCTTGGGGTGCGATGGTACGGCCGACCGAAAATTTTCAGGTATCGTCCAATGGCAGGACCCTTCGACTCGTTTCGCCCGCTTAGGGTAAACTCAGCAAAAAATTTTGTTGAAACATGTTTTCCGCCGGATTCTAGGTAAACAAATAGATAAATGAGGGCCAAGAATGACAGCATGGGACGCTGCTGAATTGTAACCAATCATCTGCAGCAGCTTGACAATAGAGAAGAATGCCTTAAGAAATATGAACTATGACGGATCAAGCAAAACAACGTATCCCATGGAATAAGGGACATACGAAACACACACATCTGAGCGTGCTTAAAATATCGAAGACGTTGGCATCGAAGCCAAAGAGTAATTTTGCCAATTGGCAGGAAAATCATAAGAAGACGTACGCCAATGTCGCCGCTGACGCCGATTTGGCGGAACTCTATGGCATAATTCTTGGCGATGGCCATATCGAGCGACTCGCACGCACGGAGAGGCTCATCATAAGCTGTAATGCCGATCATCATGAACAGATTCAACACGTATCGGATATCGTTGGGAGGGTCTTTCAGCGACAGCCGAAGATCAGAAGGAGGAAGAGCTGCCATTGCCATGATGTCTATCTCTATGAGAAATATATCAGCGACCGCCTCTCCTTCCCCACCGGTCGAAAAAGCGTCCACGATCTGAGGATCCCCGACTGGATCAAAAAGGAGGAGAACTACCTGCTGCGCTGTTTGAAAGGTCTCTTTGAAACGGATGGAAACTGGACTATTGACATAAATAACTATACTAATGTTATAAGTTTCCGCAATAATCTCCAAGGATTACTTGATGATGTCTTTGAGGCCCTCAAGAGACTTGGTTTTCATCCTCAAAGAAGAAGGCTGGATGTTCGACTGGCAAGGAAGCAAGAGGTGCTTGATTTCGTTGATAAGACGCGCTTTATGCGGCATTCAAATTCAGGGGTCATCCAACGGTAGGATGCATGGCTCTGGACCATGTCATCTAGGTTCGAATCCTAGCCCCTGAGCAGAGAAAGGCCCCTCGCCGTTGGAGGGGCCTTTCTTTGCTCAGAAGTTGTGGATGAGGACCGCCGTCCGCAGGACGGCTGGTTCCGACGCGCGCCCACCCATGCTTCGCATGGGTGGGCGCGCTAGTACCCGAAGCGCGCAGCGCGGAGGGTGGAATCCTAGCCCCTGAGCAAAAAAAAGGCTCCCATCTTTTCGGGGGTTTTGCCCTCGATGCCGTGCCGCGCACTCCTCAAGGTGTTGCCGTCAGGACGACCTGGTTCGCATCCTCATTGCCCTTGCTGTCTCGTGCCCGGATGAGAAAGTAATACGGATTCCCGGTTGTAAGGCCGCTGATGGTCTGTTCGTACGGATAGACAAACTCCATGGCTGCGCTGGGATCGTCGTTGTTCCACACTGTTGAATATCCTGTGCCGACGGAGGGCTCAAGGACAACGCGGGTCGCGGATGACAGCGACGGATCAGCTGTAAAATCGAAAGGCGCAGTCTGATAGTACAGGACATAGCTCACTTTATTCATGTCCAGGGCAACGTCCCAGGACAGCGTCACGCTTCCGTCGGCTGCCTTGACCGCATCCTGGACGCCCACCCGCGGGTTCGGAGGGGGGACCTCGTCGTAATCGTAATAGGCATTGAACGTGCTCGACCATTGCGGAGGCGTCGTGTCGGTCAGGTCTTCGTTGTTTTTGACAAAGGAGTTCACATAATTGACGTCTGCCGACGTGATGTAATGCCTGAAACCGACCTCCATCGCTTCCTGCAAATCCGTCATCAGCAGGTCATAGCCTTCCGTGACACCTCCGCCCGACAGCGTGCGGATGTCGATCCCGGGTTTGGGTCCATTGAAGCCATCCGCATACCCCAGAGAGAGCATCCTGAATCCATCCGGCCGGTTCGCCTCCGCCATCAGCTTGGGGACGACGTTGTATTTGTTGTCGAGAAAAAAAGGCGACACGAGAAGTTCATCATTGCCCCTGTAATAGCTTTCAAAGAAACCGAGATCGATGACGCCGCGGGCGGAGACTTCATAGTGAGGCCGGCGCGGATCGAAGAAGAAGAGGCCCCGGTTCTGAAGAATGACCTTCTCGGGATAATCAGCCCTCATCCTCCTGATGAAGTCGGTAAAACCCTTCGCGGTCCACTCGGAGTTGGAATGATCCGAATCACTGCAGGTTGTATAAAAATTGGGAGCCGCCGTATCGATCGTATCCAGAAAGACGCCATCACATCCGAGGTTCCGGCCGACGCCCGGCACGAACATTTCCTTGAGCCCCGGCGGCGTGTGCGTCGCCGTATCCATGATCGAATTGCTCAGCACATCATACCACTTCGGGTCGCCCGCATTGACGAAACGCGCCTGAAAATCTCCGTTGATATCGGGAATACCGTCCGGGGCACCGTTGCAGCGGACCGCGTTGTCATTCACATAGAAAGACGCATATCCGCCATGGAGCGGCGTTCCCAGCGGATCGATACCCACCAGCGAATTCACCCCCGGAGGCCGCGGGTCGATGGCGGGGCCGGTCCCGTCGCCGACAAACCTCGGATCGGCGAGCAGTTCCGCATCTGATTTTATATACGTGCGCTCGTCTTCGCCGATCGAGAGATAACAGAGCACCACGACATTGTCGCCGGGATCGGAGGGATTGACTCCCTGCTTGATCTCCATGATCTGCGATCTCGTGATGTCTCCGTAATAGGGATGGACAATCACCAGAGCGGAGGTCTTCAGGATGTCGATGTCCGCCTGGCTCAAGCTGCCGTACGTGGCCGCATAGGAATCCGCTGCCGCAGCCATCGCGCGAACATCCAGGCCCGCATTCGGGTCCGACGCCCCCTGGGAGTCATCGTCCCGGCAACCGGAAGACACCGCCAGCAGACCGACGAGGATCACGACGAGCCCGAGCGGTCTCATGATCTTCCCTGTGAGAAATGAAGCAAGCATGTGCCGCCTCGTATTCGTCTCCCAATCTACCTACATATGAATATTATAAACTCATCTAAAGCGAAAGCAAACCACCCGATGACCTCGGGAACGAGGCAGGTATTTTCTTTGTCATTCTAAAGGGATAAATGTCCCCAGCAGGGCAGGAAATGAAGCTCTCTGCAGCGAGGAACGGCTATCAGCTCCCGCCGATCATCGTGGTTCACATCGGGTCAATCCGTGCGGCGTAAGAAAACCCATGACGAAGCAAATTGCAGCAGGTACTGCTGTAAATCGCGGCAGACAGAAAATCCAGCGGATTCCTCGTAAGCGATAACCCTCCGATAATATACGAAATATTATTCCAA
>Ga0265296_1004834_pt1 | contig 11492 bp, 13 predicted proteins | sample MunlanPumphouse1_FD_189073 | JGI IMG/M metagenome (GOLD analysis project Ga0265296, IMG submission 189073) | Groundwater microbial communities from a municipal landfill in Southern Ontario, Canada - Pumphouse #1 | ecosystem: Environmental > Aquatic > Deep subsurface > Groundwater | place...
GCGCGGCAGCGAGAGCATCGTCGTCGCCTTCGAGTCCGGGTCGAGACGCAGCAGGATCATCGTGTCCGAGCGCTGACCGCCCGCCTCGCCCTCCGACGCGCGGTAGTCGTCGCCGACGAGCAGCAGCGTCTGCGGCTTGCCGGACTCGACGTCGTCGAGCGCGTTGACCGTCGCGTCGTCGACCTGCGACTCCTCCTTGATGATGTCGACGATGTCCTTGGCTTCGTTGCGGATCGCCGCGGTGACCGTCACGGCCCCGGCCAGCACGACGATCAGACCGGCCAGCAGCATGCGCATCGCGAAGCGCACCCCGGGCCGCGGCGCCCGCGGGTTGGTCGGAAGCTGACTGCTCATCGGATCAGATCCTCCCCAGTGGCGACCGACGGTGCGCCGGTACACCCGGACGTCCCCGGGATCGACCGTACGAACGAGACCAAGGCACGGCGGTACTGCGCCAGCGAGCTGATCGAGACCCACTCCTCGGGACCGTGATGGCCGTTGCCGCTGGGACCGAACTCGACCGCCGGGATCCCCGCGTCGAGGAAGGCGATCGCGTCCGACGCGCCGTCGCGGCCCACCGTCAGGCCGACGCCCTCGCCGGTCACGCTGGCGGCGGCCTGCAGGACCTCGACGAACGGGTTGCGCCGCGAGACGATCGCCGGCGCACGCCGGAAGACCCGCTGCACCTCGAGGTCGGGGATCTCGCCGATCTGGCGGAGGATCTCCTCGGGGTCCTGACCGGGCACGTAGCGGATGTCGACCGTGATCTCGCAACGGTCGGGGACCATGTTGAAGGCGTCTCCCCCGGCGATCCGCGCGAGGTTGATCGACGGGCGGTCGTAGAGCTCGCTGCTCTGCCGGCTGAACGGCAGGCTCTCGATCCGCCGGAAGGCGCCGATCGCCTTGTGGATCGCGTTGTCGCCGATCCACGGGGTCGAGCCGTGCGCGCTGGTCCCGTGGACGACCGCGCGGACCGCGAGCACGCCCTTGGCCTGGACCCCGATCTGCAGCTCGGTCGGCTCGCCGGTGATCGCGAAGTCGCCGTCCAGCTCGCCGGCCTTGACGAAGGTCTCGGTCGAGCGACGGTCGACCTGCTCGCTCTCCTCGTCCGGCACGATCACGAGCTTGACCCGCACGTCGTCGAGCGCCTGGTCGGCGGGGTGCGCGGGCAGCGCGCTGACGCCCTGCTCTGGATCAAGAGCCCCGCCCACCCCGACGGCCAGGTCGCGGAAGGCGCACATCATCGCCGCCAGCCCGCCCTTCATGTCGTACGTGCCGCGGCCGTAGAGCCGATCTCCGTCGATCACGGCGACGAACTGCTCGTCGTGCGAGGCGGGAACCACGTCGAGGTGCCCGTGGAAGACCACGGTGGGTACCCCGGGGCGGTCGGGCCCGACCGTCGCCAGGAGCACGGGGAGCCCATCGTGATCGTGCTGTACGGCATCGATCCCGTGTGACTCCAGCCAGCCCTTGACGAATCCTCCCGCGGCGCGCAATCCGTCCGGCTGGGAGGTGTCGTACCCGACCAGCCGCTCCGTGAGCAGCCGTTCGTCCATACGGAGAAGGATAGGGACTGGGTCAGACTCCTTCGTCGCAGGACATCCGCCGTCCACGCTCGACCCCTCCTCGACCCCGCGCGTGAGAACATACGCGCGAAATCGATCTTCGACCGAGGCCGTCCCGATGAGCACCGACGACAAGAAGCAGCCGACCACCATCTCCCTCGTGCCGAGCACGGTCGCGTTCGCCGTCGGCGCCGTGATCACCGCGGTCGGGGCGTTCCTGGTGATGTTCTACAACGCGAACGGCAACGCCTTCTAGGACCCGCGCATCGCGCGGCCGGAGCGGCGCCGCCGCTCCGGCCGTCGCGACAGCGCCGCCCGAACGACGAAGGGCCCCGATCAGCGCGATCGGGGCCCTTCGTCGTTCTCGGGTACCGCCGGCCCGCCACGCGGGCGGGGCGGCGACTCCCTAGTGCTGCTGCAGCTTGTCGCCGAGACGCACGAGCGCGTCGGCGCGACGCTTGGCCAGGGTCGCGAGGCGGTGGGCCTCGGTGCCCTTCTCGGCCTTCTCGACGCGCTCGTCGGCCTCGCGCTGCTGCGCTTCGGCGGCGGAGCGGTCGTACTTCTCGACCGGGTACGCATCGTCGACCAGCAGCAGGGCGTTGCCGTCCTGCGCGACCTGGATGTATCCCCCGGTCTGGACGAAGCGCTTGACCTCCGCGCCCTCGCCCGGAAGGGTCAGGCGCAGCTCCGCCGGCTCGAGCCGCCCGAGCAGCGGCTGGTGACCCGCGAGGATGCCGATCTCGCCGTCGACCGTGCGCGTCGAGATCTGCTGCACCTCACCGGCGAACAGCTCGCCGGTGGGGGTCAGGACATCGGTTCGGAACGGGGTGTGCGCCACGAGGATCAGCCCTTCTTGGAGGCCTCGACGACCTGGTCGATCGAGCCCTTCAGGAGGAAGGCCGACTCGGGCAGGTCGTCGTGCTGGCCCTCGATGAGCTCCTTGAAGGAGCGCACCGTCTCGGCGATCGGCACGTACTGGCCCGGGGCACCGGTGAACTGCTCGGCGACGTGGAACGGCTGCGACAGGAAGCGCTCGACCTTACGGGCACGCTGCACGAGGATCTTGTCCTCCTCGCCGAGCTCGTCGATACCGAGGATGGCGATGATGTCCTGCAGCTCCTTGTAGCGCTGGAGGATCTCCTTCACCCGGTTGGCGACGTCGTAGTGCTCCTGGCCGACGACCTCGGGCTTGAGGATCGTCGACGTCGACTCGAGCGGGTCGACGGCCGGGTAGATGCCCTTCTCGGAGATCGCGCGGCTCAGAACCGTCTGCGCGTTGAGGTGGGCGAACACCGAGGCCGGCGCCGGGTCGGTCAGGTCGTCCGCGGGGACGTAGACGGCCTGCACCGACGTGACCGAGCCCTGGCGGGTCGAGGTGATCCGCTCCTGGAGCTGGCCCATCTCCGACTCGAGGGTCGGCTGGTAGCCGACCTGCGACGGCATGCGACCGAGCAGCGCCGAGACCTCGGAGCCGGCCTGGACGAAGCGGAAGATGTTGTCGATGAAGAGCAGCACGTCCTGGCCGCCCTGCTCACGGAAGTACTCCGCCATCGTCAGACCCGTCAGGGCCACGCGCATGCGGGCTCCGGGGGGCTCGTTCATCTGGCCGAAGACGAGCATCGTCTTGTCGATGACGCCCGACTCCTGCATCTCCAGGTACAGGTCGGTGCCCTCACGGGAGCGCTCCCCGACGCCGCAGAACGCGGACAGACCGCCGTGCTCCTGCGCCAGGTTGTTGATCAGCTCCTGGATCAGCACCGTCTTGCCGACGCCGGCGCCGCCGAACAGGCCGACCTTGCCGCCCTTGGAGTACGGGGCCAGCAGGTCGATGACCTTGATGCCGGTCTCGAACATCTCGGTCGACGGCGTCAGGTCCTCGACCTTCGGCGCGGGACGGTGGATGCCCCACGTCTCGTGCTCGCCGAGCTCCGGGCCCTCGTCGATCGTCTCGCCGAGGACGTTGAAGATCCGGCCGAGCGTGACGTTGCCGACGGGAACGCTGATCGGACCGCCGGAGTCGCGGACCTCAGCCCCCCGGGCCAGGCCGTCGGTGGCGTCCATGGCGACGGCGCGGACGCGGTCGTCACCGAGGTGCTGCTGCACCTCGAAGACCAGCGTCGTGCCATCGCTGAGCGTGGTCTCGATCGCGTTGTTGAGCTGCGGGAGGCGGCCGTCGGGGAAAGACGCCTCGACGACGACGCCCTGGACGGACTCGATCCGTCCGGTTGCGGTTGCGGTTGCTTCCATCAGATCCTCTTCTCGTGCGCGGACGGGCGGTACTGCTGCTGCTTCTGGGGGCTCGGCATCAGTTCAACGCCTCCGCACCCGCTACGACTTCCATGATCTCCTGCGTGATGTCCGCCTGGCGGGCCCGGTTCATGGCCAGCGTCAGGCTCTCGATCACGTCTCCGGCGTTGTCCGACGCGCTGCGCATCGCGGTCATGCGCGCGCCGTGCTCGGACGCGGCCGACTCGAGCAGCGCCCGGAGCAGCGAGATCTCGACGAACTCCGGAACGAGCTCCGCGAGGATCTCGGCCGGACCCGGCTCGTACTCGACGAGCGACTTCGGCCCCGAGGTCTCGGCCTCGGCCGGATCGACGTCGCCCTCGCCCTCGGTCTCGGTGATCGCGGCGGCGGCCAACGGGAGCAGCGTCTCGCGACGCACTTCCTGGACCAGCGGCGACACGTAGCCGTTGTAGATCATCTCGACGCGGTCGACGCGGTTGTCGACGTAGGCGCCGACCAGATCCTCACCGATACGCGCGGCGTGGTCGTGCCGCGGCGCGTCCGTGAAGCCGGTGTACGAGCCCTCGATCGGCTTGCCGCGGAAGTTCAGCGCCGCGTCGCCGCGACGACCGGTCACGTAGAACCGGGTCTCGACGCCCTGCGTCTCGAGCTCGGCGGCCCGCGAGAGTCCCGCCCGCAGGATCTGCGAGTTGAACGCCCCGGCGAGGCCGCGGTCGGCGGTCACCAGGACGATGCCGACGACCTTCTCCTGGTCGTGCGTCTGCAGGACGGGCTGCGCCTGCAGCTCGCCCGAGCCGGCCGCCGCAGCGGCCTGGCTCGTCATGCGACGCACGGCGTCCGCGTACGGACGCAGCGATGCGGCACGCTGCTCCGCCTTGCGCAGACGCGACGCGGAGACCATTTCCATGGCCCGCGTGATCTTGCGGATGTTCTGGACGGATGCGATCCGTGCCTTGACGTCGCTCTGCGCCATGACTCAGCTCCCTTCCGTCCCCGGCCGACCGATCATCAGACCGCCGCCGTGCCCTGCTCGAGCAGCTCGCCGTCTTCGTCGAGCTCGTAGCCGAAGTCCTCCTTGGTGAACTTCGCGACGAACGCGTCAACGGCGGCCACGGTCTCGTCCGACCAGTCGCCCGCGGCGATCTTGTCGCGCGTGCTGCCGATCTCGGAGTGCGCGGTCTCGATCAGACGCTCGAGGTACTCCTCGGCACGGTCGACCGTGATCCGGTCGAGGTAGCCGTTGGTCGCCGCGAAGATCTGCAGGACCTGGTCCTGCACGGCGATCGGCGAGCGCTCGCCCTGGTTCAGCGTCTTGACCAGACGGGCACCACGGTCGAGCGTCTTGCGCGTGTCGGCGTCGAGGTCCGAGCCGAACTGCGCGAAGGCCTCGAGGTCACGGAACTGCGACAGCGCCAGCTTGAGGCCGCCCTGGACCTTCTTCATCGGCTTCGTCTGCGCGGACGAACCGACGCGGGAGACCGAGATGCCGACGTTGATCGCCGGGCGAACCCCCGAGTAGAACAGCTTCGGCTCGAGGAAGATCTGACCGTCGGTGATCGAGATCACGTTGGTCGGGATGTAGGCGGACACGTCGCCGGCCTGCGTCTCGATGATCGGCAGCGCGGTCATCGAACCGCCACCGAGGGCGTCCGACAGCTTGACCGCACGCTCGAGCAGGCGCGAGTGCAGGTAGAAGACGTCACCCGGGTACGCCTCGCGGCCCGGCGGGCGGCGCAGCAGCAGCGACATCTGGCGGTACGCGAACGCGTGCTTCGTCAGGTCGTCGTAGACCACCAGGGTGTGGCCGCCCTTGTACAGGAAGTACTCGGCCATCGCGGCACCGGCGTACGGGGCGATGTACTTGATCGGCGCGGCCTCGTCGGCGGACGCGGCGACGATGATCGTCGAGTCGAGCGCGCCGGCCTCGGCCAGCGTCTGCGCGAGCTGCACGACCGTCGACATCCGCTGACCGATGGCAACGTAGACCGAGACGACGCCCGAGTCCTTGTTGTTGATGATCGTGTCGATCGCGATCGACGTCTTGCCGGTCTGGCGGTCGCCGATGATCAGCTCGCGCTGGCCACGACCGACCGGGATCATCGCGTCGATCGCCTTGATGCCGGTCTGCAGCGGCTCGGCGACGGGCTGACGGGCGATGATGCCCGGGGCCTTGAACTCGAGCGGGCGGACCTCGGTCGTCTCGACCGGGCCCTTGCCGTCGAGCGGCACGCCGAGCGGCGAGACGATGCGGCCGAGCAGGGCGTCGCCGACGGGGATCTCGAGCAGCTTGCCGCTGCGCTTGACCGTGTCGCCCTCGACGATCTTCTGCCAGTCGCCGAAGAGCACGGCGCCGACGTTGTCGGAGTCGAGGTTCAGGGCGAGACCGGTGACGCCGTGCGGGAACTCGAGGCGCTCGAGCGATACCGCGTTGTCGAGGCCGTGGATCCGCGCGATGCCGTCGGCGACGGACAGGACGGTGCCGACCTCCGTGAGCTCGGACGCGCCGGCGTCCAGGCCCGCGATGCGGCTCTTGAGGATGCTGGTGATCTCGTCGGGCTTGATCTGCATGGAGTTCTGGTCCTTGAGCGGAAGGGTCAGCCGGCCGCGACCGTGCGGCGGAGCGACTCGAGGCGGTTACGGATGGATGCGTCGAGGATCTGGTTGCCGACGCGCAGCGTCAGCCCCCCGATGAGCTCGGAGTCGACCTGCTGGGTCAACTCGATGGTGCGACCGGTCCGACGACCAATTTCGTCGGCGATGCGCTGGGCGGCCTGCTCGTCCAGCGCGACCGCGCTGGTGATCGAGACGGGCAGCAACTTGCGTTCCTCGCGGAACAGCTCGTCGAACGCCCGGCGCAGACGCGGAACCACCGGCAGGCGGTGGTTCTCGACCAGCAGGTCGAGCAGGTTCGCGATCGCCGGCTCGGCGTCGACGAACAGCCGCGGCAGGGCTTCGCGCTTCTCCGCACTCGAGAAGTACGGCGAGAAGAAGAACAGCCGCAGGTCGTCCGAGGCCGCGAGGGCCTCGTCGATCTGTCCCAGCTGCTGCGCGACCGCGTCGAGCTTGCCCTGGTCCTGGGCAACCGCGAACAGCGAGCGGGCGTAGACGTGAGCGAGGTCGTCCATGGGCTACCGGCTGCCCTGCCCGGACAGCTTGGAGAAGTCGATCTCGCTCAGGGCCTCGTCCAGCAGGCGCTGCTGGTCGGCCTCGGTGAGCGTCTTGCGGGTGACCTTGGCCGTCGCCTCGACGGTCAGGGCGGCCACCTCGGTGCGAAGCTCGTCGACGGCGCGACGGGTCTCGGCCTCGATGTCCTTGCGCGCCTGCGCCAGCAGATCCTCGCGGGTCTGTCGAGCCTGCTCGACGGCCTCGCGCTCGACCTGCTCACCGGAACGGCGGGCACGGCCGACGATCTCGTCGCTCTCGGCACGGGCCGAGGCGAGCTGATCGCGGTACTCCTGCACGAGCCGCTCGGACTCGGCCTTGGCGGCCTCCGACGCAGCGATCTGCTCTTCGATCGAGCGCTGGCGCTTGTCGATGATCTCGGTGATCGGCGGCCAGGCGTACTTCTTGAGGACGATCAGCGAGACGACGAAGACCAGGAGAACCCAGATCATCAGGCCCGGCGAGGGCTTGACGAGCGGGTTCAGTCCCTCGTCGGACGCGGACGCCGCCAGGACGAGCGCCTCGGTGGTGGTGGTCAACGTCGCCAGCATCGGGCTAGACGAAGAAGGCGATCAGACCCGCGACGAAGCCGTAGAACACGGTCGCCTCGGTCAGGGCGAAGCCGAGGAACATACGGCCCTGCAGCTCGCCGGCCAGGTCGGGCTGACGCGAGATGGCCTCGATCGTCTTGCCGAAGATGAAACCGACGCCGATGCCGGTACCGAGGGCGGCGAGGCCGGTGCCGAGGCCGAGGCCGATCGCGCGACCAGCGGTCTCGGCCGTCGCGGCCAGGCTGTCGGCGTCGGCCTGGGCCAGGAGGGAGATGATGGAAAGATCAGACACGGTTGCTCCTTAGTGCTCCTCGGCGACGGCGCCGCCGATGTAGATCGCGGTAAGTGTGCTGAAGATGAATGCCTGGAGCGCGCTCACCAGGGTCAGCTCGAAGAGGAAGAAGATGACGGCGACGGCCGCGGTCAGCAGACCCAGCACGCCGGCCGCGGCGATCCCCGGCTCCAGCAGGACGACGAGTCCGCCGGCCATGAACAGGATCAGCAGGTGGCCCGCCAGGATGTTGGCGTAGAGACGCAGCGAGAGCGAGATCAGGCGCACGAAGTGCGAGAGGATCTCGATCGGGTACATCAGCGGGAGGATCCACCAGGGCAGGCCGCTCGGGACCAGGCTCTTGACGTAGCCGATCGGGCCGTGCTTGCGGATGCCGACGACGTTGTACGAGATCCAGACGACCAGCGCGAGGATCAGCGGCATGCTGATGTTGGCGGTCGCGGCGAACAACGCGAACTGCGGGACCTCGACGCCGGCGACCTCGAACGGGTGATGCGTGTTCGTCGGCAGCGGCAGGTAGCCGAGGATGTTCGAGAACCAGATGAAGAAGAAGAGCGTGGCGATGAAGGGGAACCACTTCAGCGCGGTCTTCCGGTCCTTCACGTTGTCGTTGACGATCGTCGAGTCGACGAACTCGTAGGCCCACTCGACCACCGTCTGGGCGCGACCCGTCGGGCTCGCCTGCATCTTGCGGGCGATCAGCACCAGCGTGCCGACGGTCAGGATGCCCGCCAGGATGACGTACAGGACGGCCTTGTTGAGCGACAGGTCGATGCCGAAGAGCTCGAACGACGGCCCGATCAGCGGCTCGCTGATGTCGAACTCGGAGTCGGGCTTGAACTCCTCGGCGGCAGCCGCCAGGCCGGGCGTCGCTAGTGCGACGGCGAACGGTGTGGCGGCCATCAAGGCGCGGTGGCGCAGCTTCACGATTGCCCCTCCGTGGGGTACTGGACCGTGGTCCTGGGCGACGCGGGAGCCGAGCTCGCGCGCAACACCAGGCTGGTGATGAAGTGGATGGTGAAGACGGCGATCGCGAGGATGACGGCCGCGAGGCCGACCTCCCGTTCCGTCAGCAGACCGACGAGCAGAGCCGCGATCCCCGGGAGCCAGGCCCGGGAGACCACGCCGACGGCCACGAAGTTCATCTCGCGACCGACGTCGGCGCCGTCCTTCTGGGCACGGCGCACGAGGATGTTGTTGACGACGCGCTGGGCGATCCACGCCACCGCGACCGCGACCCACGCCCACAGCGAGATGTCGGCGACCAGGAAGACCGGGAGGGCGACGAAGAGGACCAGCAGGTCCGCGTTGCGCAACAGGGGCTTCACGAGAGCGTCACCGCTGCCGAAAGGATCGGATCACCAGCAACATCCCGCCGACGAACCCGATCGCCGCACCGGCCAGCGCCAACGCGAGAGCCGCGTCGAGCAGCGTGCCGATCCCGAACCCGATCGCTGCGAACAGCAGAATCGTGGCGATCAGCATCGCGCCCGCGCCAAGACCTTGAGCAGGTGGCGGCGAGGGCGGCATCGGAGGGACGGTGGCGGCGGTCGTGCGAGGGCATCGATCGAACCATCAGGTGCCGTGAGAGCCTTACGCGGCGTCACGCTCGGCGTGCCGAACACCTGACGGGCCGTTGAGACTATCCGAACTGGAGGCGGAATGCGCGGTGGCCACTGGGTTGCGATCGCCCTTTGCTACGGATGATCCCCGCCCTTGCGGCAGCCTGCACGAGGCCTCGTGTCGGTCTGCATTTGCCCTCGTGACGAGACGCACAAAGCGTCTACGCGCCACGTTCTCTCGCCAGGGCGCGCCTGCCGTTCGACTTGCACGCAGCAACCAAATTCAGACCGCGGCCCCGCCGACGGCCGAGCCGGCGGGTACGTGCTTCAGCGCGCTGCTAGTCGAGCGGAACGAAGTCGCTCTTGCGCGCTCCGCAGACCGGGCAGCACCAGCCCTCGGGGATGTCCTCGAACGCCGTCCCCGCGGGGATTCCGCCGTCCGGATCGCCCTCTTCGGGGTCGTAGATGAAACCGCACGGCTCGCAGATCCATTGCTTCACGCCGCAAGGTATAGCGCGTTCGCGCTCGCTCGGACCCGTCCCGGCGCGTCCGACCGCGGTCGTCAGTCCGGCCGCTCGCGGTCGCCCGGGGCGACCGCCCACGATCCGGTGACCGCGTCGAACTCGCCCGTCTCCAGCAGGTGCGCCACGTCCGCATCGATCTCCTGCTCGGTGGCGTCCGGGCGGATCCGCCGCAGCCGCGCGGTGTCGAGGCCCCGCAGCTTGACGATCTCCAGCACGACCACGAGGTAGAAGCTGAGCGCGAGCGCCGCCAGCACGATCAGCACGATCACGCTCGTCCAGGCCAGGTCGAAGTTCCCGCGGTCGTCGCTGTAGGGCACGAACCGCAGCGCGACCGCAACGCTCGCCAGCGTCCCCGCCCAGACGTAGAGGTAGAGCACGGTCCGCCGGGGGCTGAAGCCGATCCGGGTCAACCGGTGGTGGAAGTGGTTCTGGTCCGCGCTGTAGATCGGCGTACCGGCCTTCAACCGCTTGAGCACCACGAACGTCGTGTCGAGCATCGGCAGCGCAAGGACCACGAACGGCACCACGAGCGCGAGCACCGCGTTGGTCTTGACCGAGCCCTCGACCGCGATCGCCGCCAACAGGTAGCCGAGCAGCAGCGCGCCGGTGTCCCCCATGAAGACCCGCGCCGGGTGGAAGTTGTGGACGAGGAAGCCGAGCGCGGCGCCCGCGGTCGCCCCCGCCAGCAACGAGGCGTGCTGGGTGTTGACGCCCAGGTCCCAGGCGACGATCCCCATCGCGATCGCCGCGATCATGCTGACGCCGCCCGCCAGCCCGTCGATCCCGTCGGAGAAGTTCACGACGTTCATCAGCACCACGAAGGCGAGGATCGTCAGCGGCTCGCTGAGCGCTCCGAACTGGACGGCGCCCAGCCAGGGGAAGGTGATGTTGGCCACCACCACGCCCTGCGACACCGGGATCCACGCGGCGGCGGCCTGCCCGGCCAGCTTCGCCAACCACGGCAGGTCGAAGCGGTCGTCGATCGCGCCGACGGCGGTGATCGCCAGGGCGCCGAGCAGGATCGCCTGGAGCCGGTCGTGCGGCCCCTGGAAGGCACCGAGGCCGTCCGGGATCGTCACGAGCACCGCCACGACGACCGCGACGAAGATCGCGATCCCACCGAGCAGCGGGGTGCCGCCGGCCGCGAGCCCTCGCCCGCGGGGTTGGTCGACGGCACCGGCCACCCGGGCGAAGCGGGCGACCACGGGCGTCAGGACGGCCGCGACCGCGAAGGCGATCAGCAGCGCGACGAAGGGCTCGCGCCAGTTCATCCGCTCGCAAGCCTAGACAACTCCGTCACCGGAACCGGCCCGCGCCCCGCCCCAGGTCCGGGACGGGGCGGCGCGGACGAACCGCCGCGCCCGTCGGGGCTAGCCCAGCTCGGCGTAGAGCGGGTACTGATCGGCGATCGCCCGGACCCGGGTGGCCAGGTCGTCGCGCTCGGCCGCGAAGGTCGTGGCGTCGGTCGCCAGCGAGCGGCCGATGATCTGGCCGACGTCCTTGAAGCTGTCGACCGTCAGGCCGCGCGTCGCCAGCGCCGGGGTGCCGATCCGCAGGCCGCTGGTGACCATCGGCGGACGCGGGTCGAA
>Ga0265296_1004835_pt1 | contig 11490 bp, 12 predicted proteins | sample MunlanPumphouse1_FD_189073 | JGI IMG/M metagenome (GOLD analysis project Ga0265296, IMG submission 189073) | Groundwater microbial communities from a municipal landfill in Southern Ontario, Canada - Pumphouse #1 | ecosystem: Environmental > Aquatic > Deep subsurface > Groundwater | place...
AAAAGACTAGAAAATCAACAAAGCTAGAATTACCACTAGCAATCTTAATGAATACTGAGCCAAAATGATTACAAGTAATACCCTCAACTTTATAGGTAAAAGTAAAACAATTATCTTTAAGAATCGGAACAACTCGTAATTCCTTTTTAGAGTTAATTTTGAAACTATTATCCGATGCAAACTTTTCTAAAATTGTCTTTATTACATTTGCCTTCGGTCTTTCCTCTGTAAGTATCCAGATATTTTTCATATGTTTATTTTATGAAGAAAGACAAATCTTTTTTGTAAATTTTCGCAAATTCTTTCAACTGCAAAACATCAAATCGTCTTTGGCCAGATTCTATTTTTGAAAGATAAGATTGAGTTTTTCCAAGTTTTTTTGAAGCCTCAACTTGCCCGAGACCAGATTCAAAACGCGCCTTTTTCAAGCGTTCAACGATTACATTATGGTCTTTTGTATAAATTGCTCTAGGCATTACTTAGTAAGTATAGTATTCCATTGTGTTATATTCCAAACTGCCATATAATGAAATCGGTGTGTCCGCTCATAGAATTTTATAAATTTATCAAACATATTATTTCAAAAAGTGATCAACTTGCTTTTTATAAATCGTTGCGAATTTCTTCATTTTTCTGCCGGACTTGGATTCGAACCAAGATGAATGGATTCAGAGTCCATTATCCTACCGTTAGATGATCCGGCAATAAATCTTATAAACTATCCATAATTATCCTACCATTAGCCTGCCCGGCCAGGGATGATCCGGCAATAAATTATAAATATATATCTTGCTGTTTTTTATAGCACATTTTTGCTAAAATTGGAAGTATGAAAACACTTGTCTTTATTGACGCCTCAAATCTCTTTGAGAGAAGCATAAAATTTATAGAAAAGTAAATGGGGTGGACATACGAAATATCCACTCCACGTTTAGTATCCGTATTATAGCAAAACGAGCTGACGAGTCAAGGTTATCCACAGCCATGAAAAATATCATAAAAATTATCTTTGTTTTGACGGTGGTGGCAACCCTGTTTTATTTCCGCGCGCCGATTGAGAATGAGATTAATAGTATTTTTTCTATTTCCCAAAAAATTGTTTTTCCTTGCCAGAATCCCATTTATTATTCTCTCGGCAATTTTGACACCAAATTCAATATCAGCAAAACAGAACTTCTTAACACCCTGAACGAGGCGGCCGCTATTTGGGAAAAACCCATAGGCAAAGATCTTTTCGCTTTTTCGGAAACAGGCGCGCTCAAGATAAATCTTGTTTATGATTACCGGCAGGAAGCAACCGACAGATTGAAATCGCTGGGCATCGTCATTAAAGACGACAGGTCCACTTACGACGAGCTCAAAGAGAAATATAATTCTTTCTCATCTGTTTATAATCAGAAAAAAACGGAATTCAATCAATTGGTGGCTGGTTATAATATTCAAAAAGACGCTTATGAGCGAGATGTAAAAAGTTGGAATAAACGGGGCGGGGCGCCAAAAGATACTTTTGAAAAGCTGGAACAAGAGAGGGAACAATTAAACGCCCTGATAGACCCAATAAATCAAAAACAGGCAGAATTGAACAATATCGCCAACGACATAAATATTATCGCGGGCGACCTGAATCAAATTGCCGCCAAGCTTGATTTGGTCGTGGATAATTACAATTACATCGGAGGAAGCACGGGAAAAGAGTTTGAAGAGGGGCTTTACGAAAGGGATGCGAACGGCGAGAGGATAACCATTTATCAGTTTGACAGCAGATTAAAACTTTTGCGGGTCTTAGCGCACGAGTTTGGCCACGCGCTCGGCTTGGAGCACACTGATAATCCGAATGATATAATGTATAAATTGAATGAAGGCTCAAATGAAAAACTCACCGCCAATGACTTGGCGCAACTGAAAGCCATGTGTAAGATAGAATGATATGAAGTATCTTTTGAAACTAATTTTTATTTTTGCGATTTTTTTGGCGGCGCACAGCGCTTCGGCCGCAACGAAAGTGGCGCCTTTGGAAATTTCCGGCTGGATTCCTTATTGGCGGGCGGCGACCGGCACACAGGAGGCGCTTTTACATCTTGATAAATTTACGGAAATAAATCCTTTCGGCTACACGATGAAAAACGACGGCGCACTCAACGACGCCATGAATATCGGCGAAGAGCCGTGGACGACGCTCATCGCCGAAGCGAAAAAGAAAAAAGTGCGCGTCATTCCCACAATTATGTGGAGCAACGGCGCGGCGATTCACAGCATCCTTAGCAATACAAAAAAAAGAATAGCGCTGGAAGACGAGATTGCCGCGCTTGTCAAAAAAAATAATTTTGACGGCATTGATATCGATTTTGAAGGCAAAAAAGCGGAAACGAAAAAATACTTCGCGACTTTTCTCAAGGGGCTTTACCAGCGCATGGGGAAGAAATGGCTAATGTGCACCATTGAGGCGCGCACTCCACTTGATTCCCGCTACGACACTATTCCCAAGGACATCCAATACGCGAACGACTTCGTTGCCATCAATAAATATTGCGACCGCGTGCGTTTTATGACATACGACCAGGGGAGCATAGACATTGTTTTGAATCGCGCCCGCATGGCGCCGTACATTCCGGTTGCCGACCTAGCATGGGTGGAAAAATCAATCATGCTTGCCTCAAAAACCATTTCTAAAAAGAAAATTTCCATCGGCGTGGCGACCTATGGCTACGAATACGAAGTGACAAAACTTTCCAAATACGGCTACCGCTATGATTTGCAATGGGCGCTTAATCCGAAATACGCGCTGGATTTGGCAGCGTCGCTCGGCATAACTCCAAAAAGGAACGGAGCGAACGAAATCAGTTTTATGTACAAGCCGACAACCACGGCGTTATCAAACGAAACAAAAGCGGTAAATAACGGAACGGACGGCATGCAAGCGCTTCCAACTTCAACCACGGCGGTAAACCTTCCCGACGGCAGTTTAAATTATCCAGTCAACATCGTTTGGTGGAGTGACGCGCAGGCAATCAAAGATAAAATTGATTTGGCGAAAAAACTTGGCGTGCGAGGCGTGGCCATCTTTAAAATAGACGGCGGCGCCGACCCAGCAATGTGGAGTGTGTTGCCTTGATTTGCAGCGCACTTGTGCTAATCTATATTTAGTTTTATCGAGTTAGGACGAGTGGTCATCGCCTAATAGATAGACATTTATTAGGCGAATAGCGAATAAAATGGATTACAACAGAGATAATCGCCCGAAACCGTCTTTGACTGACGTTTCCGCCCTTGGCATCAAGTGCGCGAAGTGCGAAACAGCCATTGACAAGCTTCCGTTCAGTCCGACAAAAAAGGAGGATGGATCATTCGGGACAATTTATTGCTACGAATGCAATAAAGGAAGGCCGAAGAAGAGCAACTTTAGAAGGAATTTCTAATCCTTCAACAAGTTCAGGATAAATCTAGAAATCCGACTTTTCTGCAAACCGCTTCCATAGTTATGGAGGCGTTTTGTTTTGCTTTTATGGCGCCGTCTTTGAGAATTGATTTTACTTGCTTGGGATTTTTTTCTAACTCTTTATATTTTTTCTGCAATGGCGCAAGACCTTCAATAATAACTTCTGCTAAATCCTTTTTGAAATTGGCGTATCCTTTGCCTTTGTAATCTTTTTCTATTTCTTTAATTTGTTTGCCAGAAAATAAACTATAGATAGTGAGCAGGTTGGAAATGGCTGGTTTTTTCTTTTCGTCAAATTTAATTTCTTTGCCCGAGTCAGTGACGGCGGTTTTCATTTTTTTTCTAATAGCTTCGGGTGTGTCAAGTAATGAAATGAAAGATTCCGGTTTGTGCGATTTTGACATTTTTTTCTTTGGGTCTTGCAGAGACAAAATTTTTGATTCTTTTTGCAAAATAGTTTTCGGTTCGGGAAAAACTTTTCCAAATCTGGTGTTGAAACGGCGAGCAATTTCTCTCGCCAATTCAATGTGTGGCGCCTGGTCTTTGCCGACTGGCACGTGCGTGGCTTTGTAAATTAGAATGTCGGCGGCTTGCAAAACGGGGTAGGCGAGCAGGCCGAGGTTGTTGTTTTTCGGATGCTCGGCGCGCATTTCTTTGTAAGTCGGATTCAATTCCAGCATGGAAACGGGTGTTATCATAGAAAAAATATTCGCCAATTCTGCATGCTCGCCAATATGAGATTGAATGAAAATAGTTGTTTTGTTCGGGTCAATGCCGGCGGCAAGATAAGTGTTCGCGAGAATAAGAGAATTTTCAGCAAGATTTTTGCTGTCTTCAAGCGTGGTGAGCGCGTGCAAATCGGCAATCATTAAGAACAACCTGTCAGCTTCGTTCTGCAGTTTTAATAATTCCGGAATGACGCCTAAGTAGTGCCCGATATGCAGCACCCCCGTCGGCCTCATCCCAGTCAAAATAATTTTTTCTTGCGATTCTTGCATTTTTTAATTCTATCACAAATTAGCTATAATGGAAAAATGAGCATAGTAAACCTACCACAACCAATCAAAGATTTAGGAAAAGCGACATTATCAAAAGTAGCCGACAAATTTATTGATTTTGTTATTACAAAATATACTGGCAAATCAATAAAAGTTTTTGAAGCAGAGGGTGATATTGAAGCCGATAAGATTAAAACAAGCTGGGAAGTTTTGGAAAAACCTTTTTGGCTTCAGGCTGAGGCGACAAAGATGAATAGACAATATTCAAATCTAGGAAATACGCTAATGAAGTCCACTTCGCTAATTATTACCGCAGAAAATAAAATTAAAGACGATAACGATGTCTTTTGGGTTTTTCTTGAACACTCAAAAGAAATTTCTAATGAACAAATGCAAGGACTGATTGCTAAGATTATTGCTGGTGAGTATAACACCCCTAGCGCTTATTCAATGAGTACTTTACAAATAATAAAAATGCTTGGGAAAAACGAGCTAGAATTATTTGAAAATATTTGTAGCTTATTACTCAATAACGAATGGATTCCAATAGAACTTTTTGTGTTAGGAGATAATGTAAAAGAGTTAATGAATAAGATCAATATAGATTTTGAAAGTTTGCAAACATTACAAAGTTTAGGTTTATTTTTATCAAACGAAATGACAAAATCAATAGAAAATCTAGAAAAGAAAGACTATATCATCCAGTATTACGATAAACAACTTGTTTTTAATTCAGAAAATAATAATTTCAAAAAAATCATATTGCCAGAATCTTATGTGTTATCAACCGTCGGCAAGCAAATATTAAAACATTTAAATCCTAAATATATTGAAGATTATTTCACTTGGCTAAAACTAAATTACAAAGTGCCTAATTACAAACTTTTGAACAATACATCTAAAATATAACGGTTGTCGTTTATCAAAAATTGAAGTCCGTCTTCGGTTTTTATGCTAAAATTAATCTATGGCAAATGTTCAGCATTACATTTTTGTTGATGAATCAGGCGATCCGGGAAAACCTTTTGGAGTTGATGTGATGGGGAATAAAATTCCAACTGGATCAAGCTTGTTTTATATTCTCACGGCAGTTTATCTTGATTCCACAAAATTGTTTGCACTAGAGAATGAAATTATGGAAATTCGCCGTAAGTATGGGTTCAGGAGTGAAATAAAATCCACTATTATTCCACTTGAAATGTATAAGGATTTACTTGGAATTATAAATAAAATCGGGGTTCCTATTTACTATAGATTGGTAGATAAAAGAAAATACAAAGGTAAATTTGCAACAGCTGGCCATGCAAAGCTTCATAATATTTTTGACGATTATAATTTGTCAAAACTTGTTTTGTTTGCAACTAAAAAACAAAATCTCGCCGAGGCGGAAGTTGTGATAGATCGAGCCGACAGAAGAATGTATAACGGGGACTATTTCAGCAGTTTTGATGAATATTTATTTGAGCGAGTGAATACCAAAACAATTCAGCGTATAAAACATGTTACCCACGTAAACTCAGAATATGTAAATGCAATGCAATTATCTGACTTAGTAAGCGGGGCAATTAAGGATTATTTTACTGGTAAAAATAAGGACTTAAAAAAAGTGATTGATAAGAAATATCTTTATAAAATATGGTAAAAACCAAAAGAGCGGGCCCTAGACCTAGGACACGCACTTTTGATAACAAACTCGAAAGTTAGCGTTTGTTTGCCCCTTGCGGGGCGAGGCCGAAGCCACTTATGCTCCTATATTATACTTTTTACCCCAAAAAGTCAATTGCTGTGGACAAACAAAATTATTCTTTTTATACCTCTATTAGCACTGTTAAAACCATCGGCCTCCTTTTTGTTTTTTGGAACAGGAATTTGGCGACGTTTTCGCGGAGGAGATTTTTAACATAGTCCATGTTGATGGGATGCATTTTGCCGGTGGCGTCTTCAATGGTGCGTCTGATGAGATAGCGGACATTTTTGAGCAAGTCCTGCGACTCGCGCAGATAAATGAACCCGCGGGAAATGATATCCGGCGAATTGCGCACCTTGCCCGTCTGGGAATCAATGGCGGCGATGATGACGAAAATTCCGTCTTGCGCCAGCGCCTGCCTGTCGCGCATAACCACTTCCTGCACGTCGCCCACGCCCAATCCGTCCACCATCACCAGATTTGCCGGCGCTGTTTCTTTTAGTGTGTGAATTTTATCTTTTGTCGCTTCAATGATGGAGCCGTTGCTTATTGGAATTGCGATATTTTCTCTCGGTATGCCGATACTTTCCGCCAGGTCGGCGTTTGTCTTGAGCATAAAGTAATAGCCGTGAATAGGAATGAGAAATTTCGGCCGGAGCATTTTCACCATCAGCTTAAGCTCCTCTTGGTAAGCGTGACCCGAGGCGTGGACATCCGCCACTTTGTAATGGATTATTTTCGCTCCTTGGCGCGCCATGTTGTCTTTGAGATTTTGAATACTTCTTTCATTCCCCGGGATGACAGAAGAAGACAAAATAAGAGTGTCGTCTTTTTGAATTTTGATGTATTTGTGCCGACGAGTGGCGATGCGCATAAGGGCCGCGTTTTCCTCGCCTTGGGCGCCGGTGCAAATGGCGACAATCCTATTCGGCGGATAATCGTTTATTTTGTCAGAGGTGATGATTGTGTTGGGCTTTGGTTTAAAAAAGCCGAGTTCTTTGGCAATTTCCACGTTTGATTTCATGCTGTAGCCGTCAATGACCACTTTGCGGTCAAGGCGTTCGGCGATTTTTATTATTTCAATAATGCGTTCAAGCAGAGAGGAAAAAGTTCCGGTGATGACACGGCCTTTCGCCTCTGTGATTATTTTTTCCAAATTTTTATGCACTGTCGCTTCGGGAACGGAAAAGCCGGGCGCCTCGGCGTTGGTGCTTTCCATAAGAAGCGCCAGATTTTTTTCTTTGCCTATTTTCATGTATTCGTCTATGTGTGTGGGTTTGCCCTTGGCGTCCAATTCTATTTTAAAGTCGCCGGGATAAATGACATTGCCCAGCGGAGTTTCAATGATGGTGCCAATGGCGTCGGGGATGGTATGGGTGATGTCAAAAAAGCGCGCCTTCAACTGGCCGAGCTTGAGAACGCTGTCGGATTTTATTTCTTCAATATTGAGAGTGGGAGCGTGAGGAAATTCTTCCTGGCGTTTTTTAATCATGGCTTTGGTAAGCCGGGTGGTGTAGATGGTGGGCATGCCGAGGCGTTCCATAATGTAGGGAATGGCGCCGACATGGTCCAAGTGGCCGTGGCTGATGATAATTCCGCGAATCTTGCTTTTTCTCGCCTCCAGATATTTGGTGTTGGGAATTATAAAATCAATTCCCGGGGTTTCCTCGGTGGAAAATTCCAAACCGGCGTCAACAACAATAATATCGTTGCCGTATTCTATTACCGTCATATTCTTGCCGATTCCCTCAACTCCTCCAAGTGGAATGATGCGAACGGCAGACGGCTTATTTGCGGGCATAACTGGCCTTATAAAAGGAGCAGTTTGCCTACTTGTAGGCATCGCTCGCCTAGTGTGTTTTTGTATCATTTAATTTATTTAATAAGTTTTTGATGTGCGGCGTTCCGTATGAAAAACATGAATTATTTTTTTCGTTATTTTTAATTTCATAAAAGATTCTATAATTACCGATTCTGCGCCGCCAAATAGTATCCCCGCTTTCCAGTTTTTCAATGTCTCCCGCATAAGGATCAATAGGCAATTGCTCAATCGTAAAAATTATCCTTTCGGCGTCTTTTTTAGGAAATTTATCAAGTTCCTTGTAGACCTTTGGTCTAATTTTTAAACCCCAATTTATGCTTGAGTTCATCAATGGTCAAATAATTACCTTTCTTTAATTCTTCCCTTGATTTTTCCAGTATTTTTTTCTGTTTTACTGTAAGAGTGAATGTTTTTACAGATTTTATTCTCTTTTGCCACGCCAAAAAGTCCTCGTAAATATTGCGGGGAATGGCTATAAGGTCTTTATTTTTAGCTATTTCTTTAGGAATAGTGATTGTAGTCATGACTATATATTATCCACATCCTACACGATTCAAAAATAAAAGTCAAATTGCAAATGCCGAGGGCGGGACTTGAACCCGCAAGGGATTGCTCCCACAGCGTTCTGAACGCTGCGTGTCTGCCAATTTCACCACCTCGGCTATATCTGCTCGTATAAATTTTCTATTGTTAAAAGTTTGGCGTATTTTTCTGGATTGGTCAGAAAGTCCAAATTTTCCAATTCTGCCGGCAGTTTTTTTGGTTTTAATTTTATCGGTTCTTGAAGATTAGTAAAAGCGTTGTAATCGTTTTTAGCTTTATCACTAATCCAATTAAAAATAAGCAATTCTTTTTCTCCTGACGAATTTATTGTTCTTATGCTGAAGTCGGGGAGAATGACAACTTTATCGTTTTCTTTCGCGCTTATTAAATATGTTTGTTTTGCGTCAGGGTTTTGAGTTAAAAAAGAAGCATCGCCGGATAAAACTCCAAATAATTCCGGAAGTTTTGGCATATGATAATGGCCGGCCGTTTGAGATGACGGATGAAGCAGAGTCAAATCATAACGAAGTCCGTTTTTTGCGTCCACGCCGCGGCAAACGTCATATCCCTCTTTTTTTTCTAATTTTCCTTTTTCACAAAAATTTTCCATACTTTTCCTGTTACCAAATACCATTTATGCGCTTGGGAAAATCTTTCCGAAGGAATAGTGATGCTTTCCAGATTTTCTATGCCTTTCAGCGACTGGGGGGCGATGTAAATGAAATAAGGGGAGTAGAGGAAAACCGCCGGCACGTCTTTTTCTATCTCTTCCTGAAACTGGCCGTAAATTTCCTTTCTTTTTTCCTCGTCGGAAATAGCGCGCGCTTTTTCCAAAAACTTATCCACGGTGATGTTGGTATACATGGCGATGTTCAGCCCCGGATCGTTTCTTTGGGACGAATGCCAGAAGACGAACGGGTCGGGATCGCGCCCCACCACCTCGCCAAAGAGAAGGGCGTCGTATTTTCTCGGTCTGATGATGTTCTGGTTGAGGTCGCCGATTTCAAACACTTTCACTTCCACTCTGGCTCCGATTTTTTCCCACATTGATTTGACGAGTTCAGCCGCGGTTTTCAATTCCGGCACATTGGAGGTTGAAATGGAAAAATTCAAACGCAATGTCTCGCTTCTGGAAATTTTCTTCTCGTATACTCCGTCGCCACCGATTTTCCATCCGTTTTTTTCCAGAAGTTTTTTGGCGTCATCAACGGAAGAGGAAGTGTTTTTTGCTGGCAGGGCGCCGATGGTTCCCGGCGGGATGGGATAATCAAGCCGGGTGCCGAAGCCCTTCAGCGCCTCGTCAATTATTTTTTTCTTGTCAGTCGCCGTTTCAAGGGCCTGCCTCACTTCTTTTTGGGCGAAAATTTTCGCGCTGTTTTTGTTAAAAAAGACCCCAAATATTCTCGGCAGGGAGAATATTTTTATATTGCTGTCGCCCCTTTTTATCGCTTCCAGCGATTGGGGAGTGACGGCGCCTACCCCGTCTATTTCCCGGCTCCTGTAGGCATTCAGCAGTTTTTCTTCCGAAGGATAAAATTTTATGGAAATGTTATCCATAAAGGGAACGCCCAAAGCGAATTTTTTGTTTGCCTCAAGAGTGGCGGAAGAAATTATTCCGGAGGAATCGCGGCTCACGCTTTTTATTTTGTAAGGACCGGAACCGACTGGATTGATGTTTAAGCCGCTAAAGCTCATCAAATCCGAGGACGCTTCTTTCCAAAGATGCTTTGGGAGAATGCCTAAGGTGGTGCTTTCTAAAAACGGAGTGTATGGTTTTTCCAAAATAAATTTTAACGTTCTGTCGTCAATTTTTTGGGCAGTCACTCCCTCCCAGCCGGCTCTCTTCGCGCTTTTGAGCATCGGGTCTTTTGCCTGCTGGACGGTGAAAATAATATCGTCGCTTATTATCGGCTCTCCGTTGTGCCAGACAAGGTTCGGTTTGAGGGTGAAAGTATATTCCAGTCCGTCGTTTGATATTTCATATTTTTCGGCCAAATCCATTTCCAATCCGCCCTTGTTGTCCGGCCTCATCAATCCGGAATAAATCAAGGTCGCCATATCCCTGTCGGCGTCGGAGATGGCGAGAAGGGGATTGATGAATCGCGGCGTGCCGATTATCCCTTCCTTTAATGTCCCGCCCCTTTCGGGTATGATTACGGAAATTTTATTATTTGCCTGCCATAAAAAAAGCAGAATACTGCCGACAAAAATAGCCACGAGGGCTAAGAAAATTATCCTTTCCTTTTTGGGCAAGTGTTTCAGCACGTAAGCAATCTCCTGAGACGACGGAAGGTTAAGCCGTTCTTTTAAATTCATGTTTTATTTTATAAGAAGGGAAGCGATACTAAGCAACACGAACAGCGTGGCAAAAACCACAGTTGTTGTAAAAATTATTTTTTCAAAACCGCGCTTGGTGTGGTAAGAAGCGCCCCCTCCGCCGAAGGCCCCGCCCAAACCGCCGCCCCTCTGTTGCAACAAAATGGCGACAATCAAAACGACACTTACAACTATTTGCGCTATAGGTAAAATATTGGCCAAAATCTGCATTGTTTCCAATTATATGCCAAATTGAAGAAGTTGTCCACATCAATCCTTGCGGGGGGGGGCTTAAATGATAATCTATAAACATATGAAAAATATTAAAAATCTTTTTATTATCAGCTTGTTTTTGGGTATTTTGGTCGCAGGCGGAGGTTTTGCTTACCAGGTTCAAGCGGCAGGCCTGACTCAAAGCCAAGTTAATGCGATTATTTCCCTGCTTCAGTCGTTTGGCGCGGATCAGGCGACAATAAACAACGTCCAAACCGCTCTTTCTGGAACGCCAACAACGCCACCCCCAACGGCATGGTGCCATGATTTTAATGTTAATTTGAAAATTGGCGACAAAGGCGTAGAAGTCAATGACTTGAAAGTTGCTTTACAGAAGGAAGGTTTTGATGTATCTGTAAATTTTGTGGATGCAGCGAACGCTTCTTTTAATGAAAAGATTGCCTCCGCAGTTACC
>Ga0265296_1004836_pt1 | contig 11488 bp, 12 predicted proteins | sample MunlanPumphouse1_FD_189073 | JGI IMG/M metagenome (GOLD analysis project Ga0265296, IMG submission 189073) | Groundwater microbial communities from a municipal landfill in Southern Ontario, Canada - Pumphouse #1 | ecosystem: Environmental > Aquatic > Deep subsurface > Groundwater | place...
CTGGGGTCGGTGCGCGACATGGAAGTGATGGAACCGGTGCTCGGCGGGGCTGCCTCGCACGAGCGACTCGCCGACCGCGACCACGGTCGCGTGACCAGTCGCAGCCAGCATCAGCCGAACTTGCCGGAGATGTAGTCCGAGGTCCGCTCGTCCTCGGGGCGCTCGAAGATCTGCGACGTGCGACCGAATTCGACGAGCGCCCCGAAGCGCTGGCCGTGCTCATCCACCTGCGCCGTCAGGAACGCCGTCCGGTCAGCCACGCGCGCCGCCTGCTGCATGTTGTGGGTGACGATCACGATCGTGTAGTCGTCGCGCAGCGACTGCATGAGGTCCTCGATGCGCGACGTGGCGATGGGATCCAGGGCCGAGCACGGCTCGTCCATGAGGATGACGTCGGGCTTCACGGCGATCGTCCTCGCGATGCACAGGCGCTGCTGCTGACCACCGGAGAGCCCGAACGCCGAGTCCCGCAGCTTGTCCTTCACCTCGTCCCAGAGCGCCGCTCGCGTCAGCGCCTCCTCGACCAGGTCGTCCATGGAGCTGACGCGCATGCCGGTGACGCGCGGCCCGTACGCGACGTTGTCGTAGATGGACTTCGGGAACGGGTTGGGCTTCTGGAAGACCATGCCGATCCGGCGCCGTACTTCGATCGGGTCCACGTCGCGCGCGTAGAGGTCCTGCTGGTGGAAGAGCACCTTGCCGTCCACCCGGGCACCCTCGATGAGGTCGTTCATCCGGTTCAGGGAGCGCAGCAGCGTGGACTTCCCACAGCCGGAGGGACCGATGAGCGCAGTGATCTCGTTGACCCCGAAGTCGAGATCGACGCCCCTGACCGCGCGAAAGTCGCCGTAGCTGACATCGACGCCTTCGCAGCTGAGGACCGGCTGCGGCGGCACGTCCTCGATCTCTCTGCGCTTGCGCGCCTGCACGTGGACGATGGGCGTCTCAGGTCGGATGGTCATGCGTCACCAACGCTTCTGGAATCGATTGCGGATGAGGATTGCGACAGCGTTCATCGCGAGCAGCACGACGAGCAGCAGCACGCTCGTCGCGGCGGCGAGCTCGTGGAAGCCCGCCTGCGGTCGTCCGGTCCAGCCGAAGATCTGGATCGGCAGGGTCGTGTATCCGGATAGCAGGCCGTTCGGGTCGAAGCTGACGAACACCAGCGCTCCGAGCACGAGCAGTGGAGCGGCCTCCCCGAGCGCTCGGGAGAGGGCGAGGATCGTCCCGGTCGCGATGCCGGGCACTGCCGCCGGGAGCGTCTGCCGCCAAGTGGTCTGCAGCGGCGTCGCGCCGAGGGCGAGCGACGCTTGGCGGATCTCCGCCGGTACGGCGCGCAGTGCCTCGCGCGTCGCGATGATGACCACCGGCAGGATCAGGAGCGACAGGGCGAGCGCACCACCGATGACGATGCTCTTGTCACGGACGCCCAGCATCGACAGGAACGCGAGCGCCAGCAGTCCGTAGACGATCGATGGCACGGCGGCGAGGTTCTGGACGTTCAGCTCGATGAGGCGGTTGAACCAGTTGCGCTGATCGGCGAACTCCTCGAGATGGACTGCGGCCGCGATGCCAAGGGGGACGGTCATCACCGCAGTCGTGGCGATCACCCAGATCGAACCGAGGATGGCTGGCCGAGCGCCCGCCTCGTCCGGCGACGAGGCGGGGTACTCCGTGAAGAGGCGGGTCGTGAACTGGGGCATGCCCTCGAGCACGATCGTGACGATGAGCGTCGCGAGCACGCCGAAGGCCACTACGAGCGACAGCCAGAGCAGCACGAGGAACACGACGGGGCCCGGCCGGCGCTCGCCTCCACGCCCGGTGAGCGGGCGGATGCCTCGGATGGCGGACTGCAGCGTGGTCATCAGTAGGCCTCTCGGAAGCGTCGCACGAGCGCGATGCTGATCGCGTTGATGAGGAGGGTGATGCAGAAGAGCAGCAGGCCGACCGCGAAGAGCGTGTCGTACTCGAGCGAGCCCACCCGTGAGTCGCCGAGCGCGGCGTTGGCGATGAACCCGGTCATCGTCTGCCCTTGTTGCAACGGATCCGTGACGACCACGGCCTGGTTCCCTGCGGCGATGGCGACGATCATCGTCTCCCCGACCGCACGCGAGACACCGAGCACGACGGCCGCGATGATCCCCGACAACGCCGCGGGAAACACCACGCGCAACGTCGTCTGCATGCGGTTCGCGCCGAGCGCTGCCGATCCCTGGCGCAGTGCCTGCGGTACAGCAGACATCGCATCCTCAGAGATGGAGGCGATCGTCGGAACGATCATGACGCCCATGACGAGGCCTGCGGCGAGGACGCTGAATGCGCCCGTCGGCAGCTGCAGCCACTCGCGCAGGACCGTGGCCTGGACGAACTGCAGCGCGAAGAAGCCGTACACCACGGTGGGGACGCCCGCGAGGATCTCGAGCAGCGGCTTGAGCACCTTGCGCAGCCGGGCGCTCGCATACTCCGACAGGAGGATCGCCGCCCCGAGGCCGAGCGGCACCGCCACCGCGAGCGAGATCACGGTTGTCCAGAGCGTCGCTGTCACCAGGGGCAGCACGCCGAACGACGCCTCAGCGAAGCGGGGTGCCCATCGATCACCGAAGAGGAAGTCGGAGACCGGCACCTCTGCGAAGAATCCCAGGGATGGGACGAGCAGCGCGGCGACGATGCCCAGCGTCGTCACGATCGTGATCCCGGCCGCCAGCCGCAACGCCACCTTCGCCAGCGCCTCGCCGGGGCGGCGGCGTCCGCGGAGCGATGGCGAGGGCGACGGCGAGGCCGGGTGGCCCGAGGCAAGCCCCGGACCACCCTTCCGTGCAGTGATGCTCGTCATGTGAGTCGCTCGCCTCAGCGAAGCGTGGCCAGCTCGTCCTGAGCGACCTCGACCTGCTCCTCGGTCAGCGGCACGAACAGCGAGGCCTCCGCGATCTCCTGGTGGTTCTCGAGCGAGAAGTCCACGAAGGCGGCGACCTGAGGCTTCTCGGCGTAGGAGGCGTTGTTGACGTAGATGAACAGCTCGCGACCAAGCGGCGTGTACGACCCGTCCTGCACGGTCTCCGTGCTGGGCATGACGCCGTCGACCGCGACCGCGCGGATGGCGCCCTCGTTCTCCTCGACATAGCTGAGACCGAAGAAGCCGATGGCGCCGATGTCGCCGGAGACGCCCTGCACGGTGATGTTGTCGTCCTCCGACGGGCTGTAGTCGGTCCGGATGGCACCCTCCTCACCGTTCACGGCATCGGTGAAGTAGTCGAACGTGCCCGAATCGGTGCCGGCGCCGAACAGCGTGAGCGGCTGGTCCGGGAAGGACGGGTCCACCTGGTTCCAGTTCATGATCTCGCCCTCGGACTCAGGCGACCAGATCGTCTGCAGCTGCTCGAGGGTCAGGTCGTCCGCCCAGTCGTTCTCGGGGTTCACGACCACCGAGAGACCGTCGTTCGCCACCACGATTTCGGTGAAGTCGATGCCCGCGGCAGCGCACGCCTCTGCCTCCTCGTCCTTGATCGCGCGCGAGGCGTTCGAGATGTCGGTCTCGCCCGCGCAGAACGCCTGGAAGCCGCCGCCCGTGCCGCTGGTCGAGACGGTCACGTCGACGTCCGGCTCCGCATCGCGGAAGAGATCTGCGGCTGCCTCGCTGAGCGGTGCGACGGTCGACGAGCCGTCGGCCACGACCGGGCCGGAGAGCGCGTCGCCGGCGGCGGCGGACGGGGACTGCGCAGCGGGCTGGCCGCCGCAAGCGGCGAGCATCAGCGCTGCGGCGCCGATCGCAGCAGTGAGCACCGCCGACTTGGTGAAGGACTTGGTCACGATGTTCCTCTCGTGTGCGGCGCGCGCCGCTGGATCGAAGTCGCGATGGGCGCGACATGCATATGGAAGACCTTCGATGTGAACGCGCGGTGAACTGGAACTGGCCGGCGATCGCCGATTGGGGACCGTGCCGGTTCGGGCACCGGATCGTCGATCGCCGGCTCGAGGGCGACCCGTCGTGCGCACCCGGCAGAGGACGGGATGCCGATCACCGGGACTGCACGCATCGAGCACGGCCACACGACGAGGATCGCTTCGGGTGAACCCCTCCCCGTCGGTCGAGTGGGCCGCGAAGCGCCGGTATCGAGACGCATCCGCCCCTTCGGCCGGCCGCCCCTCCTCCTAGGCTTGCCGCGTGACGACCCTCCCCGAGTTCCTCGCCCACGTCGCCAGCGGCGCCACGATCGCGGCCGGCTCCCCGGAGCACGACTTCATGCACCGGCGCGCGCAGGAGGCGCTGCGGATCGTCGCCGAGCTGAACGGCGGCTATCGCACGCCCGACGAGGTGCGCGCCCTGCTCGGCGAGCTCACGGGACGGCCGGTGGATGCGTCGGTGACGGTCTTCCCGCCGTTCAGCTCGGAGTTCGGCCTCGGCCTCACCCTCGGCAAGGACGTCTTCATCAACATGGGATGCCGCTTCCAGGACACCGGCGGCATCACGATCGGCGACGGCTCGCTCATCGGGCACGGCAGCACGCTCACGACGCTGAACCACGGCGTCGACCCGGAGCGCCGCGGCGACATGGAGCCGGCGCCCATCGTCATCGGCCGCAAGGTGTGGCTCGGCGCATCCGTCACCGTCGTGCCCGGGGTGACGATCGGTGACGGCGCGATCGTGGGCGCCGGCGCCGTCGTCACGAAGGACGTGCCCGCGGACGCGATCGTCGCGGGCGTGCCGGCCAGGCTCATCCGCATGACGGGCTTCGAGGCGACCGCGGGCTAGCCAGCAGGAGGGGGACGCTGGCCGGCGGATGCGTCAGGGCACCGCGGGCGCGTGCGTCTCGAGCGCGACGAGCGCAGGCTCCTCACCGGCGCTCACGTGCAGCACGGTGAACTCGGCCGTGTGCAGCATCGACGCGCGATGCGTGCGCTCGGACTCCAGCCCGTTCGCCGCGTGCACGACCGCCGTGACGATCTCGGGGATGATCGGGGCGTGCGAGCACAGCAGCGTGCCGCGGCGCTTGCGCACCGCCCTGCCGATGCGCTCCTCGAGCGCCGCCCGGGGGTCGACCGACGACTCCTGGCTGATGGCGGCGGTCGCCTTCGGCGGCACGCCGAGCAGCTCGGCGAGCGGCGCGACCGTCTGGCGGCATCGCACGGCGTCCGACGTGACGATCCGCTGCGGGCCGTACGCCGCGATGCCGGGCGCGACCGAGCGCGCCTGCCGCTCACCCCGCTCGGTCAGCGGCCGGGACGCATCCGGGCCCCCCCAGGTGAACGCGTTGGCCGCCTTGGCGTGCCGCAGCGCGATGATCGGGAAGGTGCGCGCGTGCCCGGCGGCGAGCCGCTCCTCGAAGCGCTCGATGATGTGCACGTCGTGCTCGTAGGTGCAGCGCGCCTTCGCGACCGAGACCGGCAGCCACGACAGCTCGAGGATCTCGTCGTTCGGCGTGAACGGCGCCCGCGCGACCTCGTCCTCGTCGACGAACGCCTGCCAGTAGTAGACGACCTTGTCCCGGCCGTCGGGGAGCCGGTACTCGCTCGTGCCCAGCGGTGCGCCGAGGGCGATGCGCACACCGGTCTCCTCCTCGATCTCGCGCGCCGCGCAGGCGGGCAGCGTCTCGCCCGGGTCGAGCTTGCCCTTCGGCAGCGAGTGGTCGCGGTGCTGCGTGCGCTCGACGAGCAGCACGAGCACCTCGCCGTCCACCTCCCGCCACACGAGCGCGCCCGCGGCCAGCACGGGCGTCAGCGCGGCCACGGCCGCGCTCATCGGGCCGCCCTCATCGGCCCGGCCGCTTGCGTCGCTGGATCTGCAGCATCCGGTCGCGGTGCAGGTCGTCGAGCGGCGTGCCGTCGTCCGCGTAGAAGCGGCGCGTCCAGGTGCCGTCGGACTCCGCCCACCACGACGCGGTCAGCGGCGACATGGCCTTGTCGAAGTGCTGCAGGATGTCGCGCTTGTGCTCGCTCGACGTGAGCTGGATCAGCACCTCGACGCGGCGGTCCAGGTTGCGGTGCATCATGTCGGCCGAGCCGATGAACACCTCCTCGTCGCCGTCGTTCCAGAACGTGAACACCCGGGAGTGCTCGAGATAGCGCCCGACGATCGAGCGGATCGTGATGCGCTCGCTCAGCCCCGGCACGCCGGGCTTGATCGAGCAGATGCCGCGCACCCAGATGTCCACGTCGACGCCGGCCCGGCTCGCGCGGTAGAGCGCGTCGATGATCTGCTCGTCGACGATGGAGTTGACCTTGAGGCGGATGCGGGCGGGCCGGCCGTCGAGCGCCGCGGCCGTCTCGCGCTCGATGCGCTGCAGCAGCCCCTTGCGCAGGTGCCTGGGGGCGACGAGCAGCCGCTGGTACGACTTCTCCCTCGCGTAGCCCGAGAGCTCGTTGAACAGCCGGGTGATGTCGCGGCCGACCTGGTCGTTGTCGGTGAAGAGGCCGAAGTCCTCGTAGATGCGGCTCGTCTTCTGGTTGTAGTTGCCGGTGCCGATGTGGCAGTAGCTGCGGAGCCGGCCGCCCTCGCGCCGCACGATCATCATGAGCTTGCAGTGCGTCTTGAGGCCGACGATGCCGTAGACGACGTGCACGCCCGCGCGCTCGAGCTGGCGCGCCCACCGGATGTTCGCCTGCTCGTCGAAGCGGGCCTTCACCTCGACGAGGGCCAGCACCTGCTTGCCCGCGGCGGCTGCGCGGATGAGCGCGGCCACCACGGGGGAGTCGCCCGACGTGCGGTACAGCGTCTGCTTGATCGCGAGCACGTCGGGGTCGTCCGCGGCCTGTTCCAGCAGCGCCTGCACGCTCGTCGCGAACGACTCGTACGGGTGGTGGACGAGCACGTCCTTGCGCGTGATGGCCTGGAAGAAGTCGGCCCGCTCGTCCTGGTCGGTCGGCAGGAAGGCGGCCGCGGTGACGGGCACGCGCTTCGTGTAGCGCAGGTCGGGCCGGTCGAGCCCGGCGAGCTGGAACAGCCCGCTGAGGTCGAGCAGCCCGGGCAGCTTGTAGACCTCGAGGTCGGTGATGCCGAGCTCGTCGACGAGCAGCGCGAAGGTGTCGTCGTCGATGTCCTCGGAGACCTCGAGGCGGATGGGCGGGCCGAACTTGCGTCGCGACAGCTCGTGCTCGAGCGCCTGGATGAGGTTCTCGGTCTCGTCCTCGTCGATCGTCACGTCCTCGTTGCGGGTGACGCGGAACGCGTGGTGCTCGACGATCTCCATGCCCGAGAAGACCTCGTCGAGGTTGTTCGCGATGAGCTCCTCGAGCGGCAGGAACCGCTGCGAGTGGCCCGCGCGCGGCAGCTCGACGAAGCGCGGCAGCACGGCGGGCACCTTGAGCCTGGCGAACTGGTCCTCCGGCTCGCCCGGCACGCGCACGCGCACGGCGAGGTTGAGCGACAGGCCCGAGATGTACGGGAAGGGGTGCGCCGGGTCGACCGCGAGGGGCATGAGCACGGGGAAGATCTCGGCCTCGAAGCGCGCCGACATCGCCTCCTGCTCGGCGTGCGTCAGCTCGTGCCACTTGACGGCGCGGATGCCGGCGGCGTCGAGCTCGGGCTGGAACGACTCGAGCGCGATGCGCGCGTGCCGCAGCTGCAGGTCGTGGGCGCGCTGCACGATCTGCGCGAGCAGCGTCGCCGGGGCGATGCCCACGTTGGTGGGCACGGCGAGGCCGGTCGCGATGCGGCGCTTGAGGCCGGCGACCCGCACCATGAAGAACTCGTCCATGTTGGAGGCGAAGATCGCCAGGAAGTTCGCGCGCTCGAGCAGCGGCGTGCGCGGGTCCTCGGCCATCTCGAGCACGCGCTCGTTGAACGCGAGCCACGACAGCTCGCGGTCGAGGAAGCGGTCGGCGGGCAGGCCGTCGACGGTCTCGCCGCCCTGCAGCTCCGCCGACCAGTCGAGCTCCGCGTCGTAGTCGGCGAAGTCGGCCTCGTTCGCGTCGTGGAAGCTCTGCTCCTCCTCGAGGGTCCTGGCCGTGCGCTCCACCCGGAGGTCCTCGCCGGGGCGACCTGTGCCTGTCACGATGCCGTCCGTCATGCAGCAATCATGTCAACCATCGCTGGACGGCGCGTGCCTCCATCGCACATCGATCGCCCACCGCCGGAAGCCGGCTCGCTCGTAGAGCGTGAGCGCGGGGGCGTTGTCGCCCTCGACGTAGAGGTGCGCGGTCGTCGCGCCGAGCGCGCGCATCCGCACGAACGCGGCGGACAGCATCCGCCGGCCGAGACCGGCGCCCTGCCTCGTCGGCGAGACGCCCAGCACGTACAGCTCGGCGATGTCGCCGCCGGGCTTCACCCACGCGAAGGCGTCGAGGCCCGCAGAGCCCGATGATCCCGTGCCTTCGGCGACCACGAGGTTCGCGTCGTCGTGCCACGGCTCGGCCATGCGGGCGGCGAGGTCGTCGGCCGACATGCGGCCCTGCTCGGGGTGGTCGGCGAACGCGGCGGCGTTGAGGGCGAGCAGGGCGGATGCGTCGGCGGGCTCGAAGGCGCGCACCCCGTCGGGCAGGCGGTCGGGCCCGCTCGGCGCCGGCGGCACGGGCGCCCGCAGCTGCAGCAGCGTGCGCACCCGCTGCATGCCGAGCGACGCGGCGATCGCGCGCGCGGCAGGGAGGTCGCCGTGCGACCACGCGTCGAAGCCGCCGAGCTCGCCGGCGACGCGGCGTGCGAGGTCACCCCCGCGCCCCCGCCCGCGGGCGCTCGGCGCGACCGCGAGCTCGACCTCCCGGTCCCGGTCGCTGACGACCGCCAGCGCATCCGCGTCGCCGATCGTGCGGCGCTCTCCGCGCTCGAGCTCGACGAGCGCCTGGTCGTTGAAGGGCGGCACGCCGTCCTGCGCGGCGCACGCGGCCGCGAGCTCCCGGGCGAGCTCGATGGGCTCGCGCGCGGTCATTCGTCCACCAGCTCGAACCGGTAGCCGACGCCGCGCACGGTGCCGATGACGCTCTCGAGGTCGCCGAGCTTCGCGCGCAGGCGGCGCACGTGCACGTCGACGGTGCGGGTGCCGCCGTAGTAGTCGTAGCCCCACACCTCGCTCAGCAGCTGCTCGCGAGTGAAGACGCGAGCCGGGTGCGACGCGAGGAAGCGGAGCAGCTCGAACTCCTTGTACGTGAGGTCGATGGGACGGCCGTCGATCTTCGCCTGGTAGCTGGCCTCGTCGATCGAGAGGCCGCTCGCCACGATGGGGCCGCTCGCCTTGACGCCAGTGATGGCGAGCCGGATGCGCGCCTCCAGCTCCGCCGGACCGGCGGAGTCGAGCACGATGTCGGTCACGCCCCAGTCGGCCGTGACCGCGGCGAAGCCGCCCTCGGCGAGGACGAGCAGCAGCGGCACGGCGTCGCGCTCGAGCAGCTTGCACAGGTGCTTGGCGGCGGCCAGCTCGGTCGCCCCGTCGACGACCAGCACGTCGGCATCGGGGGCGTGCGCGACCGCCTCCGCGGTCCCCGGCAGCATGGTCACACGGTGCTCGAGCAGCTCCAGGCCCGGCAGCACACCCCGGTCGCGGCGGGTGAAGATCACGACGTGCGCCATCCAGCCTCCTGCCTGCATCGATCCTAGAGGGCGGCGAAGTCGTCGCCTGACGCGCGCTGTCGCTTCCAGCCCCAGCGCGGGTGGGACACAATGGGGCTGTGACGTGGCGATGGGGGAGCGTGTGGCCGGTCTGGGCCCTCGCCCTCGTCGGGGCGGTCCTGGTCGGGGTGCTGCAGCCCTCCGACGGCATCATCTGGCTGCCGATCGTGCTCGGTGCGTGCACGCTCACGGCCTTCGCGATCCAGCTGGGCGGGCCCACCGTGCCGGGCCTGGTCGACCGGCTCGCCGCGGCCGTCGCGGGCTCGGTCGTGATCCTCGCGGTGGCGAGCGCGATCCTGGTGCCGCTGACGCTGCTGTGACGGCGCCCCTCGACCCGGCGCTGAGCGAAGTCGGCTACCATCGAGCCATGGCTGGAATCCCCATCGTCGCCCTCGAGATCTTCTATCTGAGCCTGCTCGGCCTCGCGATGCTGGCGATCTTCGGCGTCTCGTTCGTCGTCATCCGCAACCTCTTCAGGGGCCAGCGCTAAGCGATGCTCGAGCTCGATCCCACGCTCCCGGCCGAGCTGGGGCCGCTGCAGTGGCTCATCGGCACGTGGGAGGGCACCGGGGTGCTCTCGTTCCCGGTCGGTGACCGCACGATCGAGCACGAGTTCGCCCAGCGCGTCTCGTTCGCGCACCACGGCCACCCCTACCTCGCGTACGAGGCGTACGCGTGGCGGCTCGATGAGGAGCTGACGCCGCTCGCCGCGGAGACCGGCTTCTGGCGCCTCGCCCGCCCCGCGAACGCCGCCGACGCCGGGCCCGGCATGCTGCCGCCCGAGGGCCAGCCGGCCTATCCCGACGCCTCCGCGGTCGAGTCGCTGCGCCGCCCCGACGGCGCGTTCGAGCTGCAGGCGCTCATCGCGCACCCGACCGGCGTCGCCGAGCTCTACCTCGGCACGATCGCCGGCCCGCGGATCGACCTCGCCACCGACGCCGTGCTGCGCGGCGCGAGCGCGAAGGAGCACACCGCATCCACCCGCATGCTCGGGCTCGTCGACCAGCACCTGCTGTGGGCGTGGGACCTCGCGGCGCTCGGGCAGGGGCTCGAGAGCCACGCCTCCGCGCGGCTCGCGCGCGTCGTGCCGAGCGAGGCGAACGAGCAGTGATCGCGCTCGAGCTGGCCCGCCGCATCCCCGACGCCGTGCTCGGCGACGACGGTCTGCCGCTGCACGTCGGCAACCCGATGGCCGAGCAGCGCCGGCTGCGACGCGACGCGCTCGTGCTGCTGCCGCGCGACGTGCTGAGGCTCACCGGCCCGGACCGGCTGCCGTGGCTCGACTCGATCACCTCGCAGGCCATCGACCGCCTGCCCGCCGGCGCCTCGACCGAGACGCTCGTGCTCTCGCCCGAGGGGCGCATCGAGCACGTGCTGCGGCTGCGCGAGACGGGCGACGCGCTGTGGATCGTCGTCGACGCGGGCGCCGGCGACGTCCTCGAGACGTGGCTGACGCGGATGCGGTTCTTCAAGGAGGTCGGCATCGAGCGGCCCGAGGCGGTCGTCGTCGGTGCTGCCGGGGAGCCGGCCGGCGAGCTGGCGTGGATCGACGGCTGGCCAGAGGTCGCGCCCGGCGGCGTGCGCTACGGCGAGCCCACGGTGGAGCCGTGGCGCTGGTCGGAGGCGATCCTGACGCCCGCCGAGGCCGAGGCCCTCGACCCCGCGCGCTTCGTCGGCACGCTCGCGGCGGATGCGCTGCGCATCGCCGCGGGACGGCCGTCGGTCGCGGAGGTCGACGAGCGCTCCATCCCGCACGAGCTCGACTGGCTCACCACCGCCGTGCACCTGTCGAAGGGCTGCTACCGCGGCCAGGAGACGGTCGCGAAGGTGCACAACCTCGGCGCCCCGCCGCGCCGGGTGGTGCTGCTGCACCTCGACGGCAGCCAGAACGCGCCCGTCGCGGCCGGCGACCCGGTGCTGCGCGGCGACGCCGAGGTGGGTGCCGTCACGTCC
>Ga0265296_1004837_pt1 | contig 11480 bp, 10 predicted proteins | sample MunlanPumphouse1_FD_189073 | JGI IMG/M metagenome (GOLD analysis project Ga0265296, IMG submission 189073) | Groundwater microbial communities from a municipal landfill in Southern Ontario, Canada - Pumphouse #1 | ecosystem: Environmental > Aquatic > Deep subsurface > Groundwater | place...
AAGAAACGGGAAAAGTCCATTGGTGGATTCCTGGGTGTTCACCAACGCCGGCATGCAGGGCCCCGGCCGCTGTCGAAGGCGACAGCGGTGGCAGGGTGCCCCTGCATGGGGCGATGGCAGAAACGGCAGAGCCGAGGGTGGGTCGGCTGCTATGTGGAGACGATGGTCAGCCGGCGGCGCTTCACTTCAGTGCGGTGGCCTGTGCAACCGCCGGGGAAGCCGCCGGCGCGGCAACCGGCTGCATCGCAACCGCCTTGGCCTGCACCGGCATGCCGGGCATGAAGACCTTCTGCACGCCGTCGATGATCACGCGGTCGCCGGCCTTGAGGCCCTGCTCGACAATGCGCAGCCCATCGGCGGTGCGGCCGAGCTGGATGTCATGGCGCTGCGCCTTGCCGTCCTTGTCGACCACGTATACGTACTTGCGGTCCTGGTCGGTCAGCACGGCCTTCTCATCGATCAGCATGGCCTGGAACTGGCCGCTGCCGAGCAGCTGCACGCGGGCGAACAGGCCCGGGGTGAAGGCACGGTCTGCGTTGTCCAGCAGCGCGCGGACACGGATGGTGCCGGTGCTGCGGGTGACCTGGTTGTCGAGGAAGTCGACCTTGCCGCTGTGCGGATAGCCCTCCTCACCCGACAGACCGACCCGGACCGGCAGTTCGCTGTCGCGCTCGCTGGGGCGTTCGCCGTTGCGGGCCATCTGCGCATAGCGCAGGAAGGTGCCTTCATCGGCGTCGAAGTAGACAAACACCTTGTCCAGCGAGACCAGCGTGGTCAGCACGCTGGCGCTGTCGCCGGCGGTGACCAGGTTGCCGGCAGTGACCATCGCGCGGCCGGCACGGCCATTGATCGGCGCACGCACCTGGGTGAATTCGACATTGAGGCGCGCCGCATCCACGGCCGCCTGCGCGGCCTGCACCTGCGCCTGCGCCTGTTCGGCGGTGGCACGGCGCTGTTCCCAGGTTTCGGTGGAGATGGCCTGCTGGTCGGACAGGCGGCGGGCGCGCTCGGCTTCGCTGCGGCTGACCTGCGCCTGGGTACGCGCACGGGCCAGTTCGGCGTCAGCGCGGGCCAGTTCGGCGCGGTAGCTGCGCGCGTCGATGGTGAAGAGCACGTCGCCCTTCTTTACTTCCTGGCCTTCGACATAGTTGACCTTGTCGATGTAGCCGGAAACGCGCGGGCGCAACTCCACGCTTTCAACCGCTTCGACACGGCCACTGAAGTCATCCCATTGGCTGACCTGCTTGACCAGCACGGGCGCGGCACTGACCGACGGCGGCGGCGGGCCGGCGGTTTCGGCGTGGCCACCACTGCAACCGACAATCACCGCCAGGGCCAAAGCGGTCACAGTCCCGAGCGCGAGGCGCCGGGCAAGGTTCTTCGAAGAGGGGGAGTGCGTCATGACGATGTCCTGGGGGTGGTGACGATAGGAAAACAGAGGTGTTCAAAAACGGGGTGCGGCATCCTGCGACCTCAACTTATGTTCAGGTCAAGCCATATCCAGCGAGTTGCGCCACGGCACGGCGGGCGCATCGATGCGCAGCAGTCCCTTGGGCAGCGCGGCATCGGTGCTGTCGCAGCGGAGGAACGGGCGCATGTCGCGGCAACCATCCAGCACCGACACCACACGGCGGCCAACAGCCAGCGCGCTCGGCCATTCCACGCAGGCGTTGGCGGCATTGCCTGGCGTGCACACCGGATGAGTGACTTCCAGCATCTGCGCGCGTACGCCGACGCCCTGCGCTTCCTCGTGCAGGACCTGCACGAACATGCGGATGGCGGCGGACGACACCGAGGCATCGCCGTGACCGGACCACGGGCGCAGCCCACACGGGCTGCCAATGACCACATAACGCGCACCCGGCGCGCGCTGCGCAAGCAGCGGCACCAGGTGATGGGCGGCGTTGACGTGCGGGACCAGGTCGCGCTCGATGCGCTCCATCAGCCACGACGAGGGCTGGTCGATCAACCGGCCCCGCCGCAGCGGTGCCCCGAGGCTGGCCACGACCGCGGCAAGCGGGCGCGGGCGCGCGGCGATGCGTTCGGCAAGCGTGCGCGCCGAAGCGTCGTCGGCCACCGAACCCAGCAGCGTCTCCAGCGCCGGCTCATCAGCGAACTGGTCGCGCAGCGCAGCCAGGCGACCCGGGTCACGGCCGACCACCAGCACCGGACTGCCCGCTTCGAGCAGGGCCGCCACGATGCCCTGGCCGACGTTGCCGGTGCCGCCAAGCACCAGCACCTCGGGAGCCAATATCCCATTCATGGGACTTTCACTCCCGTCGCCGGGATAATCCCAATTCGGCCCAGTCGGTCGCCCGCACGGGGGGCCAGTCGGAAGGCACCGCCGCGCTGCAGGTTGGCAGGCGGGGTGAATTCACGGAAGGCCTTGTGGGAGAAGGCGCCGGGGCGCTTCTCAACGGTCATCGCCAAGTCCAGCGGGGCTTTGCGGCCGCTGAGCACGCGGCCAAGAATGTTCCGCAACCACATGGTTGTCGTCCTGCATAACGGGAATGGCGCCACGATAGACCCCAAACTCCCACTTGATTAGTCCGGATTAAAGGGAATAATCGTCCCGTCCCCGGCACAATCCGCCGGACGTCCCCTCCCCCGACAATGGACCTCCGTCATGGCCCACGATCTCAACGACACGCTGATCTTCGTCAAAGTGGTCGAGCAAGGCAGTTTCATCGCCGCCGCCACCGCCCTGGGCCTGCCCAAGACCACGGTCAGCCGCAAAGTACAGGAACTGGAAACGCGCCTCGGCGCGCGCCTGCTGCACCGGACCACGCGTCGCCTCGGTCTCACCGAGGCCGGCTCGGTGTATCACGAGCATTGCCAACGCATCGCGCGCGAGCTGGAAGAAGCCGAAGGCGCGGTCAGCCAGCTGCAGTCCGGCCCCCGCGGCTGGTTGCGCTTCACCGTGCCCTACTCGATCGGCATTACGTGGATCGCACCGCTGCTCGGGCAGTTCCACGCGCAGTACCCGGAAATCCAGCTGGACATGCACCTGGGCAACGAGAAGCTCGACCTGATTGCCGGTGAAGCCGACCTGGCGCTGCGCGTGGGCACCCTGCCCGACTCCAATCTGGTGGCGCGCAAGCTGGGCAGCCTGCGCACGCAGGTGTTTGCCAGCCCGGCCTACATCGAGCGCTACGGCGAGCCGCTGCATCCCGATGAGCTGCAGTTCCACCGCATCCTGGCGATGCGCAAGGCGCGCAACCTCAACAACAACCGGTTCTTCTGGCAGTTGGGCGAGAACGGTGGCGAGCTGCGCGATTTCCCGGTCAATCCGCTGCTGGTGGCCAACGATCCGTCGGCACTGAACGGTGCGCTGGTGTGCGGCGAAGGCCTGCTGCTGACCGGCGATGTGATGGCCAAGCCGTTCGTGGAATCGGGCATGGTGCGCCGCGTATTGGCCGGCTGGACCGGTCCCGAAGTGGATTTCAACGCGGTATTCGCCGGTGGCCGGCTGGTCTCGCCGAAGGTGCGCGCGTTCGTGGACTTCCTGGTCGAGAAGCTCAACTTCGACGCCAACTACATGCTGGCGCAGTGCCCGGCGGCCAAGCTGGCCAAGCAGCAGCAGACCCAGGCCGAAGCCGAGCTGCAGGAAACCGGCAAACGCATCCTGGAGACCGTGACCGCCAATTGAGGTCGGGCGACGGCAGGCCCCGCCACCGGTTTCCACCTGCGGAAATGCCGCCCTTTCGGGCGGCATTTCGGTGTTGCAGCACCATCGCCGGTGCGCGGCGATGAAGCGCGTCCGGGCGCTTTACTGCGTCAGCGGAATCACGCGGATTTCCACGCGGCGGTTCTTCGCGCGGCCGGCATCGGTGCTGTTGTCGGCGATGGGATAGGCCTTGCCCGCACCCAGCGTTTCCATGCGCACGCTCTGCACGCCCTGCGCGGTCAGATAGGAGGCGACCGAGTCGGCGCGCTCCTTGGACAGGCGGTTGTTGACCGCATCGCTGCCGATGCTGTCGGTATGGCCGACCACTTCGATCATGGTCTGGTCGTACTCCTTCAGCGTGCTCGCGACGCCGTTGAGGGCGCTGTAGAACTGCGGCTTCAGGGCGGACTTGCCGAAATCGAAGGTGATGCCATCCGGCAGGTTCAGCACGATGTTGTCGCCCTGGCGCTGCACGTCGATGCCCGTATTGGCGGTGCGCTGGCGCAGCGCGGCTTCCTGGCGGTTCTGGTACGCACCAACGCCGGCGCCAGCCAGTGCGCCGATACCGGCACCGACCATCGCATGCTGGCGGCGCTCGGTGGCGCTGTCGCCGGTCAGCAGGCCAGCAGCGACACCGATGGCGGTGCCGATCAGCGCATTGCGGCCGGTACGGCTCTGCTGCTCGGTCGGGTTGCCGTACTGGTCGCTCTGCACGTACGAACCACCGGTGGCGCAGGCCGACAGGGCGGCGGCAGTCATCAGGGCCAGGGTCGCGATACGGATTGCAGGTCGGATCATGGTGTTATCTCCTAGGGTGCCGGGCTGGCGGCGTGCGGACGGCATGAAGAATAAACACGCCCGCGCGATGCCGGGATGATGAACGGCATCGCCAGCAACCCCGTGTTCAGCTAGCTGACCCGCCGGTCAGCCTGTCTGCCGATACGCCGCCAGCGCCGCGTCGCGCCCGGTGGACAGATCGACCATCGGCACGGGCGGATAGCCCGGCGCGAGCGCGGCCAGCTCGGTCGGGAACTGCCACGGCGCAAAGCGCGCCTTCACCGGCAGCGCAGCCAGCTCGGGTACCCAACGGGTGATGTAGCGCGCCTGCGGATCGAACTTCTGCGCCTGCGTCACCGGGTTGAAAATGCGGAAGTACGGCGCGGCATCGGCGCCGGTACCGGCCACCCATTGCCAACCCATCGTGTTGTTGGCCAGATCGGCATCCACCAGCGTGTCCCAGAACCAGCGCGCGCCGTGCGACCAGTGGGCGCGCAGATGCTTGCACAGGTAGCTGGCCACGATCATGCGCACGCGGTTGTGCATGTAGCCGGTCTGCCACAGCTCACGCAGGCCGGCATCGACGATCGGCACGCCGGTGCGGCCGCGTTGCCAGTCGTGCAGCTGCGTGGCGCTGGGCGTGGCCCAGGCAAAGCGGTCGAAACGCGGGTTGAGGTTGTCGGTAGGCGTCTTCGGGAAGTGATGCAGAAGGTGGTAGGAAAAGTCGCGCCAGCCGAGCTGGCGCAGATAGCCGTCGATGTCGGCGTCGGTCGCGGCGCTGCGCAGGCCTTCCAGCGCATGCGCGATCCGCCAGGGCGCGATTTCACCAAAGTGCAGGTGCGGCGACAGCCGCGATGTACCGACCCGGTCCGGCAGGTCGCGCTGCTCGCGGTAGCCGCGCAGTGCCCCTTCCACGAACACCGACAGCGCCTCCTCGGCACCGGCCTCGCCAGGCTGCCAGTGCGTCCAGAAGCCGGCATCCCAGTCCAGCGTGGGCGCCAACTGCAGCGCGTCCAACGCCAGGCTGTCCACCGGATGCCCCACCAGCGCGCGCGGCGCCGGCTGCGGTGCGGGCAGCCTCCAGTGGCTGAGCACGTTGCGCCAGTATGGGGTGAACACCTTGTACGGCTGCCCCTGCTGAGTGGCCACGTCCCAGGGTTCGAACAACAGGCTGCCATTGCAGCTCTGCGCCTCGATGCCCTGCTCGCGCAGCGTGCGTTTGATGGCCGCATCGCGCGGCTGCGTGGCCGGTTCGTACTTGCGGTTCCAGTACACCGCTTCGGCGCCGGTCTGCGCGATCAGGGCCTGCAGGGTCGGCAGGCTGTCGCCGGCGCGCAGCACCAGCGACGTGCCACGTGCGCGCAGATCCGCGTCCAGTGCCGCCAGCGAGCGGTGCCGCCAGGCATCGGACGCCGCGCCCGGCGCCCAGTCGCCCTCCTCATGGGGGGCATGGATGTACACCGGCACCACATCGTGGCCGGCATCGAGCGCGGCCTGCAACGCGGGGTTGTCCTGCAGTCGCAGGTCTCGACGGAACCACAGCAGCGCTACCGACACGCGCATCGCCTCACTTCTGGACAGCGGCCATGATAGCCATCTGCGGTGAAGGCAGCGCGTGCGCACCGCCATGCGAGGCTGCACGCGTGCTGTTAGCGCGCCGCGGCGTGGTGCAGTCAGCGGATCCGCCGCTGCAACAGGTAATAGACCAGGTTGCCGACACCGGTCGCGCCCAGCAGCAGACCGATCGCACCAGGGGTGACCTCGGTGATGCCGAGCACGTCGATCAGACCCAGGGCGAGCGCGAGCAGCAGCAGCACGCAGCCCCAGTGCAGCGAGGCCAGCCGGCGCTTGTTCGCATCGCCTTCCAGCAGGGAGCGCACAAGCTCCTCCGAGCCTCGCGCCTCGATGATGCGGCGGCGGGTGGCGGCATCGACGATGGTTTTGATGGTGTACACGATGCACACAATCAGAAGCATCGGAAGAATGAGGTTGAAATCCATGAGGTGGCTGCTCCGTTCGGGTTTGGGGTGTGCAAGGAGATACGGCCGGCGGGCCGTCGGTTGCAGCCGATCCATTGCAACCGATCGCCCCGCCGACGTATCTCTAGCGTCATGCCCACTTCCCTGGCCACCGACGAAACGATCCTGCAGGCCGACCGCGCCCTGGTCGAGGCTGTGCTGGCCGGTCGGCGCGGCGCGTTCGAACAGCTGGTGACGGCCTACCAGGGTCTGTGCTGGCATATCGTCGAGCGCATGGTGCGACACCCCGACGATACGCGCGAGCTGTGCCAGGAGGTGTTCCTGCGTGTGCACCGGTCCCTGCACCAGTACCGCGGCGACAGCGCGCTGAAGTCCTGGGTGGCGCAGGTGGCGTACTCGGTCGCCCGCCGCCATCTGGAGCGTCGCCGCATCCCCATCGCCGACGTCCACGACGACGAGGACGGCCAGTGGCGGGTCGAACAGGTGAGCGATGGCGTGGATGTGGAAGCGATGGCGTCGCAGGATGAAGTGCATGCCCTGCTGCATGCGGCGATCGATGCGCTGCCGCCCCTGCAGCGCACCGTACTGACGCTCTATCATCTGGAGGAGCTGTCCATCGCCGAGATCGCCCACCTGACCGATCTGCCCGAAGGCACCATCAAGAGCCACCTGTTCCGCAGCCGCGCGCGCCTGCGCACCCTGCTTCACTCGCACCTGGGGGAACCCGCATGAGCACCGATCCACGCACGCGCGCCGAGGATGCGCACTGGCAGGCACAGGAATGCGGCCGGCGGGCAGCGATGGCGCCTCCCGCGGCACCGATGGATGCGGACAGCCGCGATTACCTGCAGATCGCCCAGGCGCTGCGCACTCTACCGCGCAGCGCGCCGCCAGCGGATTTCGCCACCACGGTCGCCCGCCAGGTCACCCCGCGCAGGAGCGTCGGTCTGGAACGCTGGTTGCTGCCACCGCTGTTCGTCGCACTGGCTGTCACACTCTCTGCCGCCGCCGCCGGGCATGCCCGGACCTGGTGGCAGGCGATCGAACATGCCCTGACGCGCGACGGCGGCCACTGGCTGCTGGCCTGCGCCCTGTGCGCACTGGCCACCTGGGCCATCCGGCCCCTGCTGCGGTATGCGCTGCACCATGCCGGTGCGATCCCCCGGGCGCCCGGCCGCGCACGCCTCCGCTAGCGTGCGGCACCCCGGCATGTGCTGGAATCGCCGGGGTCCACCAGGAGAAGGACCGTTGTCCAGCGCCTGCCCAGATCCGGGAGACCCATGATCCTTCCCGTTACGGCCACTGCGCTGCGCGCACTGCACCATGACGCCTGCCAGCACCCGTTCGATCCGGGCAGCGCCCTCGCCCCGCCGGAGGTGCTGCATCTGCTCGCCGGGCTCGCGGCCTGCATCGAGCCGGCATTCGTGCCAGCCGCCTGGCTGATACTCGATGACGGCCAGCCGGTTGGTCTGTGCTCGGCCACGCGCATCCCCATCGATGGCGACCTGAACATCGGCTACGGCATCGCGCCGGATCGCCAGGGGCGCGGCATCACCACCCGGGCCATCGGCGAGCTGGTGCGCTGGTGCGCCCGCGACGGACGCCTGCGAAAGCTCACCGCCGAAACCGCGGTGGACAACATCGCCTCCCAGCGGGTGCTGGCGCGCAACGGGTTCCTGCAGGTCGGCCACGGCATGGATGCCGATGCCGGGCCCGTCCTGTGCTGGGCACTGGAGCTGCCGTAACCAGCGCTTCCCGGCTGCCGGCCCAGCCGGCAGCCGCATCGATCAGGCCGCGGGTGCGGTCACGCACAGCGCGCCGTTGCGCGCTTCCAGGCGACCGTGGTCGAGCAGTACCTGCACCTGTGCGGCGATGCGCTCGCGCAGCGGCTGGCTGAGTGCCTGGAAACCCAGCCGCCGCGCCACCGGCACGGCCACTTCATCGGCGCCCGCGCCGTGCGCGCCTTCGATCACCTCCAGCAGCGCCTGGCGGATCTCCTGGGGCGGCAGCATCTCCGGGCGGCGCAGCGAGCGCGAGGTGGCGGTCATGCGGTTGCGCACCACCACGGGACTGCCGTCGCGGAGATAGCAGCCGTCTTCAACCGCAAGCGTGCCGCCGCGACCGGCATGCGCCAATGCCGCCTGGACCGCAGCCTGGATGCGTGAACCGGCGCGCTGCAGGTTCCACAGGTCGCGCACGCGCGCGATGATCTCGTCTTCGTGGATCGGACCTTCGATCTCCACGATGCGCTCGACGGTGGCGGCCATGCTGCCCAGCGGCACATCGTGCGGGGCCAGCGCGGCGTGTGCCGGCGCGAAATCCGCCTGCACGTAGGCCACCGCGCCGCCGTCGTCGGCGCCGCCGGACAGCGTCCCCCCGTCGATCCGGCGCTGCACCGCAGGCACCGGCACCGCCGCCTCGATCTCGGTCGGTGCGCGGGTGGACACGCCTCCTGCCTGCCGTTGGCGTGCGTCGGCCAGCGCGGCGAGCAGGCGCTGCAGCTCCGCCTCGGGGCGCTGGAACCAGTCGGTGCTCCAGATCCGGTGGATGTTCCAGCCGTGGTTTTCCAGGATTTCCTGGCGCAGCCGGTCGCGGTCGCGCGCCGACGGGGCGGCGTGGTAGGCCGCGCCATCGCATTCGATGCCCAGCAGATAGCGGCCCGCCGCATCCGGATCGACCACCGCCAGATCGATGAAGAAGCCCGCCACACCGACCTGGTTGTCCACCTGGAAGCCCTGCGCGGCCAGCGCCTCCTGCACCGCCGCCTCGAAGGGCGAGTCAACACCGCGACCGGTGGCCTGGGCCACGCCCAGGTCGCCCTTCTCGGCATACTGCAGGAACGCTTTCAGCGCGATGACGCCAAGGCGGGTGCGCTCATCCACGCGGATGTCGTCGGCGGTGATGCTGCTGAACACTTCGCAGCGCTGGCGTGCACGGGTAATCAGCACGTTGAGGCGGCGATGGCCGCCATCGGCGTTCAGAGGACCGAAGCCCTGGTAGAGCTTGCCATCGCCCTTGGCGCGACCGTAGCCGATCGAAATCAGGATGACATCGCGCTCGTCGCCCTGGATGTTCTCCAGGTTCTTGACGAAGAACGGCTCATGCGGATGGCGGCCGATGAACGCTTCCAGCTCGGGGTGCTGCCGACGCGCCAGTTCCAGCGCGTCGCTGATCGCCTGGCGCTGGCGGACCGACATCGCCCCCACGCCCAGCGTCAACTGCGGGCTGTGCCGCGCGTGGTCGACCACGGCCTCGGCGATGGCGGCCGCTTCGACATCGTTCCTGTAGGTGTTGCCACGGTCGAAGCGACCTTCCGGCAGGTAGCGAAGGCGCAGGCCGGACTGGCTGCGCTCACGGTCCGGGCTCGGCACGATGAACAGCTTGCCCTCGTAGAAGGTCTTGTTGGACACCGCGATCAGCGATTCGTGGCGGCTGCGGTAGTGCCACTGCAACATGCGCTGGGGCAGCCCCTTGGCCGCGCACAGCGACAGCACGCTTTCCAGGTCCCTGGCCTGTGCGCCTTCTTCCTCGACCGGGTCGTCTTCGGCGCCGCCCAGGCGGGCGAAGAACGAGGTGGGCGGCAGCTGTTTGTCGTCGCCCACGACCACGATCTGGCGGCAGCGCGCGATCGCCCCGAGCGCATCCACCGGCTCGACCTGGCTGGCTTCGTCGATCACCAGCAGATCGAAGTCGATGGCGCCGGGCTCCAGGAACTGCGCGACCGACAGCGGGCTCATCATGAATACCGGTTTGATCGTCTGGATCGGCGAGGCGCACAGACGGAACAGGCGACGCAGGGCCATGTGGTTGCGCTTGCGGGCGATTTCGCTGCGCAGCGTCCCCAGGGCGCCAATGCCGTCCACGCCACCACGTGGCAGGCCGGCATGGTGGGCCTCGGCCGCCTCCACCTGGGCCAGGCGCAGGCGCGTGCGGTCCCACTGGCGGAACTGGGCCACCAGTGTCTCGTGCTGCCGCCCGTCGAACGCCGCCAATGCGGGGTCAGCCGTGGTGGCCAGCGTCAGCATCGCCAGGTGGAACGCACAGTGATACAGCGCCTCGGCCTGGTCCGGCGTATGCCCCTCCACAACGGCCAGCGCCAGCGGCGCCTGCAGGCCCAGCGCATCCGCGCGGCGGGCCGCTTCGGCATAGGCCAGCCAGGCCAGCAAGCCGTCCACATCCACTGCCCAGGCAGCGGACCGGCGCTGCAGGTGGTCCAGCGCCGCCTGCTCCAGGCAAGGCGCCGCCACGGCCTGGACCGTATCGACCTGCAACCGCGTGGCAAACATCTCCCACTGCATCGCAACCGCCGACAACGCCGCGCGTGCCCGCGCGGTCGCCGTGGCCAGGCCCTGCCGGTCCTGCAGCACCGCGGCCAGCTCACGCGTGTCCAACCCACCCAGCGGGGGCGACTGCTGCACCCAGCCGAGAATCGACTCGGCCAGGGCCCAGTCCGTGGCGGCACCCTGCCAGACAGAGCCGAACGCCGCCGTGGCGGTGGGCGCGATCGCGGTCAGCGCGGCCTCCGCGCCTCGCGCGGTGATCAGATCATCCAGCAGCGCAAGGCGCGCGGCCGTGCCGTTGGGCAGCGGGCCCTTCATCACGCTGCGCAGCTGGGCGATGGCCTGGCGGTAGCTGCCGTTGAAGATCCGCAGCAGGCGGTCGCCGTGCGCGGCGATCGCCAACCGCTGCGGAACCCAGTCCGCAGACCACGCCATGTCGATGACCTGATCGACGCGGGCGGCGCGCATGCGTGTGAGTACCTGCCCCTGCTGCAGCGCGTCGCGCAGCGAGCCCAGCCCCGCCGTCCACACACCCGAGGCGATGGTGCTGCGGTCGAAAGCCGGCGCGGCCGCCAGCATGTCAGCCACCTGGCATTGCTGCTCCAGCGCGCGCAGGTCTGCGGCAGCCGGCACACCCAGCGCCGCCCCCAACCCGTCGGCAGCGTCCACCGCAGCCTGGACGGCCGCCGCCAGCGGCGCGTTGGCGGCCACCATATCCTCCGCCTGGGTGCGCAGCACCGGGCCGTGCGCGACGCCCCGCCACACATGCGCCTGCGG
>Ga0265296_1004838_pt1 | contig 11479 bp, 5 predicted proteins | sample MunlanPumphouse1_FD_189073 | JGI IMG/M metagenome (GOLD analysis project Ga0265296, IMG submission 189073) | Groundwater microbial communities from a municipal landfill in Southern Ontario, Canada - Pumphouse #1 | ecosystem: Environmental > Aquatic > Deep subsurface > Groundwater | place: Canada...
CGGGCTAAATCCTCCAGAGAAAAATACTTTATGATTTGCATCGCCACCAGTTCCAGTACCGAAATTAGTTCCGGTTATAGTGATAGAACCACCTACTGCTCCGCTGGTTGCGCTTAAAGTTGTAATCGTAGGTAGAACAAGCGCATTGACTGTCAGTGTTCCGCTGTTATAAGCGGCTAGCGCAGCTGGAGTCCCATCAGTGTCATTAATAACATTCCCAGTAATAGTCAATACTGTTGTACCGGATAAAGTTAATCCGCGAATTGTGACTTTGTTGCCTTGAAAATCAATAAAAGGAGTACCCATGCCTCCGCAAGTTATTGATGCTCCGCCTACGGTATAATTCGAGCAGCTACTGGCCCACATTCCATCAATATTCTCGCTGAAATTTATGATAATCCTGTCGGTAAAAGCGGCCGCCGAAGAAACTGTCGGCGCGTTATCAATATTAATTACAGTTGATGCGGTTACCGTATCGGTTACAGCGGTTCCTGAACCGGCCGCTACATCGCCGGCGGCGGTAATGGTTTGAATAAGAGTTCTTCCATTCACCGCGCTTGCTCCTATATTGTAGACAACTAAAATGTTAGTTGGCGATGGCACTCCTTGAGTTATTTGAATAGGATTGGAAAAAGTAAAAGCGGTTTTGGTATTGTCGGCGGAAAAAGTGGCCGGGGTGGAAACAAGCCGTACATCCGTTCCATCTATCGCTCCTACCTCGGAACCGCTGTCAATGTAAAATGCCACCGAGCTGATATTCGTACTGTCGTTTTCTGTGCCACTCGGAGTCAGCGCCAATGAAACTATGGAATCGGAAGTTCCGGCCACAGCGGAAATGACCACTTGTTTCGTTACGATATTTGTGGCGCCTGCCGCTAAGCTCCTTGCCGCGCCGGGACTGGTAGCGCCATTAGCCACGGTTACCACAGGCGCAACATTGCTGACAGTCAGGGCATTGGCATTGTTTAAAGCGAAAGTTCCGGTGGGAACAACAGTCATCGCTATATCAGTTGCCACCGCAAAACCCAGAGTAAAAGTATCTGCATTCGTTAGAGCCAATCCGTCGGCTGTAATTAAAATTGAAACTGCGCCAGGAGCACCGATTGGTAGCACTTCAATATCGGTAATATTAAATACCTGCTTGGTATCATTTGCCGCAAAAGCCGCGGATGCGCCGAGGTCAATATCCCCCTGGTCCGCAATGCCGTTGTTATTCACATCCTTAAAAAAATGCAAGGTAATCTTTGTATCAACCGTCGTTCCTGAAGGGGTGGGCGATAAAGTGGTAATCGTATCCGGCATGTCTCCGGTGTTGATTACGTTTAATTTAAAAACCGGTACTCCTTTAAAAGTGGTAAATTGTGCGCCGGGCGTCACATCAGTTTTTGATGCAACATTTACCGCTACCGCCTGCGCTGATGATATACTTATAAAAAATCCTATAACTATTAGTAATGAGATAGCAAAAATTTTATTTTTTTTCATATAAATTATATTAATATTAATAATAACAAAAACTTGTATCAAAAATCGACACCTACATTTCTATTATATCACTAAAAAAATATTGTCAAAGATATTGTCCACTTTTACTAGATAGTAGTAGGAGCACAAAAAGTCGCCGGCCAAGAAGGCAGGGCGATTTTTTGTGCGTATTTATTTATAAATTCTCTAGATAGGGGTTAAACCCCTATCTGAGATTATTGGGCGTTCATCTTTGCTTTTGTTTTAGCGCCGACGAGGCCGTCTGCTACGAGGCCGTTATCCTTTTGCCCCGCCGGAGGACGGGCAGGCATTTCTTTATGACGGCAATAGTTTTTGGACCAAGTTTTCCATCAATTACCAAACCAAGATTCAATTTAACATTCAAGAATCTTTGTAACTCTTTAACTCCTTCACCTTTACTCCCGTTTTTGAGCTTGACATTAAAATAGAGTTTGCTACACTTTAAGTACAAGTTGGGGTTACCCATTCAAGGGCCGTCGAAAGACGGCCTTTGGTATTTATAAAGATATAAATACTATATATACTAACGTTTATTTATAAGTTCACAATAAGATTTCTTTATATTCTCAAGTTCAGCTTCTGATATTTCAAATAATTTTTCTTCAAGCCTTTTCCTATCAAGAATTCTACCCTGATTTAAAATGATTGTTTGAGTTATATCATCATGAACAATTTGATAGTACCAATCCCCTTTATGTTCTTTGGTTGTTAATGGTAAACCAAGGAACACATCTCCAGAAAATTTCTTTAAAATTAATACGGGTCTATGAAAAGTATCTCCTTTACCAATTGTTTCCTTTCCAACATTTATTCCAAATCTACACCAGCGAATTTCTCCAACTCGAATTTTTATCGTTACGTCAAAATTGTTAGTAGTCTTTTTTATTTCATTCCACTTATCAAAATCTCTCTCCATAATTTTATTATAACACAATAAAAATAAAATTATGGAGAGGACGAAAGCATTGCTTAGGACTGGTGTAACACTTGCAAACGGCCGTCGCTATCTGTTACATGTTGTAAGGCACAAAAAAGTCGCCTTAACAGGCGGCTTTTTTGTGCGTGTTCGGTTAAAAACCTCTCCCTACCCTCTCCAAAGGAAAGGGTTTTAATATTATTGGGCGTTCATCATTGCTTTTGTTTTAGCGCCGACGAGGCCGTCTGCAACGAGGCCATTATTTTTTTGCCATGTTTTAATAACAGCAATAGTTTTTGGACCTAGTTTTCCATCAATTACCAAACCAAGATTCAATTTAACATTCAAGAATCTTTGTAATTCTTTAACTCCTTCACCTTTACTCCCGTTCTTGAGAGTTGTTGTGCCAAAGTTGTAAGAAGCGGGAGTTGCTGGTGTTGCAGGAGTAGCAGAGCTAACTCCTGGAACTGCAGGCGTAGCTGGAGTTGCCGGTGTAGCACTTACTGGACAAGCTGCTCCAGTTTGAGTGTTGAACAAATTTCCACCAGAACATCCTTGTGGAATAACTGCGTTATTTACACAAGCTGCTCCTGTAGAAGTATTGAACAAGTTTCCTCCTGAACATCCCGGAGCAACTACTGCTGGAATAACAACTGGAGTGACAACTTTAGCTACACAAGCACCATTTACCAAAGTGTATAAAGAGCCACAATTTATTGTTGAACCACCTCCACCACCGCTACCTCCAGAACTAGAGCTACTTCCTGAAGCAACTGTTATATGATAAGTTACACCAGCAGTGAAATATGTATCAGTCTCATTAGTTGCAGTCGCAGCGGCTGCTCCCCAAGTACCAGAGCGTTGTAATGAAGTTCCAAAATAAAGTTTATCAGCAGAACTAAGACTGTCAGTCAAAAGAGTAATCTTAGCTGTACCACCCATCGTAATATTTCCACTAACATCAGTATTACTTGCAATTGATTTTGCTCCGCTTCCAGAAAGTCCTAAGTTGACGTAATCGACTGCTGTTGCAGGATCTTTTACTGTTTGCGCACCAGATGCAGTGTAATTTACAGTATTACTTGCTGCTGTTGCAGTTAATGTTGTAACAGTACTGGTGCCACCAAGATTTAGAGTGGCGCTTGCGCCGTTTGTTAATAAGAGACCGGCAAGAGCAGTTGTAACAGTCAAAGTACTATTGTTTGTAACGGCACTAGTTGCTGTCAAAGTTCCATTTACTACTGTCGTTCCACCAACTGTAGCTGTACCACCACCATTAACAGTCAAACTACTGTAAGTGTCAGCCTTAACTGCCTGAGAAGTACCAGTATATTGAACAGTATTAGTATTCGTGTCAGCGTCTAAAGTAGTGATAGTCGGAATCGCTCCGGCAAAAGTAAGAACTGAACTTGCTCCTTGAGTGAGAGTAGTGATAGTCACACCATCATCTTGTAAAGTAAGACCATTTCCTGTTGTATCACTGTTTGTAATAGTTGTAATAGTAATAGCTCGAGTTCCTCCGAGGGTCTGAGCAGCGCCATTAGCAAAAGTATAAACTCCAGCACCAGAAGAAAATGTTCCAGTTCCATCAACAGTTAATCCAGCGGCTAAAGATACTGCTGGTCCACCGGTAGAGAAATCCCAGACACCTCCAGTATTCACAGTGGCTGTGCCGGTAAATGTTTTTGTACCAGTAGCAGAAGTTGTGTTTATTGTTCCTGTAATATCTGAAATTCCGCCAATGGTAAGAGCAAATGCTCCCATAGTAAGAGTTGCTCCTGTTCCAACAGTAAGAGTTCCAGTGACTACATTAATTGCACCTGTTGTCATAACTGCAGTTCCTGTAATACTTACATTTCCTCCAACAGTAGTAATAACCGGTGTAGCTGTAGCTGAACCACTCATATTGAAGTTTGTAGCGATAGTGGTCACTCCAGTCACTGTTTTTGCTCCGCTTCCACTAAGGCCTAATGTCTTATAGTTAACAGCTTTTACTGTTTGAGCAGCACCAGTGTAATTAACTGTATTGGCATTGGTTGAAGCATCAAAGGTCCCACCGCTTTCGCTAAATGGAGCGGCAGCTGCTAGGGCCAAAATTGAATTAACACCTTGAGTGAAATTACCAAGCAAAGTAATACTACCAGTAGAAGAAACCGTAACTGTGCCTGTGTTGTTGTTAGTTAAAGTAGTTCCCCCACTAGGAATTAAATAACCGCCGAAAGTCATTGCTTCTGCACCAGCCAAAGCTTGATTGGCTGTAAAGGATGCCGAGCCAGTACCGTTGTTGAAAGTCGTACCGCTCATAGTGATACCAGCTCCAAAGCTAGTTGCTGGATTTGTTGTAGATAGATTCCAAGTACCGAGAGCATTAATTGTGACTGCGCCGGTAAAGGTCTTCGTACCTGTTGCTGCTGTTACTGTATTTAAGGTTCCTGTAACTGAAGTTGCTCCGGTAACAGTTACCGCAATACCTGGCATGGTAAAGGTAGTCCCAGAACCAACAGTCAAGACATCACCGATAGCCAGAGAAGCGCCAGATGGAGTTAGAGATACTGTTCCTGAGAGAGTCAAATCTCCAGTGACAGAAGTAGCGGCGCAAGTGACTGTTCCACTTCCGCTGAATCCTAAGTTGTCATAAGTTATAACTTTACAAGTTGGACTTGCGGCTGTGTAGTTAACAGTGTTTCCAGAAGCAGTTGCTGTAAGAGTAGTAATTCCTACGGCACCAGCAAAACCAATGTTTAAAGTACCAGTTGCGCTGTTTACTAATGTGCTAGCGCCTGCCAAAGCAGTTGTAACCGTTAGAGTGCTATTGTTGGTAACAGCGCTGGTTACTGTCATAGTTCCATTTACTACAGTCGCACTGCCAACCGTAGCTGTTACAGAGCCATTTATGGTTAAATTGTTGTAAGTACCAATTTTAATTGGCACAGATGCTCCGGTATAGGTTACTGTATTTCCAGTTCCTGAACCAGTAAATGTTCCAGCTCCACTAAATGGAGCATCGGCAGCTAAAGTAAGAACACCATTCGTGCCTTGAGTAAAGTTACCAGTAAGAACGATAGAACCCGTGGAAGCTACTGTTACTCCTACTGTATTGTTGTTAGTAAGAGTTTTAGTTACTGCCGGAGTTACAGTACCACCAAAAGTCATTAATACTGCGCCAGCTAAAGCTTGAGTTTCAGAAAATGCCGCTGCGCCAGTACCGTTGTTGAAGGTCGTACCGCTCATTGTTATTCCACCTGCAAAACTAGTAGTTGGATTTTGTCCAGAAAGATTCCAAACACCACCAGAGTTAATAGTTACAGCGCCAGTGAAAGTTTTTAATCCAGTTGCTGCCGTAACAGTATCAACTGTTCCTGTAACCGAAGTTGCTCCGGTAACAGTTACTGCAATACCCGGTAGAGTAAAGGTAGTACCTGTTCCAACAGTCAATACATCACCAATAGTTAGAGATGCGCCTGTTGGAGCTAATGCTACTGTTCCTGAAAGAGTTAAATCTCCAGTGACAGAAGTAGCGGCACAAGTTACTGTTCCACTACCGCTAAATTTTAAGTTGTCATAAACCGTAACTTTACAAGTTGGAGTTGCCGCTGTGTAATTAACGGTATTTCCTGTAACAGTTGCAGTAAGAACACCTGTTGAAAGAAGACTTGTTGTCGCGCCACCAAAATTAAGAACAGAAGTACTTGCGGCATTGTCCCAAATTGAAGTACCATCAATGCCAGTAATACCAGCAGCGCCAGTAGTAGTAATAGCACCATTGTTTGTAACTGTCGTTGCAGTTGAAAGCGCTACTGTTCCAGGAAGACTCAAAACTGCAGTGGAAGCAATAGTTTTAGCACCAGTTAAAGTCAAAACACCATTGTTGGTAATAGTTCCAGTACCATCAATAGTTGCGCCAATACCACTCAATGTTGCGCCACCTGTACCAGACCAAGTTCCGTTTATGGTAAAACCAGCTGGTCCAGTACCAGTACCAGTATTAGTAATCAAATTTGCGACAGAAGCCAGAGTTGCTCCGCTATCAACTTGTAATCCAGTAACGGTTTGCGTCGCATTGAAAGTTGTAGTTCCAGAAACAATCCACACTTTTTTTAAGGAAGTATAAGCTGTCTCAATTGATGAAGTGCCGGTAAATTTCAAAGTTGTGCCAGCATTAAGAGACCATGATGCTGCGCTTCCACCAGTAATTGAACCGATCTTATTTATAGTAGCCGCGTCAGAAGTTGAAATAATTGCATTCCCTGCTGTACCGCCAAAAGTTAATGCTCCACTATTGAAATTCATAACTCCAGTTGTTGCGGTAATTTCAGCAACACCAGTTGCATTTGATCCACCAGTTAAAGTAGTAGTACCAGCTACAACCATAGTACAAGCATTCAACCCAAGACTTGATTTTCCGGTAGAGATGCTGTTACCTGTCATAGCTAAATTCCCAGTTATACTAAGTTGTGTTCCAGTACCATTACAAGCTACTAATGCATTACCAGCACCAGTTGGAGCAGGCATGGTAAAATCGGTACCAGTAGTCAAAGTACCAGTACCATTCATCGTTATGGTTTGAGCAAGTGCTCCAGAATTAGCTGTATAAGTTACAGCACCAGTAACAGCTAAAGTCTGTCCATTTGGAATTATAATTCCATTTGCTCCAGTAGCAGCCGGGTTGGCTATTGTAATACTTGCAATTGTTGGACTGGTTGCATTTACTGTAATCACAACATTAGCATTAATTATAGCTGCATCAGCTGCAGCTGGAATACCATTTGATCCTGCACAGCCAGTCCACTTTGTACCGTCAGTCCAGTCACCAGTCGTCACCGCATTACAAGTCGCTTCAGCTTTACTGACTGAAACAAATCCAAAGACCCCTAAAACAAAAACTAACATTCCGACCGAGAGAAAAACATTTTTTAAATTAAATTTCATAATAAATTTTCCCGACACAAACCCATTGGGTAAGTGGTACGGACCAGCCATAAGGCTGAGATAATAATAAATAAAACTCGACACTAATAATAAAACACAAAAACAAAAATTCAATTTAGAATTAGTATTTACATTATACCAGATATATAAATAATAAAGCAAGACATAAAGGGGGGTGTGGATAACTATCAGGCTTTCATCCTGATAGTTATCCACAATTAAGAATTAAGAATTTCGTTCTAAAATATCAAAACCACTTAATATAGTATCACACAAAAAATCTTCAAGCTGGCTGTGATCATCTTTGGTTTGAGCTTTATAAAGATAAGTATAATAAAGTTGTTTTTGTTGTTGGTGGATAATAGCTGGAGCCATATTTGCTCTTAAAAGCATTGCTGTCATTAACAACCTTCCAACTCGTCCGTTTCCATCAGAAAAAGGGTGTATTTGCTCAAAATGACTATGCGCCTTTGCTGAAATACTTACAATATCCTTATTTCCTTTTTCTATATCTGAAATAACAGATTTAATCAAATCTGGTACCCGTATATAATTCGCAGTGGGTAAACTAACTCCCAATATCCTAACTGCATGGTTACGATACATTCCCGCATCAGATCTAATACCGTTCATAAGAATACTATGTAATTTCAAAATTAAACTTTCATTTATTTCTCCTTTTTTAGAAATATAATCAAATAAATAATTTAGAGCAGTTTGATGATTTTTTGCTTCCAACTGTTCTATTAATGTTTTATTTGGAAGGGATACATTATCAAAAAGAATAGCAGCTGTATCTCCCTCTGTAAGAGTACTTCCCTCTATACTATTACTATGATAAGTAAGCTTTAAAACAAATTCATCATAAATATCCTTATTACTTAGGATTTCATTTATAATGCTTTTATATTTGGATGATTTTTCTTTCAAGAATTGTTTTTTTGTGAGTAGCTTATCTAAGGGAATTACCTTTTGACCTGTAACTTCAAGGAATAAATCATTTATTAGGACTTCCATTTTCTTTCGAGGAGTGGACTTACCATTCAACCAACTATTTAATGTAACAAAAGAAACCCCGAATTTTTCAGCTAATTTGGTTTGAGTTATAACGAGTTTCTTTTGAATTATTCTAAGTTTTTGTTGTATACTTTCCATACCCATATATACTATCAAACTTTATAAAGTTAGTCAAAATCTTGTAAACTTTATAAAGTTAGTCTAATCCCCAGATAGGGGCTTAGCCCCTATCTGGGGATTTTCCCTTATTATTTTCTTCTTCCTCATACGCAAAAAACCACCCCCGTCGGGGTGGTTTTTTGAATACTTTTTAAGGCCTGCCCGACTGAACATTGTCAGTCGTTCGGGCGGGCGTATTAACCAGAGATTATTTGTATATATCTTTTCTATGCTTAATTTTGAGAACAAAGATAGACTTATTAACAACGTCAAATAAAATTCTATATTCCCCTATTCTAAATCTAAATTGAGCATTTCTAAAATCAGTTAAGTGCTCCGCTATATTTATAAGCCCAATTTCTTAAAAAGAATATCTTGAGATAAATATTGTTTTTTCTTTATTTCTTTTCGAGCCTTTTCAATATCCTTAAGATGAGTAAAAGAACTAAAAAACTGTTCAAAAGTTTTTTCAATTCTTTTAAGATAATCATATTCATTGGCTGAAATTATTACATTGTTTTTGGTTAAAGTAGTCATATTGACAATATAACATAAATAATAAAATCAAGCAAAATCAGATATCAAAGAAGGGGGCGGAGCCGTAGGCTCCGCCCCCTTCTTCCCCTAGCTTGTTTTGGGTTGAGTTCCCTCTCTCCTTGGTAAGGAGAGAGGTGGAGAGAGGTGAATTAATTAATTAAGAACCTCTCCTCTTATCCTCTCCTTAGTAAGGAGAGGAGGAAATACGAATTCAGGCAACAAAAAACCACCACCGACCGAAGTCGGGGTGGTTTTTTGTTTTATCTCCTAGATGCCCGCCTTGCGTCGCTATTACTAGCAATACGAGGCAGGTTCGACCAAGAAAGAGAAATTTAATACTTTTTAAGGCGTATTATAACCAGTTTATGTTAACTCAATCTTACGATTAAGCCGCATCATTCTGCATGTTGATTGATGGGGTCTTGAATTCTGCAAGATTGTAGTTATACAAGATAGTACCAGTTGCAGCATCAGTACCATAAGAAAGACCTCCTAGAGTGGCTTGAGACAATCCATCTGCGCCAGCTCTAGAAATATATGTGATTATAAATCTTTCAGTTGTACCTTCTACTACTTCATACCAACCATCAGCATCAAGGGCACCGCCTAGAACAGCTCCGGTTGAACTTCTAATGTTAGCGTCAACAAGAGTGTCTGTTCCAGAGATAGTAACATGATGTATTGAAGCACTACCAGTACCTTCAACTGGCTCAGTGCCATCTACATACATATCTGCGCCAAAGGCAGTTACATCAAATGTGATAACAAATGTTGCTTCATCTGAGTCTGTTGTGTTGTTAATATCTCCAGCGTGACTGATTGTCGCTGAACTGGAAACAAAAGCAACATTAATACCTGTATCACGAAATGCCTGAGCTTCACCGGTGGCAGTACCAGTCATTTCTGTGGTATTTGCTAATTGATCACCTTGTTCGTTTTCAGCAACAATGAATGCGCGACCGGCTGTTGTTATAGATGCAAGAAGAGTATCTCCTGCGTCAAAATTAACATCTTCGGTAGCAGTTGCGTCAAGGTCATTAATGTCAGCTGAAATTGTGAAGTTCACAGTTGAGCCGGCAGTAATGGTGTAATCAAGGTTGTCAAAGAGAATACCGGCTATTGCTTCAGCTGTTGTAGAACAAGTTGATGCTGTTGAAAAGTTTGCTTCAGTTAGACAATTTGTTGTACCAGTAACCTCTGTGTAAGTGTTACTACCAAGTGTAAGTTTAACTGAACCTGTTATTGCGTTGATACTACCAAGTGTAGTAGCTGCAGTAAAGGTTATTGGAAGCGCATCCAACCAAACATCGGATGTACCTTCTACTTTCAATTTACCTTTCAAAAGTACAACATTATCAGTGTTGTTGGTAGCATCTACATCCACAACACTTGCAACTGGAGTGCTATTAAGAGAAACCTTAAGTATTGTATCAGATGCTGACGCAGAAGTAACGAAAAGAATTGGGATTTCAGCCTGTGTAATAGTATCTGTTGATACTACTCCTGAGCCGTCCTCATATCTAACGTTAATAGGATCAACACCCCAGGAATCTGAATCAATATCTGCTGAATCTATATTACTTGCCGCATCTACAGTGATATAGAACTTATCTGTAACACCATCTCTAACAATAGCGTTAGAAACAGTTACAGTCTTGGAATAAACACCAGCACTGTCTCTGATAAAATCAGCTGTGTTAGCTGTTCCAATTTTTGTAGTTCCTTGCCAGATTGACACTGAATCAAGATAGTCAGTAATACGATCTGAATCTGCCGCAGCATTTCCAGTTGAACTAAAGGTTAATTTGAAAGATTTAAGCCCTACATCTCCATCGGATGCTTCAAGCTCAAATCCGGCAATTTTAACATCATTTTGACCACTTCCAGTCTCTTCACTACTGTATTGTGATAATTGAGTGTATGTTACAGTGCCTGTTGTTCCTGCTAGAACTTCAGATACTACAGCTGTTCCACATGATGCGCCAGTTGTAGGACTAAATCCTGCGGTTGAAGTACAGCCTGCTGGTAGAGTAACTACGGCACCTGCACATGATAGGCCAGTTGTTGAACTGAATAATGCACCTGCTGTACATCCTGCTGGAAGTGCAGTTACTGTACATGAAGCGCCTGTCAATGAATTGAACAATGCGCCTGCTGGACAACCTGTTACTGTAACAACTGTTTCACCTGCGTTTGCTTTAGCCATAGACAATGGGCCAAAAGCACCATCAGCGGTAAGACCATTGTTTACTTGCCAAGCCATAACTTTAGCTTGGGTCAAAGGACCAAAGCTTCCATCAGCAGTAGCACCAACTAAAGTTTGAAGAGTAACAACATATGGTCCACTACTTCCTACTTTTAAAGTTGTTGTACCGAAATCATAAGCCATTGCTGTTGACGCAACTGCGAAAATAG
>Ga0265296_1004839_pt1 | contig 11478 bp, 9 predicted proteins | sample MunlanPumphouse1_FD_189073 | JGI IMG/M metagenome (GOLD analysis project Ga0265296, IMG submission 189073) | Groundwater microbial communities from a municipal landfill in Southern Ontario, Canada - Pumphouse #1 | ecosystem: Environmental > Aquatic > Deep subsurface > Groundwater | place: Canada...
AAAAAGGCGTTTGGAAGATTGGCGTAAATCAGAATAAATCATAATGAATCTTCCGCTTCTCCCCATCTTGAGCTAAACACATTCAAAAGAGTACGATAGTATGAAGCTATGGAGAACTGGAAAGACAACATACATTTCATCCTTGTTGAACCGAAAGAGGCCGGGAACATAGGCGCCTCTGCGCGGGCCATGAAGAATATGGGATTTAAAAATCTCGAACTGATAAACCCGGTAGAGTTTCTCAATGATGAAGGAAGACGGATGGCATGCAATGATGTTGACGTGCTTGAAAAGGCAAAGGTTCATAAAAACTTCGGGGATGCAATAAAAGACAAAGGCATTGTTATCGGAGCTACAAGAAGACTCGGGAAACGAAGAGGCCTTATCCTCCCGGTAAAAGACGGGCTAAAAAGAGCAATTACCGCAGCCAAAAAAAATAAAGTTGCCATATTATTCGGCAGGGAGAGCAAAGGTTTATCCAATAAAGAAGTAGAAGAATGCGGCTTTATGATAACAATTCCTGCTGACCCTTTATCTCCTTCGCTCAATCTTGCGCAGAGTGTCCTGCTCGTGGCCTATGAACTGGGGCAGAAGACATATAAAGCAACATCTCCTGAATTGGTAAAACGCGCGGAACTCGAGACTCTTTACAGCCATATTCAAGCAACCCTCAAACTTCTCGATTATATTCCAAGAGGCAACAGAGACCTTGAGACAAGGATAATGAGAAACCTCAAACACCTGTTTGGACGTGCAGGGCTTACTGACTGGGAATTAAGGATGATTTACGGGATATGCTCACAGGTGGAGAAAAAGATACAGCAGGTTAAACATTGAGGTCTGAGATTTCTTTTGACGCAACCTACAGTTTTCCCTAAACTCATTACAGAAATACGCACGCGGCATAAAAAATAATGTTATCTGTTTAATTATAGATTTGCACTCTAATATTTAGTGCGGTACAATTTGAATAAGTAAACCCTGTTAGAGAACAAGTTCTCTAACAGGGTAAAGGGCAGTAATGCCGAATAGTTCAATCCCATATAACCATGCAAGTATGAGAGGAGGTTTCAAATGTCAAAAGACAAAAAGATACTGACAAACAATTTTGGGTCTCCGGTCTCTAATGATCAAAACAGTATGACTGCGGGGAACCCGGGGCCTGTATTGATGCAAGACGTTCATCTGCTCGAAAAGCTGGCTCATTTCGATCGTGAACGTATTCCTGAACGCGTCGTTCACGCAAAAGGCGCAGGCGCTTACGGATACTTCGAGGTTACGAACGATCTCACAAAATACACCAGAGCCAGGTTTCTCTCAAAGGTCGGCAAACGAACTGATCTTTTTGCGCGTTTCTCAACCGTTGGCGGTGAAAAAGGTTCCGCCGATGCCGAGCGGGATCCGCGTGGCTTTGCAGTAAAGTTTTACACTGAAGATGGAAACTATGACATGGTAGGAAATAACACGCCTGTATTTTTCATTCGAGACCCTCTTAAGTTTGCGGACTTCATTCATACTCAAAAGAGACACCCGGTCACCAATCTAAAAGACCCTGATATGTTCTGGGACTTCCTTTCACTTACGCCGGAATCCATACATCAGGTGACTATACTTTTTTCAGACAGGGGCACACCCAAGGGCTTCCGGCACATGAACGGGTACAGCAGTCACACCTTCATGTGGTACAACGAGAAAGGCGAATACTTCTGGGTGCAGTACCACTTTAAGACCGAGCAGGGCATCCAGAATCTTACACGTGAAGAAGCAGACAGGATGAAAAGCGCAGACCCGGACCACGCCACCCGCGACCTCTCTGACGCGATAAAGCGAGGTGAGTATCCGGCATGGAGACTGGAGGTTCAAATCATGACGCCGGAGCAGGCTGAGAAATATCGCTTCGACCCCTTTGATATTACAAAGGTTTGGCCTCACGCCGACTACCCGCCTGTCACCTTAGGCCGCATGGTGCTTAACCGTAACCCTGAAAGCTACTTTGCTGAGGTGGAGCAATCCGCATTCTCTCCTGCCAATTTTGTGTCGGGAATTGGCCCATCGCCCGACAAAATGCTACAGGGGCGTTTGTTCAGTTATCACGACACCCATAGGCACAGGCTCGGTCCCAACTACCACCTTCTGCCTGTCAATGCGCCCAAAGCCGCCATCAACAACTATCAGCGTGACGGTTTCATGAACTTCGGAACTTCAAATATCGGTTATCCGAACTACTATCCAAACAGTTTCGAAGGCCCGGCGCCTGATCCCAAGGCAGAGGGCCCGGCTATTACGGTTTCTGGAAAGACTGTTCGCCAGGAATACATGCATCCGAACGATGATTTTGTACAGGCTGGAGATCTTTACCGGAAAGTAATGACGGAAAGTGACCGTACCAATCTGATTGGAAATATTGTCGCCCACCTGGGCAACGCGCAGAAGCGTATCCAACTCCGGCAGACAGCCATTTTCTATAAAGCAGACTCCGATTATGGCAGCCGCGTGGCAAAGGGACTTGGATTGAACTTGAAAGAGGTCGAATCACTGGCTAAGATGACACAGGAGGAACGCGCCAAAGCCACGCAATAATGAACAGATACCAAGCAAATCCAGCGGATGGCTGATAGCACCCGCTGGATTTAAATCGTTCTTAAATGAACCAAATAAACCGTTTCAATCTCCCGCATCTTTCTTGCCCTCGCAAGCAGTATCATATTAGAATACATAATGAAAACAATAATGCAGCACAGAATTATAAACAGCCTCATCACGGCATCATCAGGTTCATCCCTGCTTATCCTGTTGTTGATATTTCTTATAACTCTTTCTGCTCCTCATGCAGAAGCCTTTCAGGCAAAGGTCCTTCCTTCAAATATTCATACAGGAGATGCATTCATGCTCAGGGTCACAGGACTGAACGCAGCAGAGCCCTCGGCAGTCTTTGAGAAGAAGACTCTGCATTTCAGCAAATGCGGGAAGGGCTGCTTTGTTGCCCTAGGCGCTGTTGATATAAAGTCCAAACCTGGTGTTTACCGGATTTCGCTAAAGACAGGGCAACAGAAGACTAAGCTGCGGTTGCGCGTTTTAAAAGGCAGCTTCAAGACAATACATCTTACCCTGCCTGAAGATAAGGTGACCTTTAGTCCTGAGGACATGGTAAGGATCAATAGAGAGGACGAACTGCTGGATTCAATCTGGCAGATAGAGTCAGAGAGGCTATGGGATGGGAGTTTCATTCTCCCGCTTCCAAATCCTTTCTCAACCCCTTTCGGCGCAAGAAGGATAATCAACAAAAAAACAGTCAGCCTGCACCGCGGCCTGGATATGCAGGGAAAGGCCGGCGAAAAAATACAGGCTTCAAACAGGGGAAGGGTTGTGCTGACAGAAGAGCTTTTCTTTGGAGGGAATACAGTTATCCTTGACCACGGACAGGGAATCTTTACTGTCTATATGCATATGTCCGGCTTCAATGTCCAACCCGGAGATATTGTATCGAAAGGTGATGTTATCGGGTTTGTCGGCTCGTCCGGAAGGTCAATCGGGCCGCATCTCCATTTCGGGGTGAAGGTAATGCGCGTAAACGCAAACCCTGTTTCGATCGCAGGATTAAAGCTGTGAAACTCGATATCACAATCCATAAAGGCCGGAAAGACAAACCTGCCATTGTATTTATCCACGGCATTGGAATGAATAAAAATATATGGGTAAATCCTGATGAAGCAAAGATGCTTGGAGGGAATTTTCCGATAAGATATTTACTCTCAAAAAAACCGGAACCCGTGGATTACAGCGCAACCACGGGAAAACCAAAAATCAGGCACAGCAGGTTTTCAGTTGGCGAAGCGGAAAATGATTTAAAGACATCGTTTGCAGATTTGAAGTCACTGGGATATACAGTAATTGCATGGAGCCAGAAAAGGCCTGCGGGCCCGATTGCAATAGCTGCGGCAGAACTCAAAAAAGCCGTAGAGCTTTCAAAAGAATTCAGCAAGGCAGGGATAATCCTCATAGGCCACAGCAGGGGCGGGCTGATTGCAAGAAAGTATCTGGAAAGCAGGGATAAGTCAGTCATAGGGCTCATAACACTGGCATCGCCCCACAATGGAAGCAGCATGGCAAAATTGGCAGGACATATCTCCCCGCTTGCCTCGATAATAAGCCCGTTAATACATGAGAAAGACAGGAAAAAGATTGCCTATGTAATAAAGCGTGTCCTTGATTTTATAAAGAGCAAGGCCCTCCTGGAGCTTTTGCCTGATTCAGAGTTCTTCAGGTCATTAAAAGATTACGATTATGCGAAGATACAGGGCCTTTCATTCGGCGGCACAAATCCGAACCTCTTCACTCTGTACAGGTGGAAGCTAAAAGAGATATCAAAGCGCGGCGCACATAAATGGCTGCTCGAACCCGAAGCCTTTTTCTCCATCCCTGATAGCTTTGAAAAGATTATCCCCGGAAGGATTTACCCTGAGGAGTTGAAGAAAGGACTTGGCGACGGTCTCGTATCAGCCGGGAGTTCAGTCCTTCCTCACTGCAAAGAGCATCATGACTTTGATTTAAACCACGCTGCGATATTGTTTGATGAGGGCGTAAGAAAAAAGATTGTCAAGGCAGTTGGGGCTATTTCATAGGCAAACTCTAATTACCTGTCAGCGAAAATGTAATTGGTATTACGATATGCCCGTTTATCGCAGGAAAAGGAGCAGCCCTTGAAATTATGTTCAGGGCTGCTGAGTCGAGTATCTCATATCCGGAGCCCTTTGCAACTGCTATGTTCTCAGGGTAGCCTTTCCGGTTAATAACAAATTCTGTTACCACAGTCCCCTCAAGTTTTCTCTTCCTCGCAAGCAGCGGATATGTCTTTGCCTTTTCAATCATAGCCCTGATTTGCGAATATACTGTCTTAATTCCGTCTTTATTGGACCCTCCCCCGTTTTCTCCTGACCGGCTTTTTGAAGCGCTGCGGGCTAATATTGCATCTCCTTTAATCCCTGTATCCTGAACTGAAGGAATGCCTGCATTTTCAAAAAATGTTACCTCGCCTGCTTTTAAGCTCTCAGCCTTCTCAATCTTTTCTGCGGCCTGAACAGCAGATAACTTTTCTGCCTCTTTAACAGGCATCGCCAGAGGGATATCTTCCCTGCGTATCTCCTTTTTTATTTCTTTCTTGTTTCGCTGATTTGCTTTTACGCCTTTTGCTTCATTCAAAGATGCTGCCGGGCTGCCTGCAATTCCGCTGAACAGGGAAACAAGGATATGGTTGGCAGGGGCAATATACACCATGCCCCTGCCGTTAACTGCAACAGCAGCAGTAACAATCGCCGCATGAACGGCTATTGAGAATAATATGCTCCGGTTGAATACCATCTCAGAGAGTAACTACCCTTATGCCTCCATAGATTGAAAATCCGGGAGTTTTATAGCTTCCTGCTTCCTCATACTGTTTGTTAAACAGATTATCAACCCTTGCAAACACAGTCAGCCATTTTGATATTTTATAGTCGCCGCTTAAATTTACAAGCGTGTAAGATTCAAGGTTTCTTCTTACTGACGAGTCATATCTCTTGCCTACGAATGTATAATTGGCAAGCAGGGACATCTTCTTTGTAAAGAACTCTGCTCCAAGATTGTACTTATCCTCAGGCCTCCTTGAGAGCCTCTGGCCTGTGCCCATGTCCTTTGCATTAAGGTATGTATACCCGGCCTTCAGGTTTACATGGTCCGTAACCTTCAGCTTTGCAGCTGTCTCTATGCCCTTAATCTCTGATTTGGCAATATTCGCTGCCAGCCATGTCACAGAGTCCGTCTGTATGAGGTTTTTGTATTTTTGCTCAAAATATGTCAGAGATACTGATGCCCTGTCTTTCAGTATTCCTTTTTCAAGCCCGATATCCCATGCCGTACTCTCCTCTGGTTTAAGGGTCAGGTTCCCGTAGAAAGGGTAGAAAAGCTCATTGAGAGACGGAGCCCTGAAGCCTGTCCCATGACTGCCCTTTATCTTAAGGTCAATGGGTTTTATATCATAAAGTGCGCCAAGCCTGTAGGTTGTCTTGCTCCCTGCAGTCTCATGGTTATCGTACCTGAGGCCTGCATTAAGTATGAGGTTTTCACTGAAGAGCTTCAGCTTGTTGTTAAGGTAGAGAGCCCTGTTATTTACAGAATCATCGAAACTCCCTTCATTCCTTCCACTCTCGTTCCTGTATTCTGCCCCCCCTGTCAAAACATACGCATCAGAAAAGTAAAGGTTATGCTGCCAGTCAATCGTGGCCATCCCTGTTGTTATCTCGTAGTTGTTGCCTGCTGTGTCAGGGTCTTTTGCCTTAAGCGCATCCTTCACAGTTGATAAGGTCAGAATCTGTTCCCAGTTTTTTAGAATATAGAACTTCCCTTTTCCTGAGAGCATGTAGTGGTTGCCGCGCTGAACATAATTAGTGTCATCTATTGCCTGCCTTTTCAGATAATCAAAACCATCAAGCTCAACCCGGTCATAATAGTATTTGCCTGAAAGCTCAAATTCCATTTTTTCTGAGGGTTTCAGTCCAAACTTGCCTGATATTGCGGCATCCCTGTACCCGTCCTTCTCAACTCCGCTTTTTGCAGTTGAGAAACCGTCGGTATAGTAATAAGAACCTGTAAGCCTGTAATCCAATTTCTTGCTGCCGCCTGAGATGCTCACCGAAGGCTTATATGTGCCGTATGAGCCCGCCTCAAAAGAGCTATGGAGTTTTGGCTTGCCCTCACCTTTCCTGGTGATAATATTTATTACGCCAGCCATCGCCTCAGAGCCGTAAAGAGTACTCTGCGGGCCTTTCACTATTTCTATCCTCTCTATGTCATCTACATTAATCCCCGAGAAATCAAACGAGCCTGTTGTCGTGCTTTTCACCTTTATTCCATCTATCATCACAAGGCTGTGTTTAGGGTCAGCGCCTCTGAGGAACACAGTCGCAGTGCCTCCGGTGCCTCCGTTCTGGACGAGATTAATCTCTGGGATATCCCTGAAAACATCCGAAACAAACTGGATATTCATCTTCTTTATTTCCCCGGCTTTAATAACTATGACATCGCTTGTTGTCTCCTCAACCGCTTCCTCTACCTTAGCTGCAGTAACAACAACTTCTTCCAATTTTATTTTTTCCTCTGCCCATAACAGTGAACAGTGAATAGTGAACAGTGAACAGTGAATAGTGAACAGTGAACAAGTTAAGGACAGAATCAATAACCACAATCTATTCATAAAATCTTTCTCCTTTTTTATTTTTTGTTTTAGCCTGATAACCGAAACCTGGCACCTGAAACCTAATTTAGCCTGTATCCTGTCTCATAAAAACCTCCTCTTCCCTCGAAGGGTATTAGTTTTAAGAGGTATCAAGGGTCTCCTGACTCAGGTCGTTGCGACTCGTTTCCGAGGCATCCTACTCGCCAGCCTTCCCATTCCGGCTCATCGGAACAGTGGCATGATTGGCTTTCGTTCCCTTTACAGTTGCGGGGCAGCTCCCGTTTCTCACGGGATTCCCCTTGAATACCTCTTTGTGCTGCCAAAGGCAGCAAGCGCTTATCTATGTAAACTTCAACAACTCTTTTAATAAGATTGTGTTTTCACGCCGTGTTCTCACAGCAACCCTGATGTATGTGCTGTCAAGCCCCTTAAAGTTCGAGCAATCTCTTACGAGGACGCCTTTACGTTTAAGGGCAATGCATATTCCATCTGCATTGTTTATCTTCAGGAGATAGAAGTTTGCATCAGAATGGAAGAACCTCACTCCTATTTTTCTAAACCCGCCTTCAAGAAACCTTTTCTCTTTTTTTATGAGGGCTAATGTTTTTGTAACATATGTTCTATCATCAAGGGCTGCAACCCCTGCTTCCTGAGCTAAGGTATTCACTGTCCATGGCTCTTTATGCCTGTTCAACATCTCAATGAGGCGCAGCGGGAAGACCCCGTATCCGAGCCGCAGCCCGGAAAGCGCATAGAATTTTGTCATGGACCTCAGAACAATGAGATAAGAATAAGCTTGAACTTCCTTTATCACAGAATCCCCGGGACAGAAGTCAATAAAGGCCTCATCAACTACAAGATGGCATTTCAATTTCTCTGCTGCTTCTGCAATCTTAAGGACCTCCCGCCTCTTAACCAATCCTCCTGTGGGATTATTGGGATTGCAGAGAAAAGCCATGTCGCAGCTCTTCATGGCCTTAATAAATGCATCAGGATCTGTTTCAAAATTATTTTCTTTATTCAGTATTAAATACTTTATTAATTTTCCACCCCCTCCCTCGCCCTCCCCCCTTGCGGGGGAGGGATGGGTGGGGGGGACAATATTCTGGAATACCGCCCTTTCGTATTCCGAAAATGTCGGCTGGGGCACAAGAACCTTTTTTGGTTTCAGCGCCTTCGGAATAAGATAGATAAGCTCTGTGCTTCCATTTCCGCATAAAATAGAATCTTCATTTATATGATGATGTTTAGAAAGGTGCTGTCTTAATTCGGTTGCATCAGGGTCCGGGTAATTGATCAGATATCTGATGTTCCTGATTATCTCTCTCTCTACCTTCCGGGAAATGCCGAGCGGATTTATGGATGCGCTGAAATCTATTATCCTGCTTTCAGGCAGTCCGGTTTCCTCTGCTGCCCTGTATATATTCCCGCCGTGCCCTGTCATATCGCAGACCTCGCATAAAGCAGCATTGCCGCAGAAACAATGGCAAGCAGAGACGTTATTCTCACTATTTCAATTGCCATGTTAGAAGCAGGAAAGTAATCCAAGTTTATATTCTCTCCGATATAAGGTTTCCCTGCATAAATACCTCCATACGTGGAAGGCCCTCCGAGTTTTATGCCTAATGCTCCTGCAATAGCTGCCTCAGGCACGCCGCTGTTTGGGCTTGAATGTTTTCTCCCGTCAGTAAACATAGTCTTTAGTGAACAGAGAAAAACAGGCAGTGAACGGAAGACAATACCGGAAGAGATTGCGATAAGAATCCCTGTTATCCTTGCAGGTATGTAGTTCGCAATATCATCAAGCCTTGCCGCTGCCCATCCAAAATTTCTGAACCTCTCATTTTTGTATCCGAGCATCGAGTCCATTGTATTTATTGCCTTGTAAGCCATCGCCAATGGAAGCCCTCCGATTGCAAAGTAAAAAACAGGGGCGACTATTCCATCAGAGGCATTTTCAGCAAGGCTCTCTATTGTTGCCCTGAGAATGCCTTTTTCATTCAGGGCATCTGTATCACGCCCGACGATGCGCCCTACTTTAATCCGCGCATCATTGATATTTTTATCAGCCAATGCCTTAATAACATCCCTTGCGGAATCTATAAGTCCCTTTACCGCCAGCGTTGTTGATGTGAGATAGACCATTATTAAAAGCAGGACAAAAGAAGTGAACAGGGGATAGTGAACAGGGAAGGGGACAAGATAAAACAGGCCAAAAGCAGAACAGCCCATGATTAATGCAAGCAGAGAGCCGGTAATTTTTTCTGCTATATGTGATTTCTGCCCTGAAATTTGCAAAACATATCTCAGGAAACTTTCCAGCTTTTGAATAGCCCATCCCATGGCCCTCACAGGATGTGGAAGCCACTCAGGGTCACCCATGCAAAGGTCAAGAACGAATGCAAGGACAAGCAATGAATACGGTCTCGAGAGAATCTCATAAACATTCCGGAGTGTCTCAGCCATTTATCAGCCCCTCTATAAATTTCATATCAATGCTGTCCCTTATTATTCCTGCCCATTTGTTGAGGGAATCATCTCTCAGCCTTGAATAATCAATCGTCTCTTCAAGGGGTTCCAGTCCCTTTTTGCGTCTCAGAAAATTTATTAAATTGCGCCTGAAGATGTCATTGTCAAATATCCCGTGAATATATGTTCCCCATACATTTCCCTTTTGAGAGCCGTCAAGAACAAAACCGCTTGAACTGTTTGAACTGTTTGAACGGTTTAAACGGTTTATTCTGAACAACCCTACGTCACCGGTTGTCATGCCCATGTGGATCTCATAGCCTTTTAAAGTAGGAAGTGAGAAGTAAGAAGTAGGAAGTAAAAGACTTCTGTTATTATTTCTTAACTTCTCAGTTCCTATTTCCCACTTCTCACTTATTATTTCCGCCTCAACCTGGCATGTGGTTTTAACCTTTTCAAGAGCTGTTTCTATATCAAGCAAACCAAACCCTTCTATGGCCCTGTGCGCGCTCTCTACCCCGTAAGGGTCATGAATCTTGCTGCCGAGCATCTGATATCCGCCGCATACACCAACAAGCGGAATCCCTTTTTCAACTGCGCGTTTTATGCTATTTTCTATTCCATGTTCTCTCAGAAACAAGAGGTCTTTTACTGTATTTTTTGAGCCCGGGATGATGATAAGGTCTGCATTTTCAATATCACCTTCCCGCAGGGAATAAATAAGCTCGACATCCGGCTCATACATGAATGGATCAAAGTCAGTGAAATTAGCGATATATCTCTGCCTTAAAACCACAATCTTTAACGGTTTGAACCGTTCAAACTGGTTAAACTGTTTAAGCCGTTCAAGCGGTATGCCGTCTTCCTCATGGAGCCCGAGATCTCCGAGATACGGAATCACGCCGAGAACAGGCCTGCCTGTCTTTTCATATATCATCTTTAATCCCGGATTAAGGATATTCATATCGCCTCTGAATTTATTTATGATAAAGGCCCTGATATAAGCAGCATCCTCGTCAAGAAGGCCGACAGTGCCGTAAAAAGAGGCAAACACTCCTCCCTTATCAATATCTCCCACAAGTATTACAGGAGCATTCACATGACGGGCGACCCTCATATTCACGACCTCATCTTTGCTCAGATTAATCTCTGCCGGACTCCCGGCGCCCTCGATAATAATGAGTTCATACTTCCCGGATAATCTTTCATAAGCGCCGGTCACCGCATCCCATGCCTCTCTTTTAAATCCGTAGTATTCATCTGCCCTCATATTCGAATGGACCTTCCCATCAAGAATCACCTGGCATCCTGCCTCGCCCGAGGCCTTAAGGAGTATAGGGTTCATATCAACAGAAGGCTCAACCCTTGCCGCCTCTGCCTGAAAAGCCTGGGCACGGCCAATCTCACCGCCTTCTTTTGTAATGAAAGAATTAAGAGCCATATTCTGCGCCTTGAAAGGCGCCACACGGATTCCCATGTCGCTGAATATTCTGCAAAGGCCGGAAACAATCAGGCTCTTTCCTACACCTGAACCAGTCCCCTGAATCATCAACGACTTAGACATAAAGACAGTGAACAGTGAATAGTGAACAGTGGATAGTAAAGACATAAATAATAACTCTCACCCAATCCCTCCTCCGTTTAAAAGTTTTACAACAGGATATTTATTCCAGAACTCGATGATATTTACAGCAGCATAGTCCTGCTCAATCCTGAATATATTTTCAAGCGGAATACCGAGCAGACGGCAGAGTATTATTCTGCTCACCCCGCCATGCGAGACTATCGCAATTTCATCG
>Ga0265296_1004841_pt1 | contig 11464 bp, 9 predicted proteins | sample MunlanPumphouse1_FD_189073 | JGI IMG/M metagenome (GOLD analysis project Ga0265296, IMG submission 189073) | Groundwater microbial communities from a municipal landfill in Southern Ontario, Canada - Pumphouse #1 | ecosystem: Environmental > Aquatic > Deep subsurface > Groundwater | place: Canada...
AATCTGATCTTCAGAAGTAAGGTTGCATCTGCAACCCGCCAATATCTTGAAAACAACGGCTTTGTTGAAATTGAAACACCGTTCTTGACAAAGAGCACGCCAGAGGGTGCCCGGGATTATCTCCTCCCGAGCCGTATCAGCAAAGGAATGTTCTATGCCCTTCCCCAGTCACCACAGCTTTTCAAGCAACTACTGATGATCTCCGGATTTGACAGGTATTACCAGATCGTCAGGTGTTTCCGGGATGAAGATCTCCGGGCAGACCGCCAACCGGAGTTCACCCAGATTGACCTGGAGATGTCATTTATTGATGAGAACGATATCATCCAGTTCACAGAAGGATTAATCTTTCATCTTTTCAAAACCTGCCTGAACATGGACTTGGAGATACCATTTCCCCAAATTTCCTATCATGATGCCGTCGGCCGGTATGGGAAGGACAATCCCGATATCCGGTTTGGCCTTGAATTGACGGATCTTACCGATATCCTGAAAAACACCGAATTTAAGCTGTTTCAGGAAGTTATAGCAAGGGGCGGTATTGTCAAGGCTCTAACGGTACAGGATAATAGACAACTATCCCGAAAAGATATTGATAATCTTAAGGACTACGTTGCGAACTATGGGGCAAAGGGACTTGCCTGGGCAAGGGTCAATCCGGAGGGATGGACTTCACCGATATTTAAGTTTCTCAAAGCTCACGAAGTGGAACAAATAAACAAGAAAACAACTGCAAAAGAGGGAGATCTGATCGTTTTTGTGGCCGGCTCCGAAAGTATTGTCCATGATGCCCTCGGAAACCTGAGGACTTATCTTGCCGGGAAACTCAATCTGATTGACCATGATCAATTTGCCTTTACCTGGGTTACCGATTTCCCCCTTTTTACATACAGTGAGACAGAAAAGAGATACATATCAATGCATCACCCCTTTACCTCGCCGATCAAAGAAGATATTCCTTTTCTAGAAACCGATCCCGGCAGGGTCAGGGCGAGGGCCTACGACCTCGTCCTTAACGGAACGGAAATAGGTGGTGGAAGTATCCGTATCCACTTGCCCGATCTTCAGGCTACCATATTCCGGCTTCTTGGACTCGCCGAAGAGGAGGTGAAAATGAGGTTCGGTTTTCTCCTCGAGGCCCTCAAATATGGAGCGCCTCCCCACGGCGGCATAGCATTCGGATTTGACAGATTGACTATGATGATGACAGGTGTGGAATCCATAAGAGATGTCATCGCCTTTCCCAAGACTCAGAAAGCGGCATGCCTCCTTACCGAGGCGCCGTCAACGGTCAGTATAGAACAACTAATGGAACTCTCTTTAAAGGTCATTACTTAGAAAATACATTTTCAGATTAAAATTGATATAAAAAGTTTACGGGGGAAATTAAATCGTAATAAATTTTAAAATACTTGAAAGCACAATAAATACAGCGTATATATAAACGTAGTCTTCCCCCTACAGAGTAGAGAGCAGGAGGAAATTTGGACAGACAGGTAGCAATAAGCTTTGAAGACAACGTAATTAAAGTCGTCTTCGCATCATCGAGAAAGGGGAAAACTGTTGTCCAAAGAACACTCTTTCTCAAAGATGAGGAATTTGATTCTTTCCTGAAAACCACCAGATTGTCCAACCTCACTGTTATCTGTCATTTTCAAAGATTTTACAGTAACATTGTCTCAGCCCCACCCGCCAAGCCGGCGTATCTCAAAAAAATCGTCGAGGCCGAAATAAAGAAAAGCTTTCCGGAACTCGGTAGCTTTTCTTTATTTTACGCTGTTCTTAAAGAAAAAACAGCCGAAGAAAAAGGATTGAAGAGCGTGTTTTACTTCGCTATAGCTAATAGTGAATTATATGAAATTATCGAACGATTCAACAGGCACGGACAGACGGTTAAGTATATGTATCCTGATATACTGCCGCTTTCGAAACTTATCCGGTCTTCGGACGAACTCAGCAAAAAAACCGTTCTCTGTATTGCGACATCAGAAACGGAAAAACCCCTGTTTCTCTTAAAGAACGGGCAGCTCCGTTTTATCAGAATCATTAAATCTTCTGGAAAGGATATTGATGATATTGACGTTGAAAATATTAATATGACTGTAAGCTACTGCACACAGGTATTAAAACTGAATCCGGAGCAAATTCTTCTGATGAATGTCCCGGAACGGGAAGAAACAGATCCTTTACAAACAATTGTTCCAGTAGTCACAATAAGCTATCCTTCAAACGTCCTGGCCTCTCAAGAAACACTCAGAAACTTTATTACACCTCTGTCTTCAATTATCTTTAACCATGATCTAAAAAACGATAATCTCCTCCCCTCAAAGTACCGGACGCTGCACCTCCAGAAACGTATGGCCGCTTATTCCACAGTTCTTTTTCTATTGTTTTCCTTCATCGGCCTGGGCTATCTCCTGATGAATCTGAGAGAAATTTCAATACTGAAAAAAAACATTAATTCACTAAGAAAGGACGTTACAGAAATAGAATCTATAGTCCCCGCTTATGAAAAAGATTCCGAAAAGCTACAGCAGTTAACACCTTTAATTAACTTGATCAATGAAGCCCATTCAATTCCTGACATCCCAAAGACATTGGCTGCTTTAAAATTTCTGCCCCTGGAAAATACGAATATCCAGAACATTCAAATAAATAACAAGAAAGATTCACTGCAAATTCAAATTGCGGGGAGTATTAACGCGAAGAACTTTGGTGATATGCATAAAATCTTCCAGGAGCTTGTAAAGAGTTTCGGTCAGATGCCTGGTACGGCTGTTACTTCAAAAAGCATCGATATAAGAAATAATAAGTTCCAGATTGATATTGAAAGCAAGATACTGTGAGTCATATCCATGGATAAGAAACTGAAAAAAAATTTATTTTATTATGCAGCCTCTGCACTGTGTGCTGTGATAATTATTTCCGGCACGTTACTTTCAGGCAAATATGTTACAAGTCTCTCAGATAAATTAAATCAATTCCAGACCCTCAGGATAAACAGCATCAAGATGAAGGTCGCGACCCAAAATATGAGGACAACCTCGCGGAGCGTCCTGTCAATAATTTCTCCCTATCTCAAGCAAGAAGAGATGGAAGGCGCTATCCTCACGACTATTGACTCAATAAAGGCCAATATGAAAGATCCGGACATTACGGTTTCAGATTTTAAAAAGAGCAGCAATGAAATTGTGCTGCCTCTAACCATATCCGGTCAGATTCATGACTATACATCCTTTGTTAACCATATCGGATACTTGCAATCATTGTTCTCACCATTTTTTTTCATCGATACTATTTCCATATCAAAATCGTCGGATGAAAAGAAAGATGATGTTTGTTTTGTAATAAACGGCCTCTTAAAAACGCAATCTCTCGGTACTTAGGATCGAATCATGAACAATGATACGAAAATCTTTATCCTCTTAATATCAATCCCTCTTGCAGCCGTTTTATTGATCTTTTTTATTTCAACGGTGAAGTTTGAACCGGCACTTTCTCCCGTAGAAAGTAAAATCTTAAGCTTCAACCAAGAAAACATTCCCAATATCGTTGAACGGAAACCCATAACCATAAACCATATCAGGAGTCCGATCAGCATTACTATCGCTAAAACACCGGCTTCGGACTATCCAAAAACATCTCTTGTAGAAATGGCACCCCCTCCCGTGGTAACAGAAAAAAGAGTGTCGTTTATACTTGTGAACCAGGACAGAAAAATTGCGATCATTGACGGCAAGCTTGTTAGTGAAGGGGACGTCATTAATCGTCAGAAAATTAAGAAAATTGAAAAAAACAGGGTACTATTAAAAGACAAGGGAGACGAAACATGGCTGACCTTAGAATAAGGAAACATTCGCCGGTGAAAACCGGTCATTTTACATATAAACTCCTTCTATGTACCATTCTGGGCATTTTGTTCATCTCTTGTGCCTCCGTCGACATAAAAAGGGAAATACAAATACCTAAAGAAGAAGTAACATCAGAGCAGACTCCGCCAGAACCAATACCTATACCTGATCTTGTTCCTGTTCACGAAGATGTTTCGCCTTTAAAAACGAAAATTGTTGACATCTCTGCAAGAAATACTCCCTTAAGAGATGTTCTTTTTATCATATCGGAGGCCACGGATCTTAATATGATCATGGAGAACGAGATAAACCCCGAACTTTTAATTACACTAAATTTGAAAAATGTTACCGCTGAAGATGCTTTAAACAGGGTCTGTTCCGTTGCCGATTATTTTTACACTGTAAAAGACAATATGCTGTCTATAAAGGCGACATCCACAAAAATATATGAACTGGGATATCCCGCAGTAGTACAAACCTATAATACAGACCTCGGCGGCGATATGCTCGGTGGCGCAACATTGGGAACAGGGGGAAGCTCTAATGTCAAGGGCAACATTACTCAAAAAACAGAGACTGATAAATCTGCCTATAACTTTTGGGATGTCATTGAAAAAGCCCTCGAAAAAATTATAAACGCTTCGCCAGTACCATCGTCCGCTGCACGTCAGAGCTTTACGGTCAACAGGCTGACGGGAACTATTATTGTTACAGCAACGAAAAAGACCCTCGAAAATATCGACACTTATATCAATACAATCAAAAAAATCATTAACCGACAGGTTCTTGTGGAAGCAAAGATAATTGAAGTCAATCTGTCCGACGGTCTTCAATTCGGCATTGACTGGAATTATGTGTTACATTCGCGGGAGGGACGTAGTGAAACTTTCGCGACGGGACAATTTGCCGATGTAGTCACCCCCACCGCTCCCAACTTCAGCATTACAACAGTAGCATCTGATTTCACTTCTCTTCTTCGCGCGATCCAAACTCAGGGAGAAACGAGAATCCTGTCCAACCCCCGGATAAGTATCATGAACGGACAGACATCAATCTTGAGCGTAGGGCAGAATACCAATTTTATTTCAAAAATAGAAACAACAACCACAACTGGAACCACCCCCGTTACAACATTTACGATAACCACAAACAGCCTGCTTTCCGGAATTATGATCGGCATTGTTCCATTCATCAGCGAGAACGGCGATGTATCCCTGACCATTACCCCCATCACTTCAGACCTAACCAAACTTGATGAACGAAAGATCGGGACACCGGATAGTTCGGGAAATTATCCTTTTCTCATCCAACTGCCCACAACCGCTCTCCGGCAGTTGAGTACCACCGTAAAAGTCAAAAACAGACAAATGGTCATCATCGGAGGCTTGATCTCCGAGAAGGAACTGATAGAAAACAGCAAAGTTCCGTGGCTCGGCGACATCCCCGGTTTGGGTTACTTATTTAAAAGTAAGACCAAAAAGGTTACGAAATCCGAGCTTGTCGTATTAATTCAACCCGTGATCATATCCACCAGATAAGGTTCAAAAATAATTACGCAGTGGCGACCTGCATAAAATACGGCATATTTTAGTGGATTGTCTGAAAGGACCCGGAACACTATGGCGACATTTAAGATCGGCGAAATCCTTCAATCAAAGGCCCTTATAAATGATAAACATATACAGATCGTTCTTGTCCAGCAAAAAATCACCGGCGAGCTTTTCGGAGACGTCGTCGTTAAGCTTGGTTTCGTCTCTTCGAAGGAACTTGGACAAGCCCTAGCTGAACAGGTTGGGATGGAATATATTGATCTGAGCCAGCACCACATTTCCGAAGAAGCTTTGAAACTTATTCCAAAAGAGGTAGCGGAAAGCACGGGCTTCATCCCCATAGAAGTCGTAGATGGAAGACTGAGCATAGGGATCACAAACCCTAGCAATATCATTGCCGTTGATAAAGTCACATCTCTTACGAAGGTACAACCAAAACTGTACATGGTTGACCCTGACGGCTTCCGTGAATCCCTTGAAAAGGGTTATTTCTTCCTTGAAAATCCAATTCACCAAAACATAGGAAAGATCATTAAAGAAATCAAAGAAACAAGAACAGCCGGCGGTTCTACCGTAACCTCCCTGACGGATCTTATGTTCATGGACGGAATTCGTAAAAATGCCACAGATATACACATTAACCCCGCTTCAGACATGATCCATGTTTTTTATAGAATTGACGGGGTATTAAATTATGGTCACGGCCTCCCCAAAATAGCTCACGCCGGGATCGCATCAAGGATTAAAATTCTTGCAAAACTTGATATAGCCGAAACACGACTTCCACAGGACGGCTCCTTCACCTATGAATTTTTAAGAAAAAATTATGATATCCGTGTGTCAACCATTCCTACCATATACGGGGAAAATATAGTTATGAGAATTCTTGCCGGCACCGGTTCTCTCCTGAGGCTTGAAAAGTTAGGCTTCGACAAACATTCCGCGAAGAATATCAAGGAATTATTCCAAAAACCGCATGGAATTATACTGATCGCCGGTCCGACAGGTTCCGGCAAAACAACGACGCTATACGCCGCTTTGAGGGAGATAAATATCCTTGAAAGGAATGTGCTTACCGTCGAAGACCCCGTTGAATACAAACTTAGTATGGTCAAGCAGAGCCAGGTCAACGAGAAGACCGGTTATAGTTTTGCCTTCGCAGCAAGAAATTTCATGAGGCAGGACCCGGACGTCATGCTCATCGGAGAAATCAGGGATGAAGAGACAGCACAAATAGCCGTACGAACATCTATTACGGGCCACCTTGTTCTTTCTACCATTCACGCAAACGACGCAGTAACTTCCATCCCAAGGCTGATAGACATGAAGGTGGACAAGTTTCTGGTATCATCATCACTGCTTGCCATTATTGCCCAGAGACTGGTAAGAAAGATCTGCTCCGGATGTAAAAAAGAGTATCCCCTCAATGATAACGAACAAAAACTTTTTCATGACTACGGCATACCGCCCGGAAAGATCTTTAAGGGAGAGGGATGCAGCAAGTGCAATGGCACTGGTTTCTCCGGTAGATCGGTTTTAGGAGAGGTCTTAATCATCGACGATGAGCTGAGAGAATTGATTTTTTCCGATGTTCCCATAACGGCAATACAATCGGCAGCGGTTAAAAAAGGTATGATAACGTTGAAAGAGGATGGTTTAAGAAAAGTAGCCAGCGGTATAACGTCACTTGATGAATTGCTCAGGGTAGTCGGATGAACAATTATTACTACAAGGCGGTAGATGTAAATGGTGTCCTGAACAGAGGCACGATGGAGGCCATTAATCCTGTATCCGCTCATGAAAATCTCACGGCAAAGGGTTTATTTGTTCTCCAGGTAAAAGAATCCGGCAAGATCTTGAAAAAACTCAGGGAGAAATATGCCACTCTGGGCGTAAAAAGGAAGGAAGTCATAGAATTTTCATTAAATTTAGCCATTATGCTCCGGGCCGGTGTCCCCATCATCACCGCCTTAGAAGACATCACAAACATCACGACCAATGGTCATCTGAAATCGGCATTAAGCGACATTAAAAAAAATATCCAGATGGGCACTAAATTTTCAAGTGCCCTGGATTCTTACAAAACAATATTCCCTGATGTTCTAATCAGGCTTGTAACGGTCGGCGAAGAAACGGGGCGGCTTGATATCAGCCTCTCAGAGATTGCAGGTCATCTTCAGAAAATGGAGGATCTCAGTTCCACGGTAAAGCGAGCCCTTATCTATCCTGCTTTCTCACTGATTACCACAGGCGCCGCTTTTGTGTTCTGGGTTGCCTACGTCTTGCCGAAAATCATGCAGGTTATTATTGACATGAAAGTCCCAATGCCTTTGCTCACGAAGATTCTTTTTGAATTTAGCAAGTTTGCTGAAAATTTCTGGTATATTTTCATCGTCTTTCCCATAATGATTTTTATTACTATACAGATAATCAAATTGAGACCTTCAACAAAATATCACTGGGATTTTATAAAAATCAAACTACCCATCGTAAGGCTGGTGCTTTACAATAAGCTGCTTGCCCTTCTGTCTGAACAACTGCGATTGCTGATTTCGGCAGGGATCACGATAGATCGTTCTTTTGATATAGCTGCTGATGTGGTGGGGAATGAAGTCTTCAAACGGGCGATACTGGAATCAGAGAGAGACATCACTGCTGGAATCACGGTGTTTGATGCAGTGAGCGCCCACAAAATATTTCCCCCTCTGTTCACCAGGATGGTTGCCATCGGGGAGTCGAGCGGTAACCTTGACCAACAGTTCAACTTTCTCGCCGAATATTACTACAAAATAGTTGACGACGCCTCTGAAAAACTGGGGAAAATGATTGAGCCCATCCTCTTGATATTTTTAGGTCTTCTAATGGGGCTCATCGTCGCAGGTGTATTATTGCCCATGTACGATGTTTTTTCAAAATTAGGGACGACCTGATTAAACATGGATTACCTGGAATTCTTTAACCTTAGCGAAGATCCTTTTGGACTCACACCGGATTCGGCTTACTTTTATCCTTCCAGAATGCACAATGACGTCCTGGCTTCCCTGGATTACGCTGTAGAACAGAAAGAGGGTTTTTCCCTGATCGTCGGCGAGCCTGGAACGGGAAAAACAACCATTCTGAAGATATTGATAGACCGGTGGAAGGAAAAAGCCGAAATCTCTCTTGTCCTGACCCCCAGATTGCCCCCCGAGGAATTGTTGCAGGCCGTTCTGGATGACTTAAATATTCACCTGCAAACGACAAATAAAAACGAGTTGATCAAAGCTTTCAGGGATTTTCTCATAGATCGTTCGTTAGCGGGCAAAAGAGTAATTATCGTTATAGATGAAGCTCAAAATCTCTCAGATGACTCTCTTGAAGAATTGAGGTTGCTCTCAAATTTGGAGACGGAAAAGGAAAAACTTCTCCAGATAATCCTCGTCGGTCAGCCTGAAATCCAGAGAAGGCTGAATTCCGACGGCTTAAGACAACTGGATCAAAGGATCACGATCAGGGCGACATTGAGGCCTCTAACACAGTTAGAAACATCTGATTATATTATTTTCAGATTAATCAAAGCAGGTAAAGGTTCTGCCATATTTAATGAAAAAGCAAAAAAATCAATATATAAACTCTCGCGCGGTGTGCCAAGATTGATTAACCTCATCACATCAAGATCCATGATGGTGGCTTACCTGGACACAAGCTACCACATCAAAAGAAGACATGTTCTCGATGCTGCAAAGCATGCAGCCCAGTCTCAACCAAAAATTATTCCATGGAAAAGGCTTATTAGTTATGGAACTGTTCTTCTCCTTTTGTTTTCCTTGATTACTATCACCGTTATCAATTACATCGTGAGTCATCGTGATGGATATTCGACAAATCTAACGAATATTCCCGCTATTCAACCGAATATGTCCAACGATATATCCGAAAAAACTAAATCTGTGTTCCCAGATAAGCACAACTTACCCGATGTCACCGATAATCCGGCTCTTGTAAAACAAACCGCTTATGCGGGAAAACAAAGAAAGGTAACCGTGACCGTCTACGCCGCCCGACTGAGAGAAAGCCCGTCATTACAGGCAGAAATAAAAGGGCTGGCTTTGAAAGGTGAAAGCTTTGAAGTTATTGATGAGTGGACACAATCTAGTGGAAATAAGTGGTATAAAGTAAAAATCGCCGGCGGGCAAGAGTGCTGGATCGCATCTTATATCGTCAGTATAAGTTCACCTCGTTAGTTGCAACAATCGTTCGTTAACAAAATCCCATGTTTGAGAGCCTGCGCTATCTACAGACATGGCCATCTTATAGAAATTGACGGCATCCGCTGTTCGTCCCTGTTCTTCTGCAATCCGGGCAAGGCCCATGTATCCCTCAATTTTCCCTGTCTCAGAAAGAATGATAAAATATTTGCCGGCTTTATCAAGATCATCCATCTTTTCATATATAAGCCCGAGGTTTAACAGAATAACTTGATTTTTCGGCTCCATGGACAGGGCTTTTAAAAGATAACCTTCACTTTCACGATAATTACCAAGCTGGCCGTATGCAGCGCCAAGATTTATAAGAGAAGGGGTATAGTCTCTTCTTAAACTGTAAGCCCTTTTCGCATAATCTATCGCTTCCTCATACAAACCCAGATGGATCAGAGCACATGAGATATTATTTATAACCAGATAATTGTCGGGTTCGATGTCAAGAACCTTTTTATAATTGGAAAGCGACCGCTGGTAATCCTTCTCCGTTTCAAATGTCCTTGCCATGTAAAGATACAGGTCCCTATCCTGTTTGGATATATTTCTTTCTGATTCCCCTGTTGTCTTTAACCCGCTGCCCATACCGGGCTCTTTTTTTCGTCCCCTTTCCTTCAACGCACCGGTAGATACCGATATCGCATCCTGTTTAGAACTTCTCGCAACTAATTTTTCACGAGTGTGGCGGACAGGCTCGGACTTCGGCTTTTGCTCAACAGCAGTATCTACGTCTTGCGAACCATGAGGGGATTTTGCCGGTTGAGGAACTTGCGACAGGGATTGCGTCGGTAAAGGAACTGCAACATGAGGGATTCTTTTAACTTCCGGTGTTGTTTGTTGTGTTACCCGTGAAAGATTGGGAGGTGGAAGTAATGATTTCCAAGGGAAAAAGAAAACAGCACCGGACCCTAAAAAAATCCCGCATAAGGCAACAACGGGAATCAAAAACCTTTTTCTGGCCTTTCTCCTCGCCGTCTCTTCCAATACAGAATCCCTGAGAATAGGTGGGATATCCCTCTTGTGGTCCCCCTGTCTGACTCCGGAAAGCAAATCTGTTATAAGGCTCATGGTTTACCTTTTATGTCAGAACCATCTTTTGAGTGAACTCTAAAGTACAGAGATTGGCCTGTATTTTCTGTTTCCCGATGCGCTCTCTTGTTTCTCGCTATCTTTTCATTTTGCGTTTTTTCCTTCTCTATTTCACGAAAAATCTTCCATGAATAGTCCACCCGCTTGCCCTTGTTGCACGCATTATAACATCCAACAGCCTCCCAGGAATATCCATGCCTGTCAATACAATTCCTCAGTATTTTCGCCCCGATCATCACATTGTAGCAGGGATCAGACATAAGTTCATTTCTGTCAATTTGAAGCGTCTCAAGCCAGTTAGAGTTGATCTGCATCAAGCCCAGGTCAGCAGAACCGTTTTTGTTACTGTTTACAGCGTTTGAATCCAGACCTGATTCCGCACGGGCAACCGATTTAAGGAGAACCGGACTGATATTATACATATTCCCCGCCTCCTCAAAGCAAAAAGCCCCTGCTAAATACGGTATAAACAGCAAAAAAAGGCAAACCGCCATACACAGCATCATCGGTAGCAGCTTTTTTATCATCAACAGAAAACTCCTTACGATGCCTCATTCAACCGGATGGTTCAAACTCACTAAGAATAGTGTAAATTATAGTTGCAAAATATTTTCATTGCAAGGAGTTAAACCTTTTTTGTCAAGAGCAAATAGAATTGTCCGGTTTTGTAGCAAATGAATTGTCCGCTTTTTCTGTTCTTCCAGGGAGTCCTATTTTGAGAACAGGAGGTGAGCGG
>Ga0265296_1004842_pt1 | contig 11464 bp, 8 predicted proteins | sample MunlanPumphouse1_FD_189073 | JGI IMG/M metagenome (GOLD analysis project Ga0265296, IMG submission 189073) | Groundwater microbial communities from a municipal landfill in Southern Ontario, Canada - Pumphouse #1 | ecosystem: Environmental > Aquatic > Deep subsurface > Groundwater | place: Canada...
AGCCCGTGTGAGCCGCGGCCGCCGGGCCGCACCCCGCGCGCCCGCCTCGCCGGCGGCGTGCGACGGAGCGGCCGCGGCTGGCACTACCGGAAGAGCCGCGGCAGGCGCTGCTTCCAGTCCTCGGGAAGCACCACGTCGAGAGCGTCGTCCAGCGTGACGATGCCCAGCGGCCGCCGCTGCTCGTCCACCACCGGGATGGCCAGCAGGTCGTACTTGGTCATCGTGCGGCCGACCTCTTCTTCGTCCGCGTCGACGCCGACCGCCACGACGTCGTCCTCCATGAAGCCGGCCACCGGCTGAGCCGGGTCGGCGAGCACGAGGTCTCTGAGACCCACCATCCCGACGAGGTGCCGTTCGTCGTCGACGAGGTAGAGGTAGATCATCGCGTGCGGGTCGGGGCGCTCGCGGCGGATCCAGGCGAGCGCCTCTCCAGCCGTGGAGCCGAGTGGCAGGGCGACGAACTCGGCGCTCATGAGCGCCCCGGCGGTGTGCTCAGGGTGGCTGGCGAGGCCGCGCAGCGCCACCTCGCGGTCGTCCGGGAGCCTGGCCAGCAGTTCCTGAGCGAGATCGTCGGGGAGCCCGGCGAGGATGTCGGCCGCCTCATCGGTCTCGATCTGCTCGAGCACGGCCGCGGCGCGGGCCAGCGGCATCTCCTGCAGAGCCGCCGTGCGCAGTTCCTCGTCCATCTCCTGGAGGGTGTCGGCGGCCAGACCCGTGTTGAGCGCGGCCAGCACCGCCGCGCGCTCCCTCGGGCCCACCTGGCCGACGACGTCGGCGATGTCGGCCGGGTGCAGCTCGGCGAGCTCGGCGAAGGCTTCCACGAAGTTGAGCCGCGAAAGCCGCAGGGCGATGAGGTTCACGTCCTCCCAAGGGACGAAGTCGCCGCTGCGCCGAGGCAGACGCCGGGAGAGAAAGCCGAGCCCGAATCGCCGGGCGAGGGCTCCGGAGCTCGCATCGACGCCGGCCACCACGAGGCCGCCCGCGCGATCGTGGAGGAGCACGTCCTGGACGCGGACGAAGACGCGGCGGCGCATGTCGAGCACCTGGTTGTCGAGGACGGAGTCCACGAGGGCCAGCTCGTCGCTGCGCAGCGACGCCGGCTCGAGGCTCGACGCCGGGCACGACAGCCGGAGCCTCTCGGCGTCGACGTCGATCTCGGCCACCTGGCCCCAGGTGGCGCGGAGCTGGTCGTCACCCCGTTCGACGAAGAAGCCCGTGATCGCGGGGGCCTCGGACGTCGCCAGCGCCACGACGTCGAGCAGGTCGCCGACCTGGGCGCCGGCGCTGTCGACGACCGTCATGTCGTGGAGCTCGGAGAGAGCCAGGGAGCCAGATTCGTCGTCCACGGGGGGTCACTTCCTTTCGCCCGCCACGGCCGGGCAGGGGAGTAGCGAGGATACCCGCGCGCGCCGACGCCAGTCAATGAGTGAAACGCGATCATGCGTGCATCGTCCCACGCGCCCCGTGCGATAGACTCAGCCGGCCCCACACCCCACCGCCCCGAAGGAGGACCAAGTCTCAATGGAAGCAGTTGAAAGCGGTTCGGGCAACGCCCTCGAGCGCTTCTTCAAGTTCAAGCAGTGGGATACGTCGATCAAGCGCGACACGCTCGCCGGGCTCACGACCTTCATCGTCATGGCCTACATCATCTTCGTGAACCCGAGCATCCTGGGGCTCGGCGGCGACGGCCTGCCCTTCGCCGCGGTGCTCACCTCGACGTGCCTCGTCGCCGGCGTCATGACCATCCTCATGGGCCTGGTCACCAATCGCGCCTACGCGATCGCCCCCGGCATGGGCCTCAACGCCGTGGTCGCCTTCAGCCTCGTCCTCGGCCAAGGGCTCTCGTTCGAGAGCGCCATGGGGATCATCCTCCTCGAGGGCATCGCCATCACCATCCTCGTCCTCACCGGTTTCCGCGAGGCGATCTTCAAGTCCATCCCGCTCGAGCTCAAGCAGGCGATCGTCGTCGGCATCGGCTTCTTCATCCTCTTCATCGGCCTCGTCGACGGTGGCCTCATCAAGGCCGGCGGCGGCACCCCGCTGGCGCTCGTCGAGCTCGGTAGCATCCCCATGGTGCCGCTCGCCGTCACCGTCTTCGGGCTCGCGCTCACCATCGTCATGCTCGCCCTGCGCTGGCGCGCCGCGATCCTCCTCGGCATCGTCTTCTCGACCATCTTCGCGATCGTCCTCAACTACGCCTTCGGCAAGGACGTCGGCTTCCTGCCGGGCGTCGCCGTGATGCCGGGTGACGTAGTGGCCGCCCCGGACTTCAGCCTGATCGGCGCCTTCGACTTCAACGCCTACCAGACGCTGGGCGTCGCCGCGATGGTCCTCTGGGTGTTCAGCCTCATGCTGAGCGACTTCTTCGACACCATGGGCACCCTCGTCGGCGTGGGCGGCGAGGCCGGCTACCTGGACAAGAAGGGCGACCTGCCGCAGGTCAACCGGCCGCTGCTGGTCGACTCCCTGGCGGCCATCGCCGGCGGCGCCTGCAGCTCCTCGTCGGCCACCACCTACATCGAGTCGGGGGCCGGCGTCGCCGCCGGCGGCCGCACCGGCTGGGTCGGCATCGTCACCGGCGTCCTGTTCCTCCTGGCGATGTTCTTCTCGCCGATCGCCGGCGTCGTCCCGGCCCAGGCCACCGCCCCGGCGCTGATCGTCGTCGGCTACCTCATGATGGCCACCCTCACCAAAGGCGAGGCGAAGGCCGAGCACGAAGAGGGCGCCAGGGCCAGCTCCGCGATCGACTTCGGCGACCTGGCCTTCGGCCTGCCGGCCGTGCTGGTCATGACCATCATGCCGCTCACCTACAGCATCACCAACGGCATCGGCGCCGGCTTCATCTCGTACGTGCTGATCCGCGTCGTGCAGGGCAAGGCCCGCATGGTGAACTGGCTCCTGTGGATCTCGGCGGCCGCCTTCGTCGTCTACTTCATCTTCCCGTACTTCCGGGCGAAGGGCTGGGTCTGAGGCAGGCGGCGCGCCTCGGGCGCGCCCGTCCACCAACGCCACGCGGGGCGGGGGCCGATCGGCCCCCGCCCCGCGTGCGTCAGCGCCCGTCTCCGCTTCAGGCGGCGACGGTCAGCGTCACCGTACTGCCCAGGGGGACGGTCGCGCCGGAGTCAGGCTTGACCTTGACGACGGTCCCCGGCGGCTGGCCGGTACCGCCCTTCTCCTTGAGCAGCACCTGCAGTCCGGCCGCCTCGAGCTGGCCGGCCGCCGACGAGGCGTCCATGCCGTAGACGTTGGGGACGAGCGTCGTTGCCTCCGAAGGGCTCGGCGACGGTGTCGGGGTGCCGCTCGAGATCACCACCGCGACCGCGGTCCCCTTGGCGACCTTGGTACCGGCGATCGGGTCCTGGCGGATGACGGCGCCGCTGGGCACGGTCTCGCTCGGCTCCGGGGTCGTGGCGCCGAGCAGCAGCCCGGCGTCGGCCAACGCCAGCTCGGCGTCGGCCTGCGTCATGCCGCCGAGCTCGGGCACGGTAGCCTGCTTCTTGCCGCTGCTCACCCAGTACGTGACCGCCTCGCCGGGTTCGAGCGCGGTGCCCGCCGCAGGCTCCTGCTTGAACACCTTGCCGGTGTCCACGGCATCCGACTTGCCCGTGCGCTCGACGCCGCTGACGCCGTTGTCGGCGAGCCACTGGCGCACCTCCGCCGCCGTCCAGCCTTCGAAATCGGCGAGCTTCACCGTCTCGGGGCCCTCGCTCACCCACAGGTCCACGGTCTCGCCCTTGCGCAGCCTGGTGCCGCCGACCGGCGCCTGGCGGCTGACCAGGCCTTCGGCAGTGGCGGCCGAGAACTCGCGCTCGACGTTGACCTTGAACCCCTCGTCCTCGAGGGCCCGCACCGCCGCCGCCTCGGTCTTGCCGACCACTGAGGGCACGGCCACCTGCCCGCCCGCGACGACCCGCCAGACGCCGAAGGCCGCGGCGACGATGACCAGCAGGAGGAGGAGCACCACGAGTACTGCGGGCCAGCGGGAGCGCCGGCGGCGGTCGCCCGCGGCCTCGTCCAGCGGCCCGCCGGGCAGTACCCTGGTCGCGCCGGCACCGCCCGCCGTCATCAAGCGCGTCGCCTCGGCCCCGGCGTCGAAGGTGGCCGCCGCCACGGGACCGCCGACCTGCGCCGAACGCAGGTCGCGGGCGAACTGAGCCGCGCTCTGGTACCGGTCGGCGGGGTCCTTGGCCATGGCCTTGAGCACGATCTGGTTGAGCGAGTAGGGCAGCCCAGGCACGAGCTGCGCCGGCTCCGGTGCCAGCTCGTTCACGTGCTTGAGGGCCACGGTCACGGCGCTGTCGCCACGGAACGGCACGGCGCCGGTGAGCATCTCGTAGAGGACGACGCCCACCGAGTACAGGTCCGAGCGCTCGTCGACGGGCAGGCCCTTGGCCTGCTCCGGCGCCAGGTACTGAGCGGTCCCGAGGATCGACCCTGCCTCGGTCATGCCCGAATCGCCGGCGCGGGCGATGCCGAAGTCCATCACCTTGACGTTGCCTTCCCGGTCGCGCATCACGTTCTGCGGCTTGATGTCCCGGTGCACGACGCCGCCACGATGCGCGTAGTCGAGGCCCGCGAGGAGCTGCAACGCGATGCGCACCGCCTCGTTGCCGCTGAGGCGGCCCTGGCGGCGCACGAGCTCTTTGACCGTCTCGCCCTCCACATACTCCATGACGATGTAATACGCGCCGTCGAGCTCGCCCCAGTCGAAGATGCTCACCACGTTGGCCTGGTTGAGCCCGGCGGCAGCCTTGGCCTCGCGCCGGAAACGCTCGACGAACGTGGGGTCGTCGCGGAAGCGCTGCAGCAGCACCTTGAGCGCCACGCGACGCCCGAGGGTGAGGTCCTCGCAGAGGTAGACGTCGGCCATGCCGCCGCCGCCGATCTTGCGCAGCACGCGGTATCTGCCGCTCACCAGCTGGTCTGGCTGGAACACGTCGCTCACCTCAGCTTCGTTCGTTCATTCTCAGACAGGTACGACTTCGGGCGCAGGGTCCCTGCCCTTCAGGGCAGGGCGGGTTGCGCAAGGGCGGCCTTGAGCACCGCGCCGGCCAGCGGAGCCGCGAGCTCGCCACCGGTCGACTGCGTGTCCTCGATGACGATCGCCAACGCCACACGGGGATCGTCGGCCGGCGCGAAGGCGATGAACCAGGCCAGGTTGGTGCCGTCGCCGCGCTCGGCGGTGCCGGACTTGCCGGCCACCTGGATGCCCTCCAGCGCGGCGGCCGTACCCGTGCCGGCGTTGACCACCCGCTGCATCATCGTGCTGAGCGTGGACGCCGTGGCCGGCTTCATCGCCACCAGCCACTGCTCGGGCGCTGCCCGCAGCACCACGTCGCCGGCGGCCGAGACGATCTCCTGCGTGTAGTAGGGCTTCATCACCCGGCCGCCGTTGGCCACGGCCGCCGCCGCCAAAGCCATCTGAAGCGGCGTCGCCAGGACCTGCTCCTGGCCGCAGGCGGCCCAGGCCACGGCCAGGGGGTCCATGAAGGCGTCCGGGCCGAGCAGGCCCTTGTTCCCGTAGCGGCCGCTGGCCACCACCTCGCCGCTCGGCAACGGCAGCGGCGGTACCTCGTAGAACCCGAACCGCTGCATCGCCGCGATCAGGCGCCGACGGGCAAGCAGGTTACCCACCCTGGCGAAGGTCGTGTTGATCGAGTAGGTAAGGGCGGTCGTGAAATCGTTGGGGCCGAAGACGGCGCCGCCGTAGTTGGTGACCTTGCCGCCGAAGACGACGTAGGTGCCGGTGTCGACGAACTCGGTGCTCGGCGTGACCTTGCCGGAGTCCAGAGCCGCGGCGGCGGTGACGACCTTGAAGGCCGAGCCGGGAGGGTACAGGCCCTGGGTCGGCCGGTCGAGTAGCGGCGCCTCGCGGTCGGTGCTCAGGCGCGCCCACCTCCGCTCCAGGGCCGCGGGCTCGTAGGTGGGCGCCGAGGCCGAGGCGATCAACGCCCCCGTCCGGGGGTCGAGCACCACCACGGCGCCCTTCTGGCCGGCGAGCGCCTTCTGGGCCACCTTCTGCACCGCAGGGACCAGCGTGAGCCGCACATCGGCCCCCTTGGGCCTGCGGCCCAGGATGCGGTCCACCCAGGACTGCACGCCGAGGTCGGTGGACTTGCCGGTGAGCACGTCGTTGAGCTGCTGCTCGATGCCGCTGCGCCCGTAGCGCACGCTGTCGTAGCCGAGGAGCTGCGGGGCCAGCGTGCCCTGCGGGTAGTCGCGGTAGTAGTAGCCGGAGCGGCGTACCGCGCCGGCGATCGTCGAGCCGTCGAAGCCGAGGAGCTCGCCGCGCTTGATCTTGAGCTCCTTGGCGATGCCGCGCTTGTTCTCGGGGCGGTCCTCGAACCAGGCGGCCCGCACCACCATGATCCAGGTGAGGTTGGCGATCAGCGCCACGAAGAGGATGGCGCCGACGACGAAGATGCGCGAGATGGCCCGGTTCACGCCGCCCCCTAGCCGCGTTCCGCCAGCCGGCGGCGCTCGAGATCGCTGCCGCCGAGCACCACGTTGGTACGATGCGAGACCATGAGGAGCAGGGCAACGAGCATCAGGTTCGCGGTGATGGAGCTGCCGCCGTAGCTCACGAACGGCAGGGTGATGCCGGTGAGCGGGATGAGCCGGGTGACGCCGCCGAGGATGATGAACGTCTGCAGCCCGAACGCGAAGGCGAGCCCCGCGGCGAGAAGCTTGGAGAAGCCGTCCGGGGCGAAGACGGCGATGCGGAAGCCGCGCCACATGAACAGCAGGTAGAGCAGGACGATGCCGGCGGCCCCCAACAGGCCCATCTCGTTGGCGATCGCGGCGAAGATGAAGTCGGTCTGCAGATCGGGCACCACCGGCTGCCGGTTGGCGTACAGCAGGAAGCCGCGCCCGAAGCCGGCCCCGAGCACGCCGCCGTCGGCGATCGTGAACAGCGACTGCAGGAGCTGATAGCCGCTGCTGGCGGCGCGCGGCCACGGGTCCAGCCACACGTCGAAGCGATCCTGCACGTGCGGCACGATGCCCACGGCGAGCGCGGCGGCGGCGGCGAAGAGGCCGCCGCCGACCACCACGTAGGCGATCCGCGCCGTGGCCATGTACATCAGCGCCACGAAGATCGACATGTAGAGCAGCGCCATCCCGAAGTCTTTCATGAACACCAGCATGGCCAGCGACAGCACCCACATCACGAGCAGCGGGCCGAAGTACTTGGCGGCCGGCAACGGGACCCCCAGCACGTGGCGCGTGGGCACCGAGAGCATCACCTTCTTGTCGTCCAGGTAGCCCGCCAGGAAGACGACGATGGCAAGCTTGGCGAACTCCGACGGCTGGATGGACATGCCGAAGGCGTGGATCCACAGCTTGGCGCCGTTGATGGTCGTGCCGAGCACGATCGTGACCACGAGGAGGGCGAGCCCGAGAGCGCCCATGAGGTAGCGGTAGCGGTCGAGCCGCATGTGGTCGCGCACGACGAGCACGGTGAGCACGAACAGCGCGGCGCCGACCAGGAGCCACTGGCCCTGGGTGAGCGCCAGCGCCGGGCGGATGCGGAAGATCTCGGTGAGGCCGACCGCCGCCAGGAGGGCCGTGAGCGGCAGCAGGAACGGGTCGGCCTGCGGCAGCGCGAAGCGCACCAGGAGATGCAGGGCGAAGAAGATCGCCACGAAGATCAGGCCGTAGATGATGGACACCCGATCGATCTCGCGGAAACGGCCGGCGTAGACGGAGACATACGCCATGGTGCTCACGGCGCCGGCGATCACGAGGAAGAGGAGCTCGACGTTGCGCCGGCTCACGGCCACATCCCCAGGGCGCTGGAGAGCGCCATGACGCCGTCCTCGCCGTGCAGGCCGCGCGCGTCGACGACGCGGCGCTCGGCCTCCGACAGCGACGCGTACGGCCGCGCGCTCTTGCGCCAGATGGCATGGAGCTGCAGCGGGCCGACCTGGACCGGCAGCCCGCTGTAAATGGCCAGCCGGCCGTCGTCGACGCCGACGAAGAACACGGTGCTGAACGCCAGGGCGCCGGCGGCGGCGATGACGGCGAGCAGACCCAGGGCCGCCGCCAGGCATCCGAGGCGGCGCCGCGACGGCACGGGCGGTGCGCCGTCGCCGGCGACCTCACTACCTGAGGCGCCGGCCGGCGCCTCGACGCTGCCGGCGGCCGGCGAGCCGCCCCCCGGCAGATCACCGGCGGGCCGCTCCCCGTCACCCGGGAGCCCGGGATCGACGCCACCGGCCGGCACGACGCCGGCATCCGGGCCACCGGAGGCCGGCACTGGCGGCGCGCCGTCGCCCAGGCTCGCGGCGGCCGGCGCCTCTGCCCCGTCGCCCTCTTCCGGGGCGGCCGCGAAGCGGAGCACCACGGCGGAGATGTTGTCGGGGGCCCCGGCCGCGCGAGCCGCGGCCACGAGCTCCTCGGCGGCGTCCTCCGGCATCTGGTGCTCGAGCCCCCCGGCGATGGCCGTCGCCGGCACCACGCCGCTCAGGCCGTCGCTGCACAGGAGCAACACGTCGCCGGGCAGGAGGTCGACGGCGAACTCGTCGAAGCGCGCCTGCGGCTCGGTCCCAAGGGCGCGGCTGAGGATGCTGCGGTGCGGATGAACAGCCGCCTCCTCGGCGGTGAGGCGGCCGTCGCGCACCATCTGGCCCACCAGCGAGTGGTCCTCGCTGATCTGCTCGAGCTCCCCGGCGCGCAGCACGTAGGCGCGGCTGTCGCCGATGTGGACGAAATGCGCCGTGTCGCCCTCGAGCGTCAAGGCCGTGAGCGTCGTGCCCATGCCACTCCGCTCGGGGTCCGCGGCCGCCTGCGCGTGCACCGCGGCGTTGGCCTCCTCGGCCGCCGCCAGCAGCGTACGGCCGCCGGCGAGGGCCGCAGCGAGCGTCTCGACGGCGAGCCGGCTGGCGACCTCACCGGCCCGGGCGCCACCCATGCCGTCGCACACCACGAAGAGGGGTGGGGCGGCCAGGACGGCGTCCTCGTTGGTCTTGCGATGCAGGCCGATGTCGCTGCGCGCGGCGTGACGGGCGACGAGAGTCACCGGCAGGTCACTCCTCGTAGCGGAAGATCGTCTCGCCGATGCGCACCCGGCTGTCCGGCCGCAGCTGCGCCTCGGTGACCGGCCGTTCGTTCACGTAGGTGCCGTTGGTGCTGCCGAGGTCCTCGACGTAGTAGAACTGGCCGCGCGGCACCAGGCGGGCATGGGCGCCGGACACGAACTCCTCATCGAGGACGATATCGCTCTCGGGCGCGCGCCCCACCGTGATCCAGCCCTCGAGCGGGAAGATCACGCCGGCGGGCACCAAGGGGCTCGCTTCGACGACGAGCCGCGGATCGATGTGCGGGGTGAAGTCGAGCTTGTCGCCAGCCATGGTGCGCTCACTCTGGCGCTCTTCGCGGCGCAGCTCGCGCTCCTCGGGCGTGAAGACGGCCTCGGGGCGGGCGCCGCTGGGCAGCGCCACGTCCGGCGCCGGGGCGGCGGCGGCGCCGCGCACGCTGACGACCGCCGTCTTCACCACCTGCCAGATGAACAGGTAGAGCAGGATGAGGATGCCGACCTTCAGAATGAGCAGCACGATGTCGATCATGAGCATCTCCCGCACCGCACGCGCGACGCGCGCACGGCCGCCGAGTTCACTTGCGGGCCCGCGTCACGGAAGCCTCTCGAAGCGCAGCTCCGTGGTGCCGAACTCGAGGCGGTCGCCAGGCCGCAAGACCGCCTGCTTGACGCCCCGTCGGTTCACGCGCGTGCCGTTTGTGGAGCCGAGGTCGTGCACGACGTAGTCGTCGCCCTGCCGCCGCACCTCGGCGTGCTGGCGCGAGACGTTGGGGTCGGCGAGCACGATGTCGCAGCGGCGGCTGCGCCCCACCACGGTGACGGACTCGCGCAGCTCCCACTGGCCTTGAGGGCCACGCAGAACGGCGCCCGCCGCGGCGCGCGCCGCTGCCGGCGCGGCGGCCGGCGGAGGCCCCTGGTAGAGGACCGTCTGGTCGAGCAGGGGGCCGGGCGTGGGAGCCGGAGCCACGGCCGGGAACCCCAGCGCCGCGGCCGGCGGCAGGTATGCCCCCGCCGGCGGCGCGGACGCACCTGCCGGCGGCGCCGAGGCCGCCGAGGCCGCCTCCGCGGCCGGCTGGGTGACGGTACGGGTGGCGATGCCGAACTCCCCCAGGCGCAGGTCGTCGTCCCGGCGGAGCTCGATCTGCGGCGGCGCCACGAGGGTCCAGCCCTCGCGCCGGGCGAAGGCGGCGACGTAGCTGGACAGCTCGGCCTTGAGCGAATCGGCGAACGACGAGAGGTGCTCGTGGTCGTCGCCGCCGAGGTAGATGTCGAACTCGTTGGGCACGTACACGTTGGAGACGCCGACCGTCTTGTGCTCGCCCATCTCCTTGGCCAGCTTGTGCGCGAGCTCGACCGGCTGCACGCTCGACTTGAAGGCGCGGCCGAAGCCGCCTTCCACCAGCCCCTCGAGCTTCTTCTCAGCTTTCCTGAAGATCCCCATCTGTGCTTGCCTCCGGCAGGCCGCCGGTCGTCAGGACCAGCGGCAAGAGTATCACGGCCGCCGCGAGGGCCACATTCAGCAGCAACGGCGTGAGCGCGCCCGGGTAGCCCCACACCCGCGTGGGTACCAGACCGTAGACCGCGAACGCCGCCGCGAAAAGGAGTGACCAGATCCACAGGCGCAGCTCGAGCCGGCGGCAGGTGACGGCGAAGCCCAGGGCCGCCGCCGACCCGGCCCACAGGCCGATCTGCACCAGGGACGGCGCGGCCAGCACGTGCTCGAACGCCCGCAGCCCCACCGCGAACGGGTCGCCGGCGGCGGCGAGGGCGTCGGCAAGGTGCCAGCGCGGCTGATACAAAGTGAACGGCCCCCTCGGAGGGCGCGTCAGGAGCAGGAAGAACAGGGTGCCGGCGGCGGCCCAGGCGGCCGCGAGCGGGCCGCGCACGCGGCCCAGCACGGCCGCCGCCGCCGGCGCCAGCAGCGTCAGGTGCAGCGGTGCCAGCACCAGCGCCAGGGCCGGCCACAGGGCCATGATCGGCCGCGCCCGGGTGAGGAGGAAGAGCACCACGGCGAAGGCCAGGTAGGCGGAGCCGACGCTGACCGAGACGTTGAACATCGGGAAGGCCAGGGCGCCGAGCAGCCAGGCGAGGCCGGCCTGCGGCACTACCGCCCAGACGGCGGTGCTGAGCGCCACGAGCGGCAACGTCCAGCTCTGCGGGTACGCGGGAAGCGCCGCGAGCACCGCCCCGCTGGTGACCGCCGCCAAGCCCGCCCCGGCGGCGCGTTCGGCGACGGCGCCGGCGCGGCCCAAAGGACGCACGAGGCGCTGAGCGCGCTCCAGCCGCTGGGCGCGCAGGCGCCCGCTCCTGAGCACCTCGGCGAGCGCCAGGCTGAGCTCGGCCGCCTCGGGGCGCTCAGCCGGCCGCGCCGCGCAGGCGGCGTCGATGAGCCCGACGAGCTCCTCCGGGAGGTCGGGCCGCAGCGCC
>Ga0265296_1004845_pt1 | contig 11452 bp, 8 predicted proteins | sample MunlanPumphouse1_FD_189073 | JGI IMG/M metagenome (GOLD analysis project Ga0265296, IMG submission 189073) | Groundwater microbial communities from a municipal landfill in Southern Ontario, Canada - Pumphouse #1 | ecosystem: Environmental > Aquatic > Deep subsurface > Groundwater | place: Canada...
CCCGCTTCCATGATTTCAGCGTACAACCACCTGACGGTCAAAACGCAGATCGATGACCGACGGAAATCGTTCCCGGTCGTTCAAAATCCCGAGCACCGTTTCCAGCTTGCGGACCCTGCTCGCGTAATGATCGCGGCCGAGCCTTATGAGGGTCCCCGTTCCCATCCAGACGAGGTCTACGTCTTCGCCGGAGATGTGGATCTCGCTCAATTGCTTCGCCGGCGATAACCCGAGCTTCTTGAAGAGTTCGAGAATCTCGACCGCGCACTCGATGCTCCGCTCTCCCGAAGGTTCGCCGATCTCCCGCGGGCCGATGCCCGTGATGACCGGAAGATCCACGTCTCCCTTCCCGGCCCGACGCGGTATGATGACTCCTTCGACGTCGACTTCGAGAATGTCCCCCGCGACAAGCAGCGCGACCGGTTCACGCTTCACCACGCGGCACTCGACCGAGTGCCGGGGATGCCGATTGAACACCGCATCCCGCACCTCGGGAAACGCGAGAAGCATTTCGCGGGCATCCGAGAAGGAAACCGTCACAAGGTTTCTCCCGATGAGGCTCGCCCGGATACGTTTCAGGGAATCCTGCGGGATGGTTCCGCCGCCGAAGAACTGCACGTCGGTGATGATGAATATGCCCGACCAGAGCGCGACGCCGGCGGCCGCGGCTAAGACAGCCGCGGCAACCGCGAACCATTTTCGGGGGATTGTACGCCTGTGCGACGCCTCCCGCGCGGCCATGCCGTTGGAGTCCCAATATCTCATCTTTTCCTCACCGTCTCCTTTTCGCCGAGAAGCTCCTCGCCGAGTTTGTAGATATTCCCCGCGCCGAGGGTGATGACAACATCCCCCGGCCGAACACTCTCCCGCACGGTAGTTTTCAAATCATCCCATCCGGGCACGTAACTGACCCGGGGCTTTCCCTCGCGCATCACGGCGTGATAGATGAGTTCCCCCGTGATTCCCTTGATCGGCCGCTCGCCCGCCGGATAGATCTCCGTGACGAAAAGCTCGTCCGCGTCGCGGAACGCCCCGCCGAACTTCTCGTGAAGATCCCTCGTCCTCGAGTACCGGTGCGGCTGGAAAACGACGACGATCCGCCGCTTGAAGGCGTCGCGCGCGGTTTTGACCGTCGCGGCGATCTCGGTCGGATGATGGCCGTAATCGTCCACGAAGAGAACGCCGTTTCGCTCCCCCTTGATCTCGAATCGGCGCGCGACCCCCTCGAATCTCGCGAAGGCATTCCGGAGGTGGCGAGGCGCGATGTCGATCTCCTCGGCGAGCGCGCACACACTCAAGGCGTTGAGCGCGTTGTGGAAGCCGGGAACTCGGAGGTGAAGCCGCCCGCGGCGCTTCCCCTTCACCGTGTACGCGAATCGGCTGCCCGCCGCGCCCGATTCGAGAAGCTCGCCACGTACGTCGGCGCCGGCGTCGAACCCGTACGTCACGATCCGGCGTTCGATCCGGGGGAGAATCGCCCTCACCATCGGATCGTCGATGCAGCAGATGATCGCGCCGTAAAACGGTATGCAGCGCGAGAATTCGACGAAGGCGTCGTTGATCGCATCGAGGCTCCCGTAGAAATCGAGGTGCTCGGCGTCGATATTGGTGATGATGCCGAACACCGGCGTCAGGTGCACGAAGCTCCCGTCGCTCTCGTCCGCCTCCGCGACGAGAAGCTCGCCCTGGCCGAGCCGGACGTTTGTCTTGAGGCTCTTCACGCGGCCGCCGACGACGATCGTCGGATCGCAGCCGGCCTCCTGGAGGACGGCGCCGACGAGCGACGTCGTGGTCGTTTTGCCGTGGGCGCCCGCGACCGCGATCCCGGTGCGGAATCGCATGAGCTCCCCGAGCATCGAAGCGCGCGGGATGACGGGGATTCCCTTCTCGCGCGCGGCGACGACCTCGGGATTGCCTGCATTAATGGCCGAGGAGACGACAACGACGTCGCACCCGGATGCGTTCTTCGCCGCGTGGCCGATCCGTATCCTCGCGCCGCGCGCCGCGAGCCGCTCGGTGGCCGCGCTCTTTTCGAGATCGGAGCCGCTCACCGCGAAGCCGAGATTGAGGAGGATCTCGGCGATGCCGCTCATCCCGACGCCTCCGATTCCGACGAAATGAATATGCCTCGTTTTCCCAAGCATTCCGTTTCTCCCCCGTCCTGTCCTGAACCCGCGCGGCCGTTCGTTATTCATACCCCTGCGCTCCTCCCGGCCGATACAACCGCGAGCACGTCCCCGGCGATGATTGCCGCAGCGTCTTTCCGCCCAACCCGCTCGAGCGCGCTCCTCATCGCGGCGAGCCTCGCGGGATCCGCGAGAAGCGGGTCGAGGACGGAAGCGAGCGTGTCCTTGTTCAGGTCCGAATTCCGTATGACGATCGCCCCACCCGCTTCCGCGAGGAACGAGGCGTTATATGACTGATGGTCATCCGCGGCGTGCGGATACGGAACGAGGATGGAAGGAATCGCCGCCGCGGCGAGCTCCGACACCGTGAGCGCCCCGGCGCGCGCGAGACAAACGGTCGCCGCCGCGTATGCACGATGCATCGCCTCGAAATACGGCCTCGCGCAGACGCGGCTCGACAGCGCCCCGAGCCTCTCGCGCATCCATGCGTAATCCTGATCCCCCGTCTGGATGATTGCCCGAACGCCGGGGTGAACGAAAAGGTACTCGGCGGCGGCGCGATTGAGCGTGCGCGCTCCCTGGCTTCCTCCGAAGACGAGGAGCACCGGGCCGCTTCCCTCGATTCCAAATTCCGCGCGAACGTCCACCCGTCCGGGCGAGATGATCTCCGCGCGAAGGGGGTTTCCCGTCACGACGAGTCCCCGATGATTTCCGAAATACCCTGACGCGTTCCCGAATCCGAGGTAGATCTTCCGCGCGCACCGCGCGAGGAGCCTGTTCGTGAGCCCCGGAATCGAATTCTGTTCCTGGATCACGATTCTCCTGCGCAGGCACGACGCGGCAAGCACGACGGCCGCGCTCGCGTACCCGCCCGATCCGAACACGACATCCGGTTTGAACCGCCGGAGAAGAGCGAGCGACTGAAAGAAGCCGACGGCGATGCTCGCGGCGCTGCGGATTCTCGCCGCTGCGCCCTTCCCCCGCACTCCCCTGGCCGAAATGTAGCGAATCTCGTAGCCGGCCGCGGAAACGAGCCTGCTCTCGAGCCCGGAACGCGTTCCGACGAAGAGCGCTTCGAGACCGCTCACCCGGGCGCGGAGCTCGTCGGCGACGGCAAGGGCGGGCAGAATGTGCCCTCCCGTTCCTCCCGCCGCGAAGACGATCCTCATTGCCGGTTCCTTTCTCTCTCTTCCGCCGCTACACGCGCTTTGCGTATACGCCTTTCGCCCCGCGCCGAAGGCCGAACAGCCCGGCGCCCGATTTCCGCTCCCTGCCCTCGAACGAGATATTCGTGAGAATGCCGATCGCGGCCAGAGACGCAACGAGCGAGGAGCCGCCGTAGCTGATGAACGGGAGCGGCAGCCCCGCCGTCGGTATGACGCCCGTCGCCATCGCGATGTTTATCATCGCGGACATGAAGAGGAGCAGCCCCGTCCCCAGCGCGAGGACGTACCCGAACGAGTCGGGAGCGCGCAGCGCCGTCCGCACGGCGCGCCGCAGAATGAATACGAATACAAGGAGCACGACAATCGTCCCGATGAGGCCGAGCTCCTCGCCGATGATCGAATAGATAAAATCGGTGTGCGCGTCCGGAAGAAAGCGGTATTTCTGATGTCCCCTGCCCGGTCCGGCTCCGAAGATCGAGCCCGATCCAAGCGCGATGAGCGACTGCTCAATCTGGAAATTCGCCGCGCTTCCGTCCCCCCCCCTGAGGTATGTCATGATCCGCGTGATCACTTTCGACACGTGCAGGAGAAACGGCGTCGCCGCCACGAGCGTCGCGCAACCGAACACAACGAGGTGCTTTATCCGGCATCCCGCGACGAAAAGAATGATGAAGGTGAGCATCATAATCAGAACCGCGTTCGATATGCTCGGTTGAAGCGCCACCATAACGGCCATGCCGGTTCCCGTTCCGGCGAGTGGGAGAAATCCCTTCTTGAAATCCCTGATACGGTCCCCCCATTCCGAGATCTTCGCGGCGAGAAATATGACGAGCGCGATCTTCGCGGCCTCCACCGGCTGGAAATCGAATTTCGCGACGTAGATCGAGCGACTCGAACCCCGTATCTTGGTCCCGACGATGAGTACCGCGAGGAGCAGCACGAACGCGGCGATGAGCAGCTTGAAAGCGTACTTCTGGTAGACCCGGTACGGCACCTTCATGAGCACCACCATAACCATGAGTCCGAGCCCGGCGAGCGTGAGCTGTCTGAAAAAGAAGTAGAAATGGGGGCCGCTCGCGTGCTGGAGCTTCACCATCTGGCCGGCGGAGGCGATCATGATAAGCCCGAGCACGACGAGCGCGACCGTCGCGAGCACGAGCTTGAGGTCGCACCTGCCCCGGTTCGCGAGACTCGCTATCTCGGGAGCGCCTTCACGCATTCCGCAAACACCTCTCCTCGATGTTCGAAATTCCTGAACATATCGAAGCTCGAACACGCGGGCGAAAGAAGCACGAGCTCGCCCGCCTGCGCCGTGCGCGCCGCGGTCTCGACCGCGTCCTGCATCGTCGCCGCGCGCGCGATCGGCACGACCGATCCGAGCGCCTCTTCGATGAGGGGCGCCGCCTCGCCGATCGTGACGATCGCCTTCACGCGCGCGAGCACGGGGATGAGCTTCGTGAAATCCCCGCCCTTGTCATGCCCGCCCGCAATGAGGACCGTCGGTCGATCGAGCCCTTTGAGGGACATCATCGTCGCCTCGACGTTCGTGCCCTTCGAATCGTTGTAGTAGGCGACCCCGCGCACGACCGCGACTTTCTCCATCCGATGCGGAAGCCCCTTGAATTCCGAAAGGGCCTTCCGGCATGCGGCCGCGCTCACGTCGAAGGGCGCGAGCGCCGCGACCGCCGCCAGTGCGTTCTCCACGTTGTGTACGCCGATGACTCCGAGCTCGCTCCGCTCGAGGAAGACTTCGCGTTTCCCGCTGCATTCGCGAACGAACCGCGAGCCTCCGTCGAGATACACGCCCCCGTCGACGGGGCCGGCGGACGAGAACGGGACCGACCTCCCGGCGAAGCGGCTCGCTATCGCGGCAGAGCGCCGATCGAGCGCGTTGTAGAAGAACAAGTCGTTCGCGCCGCAGTTCTCGACGATTCGCTCCTTGAACCGGTAATAATCCTCGACGTCGTGGTACCGGTCGAGATGATCGGGCGTGAGATTGAGGATACCCGCGACCTCCGGGTGAAATGCCGAGGTCGTCTCGAGCTGAAAGCTCGATATCTCGAGAACGAAAAAATCCTTCGGCCCGAGATCCTTCGCGACCGACGAGAAGGGCAGCCCCACGTTGCCGCAGACGATCGCGCGATGTCCCGCCGCATTCAGCAGCTCGCCGATCATCGTGACGGTCGTCGATTTGCCGTTCGTGCCCGTCACGCCGATGAGCCGCGCGCGCGCGAACCGCGCGCCGACCTCGAGCTCGCTCGCGAGCGCGATTCCCCGCGAGCGCGCCTCGAGCATGAGCGGATGATCGATCGCGACGCCGGGACTCACGACGACCTCGTCGACCCCGTCGAGGAGGCTCTCGTCGAAGACGGCGAGATGGACCGCCGTTCCCGCGAGATCGGCCGGAATCTCCACCGCGGCGTTCTCGTCGGCGCCGATTACCGCGGCCCCCTCGGCGCGCAGGAGGCGCATCGCCGAGATGCCGCTCCGCGCGAGCCCGAGGACGAGCACCCGCTTGCCGTTGTATTCGATTTGCTGCTTCATGTTCGCCATATCCTGTTTCCCGTTCACCGCGATCGTTTGCCCGCGCGCCACGCTGGCGCGCCGCCGAGGCGCTACTGCAGCTTGAGCGTGCTGATGCTCAGAAGCGCGAGAAGCGCGGCTATAATCCAGAACCGTACTACGATTTTTTCCTCCCGCCACCCCTTGAGCTCGAAATGGTGGTGAATGGGAGCCATCTTGAATATCCGCTTGCCCGTGAGCTTGTATGATCCCACCTGCAGGATCACGGACATCACCTCGGCGACGAAGACGCCGCCGATGATGACGAGGAGAAGCTCCTTCTTGAGAAGCACCGCCACCGTCCCGAGCGCCCCGCCGAGCGAGAGGGAGCCCGTGTCCCCCATGAATATCTGCGCGGGGTGCGAGTTGTACCAGAGGAAGCCGAGCGAGGCGCCCACCACCGACAGACAGTACACGGTGAGCTCGCCGCAGCCGGGCATGTATGGAATGTGGAGGTACTCGGCAAACGTCTTGTGACCGCTCAGGTAGGCGAGCGCCGCGAATGCGAAGAAGCTGAAGGCGGAGGCGCCCGAGGCGAGCCCGTCGAGCCCGTCCGTGAGGTTCACCGCGTTCGAAGAGCCCATGATGACGAATATCACGAACGGTATGTACAAGAGCCCCCACTCGATCGAATAGTTCTTGAGAAACGGCACGGCGCTCTCGGTCGCGCCCTCGCGCACCAGCGGATGCATGTAGAGGAACACGCCGAGCGCGGCGCCGAATACGAACTGTCCGAGAAGCTTGTAGCGCCCGACGAGGCCCTTCTCGGTTTTCTTCACGACGCGCAGATAGTCGTCGACGAAACCGATGAGACCCGTCCAGAGCGTGACCACGATCGCCACCTGGATATAGGGATTCGCGAGGTTCGCCCAAAGGAGCGTCGGCACGACGGTCGCGGCGATGATGAGAACGCCTCCCATCGTCGGGGTGCCCTCCTTCTCCTGATGGCTTTCGGGCACCTCGCTCCGGATGCGCTGGCCTATCTGCAATCTCCGGAGTCCGCGGATGAGGAACGGTCCGAAAACGAAGCAGATGAGGAGCGCAGTGACCATGGCGTACGCTGACCGGAACGTGATGTACCGGAACACGTTGAACGCGAAGAAGTGGTCGCGGAGCGGATACAGGAGCCAGTACAGCATCAGTCGACCCTCCGCGGCGAGGCGCCTCGCGCCTCTCCGATCGATTCGATAATCTTTTCCATGTGCATTCCCCGCGAGCCCTTGATGAGAACAGCGTCCCCCGGCGCGAGAAGCTCGTTCAGATACCCGGCGAGCTTCGCGGCGTCGAGAAAATGGGTGATGTGCTCGGGCGATTTCCGCTGTTCGGCGGCCGCTCGATTGAGCTCGACCGTTTCCGCGCCCATCGTGAAGATGCCGTCGACCTTCGTCCTGCCGCAGGAGACGCCCGCCTCGCGGTGCAGATCCGCGCTCGAAAGCCCAAGCTCGAGCATGTCGCCGAGCACAAGCCAGCGCCTCCCCCGCGCCGGAATCTCCATGAAGGCGTCGACCGCGGCCCTGAGCGAGGCCGGATTCGAGTTGTAGGTTTCGTCGAAGAACAAAATACCCTCGAGATCGAGGAGCACGCCTCTTCCCGAATGCACGGGCGCTTCGAGAACGGCGGAGGCGATCTCTTCGGGCGAAACGCCGATGATCGAACCGACGACCGCCGCGGCGGCCGCGTTGAGCACGTGATGCTTTCCGTAGCGCGCGACCTCGATCCCGATGTCGCCGATGCGGAACCGGTAGCCGCCCGATTCACGCTTCTCGATATTCACGATCCGGCGATCGGCGCGCTCCGAGAAACCGAAAGTGAGGGTGCGCGCCTTCGTGCGCTCCCTGAGAAAATCGACGAACTCGTCGTCGGCGGGAAGCACCGCGGTTCCCTCTCCCGGGAGCGCCTCGAGCAGCTCCGCCTTGGCGGCGGCCACTCCCTTGAGCGAGCCGAAATGCTCGAGATGCGCCGGGCCGACGTTCGTCACGACTCCGATATCCGGTTTCGCGATGCCGGTGAGCATCTTGATCTCTTTTCGATGGTTGGCCCCCATCTCCGTCACGCAGATATCCTCGCTCCCGTCCATGCCGAGAATCGTGAGCGGGAGCCCGATGTGATTGTTCAGATTCCCCGGCGTCGCGTGAACGGTGAAGCGCTTCGCGACGATCGCGGCGATGAAATCCTTCGTCCCCGTTTTTCCACTGCTCCCCGTGACGGCGATCACGCGCGGATTCACGAGCGCGCGATACGCCGCGGCGAGCGCCTGAAGACCCGCGAGCGTGTCCTCCACGGCGAAAACGGGAATCGTCCCCGCGATTCGCGCGGCCTCGGCCTTCCGGCCGGAAGAGACGAGAAGCGCCGCGGCTCCCTTCCCGATCGCCGCGTCAAGGTAGTCGTGCCCGTCGGCGAGCGAGCCCTTCAGGGCGATAAAGAGCCGGGCTTCGCAGTCTTCTCTCGTATCGATCGAGACGCCTTCTATCGCGCCGGCACCCGGATCTCCTCCGCGGTAACCCGCGGCGGCGAGAGCGCCCGCAACCCATCGCAGTTCAGCCCTGATGGTCCACCTCCCGGCCGCGAAGCGCCTCTTCGGCCTCGAGAGCGTCGTTGAACGGAACACGCCCGTCCCGGCAGATCTGTTCGTTCTCGTGGCCTTTTCCGGCGATGACGACGAGATCTCCCTCCCCGGCGGCCCCGACGGCCCCGCGGATCGCGGAGCGCCGATCCCTGACGACGTGGACCGGCACCCCGCTCGTTCCTACGCCGTCGAGTATCTCCCGCACGATCCTGTCCGGATCCTCGGTGCGCGGGTTGTCGTCGGTGATGAAAACGATATTGCTCAGGCGGGCGGCGATCCCTCCCATCATCGGACGCTTTCCTTTGTCCCGGTCGCCGCCGCAACCGAATACGGTCACGATTGCGCGGGGACGGAGCTCCCTGCAGAAATTGAGGAGCTTTTCAAGCGCGTCGGGCGTGTGCGCGTAATCGACGACGACCGTGGGGCCCCGGCCGATGGAGACGACCTGAAACCGTCCCGGCACCTGGGCGACGTTCTCGAGGCCCATCTTGATCCGGTCGATATCGACGCCGAGCGCGTGGGCGCAGGCGGCGGCGGTAAGCGCGTTGTACACCGAGATCGTTCCGAGAAGCTTGAGATCGAGGTGGCCGCGCCCGGATCCGATGACGAGATCGAAGCGCGTGCCCTTGAGATTCGCCTTGAGCCCTTCCGCGCGAACGTCCGCCGACGATGAGAGTCCGAACGAAAGACTCGGGCCCGCGAAACGCTTCGCGACGCGCGCGACCTCGGGATCGTCGATGTTGTACACGAACGTCCCCGGCCGCTTTTTCCGTCCGGATTCAACGAGGGTTCGCACGAACGACTCTTTCGCCTCGATGTACTTTTCGACGGTGACGTGATAGTCGAGGTGGTCGCGCGTCACGTTCGTGAACGCGCCGACGTCGAACTCGAGCCCCGCGATCCTCCCCTGCTCCGCCGCGTGCGAGCTCACCTCCATGACGGTCGAGCGGCACCCCTGCTTCAGGAAACCATCCATGACGCGGTAGAGATCGACGGCCCCCGGCGTCGTGTTGCGCACCGAGGCGAGCTCGTCGGAGTCGCCGTAACCGATCGTGCCGATGATGCCGCACGGTCCGTGCGCGATATTCATGATCGAGCGCAGGAGAAAGGCGCTCGATGTCTTGCCGTTCGTTCCCGTGATGCCGGCGAGCCGGAGACGGGACGCGGGATCCCCGAAGAACCGTTTCGCCATGAGCGCCGCGGCGAGAGACGACTCACGGACAACGACCGTGGGAATCGATCCCTCGCCGGCATGCTCGACGACGAGCGCGGAGGCGCCCTTCCGGACCGCTTCCTCGACGAACGCGTGTCCATCCGCCGCATGTCCCCGTATCGCGACGAAGCAATCGCCCGCCTTGAGCGAGCGCGAGTCGGTGGCGATGCCGGTCACATCGACGTCGCAAAAGGCGAGGCGCTTCGAGATGTCGATTTCCTCAATAAGATAGGAGAGCTTCAATCCAGTGCTCCGTTCGCCATTTCGGCGGTCCGAATCGGTACTTCGCTCCGCGGATTGCAGATGAGTATCACTCTGCCGAGCCGAGAGAGGAGCGCTCCCGCCGGCGGATCCTGACGCTCGACGATTCCGAAGCCGCGCACGATGCAGTCGAGGCCGCACGAAAGGAGCAGCCTCCGCGCTTCACGGATCGACAATCCCGCGACGTCGGGGACGCTCCGCGACGATTCGGATTCCGCTGCCGCGGCGCGGACCATGAGCTTTATCTCTTCCCTTCGGCCGACCATGGTGCCGGGATCGGGAGTCTGCGAAAAAACGACACCCTTGACGTCGGGGCATTGCACGGTCAGGCCGCGCTCCGAGGCGAGGTCGATCGCCTCGTCCGTCGACAGGCGAAGAAAATTCGGCACGCGTCTCGAATTGCCCGATTTCCCGTCGACCGCGATGTTCGCGCTCGCCGCGTCGCAGAAGAGATCGGTCGACAGATTGATGCCCTCGACGATCTTGCCGAAAACGGGCGCAGCCGACTCGGCTCCCCAGATATAGGGATACACCGGTTCGTCGAGCACGACGATGCACACGATCCGGGGATCGCGGGCCGGCGCGAAGCCGATGAAGCTCACGACGTACTTCTTCTCCTGGTAGCCGCCATTGACGACTTTCTGCGACGTTCCCGTTTTTCCCGCGACCGCGATGCCGTTCACCGATGCTTTCTTCCCCGTTCCTTTGAGAACGACCTCCGCGCAGAAATCCCTCATCGTCGCCGCGGTGCGGTCCGAAAAAGCCTTTCTGACCGTGACGACCGGGAATTTCCGAACGGCGGAGTTTCGCGCGTCCCGCTCCTCGAGGGCAATCCGCGGGGCGAGAAGGGTGCCCCCGTTGGCGAGGGCGCCGTACACCATCGCCATCTGTAGGGGAGTGACCCCGATTTCATGCCCGATCGCGATGCTCGGCAACGAACGCGCCGACCAGAAGCGAGGCTCCCGGAGCGTGCCGCGTGATTCCGCGGGGAGGTCGATCCCCGTCCTGCCGCCGAATCCGAGACGGAGGATATGACGGTAGAACTCGGCAGGGGGCGCAGCGAGCGCCGCCTTGATCGTGCAGATGTTGCTCGAGTACACGAACGATTCCTTGAAACTGAGCCAGCCGTACTCGTGATCGTCATGGAAGGTCCCGAAATCGAATACCGCCTTGCCGTTTTCGCCGAAAAACGCGTCGTACGGATCCACCTTCCCCGTTTCGAGGAGATAGGAGTCGGTGATGAGCTTGAAGGTCGAACCCGGTTCATAGATGCAGTTGATCGAGCGCAGCGCGAAGCCGTCGATTATGTCCGCGTTCCGCGACACCTCGCGCCTCGGCTGTTCGGAAATCGCGAGCACGTCCCCCGTCGCCGGCTCGACGACGATCGCCATGCCGCCCGCGGCGCCGTAGCGTTCGATCGCCGTTTCGAGCTCGAAATCAACGATCGCCTGGATCCGCGTATCGATCGTGAGATAGAGATCGTTGCCGTTCCGCGGCATGCGGCCCGGCGCGTTAACCGGCTGGAAAGCCTTGCGGTCGCCCGAAAGCCGGCTCTCGA
>Ga0265296_1004847_pt1 | contig 11446 bp, 5 predicted proteins | sample MunlanPumphouse1_FD_189073 | JGI IMG/M metagenome (GOLD analysis project Ga0265296, IMG submission 189073) | Groundwater microbial communities from a municipal landfill in Southern Ontario, Canada - Pumphouse #1 | ecosystem: Environmental > Aquatic > Deep subsurface > Groundwater | place: Canada...
GAGATAGAAGAAAAACGGCCCCCCCAGCAGCGCGGTGACCACCCCCACCGGCAACTCCTGGCCCCCGGCCAGGAGCACCCGGGACAAGACATCGGCCCAAATCAGGGTCAGGGCCCCGGTAAACGCCGACAAAACCAGCAAGCGCCCATGGGACGGCCCGGCCAGAACCCGCACCAGATGGGGCACCACCAGGCCTACGAAGCCGATGACCCCGGACACGGACACCGCGCCCGCGGTGAGGAGCGAGGCCCCCAACAGGAGTTTGAGCCGCACCTGGGAGACAGCCACCCCCAGGTGGTGGGATTGCTCCTCCCCCAGGGCCAGGATGTCCAGTTCCCGGTGATAGAGCGAGGCCAGGAAGAACCCGAAGGCCGCGTAAGGTAGCAAAAAGCCCACGTGAATCCAGCCCCGGCCGGAAAAGCTCCCCATAATCCAGAAGACGATGGCGGAGAGGGATTCTTCATCCAGGCTCTTGATCAGGCTGATCAGGGCGGAGAGAAAGGTGCTGACCACGATGCCCGCCAGGATCAGGGATTCCTTGCGGATGCGCCCGGACTCCCGGGAGAGCAGCAGCACCGCCACCATGGCCCCCAAGGCCCCGGCCAGGGCCCCCAGGGGCAGGGGGCTCAAACCCAGAAAAGAGCCGCCCACCCCCAGCATCACCAGCAGCGCCACCCCAAAGGCCGCGCCCGTGGACACCCCGATGGTGAAAGGATCGGCCAGGGGGTTCAGAAGCAGGCCCTGAAAGATCACCCCCGCGGTGGCCAGGGCCGCGCCCACCATCCCGGAGAGCATCACCCGGGACAGGCGGATTCCCCAGATGACCACCTCCGTGGTGCGGTCCGCGACCGGCGCGGCCAGTCCCACTTTGCTCAGGACCACGGCCAGGATGGTGTGCCAGTCCACGGCCATGCGGCCGATGCCCGTGGCCAGGCCCACGGAGAGGACCAGCCCCAGGCCCAGGATAATGAGCGCGGCCCAAAACCGCCGCGTGCCCGCGTGGCGGCGGTCCCTGGCGGTCGCCAGTTCCCGGGCCCGGTCCAGCTCGCCTGCGGGGAGGGTCGAAGTCTTCATAGTAATTACTGCCCTAAAAGATGACCTCACGCAAAGGCGCAAAGACGCAAAGAAAATCGCAACAAATTGGAAACCATCGTCATCTTCATTTAGCCAGACTTTTCAAGGCCGCGTCCAAATGGTCCAAATAGATGGCAACAATCTCGTCCTGGTATCCCAGGCCTTTCCTGATTCCTGTCAACCGGTAGGGCCGCTCTTTGAGCAGCCGGGACTTCCAGCTCTCCGGGTCGTCTCCCAGGATGTCTTTGTCCACATGTTCCCCGGCCACCAGGAGGAAAGGCGTCAAGACCACGGCGGTGGCGCCGGAACGTTTGACCGCGTCCAGGGCCGCATCCCGGGTGGGTTTTCCTTCCACCACGCCCAGAAACACGTTCTGGCCGGGATAACGGGAGTGGAGCAGCTTCTCCAGGGCCAGATACGCGGCTTCGCCCTGGGGGTTGGGGCTGCCGTGGCCCACCAGGACCACCGCGGTGTCCTTAAGGTCTTTGGGGAAGGTTTTACCCAAAGCATCCAGCACCCGGGTCTGGTCCTCTTTACTGCTCATCAAGGGCTTCCCCAGGACTATCTTCACCCCCGGGACCTGCCTGCTCTCCTGGATAATCTTGGTCTCCCATTCTTTGCCGGGCACCAGGTGCAAGGACTGGACAGCCACCCGGGTAAACCCCGCGTCTTGCAACTCCTGCAAAGTCCGGGGCAGGTCGTTGAGCTTCCGGCCCTGCTCCTCACCCACTTTCTGCCGGACCTTCCGGGAAGTGAAGGCCCAACGCACCTCGTATCCCGGGAAACGCTCTTTAACCTTGGCCTCTATCTGCCCATAAGTTTCGAACGCAGCGGTGCTGGTGCCGAAGGCCGTGAGCACAATCGCGGGTTTATCCCCCGCGAAAGCGGCCTGGGACAAGAGACTGAGCCACAGCGCCAGTCCCATGAGCACAATACCTTGTTTTTTCAGCTTATTACAGTTCATAACCCCCCAGCGCAAAAAAAATCCCTAAGTCCAGATGGACTTAAGGATCTACCCAGTTTCTTAATCCTTAAATAAGGGGGAGCTTGTCCAGAGCCACCCCGAACGCCTGGGCCTATTGTCAACGCAAAGGCGCCAGACCTCCGGGCAGGTCTTCTGGCTTCCGGATCGATCTACTACCTGCGCCTTCCCATCCCACTCCAGTGAGAAAGTGGCCTCTTGCAGGGTTCGTCCCCGGACACAGCGGCGGGACCGCGACGGTTCGTCCGTCTTCCCTATTATACCCTTACGGGTACCCGGATAATGAATATTACAAGCTCCCGGAGGGGTTGTCAACCTTAATCCCGGCCGCGGCGCTCCTGATGTACCCGGAGCTGTCAGCTATCAGCTTTTTTTTACCATCAGGGTTCAAGGCTCACGCCTGCAACTTGGCAGCAATAAATGATGAACCCCTCGTTTCTTGTTATTTAGTTGACCGCTGGCAGCTAAACATCCGGGTTGCATTGCCGCAGTAAGCAAAGTAAGCTAGCCGGGGAAGGTGCGCGGACTTCCTTCAAGGCCCGGCGGCTTAAGGAACACACCTAAAAGCCGCGGGAAGCATGGAGACCTCATGAGCAGGGTCATTTTTTGCCGTTTCTGGCTGCTTCTGTTGCTGCTAACTGCCGGTTGCCTCAAAGTGGGCCCGGACTTTACCAACCCCGCGGCCAAGGTAGCCGATAAGTGGCTGGATACCGGAGACTCCCGGGTAAAGGCCGAATCCACGGAGCACCGCCACTGGTGGCAGGCCTTCGGCGATCCCAGCCTGGACCGGATTATCGACACCGCTTACCGGGAAAATCTCTCCCTGCGCCTTGCCGGCGTGCGGGTCCTGGAGGCCCGGGCCCAGTTGGGCATTGCCGTGGGCGAATGGTTTCCCCAAACCCAGCAGGCCTTCGGCTCCCTGGAAAAATTCCGGGATAGCGAGCACAGCGCCCAGGCCGCGTTCGGCCGCAATCTCAATTACTATCACTCCGAAATCGGCTTCAGGGCCAGTTGGGAACTGGACTTCTGGGGGAAATTCCGCCGGGCCATCGAGTCTGCGGATGCCAGCCTGACGGCCTCCATTGCGGATTACGACAGCACCCTGGTCAGCCTCACCGGCGATGCGGCCGCGTTCTACATTACCATCCGCACCCTGGGAAAACGCCTGGAAATTGCCCGGCAGAATGTGGCAACCCAAAAGGAAAGCCTGCAAATCGCCACTGCCAAGTTCCTGGGGGGCACCACCACCCAGCGGGACGTGGAGCAGGCCAAGACCTTGCTGTTCGACACCGAGGCCGGGGTCGAGACCCTGGAAATCCAACTGCGCCAGGCCAAGAACGCGCTCAGCGTCCTGCTGGGGATGCCGCCGAACCACCTCACCGGCGTCCTTAAAGGCGCGGCGCTGATCCCTGTGCCGCCGCCCCAGGTGGCGGTGGGTATTCCCGCGGACCTGTTGCGGCGGCGGCCCGATATTCGCAGTGCGGAGGCCAAGGCCGCGGCCCAATGCGCCAATATCGGCGTGGCCAAAGCCGATCTCTACCCGGCCTTCAGCATCAGCGGCACCTTCAGTCTCGAGGCCGCGGATGTGGGGCAATTCGCCCTGGGCCAGATGTCCAGCTGGGGGAGCCGCACCGCCACCGCGGGCCCTTCTTTCAAATGGGATATCCTCAACTATGGACGCCTCAGCAATCAGGTGCGGGTGCAGGACGCCCGTTTCCAGCAGTTGATCATTACCTATCAGAACACGGTCCTCAAGGCCCAACAAGAGGTGGAGGACGCCTTGACCGGCTTCTTGCGCACCCAGGTGCGGGCCAAGCTCCTGGCCGAAAGCACGGCCGCGGCCCAGCGCTCCCTGGGCCTGGCGCTGCGGCAATACCAGGAGGGCATCACCGATTTCACCACGGTCATCACCGCGGAACAGGCCCTGTTAGCAGAACAAGATAGTCTGGCCAGCACCCTGGGCGACATCTCCCGGAACCTGGTGGGGGTTTACCGGGCCCTGGGGGGTGGCTGGCAACTCCGGGAAGGACAGGATTTTATTCCGGCAGCGGTGCAGGCAGAGATGGCCCAACGTACTAATTGGGGACGATTACTCGCCCCGGCCGCGAAAGGTCCGGCGGGAGGAAAGCCGGGGACCTGAAAAGGCGAAACGAAAAAAGGCGAAAAGGGTTTTCTGAGCTACTTTCCTTTTCCCCTTGTACCCTTTTCCCCCAATTCAAGGCCTCTCTCCCTTTAATTTGATAATACGACTCCGCTGGAGTTTCTAAACATGAGCGATCGGAAATATAGGTCTTTCCCCGGTTTCCGGCCCCTGGGTTGGGCTATCATCTTCATGTTCCTGGTGGTCTCTGCGGCCTGCGGTGACAAAAAGGGCCCCCCGCCGCCGCCGCCCCCCAAGGTGACCGTCTCCCAACCCCTCCAGCACCCGGTCACGGATTATCTGGAATTTTCGGGCAACACCCAGGCCATCAACACCGTGCAACTCCGGGCCCGGGTGGAGGGCTACCTGGACAAGGTCCTTTTTCACGATGGGGACCGGGTAAAAAAAGGCCAGTTATTATTCCTGATTCAGCAAAACACCTATAAAGCCAAGCTCCAACAGGCCCTGGCGGATATCGCCTCCCAAAAGGCCCGCCTCTTCCGGGCCCAGACGGAATATACCAGGTACTCCAATCTACAAAAGGAAAAGGCCGCGTCCCAGGTGGATGTGGACAATTGGCTGTACGAACGGGATGCCGCCAAGGCCGCATTACTGGCCGCGGAGGCCGCCCGGGATCTGGCCAAGCTGAACCTGGAATATACCTCGGTCACCGCGCCCTTCGACGGCCGCATCGACCGCCGCCTCAAGGACCCCGGCAACCTGGTGGGATCGGGGGAAAGCACGGTCCTGGCCGATGTCAACCAGATCGACCCCATCTATATCTATTTCACCATGAACGAACGGGACCTCCTCCGCCTCATCGGCGGCGCCCAACTCTCCCCGGAAGCGGCCGGCAAAAAGAAATGGCCGGTTTTCTTCGGCCTGGCCAATGAAAAAGGTTACCCCCACCAGGGCCGCCTGGATTTTGCGGCCATCACCGTCACCCCCACCACCGGCACCCTCCTGCTCCGGGGCGTCTCCGCCAACCCGGAGGGCAAGGTGGTGCCCGGCCTGTTTGTCCGGGTGCGGGTGCCCGTGGCCGAAAAAAGAGCGGCCCTGTTAATCCCGCACCAGGCTCTGGGTTTTGACCAGCAGGGTTCTTATGTCCTGGTGGTGGACGGGAAAAACGTGGTCGCGCGCCGGGGTGTGGTTACCGGTGCGGAAGTAGACGGCTACCGGGTGATTGCCGAGGGCCTGAAGGGTGAGGAATGGGTGGTGGTGGAAGGGACCCTCAAGGCCATTCCTGGGCGCATGGTCAGCCCGGAGAAGAGGGAGCTGCCAGCGCCCCCGGCCAAACAAGACACCGCCTCCCGGAAGCCCGGGCCCGGGAAACCCGGATTATGATCTCCAAGTTCTTTATCGAACGGCCGATCTTTGCCAACGTCATCGCCATTGTCACCATCCTCATCGGCCTGGTCTGTTTTTATCTTTTGCCGGTGTCCCAATATCCCCAGATCGTGCCGCCAACCATCCAGGTGAGCACCCGCTATCCCGGCGGCAGCGCCGAGGTGGTGGCCGCGACGGTGGGCGTCCCCATCGAACAGGCGGTCAACGGGGTGGAAGGCTCCATTTATATGTCTTCCACCAGTTCCAGTGACGGCAGTTACACCTTGACCATCACCTTTGACGTGGGCGCCAATCTCAATACCGCGGTGGCCCTGGTACAGAATCTGGTGGCCAGCGCCAATGCGCAGCTCCCCGACGCGGTGCAGCGCCAGGGGGTCACGGTCAAGAAAGTCTCCACCGATATCCTGATGGTGGTCAGCCTCTATTCGGAAGAGGACAAGTTCGACGAAGTCTTCCTCTCCAACTACGCGGTCATCAACCTGCAAAACCCCCTGGCACGGCTGCCCGGGGTCGGCCAGGTCTATACCCGGGGCGCGGGCCCCTACAGCATGCGGGTGTGGTTGGATCCCAACAAGCTGCATGAGTTCAGTATCACCACCCAGGACGTGGCCGAAGTCATCCAGGGCCAGAATTTGCAGGTGGTGGCCGGGCAATTGGGAGGGCCGCCGGCGCCGCCCGGCCATGCTTTCCAATTTACCGTCAATGCCCTGGGCCGGTTGTCCGACGTGGAACAATTCCAGGACATCGTTATCAAGAGTAAGAGGACCGAATCCGCCCAAATCGTCCGGATTCGAGACGTGGCCCGGGTGGAGCTGAGCCAGCAGACCTACAGCAATTTTGCCGGGATGAGCGGCCACCGGGCCACCCAGATCATAGTCTTCACCCTCCCTGGCGCCAACGCCCTGGCCGTGGCCGACGAGGTGCGCCAGGCCATGGCCGAGATGAGCAAGGACTTTCCCCCCGGCCTGACCTACTCAGCGCACTACGACACCACGAAGTTCGTGAAACAGACCATTAAGGACGTTTATATAACTCTATTCGAAGCCGGCATTCTGGTGCTCATCGTCATCCTGGTGTTTTTGCAGAATTGGCGGGCGACCCTGGTACCCGCCACCACCGTGCCGGTGACCATCATCGGCGCGTTTGCGGCTATGATGATGTTGGGTTTCGGCATCAACCTAATGACTCTGTTTGCCCTGATCCTTTCCATCGGCATCGTGGTGGACGACGCCATCGTCATTGTGGAGAATGCCTCCTACCACATCGAGCAGGGCCTGCCGCCCAAGGAGGCGACCATCAAGGCCATGGGGGAGATGACCGGGCCGGTCCTGGGCATCACCGCGGTCCTCACCGCGGTCTTCCTGCCGGCCGCGTTTCTGCCCGGGATCACCGGTCAGCTATTCAGGCAATTCGCCCTGGTGATCGCTTCCACCGCGATCATCAGCGCCATCAACGCCCTGACTCTTAAGCCGGCCCAGTGCGCTTTGTGGCTGCGTCCCCGCGTGGAAAAGAAACCCAACCTGTTTTACCGGGGTTTCAACCGGGTGTACAAATTCATGGAGGATGCCTATATCCACCTGGTCCGCCGCATGGTGCTGGCCCCCCATCTCATGCTCCTCGTATTTTTCGCCATTATTGCCGTGAGCGGCCTCGGGTTTATGTACCATCCCACCGGCTTTCTGCCCACTGACGACCAGGGCTATGCCATGATCGTCACCAGGCTGCCCGATGGGGCCTCCCAAACGCGGGCAATTGCCGTCTCCGATAAAATCAGCGCCATTCTCAAAAAGGAGAAGGGGTTGCTGGCCTGGGTGACCATTGGCGGTTTTTCCATCCTGGATGCCGCCAATGTCTCCAACATCAATACCACTTTCATTGTCTATAAGCCCTGGGATGAACGCGGCGCGGAGCTGACCCAGGACAACATCCTCGCGGATCTCCGGCCCAAAATGGCCGCCATCCAAGAAGCTATGGTCTTTGTGGCGGTGCCGCCGCCCATCCGCGGCCTAGGGCAATCCGGCGGGTTCCAGATCATGATCGAGGACCGGGCCAGCCTGGGCTTGGCCGAACTGCAAAAGGCCATTACGGAGATCATCGGCGCCGCTAGCGCCCAGCCCGGTTTGCGCAACCTGAACACTACCTTCAGCGCCCGCAGCCCCCAACTCTTTCTGGATATCGACCGGACCAAGGTGGAATCGCTGAATGTCCCCCTCGTCAATGTGTTTAACACCTTGCAAGCCTTTCTCGGCTCCTCTTTTGTAAATCTCTTCAATAAGTTCAACCAGGTGTTTCAGGTTTACCTCCAGGCCGATGCCTCCTACCGTTTGCAGCCGGAGGACATCAATAACCTGCATGTCCGCAACGCCCAGGGCGAGATGGTGCCCCTGGGCACCCTCCTGGATGTGCACCGGATCGTGGGTTCCGAACTGGTCACCCGCTACAATCTCTATCCCGCCGCCCCCATTATCGGCACTGCCGCTCCCGGTTTCAGCTCCGGCCAGGCCCTCAACCTGATGGAGCAGATGGCGGAGCACACCATGCCCCGGGGCATGGCCTATGACTGGACAGCCACTGCTTACCAGGAAAAAAAGGTGGGCAAGCAGGCCTATTTCATCTACGCCCTCTCCATCACCCTGGTCTTTATGGTTTTGGCGGCCTTGTATGAAAGCTGGACTTCGCCTGCGGCCATTATCCTGGTGGTGCCCATGGCCCTGGTGGGGGTCCTGCTGGCGCTGATGATCCGGGGTTTTGACAATAACCTCTACACCCAGGTGGGGCTGGTGCTGATGATCGCCCTGGCCAGCAAGAACGCCATCCTCATCGTGGAATTCGCCCGGGAGTTGCACGCCAGCGGCTTATCCATCATCGAGGCCGCAGTGGAGGCCACCCGGCGGCGTTTCCGGCCTATTGTCATGACCTCCTTTGCCTTTATTTTGGGGGTCTTGCCCCTTCTGACCGCCGGGGGGGCCGGCGCGGCCAGCCAACAGGCCATCGGCACCGTAGTCTTCGGCGGCATGCTCGCCTCCACCATGCTGGCCATCCCCTTTGTCCCCGTCTTCTGGGTGGTCCTGGAACGCTTCAGCGAAAGAAGAGGAAAGCCGGAGCAACCATGTCAGAGAAAATAAATTGATAATTAATTGATTCTATTGACAACTGGCACCGAACTCGAATATACGTAAGAGCCAAGCCTGATGGATTTAAAGATTATGTTTAAAAAAGAATCTTTTTCACGAATCCACATAACTTATTTATTATATTATTTAAATATACTATTCACATAGTTATCTATCAAAAGTATCCCCAAAAAGCGACGATAAATTTTTGGGCAATTTTGGGAGGGCTTCGAGTGTGACTCTTAACAGAATCTATATCATTTTATAAAGTTTGCCAGTTCTTTATTCTTTCTTGGAAGCTCTCTTGGTGGATATCCATTATTTTATATAGAATTATTGGAAATATGATCACGGGGAAAACTTGGGAAATAGAAATAATTGGTAGTCCTGCTATTAATTCTTTGTGATTTCCGATTTCAAACAGAACGGAACTTTTCTTCATATTTTATGTTGTTCACTAATGCCTAAAAATCGCCCAAATTCGTGTATGAAAGCCTGCATTGGATTTATGATACCAGACATCTCAGACAAGAGGACATGAGATGGGCCTTGACTTTAGATTCTGAAAAAATTTTTGGAGGATGCTTCTATGCCATATAAATTCATCTCTAATAAAGTTTTTAATAGATGTAAGAGAATCGAGAGGAATATTAAAAATAATGCTATACGAAAAAATTGGAATCCCTGGTATAAAAAGTTTATATTATATAGTTATTATTCTACAAACGTTATTTTGCTTTTTTCGGTTCTCATAATTCTACCAACGATTCTTGTCAATTTGACAAATCATTATAGCTATAAATTATTGTATGGCAAGGATGCCCAAAAAGAATTAGAAGACCAATCAAAAGAAAACCAAATTAATGCTATAAAGAAAGAGATCGATAATACTAATAATACATTATCACTGACACTTCATGATATTAATAATTACAAAGAAAATATACTAAACCTGAACGCCAATATGTTATTTATTTCAAACAAATTTAATGTTAAATTACCACTAAATCTTAATTTCAACTACAAAAAGACAGAAAACCTTCCTAAAATCGAAGATAATTCAATAATTGAAATAGAAGTTGCTTCATTTAAAATTTATTATGAAAGAGGTTCCCTTATTTTAAATAAGCAATATTTACGTAATAACGAAGAGCTTCAGGGAATTGATAAATTTATAAGAAATGGCATCAACCCTAACAATTCATATAGAATATCAATTATTGGAAAAGCAAGTAAGGAACACATATTAAATCCTCGAAATAGAATAAGCAATAATTATGAATTATCGAAAGCTAGAGCAGAAGACACTAAATATATCATTGACGACATAATTTTTGCATGTCATGGAAAAATTGTTAATATTCATTTTAGTCACGTGGGATGTAGTAATCAAGAAAACAGAAACGAAGACCCTATATATGAGAGATATGCCTCTGTATCAATTTATCAAATAATTCGAAATTAATTTGAGTTGTGGTAGCTAATTTATTCAATAGCGCCCGAATATCAGCCTCGCCGAATTGATAGACCACGGGACTGATCCCTTCATCAATAATCCTGCCAAAATGTCCCCCCAGGCCATCGGCGCTTCAGGGGGAAGCCTGAGAATGCCTTCCCCCCAGCTCTCCGACCCCAAGGGGGCTGGCCGGGACGGGCAATGTGCTAAAAAATTTGCCAGCCACGGTCGCGCAGGTTAAGCCCAAAGACCTCCTCTTTCGTTTCCTTCCTGCCAGGATTGCGGATATTCATTGCAGGCATTTATGAGCCATTCCCTCACCCATAGATCATGATAAATTCTTGGGAGTCCCGGCCTAAACTTTGAACCTTGAACCTGGGAGCCTGGCTTTTTATCTGCCAGCCCCCTCTTTGTCCCCGAAAAAATCCACAAAATTTACCTTTTATCGTCCCCACGATAAATATTTTTCCCGCTTTCGGGTACAAAGGCACGAAAGGGAGGAGCGCTCATGGGTAACGGCACCGCCGAAAAAACGCTAGCGCCACAGTTTTCCTTGAAAGGGGCAATCAAGGCCTTCTTGGGCGATAATTCCTTCGGCAATTACTTCTTCTGGGGGGTTACCGGGATTCTGGTCATCTTCCTGGTCAAGGAATCCCTCTCCCCCTCCTGGCTGGTGCATTGGTCCCATCCCAAATGGGGCGCGATCACGGTGGCCCCGGTCATGGGCATCGGCGTGGGTCTCCTGGCCGGTTTCATGGGCGGCTCCGTGGGCGCGTTCATCAGCCTCTTTTCCGTCCCCCTCTACACCCTGTGGCTGGGGTTGCCGGTCAAAGTGGCGCTGGGCACCAACAGCATGGCTTCCGCGGTCATCGGCCTCTTTGCCGCCTGGGTCCACTTCCAGAAAAAGACCCCCAACCTGAAAATCGCCGGGCCCATGATGCTCACCGGTCTGTTGGGCGCGGCCGTAGGCGCTTATATCTCCCTGGGCCTCCCGGCCAACACCCTCAAGCTTTACTTTTCCATCCTGGTCTTTGCGGCAGCCGGCTGGATGATCTATCGCACCATCTTTCCCGGGGAGGATAAGGGCGCATCCTGGATTAAAACCGATAAAAAGGGGATCTGCATCGCGGTGGGGGAATGGCAGGGCTGCACATACCGCACGGATATCATCACTCCCGGCCTGGGCAACTTCTTCATCGCCATCCTCTCCGGCATCGTCGGGGTGGGCGGCGGCTTTCTCTTCACCCCCATGCTCCATGGCGTCTTCGGGCTACCCATGGTGGTAGCCGTGGGTACGGGCAACTTCGTCAAGGTGGCCAACATCGGCTCCCAGT
>Ga0265296_1004848_pt1 | contig 11444 bp, 12 predicted proteins | sample MunlanPumphouse1_FD_189073 | JGI IMG/M metagenome (GOLD analysis project Ga0265296, IMG submission 189073) | Groundwater microbial communities from a municipal landfill in Southern Ontario, Canada - Pumphouse #1 | ecosystem: Environmental > Aquatic > Deep subsurface > Groundwater | place...
ACCTTGCGGCAAAGGCGGGACATGGCCCGGCCCGGATCGTCAGCACGAACCTGCTGGCCAGTGGCATCGCCGGACCGCGCGACTGGCTCGCCGCGCTCGCCCGAATGCCCGGCGAAGCGAGCATCGACCCGCGCCGCAAAGCACAGATCGACCTGCTCGCAAAAATGGCGCTGACCCCGGCGGGCAATCCCGAAACGTGCCGCAAGCCCGAACGCTTGTCCGACGCGCCCGATGTCTTGCGGTTTCCGGGTTTTGCGACCGCGGCCGAGTGCGCCTATCTGCTCGAATCGGGCGGAAAAAATTATCGCCCGGCGCAGATCAACGACGGTCGCGGCGGGACGCGGCTTGATCCCATCCGCAACAGCGACGAGTTCACGCTGCACTGGCTGATTGAGGATCCGGTCGTACACGCCATCAATCGCCGGATCGCGGCGGTGGCGGAGAGCGACGCCGATCGCGGCGAGGCGATCCAGTTGCTGCGCTATCGCCCCGGCCAGCAATATCGTTCGCACTATGACTATAATCCGCAGCTCGACAATCAGCGGGTGACGACCGCGCTGATCTACCTCAATCACGACTATAAGGGTGGCGAGACAAATTTCGTCAAAACGCCGCTGAAATTCAAGGGTCGCAAGGGTGACCTGCTATTGTTCCGCAACATCTTGCCGAGCGGCGCCGTCGATCCCTTGTCCGAACATTGCGGCATGCCCGTCATCAGCGGGACAAAGCATATCGCCTCGCGCTGGATCCGCGCCGAGCGTTTCGTTCCTTGACGATGCCGGTCAGGCGATACTGATCCGCGCACCGGCGTGGCGTTCGATGCGGCCCGCCAGTTCGAGCTCAAGCAGGACCAGTTGCACCGCTGCCGCGGAATGCCCCGACTGCCGCACAATTTCGTCGACCGCGACCGGGGTCGGACCGAGCAGGCCGACGATCGCGCCGCGATCCTGATCGGGCAGCGTGGTTTGCATGGACGGGTTCAGCGGCGGCATCACCGGCGCAGGTGCTGGTTCACGCACCATCCGCGTATCGATCGGCCCCAGCGCTTCCAGCACATCGTCGACCGTCTGGATCAAGGTCGCGCCCTCGCGGATCAGCAGATTGCAGCCCTGCGCACGCGGGTCGAGCGGCGAGCCGGGGACCGCCATCACCTCGCGCCCATAATCCCCTGCCCGCCGCGCCGTGATCAGCGATCCCGACCGCGGCGCTGCCTCGATCACCACCGTGCCATGCGCCAGTCCGGCGATGATGCGGTTGCGCGACGGGAAGTGGCGCGCCAGCGGCTCGCTGCCCGGCGGCTGTTCGGCGATCAGTAGCTGGTCGGTGGCAATCTTTTCCTGCAGCGCGGCATTTTCGGGCGGAAAGGCGATGTCGATGCCGCTGGCGATCACCCCCACCGTCGAGCCGCCGAGCGCGCCGATATGCGCCGCTGTATCGACCCCGCGCGCCAGCCCGCTGACCACCGTTACATCGCGCGCCGCCAAGTCGCCGGCAAGCTGGCGCGCGAAGCGACAAGCGATCGCCGAAGCATTGCGCGCACCGACTATCGCTACACACGGACGCCGCAGCATCGCGGTGTCGCCGCGCACGACAATGACCGGCGGGGCGCCCTCGACCTCGCGCAGCAGTGGCGAATAATCGGGCTCGTCGATGAAGATATGCCGCGCGCCGAGTTCGACGGCTCGGGCCAATTCACGCTCAGCCAGTTCGACCGGCGCAACCCGCGCCTTCCCTGCTCCGCCCCGCAGCACCAGATCGGGTAGCGCGTCGAGCGCCGCTTCGCCCGATCCGAACCGCTGCATCAGCTGGTGCCAGCTGACCGGGCCGACATGCGGGGTGCGGATCAGCCGCAGCCGCGCCAGCCGCTCGGCGTGGGTCATGCAGCGTCCTTTTTGCCGCCAATCCGCGGTTCGGTTCCGGCGCGCAACCGTGCGATATTCTCACGGTGCCGCCACAGCACGATGACCGCGAGCCCGGCGAGACCGATCGCATAGACCGGATAGCCCAGCGCCAGCGCCGCCATCGGCGCCGCGACTGCGCCGAGCATCCCACCCAGCGACGAGATGCGCAGCAGCAACACCGCACCGATCCAAACCGCCGCAAAAATCAGCCCGATCGGCCAGGCGAGCGCAAGCGCCAGACCGAGCAGCGTCGCCACCCCCTTGCCGCCATGAAATTTCAGCCACACCGGATAGCAATGCCCGATCATCGCCGCCGCGCCCGCGATCATCGCGGCCTGATCGCCCAGCTCGGGTACAAAATGCCGCGCCAGCAGCACCGCCACCGCGCCCTTCGCGCCATCAAGGATCAGCGTCGCCGCCGCCAGCCCCTTGCGCCCGGTGCGCAGCACATTGGTGGCGCCGATATTGCCCGACCCGATCTGGCGCAGGTCACCCGCGCCAAACAGGCGGGTCAGGATGACACCAAAGGGGATCGAGCCGAGCAAATAGCCCATGGCGATCAGCAACAAATTCGTCATGGCAATCCTTGCTCCGTTCGCAGCGATTGTGGCGAAGTTGGCGGGCGCAATCAACGGATTCAATGGAATTGGCTACCAAAACGGACAAGCTCGTCGCCCCCGCGAAGGCGGGGGCCGCTAGCAAAGTGGCGCAAGGCACATGGCGGCCCCCCCTTCGCGGGGGCGACGGTGGGCAATTGAGCCCAGCCCTGCCCCCTGCTAGGCGCAGGCTATGCAATCTCCCGCCCGCGACGCCCCCATCCTCTTCTTCGACTCCGGCCTTGGCGGCCTCACCGTCCTCGGCCCGACCCGCGCGCTGCTACCGACTGCGCCGATCGTCTATGCTGCCGACTATGCCGGGCTGCCCTATGGCCAGAAAAGCGAGGCAGAGCTTGCGGCGCGCGTCCCCGCCCTGCTCGGCCGCCTTGTCGAACGCTATCAGCCGCGGCTTGCTGTCATCGCCTGCAACACCGCCTCGACGATCGCGCTCGCGCATGTCCGCGCCGCGCTCGACCTGCCGATCGTCGGCACCGTCCCCGCCATCAAGCCCGCCGCGGCACTCACCAAAAGCGGCGTCATCGGGGTGCTCGGGACCGAGGCAACGGTGCGCCAGCCCTATGTCGACGACCTCAGCGCGCGCTTTGCGGGCGGCAAGACCGTGCTGCGCCACGGCAGCCCCGGCCTCGTCACCGGCGCCGAGGCCAAGCTGCGCGGCGAGCCGGTCGATCCCGCGGTGATTGCGCGCGCCATTGCGGGCCTGCGCGATCAACCGGGCGGCGACGCAATCGACGTGATTGTCCTCGCCTGCACGCATTTCCCGTTGCTGGCCGAAGAATTACAGGCCGCCGCAGGGCCGGGCGTGACCCTGATCGACGGCGCCGAGGGCATTGCGCGTCGGATCGCCGACCTGACGCAGGGGCAACAATGGCCAGCGGCAGCGACTTCCGGCCTTGCGGTATTTACCCGCAGCGCCGAGCGCCCGCCGCCGCCGCTCGCGACGCTGGCGCCCTATGGCATCGACCGGATCGAGACGATCTGACGCGTCACTCGCGCCCCGCAGCACAGGCCGCCAACCAGACGCGATCCTCCGGCTGCGGTCCTTGCTCTCCCAAGCTGCGAACGCGCGGCATCCCCATGCCGGGCGTCACGCCCTTACAACTGACGGGCGCATCGCTCGAGGTGCTGAACAATCGGCCGCGGCACTGGAACAGTCGTTCGCTGGACATACCCCACCCGATCTTCGCGGCATCGCGCGGCGCCCGACCGGCGCAATAGGTGTCGGTCTCCGATCCCGGGTCACCGCACATCTTCTCGATTTGCGCGACATGGCCCGTCACCGTGCCGACAAACCGCTGCTCGTAATAGGCGCTGGTCGCAAAATAGCGCTGAACACCGCAAACGCGGTTCCCACGCTGCGCGAGCAACTTGTACGAGCATATTTCGTCCCCACGATATGTCTCGCAGGACATCCACGCCCCGTCGAACGGTGTTGGCGCCGCGGCCGGGGCGGGTACCGACACCGAAATTACCGCGGCGATCGACAATATGACAGCAGTCGAGAGGCGCATTTTGACTTTGCTCCTTTTTTTGGCGCTTGTTGGTTCGCGGCTTAACCGCTCGCGGTCAACATACCGGTGCATTTGATCACACTGAATCGACGCAGTGACTTGCGAATCGTTCGCACTGGATTTCAGCCCAATTCACCGTTATTGGCCCGCCTGTTAAGTGCCGCCCGCAACGAGCGGCAAACTTGCCTGGATTTGGCACCTGGACTGCGGGGCTGGAACGTGAATTATAACGATATCTTCGCTCGCGCGATCGACCGGCTGCACGAAGAAGGGCGCTACCGCGTCTTTATCGACATTTTGCGCAACCGCGGCTCGTTCCCAAACGCACGCTGCTTTGCCGGCCATAATGGCCCCAAACCGATCACCGTCTGGTGCTCGAACGACTATTTGGCGATGGGCCAGCACCCCAAGGTCGTCGAAGCGATGGAATCGGCTCTGCACGACGTCGGCGCCGGATCGGGCGGCACCCGCAACATCGGCGGCAACACCCATTATCATATCGACCTTGAGCACGAGCTGGCCGACCTGCACGGCAAGGACGGCGCGCTGCTGTTTACCTCGGGCTATATCTCGAACGAAGCGACGCTCGGCACGCTCGGTAAGCTGCTCCCGAACTGCATCATTTACTCGGACGAGCTCAACCACGCCTCGATGATCGCGGGCATCCGCAACTCGGGCTGCGAAAAGCGCGTGTGGCGTCACAATGACCTCGCGCATCTCGAAGAGTTGATGGCGCAGGACGATCCCGAAGCGGCGAAGCTGATCGCGTTTGAAAGCGTCTATTCGATGGACGGCGACGTCGCCCCGATCCACGCGATCTGCGACCTCGCCGACAAATATAACGCGCTCACCTATTGCGACGAAGTCCATGCCGTCGGCATGTACGGCCCGCGCGGCGGCGGCATCACCGACCGCGACGAGGCCGCTGATCGCGTGACGATCATCGAAGGCACCCTCGGCAAGGCGTTCGGCGTGATGGGCGGCTATATCGCTGCCGACAAGAATATCATCGACGTCATCCGCAGCTATGCGCCGGGCTTCATCTTCACCACCAGCCTGTCGCCGGTGCTCGTCGCCGGGGTGCTCGCCAGCGTCCGCCATTTGAAAAGCTCAAGCGTCGAGCGCGAGGCGCAACAGGCCAATGCCGCGTACCTCAAAGCCTGTTTCCGCGATGCCGGTCTGCCGGTGATGGATTCGACGACGCACATTGTGCCGCTGATGGTCGGCGACCCGGTGCGCGCCAAGAAGATCAGCGACATCCTGCTCGCCGAATATGGCGTGTACGTCCAGCCGATCAACTTCCCGACCGTGCCGCGCGGCACCGAACGCCTGCGCTTCACCCCCGGCCCGGCGCATGACGAGGCGATGATGCGCGAATTGACGAGCGCGCTCGTCGAAATCTGGGGCCGGTTGGACCTGGAACTGCGCGAGGCGGCGTGAGCCAGGCAGTCGGTTTTGACGATGTCGTGCTGGGACGCCGCTCGATCCGCGGCTTCCTCGACAAACCTGTCCCCAAAGAACTGATTGCCGAGATCATCGAGGTCGCGATGCGCGCGCCTTCATCCTACAACAATCAGTGCTGGAATTTCTCCGTCGTCACCGGCGCCCCGCTCGACGCGATCCGCCGCGGCAACACCGAGGGCATTTTGGCGGGCAAACCCGACAGCCGCGAATTTCGGACATTCAACGTCGTTCCCGACGAGCACCGCGGTCGCCAGATCGAAGTCGCCAAACAATTGTTCGGCGCGATGGGAATCGAGCGCGACGACAAGGACGGGCGGCAGGATTGGGTGCTGCGCGGTTTTCGCCAGTTCGACGCGCCGGTCAGTATCGTCGTCACCTACGACCGAGTGTTGCTCGGCAGCGACATAGCACCTTTCGACTGCGGCGCGGTGACCAATGCGCTGGTCAACGCCGCCTGGTCGCGCGGGCTGGGCTGCGTGATCAACAGCCAGGGCATTATGCAGTCGCCGGTGGTGCGCGAACATGCGCATATCCCCGACGATCAAGTGATCATGATCTGCGTCGCGATGGGCTGGCCCGACGAAGATTTCCCTGCCAATGCGGTGGTGTCGAATCGCAAGAGCGTCGCCGACGCAGCGCGGTTCGTGGGTTTCGACGACTGATCGGGGAAATTCTCTCGGCCGCTGTCCAAGCTGTCCTCGACTTCTTGTTTGCAAAACAGCTCGACCAAGGATTGGGGCGACACCGCTGGTTACAACTCGGATGCCTCGCGGCTTTTGCCATCATTTTCGGCTTGGCCGTAGGCTATACCGCTCGCGCGCTCATTTAGTTCTCAACATGACTACCCGCGCAATGCGGCCCGTCCCGGGAGGGAAGTGGACGGGCCGCACCTGTTACCGGACGAAGGGGTTAGCCCGGCAGCAACACGCTATCGACAACGTGGATCACGCCGTTCGACTGCTTGACGTCGGCGATGGTGATCTGGGCCTTGCCGCCCTTGGCGTCGGTGACATACCATTTGCCATCCGTGCCCCACACGGTCAGCTTGGCGCCCTGCACGGTGGTCAGCACGGCCTTACCGCCATTGGCCTTGGCCTGCGTGGCGAGATCGGCGGCGGTCAGCGTGCCGGGCACGACATGATAGGTCAGCACCGCGGTCAGCATGCCCTTGTTCTCGGGTTTCAGCAGCGTGTCGACGGTACTTGCGGGCAGCTTGCCGAACGCGGCATTGGTCGGTGCAAAGACGGTGAACGGACCCGGGCTGGCGAGCGTATCGACAAGGCCGGCGGCCTGCACCGCGGCAACCAGCGTGGTGTGATCCTTTGAATTGACGGCGTTTTCGACGATGTTCTTGGTGTCATACATCGCGGCACCGCCGACCATCGGGTTGGCGAGCGCGACGCCGCCTCCGGCAACCATCATCAAAGCAGCGAGCGACGCGGAGAGTTTGGAAAGTGTCATCATACAATCCTCTGGTTTCTGGCACCCCGGAAATGCGGAATGCGGCGCAGCTACGGCACCGACCCGGCAACGGATGCACGGCAACCTCAGATTGTGATGATTTTTCCGGACGCGACCGCGACGCTGCTCGGGGCCGGGTGCGGCGTTTTCGACACCGGCTCCATCGTGATCGCCAGCGTCGCGCCTTCGGTCATCAGCAGGCGATGTGGCGGCGGCATCGTCATTTCGGCTTCACCCGCATGGCCGATCTGCCCGAGCGAGACGGGCGTGCCGCCCTCGGGGATGACCCACAGTTCGGGCGCCAGCGTTCCCGGCTCGAAGCCATGGATGCGCAGCTGCATCAAACCATTGCTCTGGTTATAGCGCGCGAGCACCAGCGGTCCCGCCGCATCGCTTTCGATCCGCGCGACCGCGAGTTGCGGCGCGGCAGGCGTTGAGGTCGGCACGGGCTGGGTGATCAGCACGAACGCCAGCGCCGTCGCGACGGCACCCGACATCAGCGCCCCGGCGCGCCAGCGGCGTAACCGCGTTTCGATAGCGGTGACCTTGTCAGCGGGCGCATCCGCCAGCTGCCGTTCGATCCCGCTCCACACCGCGTCGCCGGGCTGCTCATCCACCCACTCGCCATGCAACGGCGCCAGCTTCGCCTCCCACCCCGCGACCTGCGCCGCGAAGGCAGGATCGCTCAGCGACAGCCGCAACGCATGCGCGCGCGCCTGTCCTTCGAGCAGGCCAAGCGCCAGTTCGGCGGCGAGCGCGTCGCGCTCTTCAGCGGGCGTCAGATGCTCATCCATCGCCAAGACAATCCTTCAGGCGCAGCAACCCGCGCCGTATCCAGCTTTTCATCGTCCCCAGCGGCACATTTTCGCGCTCGGCAAGCTCGGCATAGGTCGATCCGTCGAAAAAGGCGGCGCGGATGCACAAGCGGGTCCGATCCTCAAGTTCGCCCAGGCAGCGATGCAGCTGCTCGCCCTCCTCGGCCACGACCATCGATTGGTCCGCGAGCGGGCTGTCGTCGGCCACCGCAAAGGCCGCCTGTTCGGGCAAGGTATCGCGTGCCGCACGACCGGCCACCGAACGGCGCCAGTCGATCGCGCCATTGCGCGCGATCGTCGCCAGCCAGGTGATCGGGCTGGCGCGCGCGGCGTCGAACTGCCCCGCGCGCTCCCACACCTTGATATAGACGGTCTGCAAAACATCCTCCGCGCTGGCCCTCTCGCCACAGATACGGAGACAGATTCCAAATAGTTTCGCGGCGGTCATGTCATAGACCTGGCGCAGCGCCGCGCGGTCGCCGCGCCCAACCGCGGTCAACGCCGCCGTCAGCTGCGCCCGCGCCTCGTCCGCGCCTGATGAGCATTGGGTGCCGTCCACGCCGTCAAGTCGTAGAGAGGTGACGGGAATATTCAAGCGGCGGGCGCCCGCATCATGCCCCAAAAATGCGGCCCGCCCCCCGGCACGTCCCATTCGACCTGCGTGGCAAAACCCAGCCGCTCATAAAGCGGCACATTTTCCGGGGTCGCGGTTTCCAGCCAGCACGGCAGCGCCTCGGCGTCGGCGACCGCGGTTTGCGCGCGAATGATCCGCCCGCCATGCCCCTTGCCTTGATGCGCGGTGCGCACGCCGACATAATGGAGATACCAGAACCGCCCCGTGGGACGGTGCGCGTCGATGCCGCTTTGAACCTTCAGCCCCCGCGGCAAGGCGGTGCCAAAGGTGGCAATCAGCGGCACGACGGTGCGCAGGAATTCCAGCGTCCCGCCATGTGCCTGCCCCGGCGCGCGCCACAGTGCCGCCGCTTCGTCGCCACTCGCCCGCAGTGCAACACCGGCGCGCATGTCGGCGGGGACGAGGGTGCGGAACAGGCTACGTAGCGCCCGCGCGCGGTGGGCGGGGGCGGGCAATATCCATGACAGCGCCGGGTCGGTCTGGAAGGCCTGCTCGAGTGTTTCGATCAGCCCGGGTTGATCGGCAGCCGTTGCTTTGTCGATCTGATCCATTCCCACCCCGTCCATGGTCATTGCGAGCGCAGCGAAGCAATCCAGAGCGGTTTACGCAAGCTCTGGATTGCTTCGCTGCGCTCGCAATGACGAGGAAGTCAGGTGATCAATCGCGGCAATAACCCTCGCCGTCCTTGACCTTCAGGCAATCTTTCTTGCCCGCCAGATATTTTAGGCCGGTCGCGTCGCCGGTCGACGCCGCCAGTGTCAGCGTTTCACCGCCGCGCTGAAACTGAATGCCGCCGTCGCTGTCGCTGCCGTCATAGGCGCCCTTGGTGTCGAGGTCAGACTGCATCTCCAGCTTATACTTGCCGGGCTCAGCCGCGGTAATCGTGGCATACATGCCCTCGACCCCGGTCCATTTGCCCGCCCACGCCGCATAACGGTGCGCCGCGGCAGCAGGATCGGCAGCTTCAGCGCCTTCCGGGGCCGTCGTTTCGACCGGCACCTCGGTGGTCGCGGTCTCGGCGGGCGCGGGTGCCTCAGCCTTTTCGCAACCGGTCAGCAACACCAGCGCCGCTGCACTGGCCAGAATCACGCTCTTTTGCATCTCGCTTCTCCTTCGCCGTTCCAACGCGCCAAGTGGAGCAGATATCCCGCCCGACGTCACCCGGCGATTATCTCGGCATAAAGCTCAGGATCGACATTGCCCCCCGACAGGGTGACCAGCGTTGCGGCGCCCAGTTCGACCTTGCCCGCCAGCACCGCCGCCAACGCCGCCGCGCCGCCGGGTTCGACCACCAGATGCAGCCGCTCGAACGCCACGCGCATCGCGTGCCGCACTTCCTCTCGCGTCACCACAACCCCGCGCACCCCGCGCGCCTGCAACACCGCAAAATTGATCGGCCAGGTCTGCGGCGTTTGCAGCGCGTCGCATTCGGTCGGGTAAGCCATATCCTCGACCGACAGGATTTCGCCCGCCACCAGCGACCGAGTCACATCGTCCCACCCCTCGGGCTCGACCGCGACAATCTCTGCATCGGGACAGGCGAGCGCCAGCCCCGCCGACAACCCGCCGCCGCCGCAGCACGCGATCACCTTATCAGGACCAGCAATCCCACGCGCCGCCAGCTGCGCCCGCGCCTCGATCCCGGCGCTCCCCTGCCCCTCGATGATCCACGGATCGCCATAAGCATGGACCAACGTCCCGCCGCTCGCTTCAAGCAGCTTCGCCGCCACCGCGTCGCGCGATTCGGTCACGCGGTCGTATAGCACGACCTCGGCGCCGAGCGCCCGCGTCGCCGCCAGCTTCATCTTGGGCGCATTGCTGGGCATCACGATCGTCGCCGAAATGCCCAGCCGTTTCGCCGCCCAAGCGACGCCCTGCGCGTGGTTGCCGCTCGATACGCCGACCACCCCCGCCACCGCTTGCTCGGGCGTCAGGTCGGTCAGCCGGTGCCAGGCGCCGCGGATCTTGAAGGCGCCAACGGGTTGCAGGCATTCGGCCTTGCACCAGACAGTCGCGCCGTCGATTTCGAGCGGCAGCAACGGCGTTTGCGGGAGCAATGCAGCGACTTTCGCCGCGGCGCGTTCGACACCCGCAAGGGTGGGCGTGCGGCCGGGGTCCAACAGGGTATCGAGCATGGGATCGGGGCTTTGCTGTGTCATGGCTTCGTCCTATAGGGCCGGGCATACAAGACAAGCCGCATAGGTAGGCGCAGGAGATTTTTCATGAGCAAGGTTCTGGTGATCGGCGCAGGCGGCGTCGGTTCGGTCGCGGTGCACAAGATGGCGATGAACGCCGACATCTTTCCCGACATCACGCTGGCCAGTCGCCGCAAATTCAAATGCGATGCGGTCGCCGAATCGGTGAAGGAACGCACCGGCGTGACGATCAAGACCGCCGAAGTCGACGCCGACCATATCGACGCGACCGCGGCGCTGATCCGCGAGATTGGCGCGACGCATGTCGTCAACCTCGCGCTCCCCTATCAGGATCTGACGATCATGGAGGCGTGCCTGTCGACCGGCGCGCATTATATGGACACCGCCAACTATGAACCGCGCGACGAGGCGAAGTTCGAATATCATTGGCAGTGGGCGTATCAGGATCGCTTCAAGGATGCCGGCCTGATGGCGCTGCTCGGTTCGGGCTTCGACCCCGGGGTGACCAGCGTCTTCACGACCTGGCTCAAAAAGCATCACTTCGACCGCATCGACACGCTCGACATTCTCGACTGCAACGGCGGCGATCATGGCCAGCATTTCGCGACCAACTTCAATCCGGAGATCAACATCCGCGAAGTCACCGCCGTCGCGCGCCACTGGGAAAACGGCGACTGGGTCGAAACCCCGCCGATGTCGGTGAAACAGAAATTCGACTTCGAGGCGGTCGGCGAAAAGACGATGTACCTCATGTATCATGAGGAAATCGAAAGCCTGAAGACGCACCTGCCCGAAATCAAGCGCATCCGTTTCTGGATGACCTTTGGTGAGGCCTATATCACCCACCTCAATGTGCTGCAGAATGTCGGCATGACACGGATCGATCCG
>Ga0265296_1004850_pt1 | contig 11443 bp, 9 predicted proteins | sample MunlanPumphouse1_FD_189073 | JGI IMG/M metagenome (GOLD analysis project Ga0265296, IMG submission 189073) | Groundwater microbial communities from a municipal landfill in Southern Ontario, Canada - Pumphouse #1 | ecosystem: Environmental > Aquatic > Deep subsurface > Groundwater | place: Canada...
AAACAGCTGGCCGACACGCCACTGGCACGACACTGCGCCGCCTGGACTTGCCTGCTACTGGGCAATGGGCTGGTGGGGTACGGCTGGTGGCTACAGTTCTGGGGTTGGAACCTCTAGGAGCCCGCTTGTCGCAGTGAGCGGGCTTATTGTGGCGAGCGGGCTTGCCCCGCGCTGGGCTGCGTAGCAGCCCCAAAACCAGACGCTACGGAGTATCTGATACACCGTATCCGGCTTACTTGGGGCTGCTGCGCAGCCCAGCGCGGGGCAAGCCCGCTCGCCACAGCAAGCCCGCTCGCCACAATGGCCCGTCTTGCGCGGTTAGACGCGGAACCTGGCAACCGTCAGGTGCAGTTCCCCAGCCATTTGCGCCAGTTCATGGCCTGCCGTATCGGTATGCCGTGCGCCGAGCAAGACTTGCTCCGACAGATTGCGAATCCCCACCAGATTGCGGTCCACCTCCCGCGCCACCAATGCTTGCTCTTCGGTGGCGCTGGCGATCATCAGGTTGCGTTCATTGATCTGCGAGATCGACTGGGTAATCGCTTCCAGGGCCTGGCCCGAACGCTCGGCCACGCTCAAGGTAGCCCGTACCAAATCACTGCTGCCCTGCATCGCGGTCACAGCTTGTTCGGTGTCCAGGCGGATATTGCCGATCATCTGCTCGATTTCCTGGGTCGAGGCCTGGGTGCGATGGGCCAGGGCCCGCACCTCATCGGCCACCACGGCAAACCCGCGCCCGGCATCCCCGGCCCGTGCCGCCTCGATGGCCGCGTTGAGGGCCAGCAGGTTGGTCTGATCGGCAATACTGCGGATCACCTCCAGCACGCCGCTGATGTCTTGCACCCGCCCGGCCAGTTGCTGGATGCGCACCGAGGTGCCACTGACGCCCTCTGCCAGGGTGTTGATGGACGCGACGGTTTCTTGCACCTGATCGCGCCCCAGTTGGGCCGTCTGCGCCGATAACCGTGAGGCTTCACTGGTGCTCACTGCATTGCGCGCCACTTCATCTACCGCCGCCGTCATCTCATTGACCGCCGTGGCGGCCTGTTCGATCTCCATGCCTTGCAGTTGCAAGCTGCTGCTGGTCTGGCTGCTGACCGCGCTCAACTCCTCGGAAGAACTGGCCACGCGGTCCACCAACGTGGCGATCTGGCGCACCATTTCATTGAGGTTGTCCTGCATCTGTTGCATGTTTTTCATCACGCTGCCGTCGGCGCTGCCCGCCGTTGGCACTTCGGTAGTCAGGTCGCCCTGGGCAATCTGGCTCAATACCCGCGCGGCCTCGTCGGGCTCGCCGCCCAGGGGCCGGGTCACGCTGCGGGTGACAATCACCCCCGCCGCCACCACCAGGGCCACGCACAGCAGGAACAGCCCCAGCATGTTGCGCCGCGCCTCGCTGTACAGGGTCTGCGCCGCGCGCTCGCGCTCGGTAAAGATCTGCCCCTGCAAGGCCATCATCGCCTCCAGGCTCTTGAATACGGCCTGCTCGGCGGGTTGCACATTCTGCTTGAGCTGCGCCACACCCTCGGCATGGGCGCCCTGGCGGATAAGTGCCTGCACCTGGGTAAAGGCGCCCACATAGGCTTCGCGCCGCTGCTTCAGGTCGGCATAGGCCGCCTGGCCCGCAGGTGTGTTGAACAGCGGCTCCAGTTGGGTGAAGGCATCGGTAATGCGTTGGCGGGTGGTACCAATGGCCTGTTGTGCGGCCTGGTTGTCCTCATCGATCAGCAAGTCGCGGGTATTACGGCCGTTGTCGCGCACACCGGTGGCAATCACCATGATCGGCGCGATTTTCGGCCAGTCCTGCTGCACGATCAGTTCCGATTGTTCCTTGAGGGTGCCCAGGTCGTGCAAGGCGTAGAGCGCCATGCCCGCCAGGGCCAAGGGGGCGATGGCAAAGCCGATCGCGATGCGGCGGGCGGTGGTTAGTCGAGTCATGTCATAAGCTCCCTGATGAATACCTGCCCCCAGGGGGCAGCATCTTTGATAATCCGGTGGGAGTTCAATCGCCACGCTTGAAAGGGCTCCGCGAAGGGATCAACCCCGTAAAACAAATGCCGGGAACAGTGCCCGCATTTTCTCCCATAGATCAGGCAGCAAGGCCTGTGCCGAAACGCTCGGCAATTGCTCATCGAGCATGCGCGCGGTGCGCACCAGTTGTACGGCGAAGCGCTTGACTCCCCGCTCTTGCAAACGCTGGGCCAGCAGCAGCAGGCGCTGCGGGTCGATCAGGTGCCAATGCACGGTGGTGCGGCATTCGTAGTCCACATCGCTGTGCAGCAGCAGGTCGAGGCTGCGCCAATTGGCGGTGCCGCTGCCCTTGACCTGGGTGATCAACTGGCAGTCCTCGGCCAGGGCCTTGACGTCGAAGCCAACCCAATCGGCATGGGCCAGGGCATTGGCGAACGCCGCAGGCTTGATCCCGGCACTGTGCAGGCCGATGCGAAAGCCCATCTTGCGCACTTCGTCCATGGCTGCCGGCAGGCCTTCCTGCAGGGTCGGTTCACCACCGCTGAACACCACGGCGTCCAGCAGGTCCTGGCGCCGTTGCAGAAACAGCAAAACCCGGCGCCAATCCACCTCATCGCTACCGCGAGGGGGGATCAGGTCCGGGTTATGGCAATATCGACAACGCCAGGCACAGCCCTGGCAAAACAGCACGCAGGCGAGCATGCCGGGGTAGTCGAGGGTGGTCAGGGGCACGAGGCCCCCGACCCGTAGTGCTCGACTCATTGGCGCCCGGCCGCCGCCGCACTTTCGGTAAAGTGCGCGCGCTCACGGTGCTCCGCTTGTTTGCCGGGGTTAAAGGCCGAAACCGGTCGGTGGTAGCCCATGACACGGGTCCAGACTTCACAGCGTTGGCGTTGTGGCTGGGTGGTTTGCATGGTGAATCTCCTTGGGGTTGGAAAACGGTTAGCACCTTGCTCTGTAGGAGCGAGCTTGCTCGCGAAGAACTCAAGGACACCGCGTTTAACCAGACAGTACGCGTGATCGTTAACGTCTTTCGCGAGCAAGCTCGCTCCTACAAGGTGGCGTTAAGGGCCAGGACCTCGTCGCACTTGGGGCAGAATTCATGTTCGCCCGCCAGGTAGCCGTGCACCGGGCAGATGGAGAACGTCGGCGTCACCGTCAGGTACGGCAGGCGGAAGCGCCCCAGGGCCTTGCGCACCAGCTGCTTGCAGGCCTGGGCCGAGGAAATCTGCTCGGCCATATACAGGTGCAGCACGGTGCCGCCGGTGTATTTGCATTGCAGTTCGTCTTGCAGCTCCAGGGCTTCGAACGGGTCTTCGGTGAAACCCACTGGCAACTGCGAAGAGTTGGTGTAATACGGCGCGCCAAGGCTGCCGGCCTGGAGGATCGCGGGGAAACGCTTGAGGTCTTCCTTGGCAAACCGGTAGGTGGTGCCTTCGGCCGGCGTGGCCTCCAGGTTGTAGAGGTGGCCGGTGTCTTCCTGGAAGCGCAGCAACGTGGCGCGCACATGGTCCAGCACCTGCAGCGCAAACTCGCGCCCGCGGGCGGTATGGGTGCCCTCCTCGTCGCCAGTGAAATTGCGCAGCATCTCGTGCATGCCATTCAGGCCGATGGTTGAGAAGTGATTGCGCAAGGTCCCCAGGTAGCGCTTGGTGTAGGGGTACAGGCCGGCGTCCATATGGTGCTGGATCACCTTGCGCTTGACCTCCAGGCTCTCCATCGCCAGCTCCATCAGGTGGTCCAGGCGTTGCAGCAGGCCGCTGGTGTCGCCCTTGAACAGGTAACCCAGGCGGGCGCAGTTGATCGTCACCACCCCCAATGAGCCGGTCTGCTCCGCCGAACCGAACAACCCGCCGCCACGTTTGAGCAACTCGCGCACATCCAGCTGCAAGCGGCAGCACATCGAGCGCACCTGGTTGGGCTGCATATCGGAGTTGAGGAAGTTCTGGAAGTACGGCAGGCCGTAGCGCGCGGTCATCTCGAACAGGCGGTCGGCGTTTTCGCTGTCCCACGGGAAGTCATGGGTGATGTTGTAGGTGGGGATCGGGAAGGTGAACACCCGGCCCTTGGCGTCGCCGGCCTGCATCACTTCGATATAGGCGCGGTTGATCAGCTCCATTTCCGCTTGCAGGTCACCGTAGGCAAACGGCATTTCTTCGCCGCCGATAATCGGGATCTGCTCGCGCAGGTCTTCCGGGCAGACCCAGTCGAATGTCAGGTTGGTAAACGGCGTTTGTGTGCCCCAGCGCGAGGGCACGTTGAGGTTGTAGATAAACTCCTGCACCGCCTGGCGAATCTCGGGGAACGTCAGTTGGTCCTTGCGCACAAAGGGCGCCAGGTAGGTGTCGAACGAGCTGAAAGCCTGGGCACCGGCCCACTCGTTCTGCAGGGTGCCAAGGAAGTTGACCATCTGCCCCAAGGCACTGCCCAGGTGCTTGGGCGGCCCGGCTTCGACGCGGCCGGGCACGCCATTGAGGCCTTCGTGCAACAGCGTGCGCAGGGACCAGCCGGCGCAGTAGCCGGCGAGCATGTCCAGGTCATGGATATGCAAGTCCGCCTCGCGATGGGCCTGGCCGATCTCCTGGCTATAGACCTCGTCCAGCCAATAATTGGCGGTGACCTTGCCCGACACGTTGAGCACCAGCCCACCCAGGGAGTAACCCTGGTTGGCGTTGGCCTGCACACGCCAGTCTTCACGGTCGAGGTACTCGTTCATCGAGGTGGCGACTTCCACCAGGGTCTTGCGATCCCGGCGCAGGCGCCCGTGCTGCTCGCGATAGACGATATAGGCACGCATCGCCAAAAAGTACCCGGCGTCCATCAACACCCGCTCGACACTGTCCTGGATCTGCTCCACATCCAGGCGGGTAATCCCGCGTAGTCGGGCGAGCACCGCCCCTAACAACAGATCGACTTCGGCGTCCTGATACTCACCGGTGGCGTTACCCGCGGCGATCATCGCCTGGCGGATTTTCTCGGCATCAAAGGCTACGAGGGTGCCATCGCGCTTGTGTAGGCGGGTACTGACCAGCGGGCTTGAGGTGATCTGCATGGGGGCTCCAAAACACTACATATAGATTTAATAGTTCGTATAGACACAAGATGCAGTGATGGTACGCAGTGAAAGGTGGGTTGCAATTGATCAGGGTCAAGTTTGCGCAGAGGTATCGTCACGGGCCAGTTCACGTTCAATCTGTTCGATGCTGGGTAAGCTGGTTTGGAGTTCTGCCGGGAGGGCGCCGACCAACTGGTACTCCGCCACCCCGATGGGTCGAGCGCTGTCACGCAAAGCATATTCAGCCACTATCTTGTTTTTGCTTTTGCACAGCAGCAAACCAATGGTGGGGCTGTCTTGCGGGTGCTTGAGTTGGGCGTCCACCGCTGCGAGGTAAAAACCCAACTGCCCCAGATGCTCTGGCTTGAACTTGCCGGCCTTGAGCTCAATAGCGACGTAACAGCGCAGTTTCAGGTGATAAAACAGCAGGTCAATGAAGAACTCCTCGCCGCCCACATCCAGCAGGACCTGCTTGCCGACAAAAGCAAAGCCTGCCCCCAACTCCAGCAAAAAGTCGGTGACATGCCTGATCAGAGCGCTTTCGATCTCACGCTCCTGCGCGTCCAGGGTCAGCCCCAGAAAATCGAAACGATAGGGATCTTTCAGTGACTCGCGGGCCAAGTCCGACTGGGGCTTGGGCAGCAGGGTTTCGAAGTTGCTGACAGCATTGCCACTGCGCTCCAGCAAACGGGTCTCGATCTGCATGACCAGAATGTTGCGTGACCAGTTGTGTTCAATGGCTTGGGCGGCGTACCAGCGGCGGGTTTCGGGGCCGGGCAGTTTATCGAGCAGGACCAAATTATGACCCCACGGCAATTGTGCAGCAGCCTGTTGCACAAACTGAACATCAGGCCAAGCCTCGGCAAATGCGCGCATGTACTTGAGGTTGCGCGGCGAAAAACCTTTCATATCAGGAAAAGCTGAACGCAAATCCTGCGCCAGGCGCTCAATGACTTTTGCTCCCCACCCTTGCTGCGCCTGGCGGGTCAAGATGTCCTGGCCAATCTGCCAGTACAGCAGCACAAGCTCACGGTTTACTGCCAGCGATGCACGCTGCTGGGCAGAGTGAATACGGTTTTTCAGCTCCTTCAACCAGTCGCCATATCCCTCAGGAGGTGTAGTGAGGCCTTCAGCGGATCGATTCATTCCGGGTTCCTTGTCGATATTGCCCGTTGTAGAAACCAGCAATGGTAACGACGGAAAAACGCCACGCGGGCCAGCGGAATGCCCTTGATACAAAACAACGGGAACTACTATGCGACAGGGTTCCAGCACCTCCTCACCCCCCACTCATGTTCATAAACCGCACCACCTGCACCTCGCCCTCCCCGGTAAAGTCATGGCGCAGTGGTTTACCCCGCAACGCCTTGTGCAACGCTTCCACCAACGGCCGGTCATCCAACGGATAGCGGCGCAGCAACGCACGAAAATCCACCGCGTTGTCCTGCCCCAGGCACAGCAGCAACTGCCCTTCCACCGTCATCCGTACCCGGTTGCAGCTGGCGCAGAAGTTGTGGGAGTTGGGCGAGATAAAGCCGATGCGCGTCTGCGCGTGCCTGGCCAGGCGCACGTAGCGTGCCGGGCCGCCGCTGTTTTCGGTGCTGTCGAGCAAAGCGTGGTGCTCGCTGATCAATGCACGCACCTGCTCGCTGGAGCAAAAGGATTCGCCCCGCGAACGCCCCACATCCCCCAACGGCATCTCTTCGATAAAGCTGATATCGATGCCCTGGTCGATGGCGTACTGCACCAGCGCCGGCACTTCATCAAAGTTGCGACCCTTCATCACCACGCAGTTGAGCTTGACCCGCTCGAACCCGGCATCCCGAGCGGCCTCGATGCCGTCCAGCACCTGGCGCAAGTCGCCGTTGCGGGTGATCGCGCGAAAACGTTCGGGGTCGAGGCTGTCGAGGCTGATATTCATGCGTTTGACCCCAGCCTCCACCAGCGGCCGCGCCAGGCGGCCCAGTTGCGAGCCGTTGCTGGTCATGACCAGTTCGCGCAAGCCGGGCAACGCGGCGATGTGGCGGCACAGCTCGACAATGCCCGGACGGATCAGCGGCTCGCCCCCGGTCAGGCGGATCTTGCGCACACCCTGGCTGACGAACACCGTCGCCAGCCGTTGCAGCTCCTCCAGGGTCAACACCTGCTGGCGCGGCAGGAAGGTCATGTTTTTTGCCATGCAATACACGCAGCGAAAATCACAACGATCAGTCACCGACAACCGCAGGTAGTCAATGGAACGGCCCACACCATCCACCAGGCTCATGTCACTGCACCAACGGCGAGTCGGCGCCCTGCAGCGCGATGCCACGTACATCGGCCGCGCCAATCAGGGTTTGCAGGTATTGCACCAGCGCCTTCTGCCACACCCCTTGCTGCAACTGGGTGCGAATCGCCGTGGCGACCGCCTCGTAGGGCAGCGGCTGGCCTTCGATGCGCTGATCGACGCAGATCACATGCCAGCCGTAGCGGCTTTCCAGGGGTTTGCTGGCCAGGCCCGGGGCCAGGGTAAACAATTGGCGCTCCAACTCTGGCACGGTTTGGCCTTTGCTCACCTGCCCCAACGAACCGCCCTGGGCCTTGGACGGACACGCCGAGTATTTCAAGGCCAGGTCGGCAAAGCTGGCCGGCGATTCTTGCAGGCTCAACAACAACACCTCGGCCTGGGAATGCGCGACATGCCGCGCCTCGGCGTCGTCCGGCGCACACTCCAGCAAAATGTGCCGTACCGCGAGCAACGGCGCGCTGTGAAAGCGCCCGCGATTGCTTTCGAAGTAGCGCACACAGGTGGCCTCGTCGCAGTCCGGCACCTTGACTTCACGCTCCAGCAACAGGCGGGTCGCTGCCTCTTCTTCGTTCTCGCCGGCGCCGACTTCCAGCAACACTCCCAGCTCACGAATCCGCTGCTGTAGCAGCTCACGGATCACCAAGGCGCGGGCGGCGAGGAACACCGCCTCCTCGCGACTCTCAGCCGGGTGATATTGCAGTTCCTGAGCCATCGCTTCGGGGGCAATCTGCACCCCGTTGACGCTGACAATCGGCCATTCCTGTTCGCTGCTGGCGATCAGTTGCGGCTCGACGGCCACCACCACTTCCGGCTCTTTGGCCGAAGAGCTGCAACCACCACCGCCGCTGCCGCCACCACATCCGCATCCTGTAGTCATGACGTTCTCCTCACTTCTGCCGCACGATTTGATAACGACGGCCCAGGTACCAGATCGGCGCACTGACCATGTGCACCAGCCGGGTAAACGGGAACAGTACAAACAGGGTCAGGCCCAGCGCCACGTGCGCCTTGTAGATCAGGCTCACCGGGGCAATCGCCGCCGCTGCTTCCACCGGCCGCAGCAACACCACGTTCTGCGCCCAGTCCGCGAGCATCACCATCACCGAACCGTCCATATGCCCGGTCGACGCAACGATAGTCAGCAAACCCAGGACCAGCTGCGCCAGCAACACCAGCAAGATCAGGATGTCCGATGGGCTTGATGTGGCCCGTACCCGTGGATCAGTGAGGCGACGATTGACCAGCATCACCAGGCCCACCAGGCACAGCAAGCCGAAGAAACCACCGGAGACCATCGCCAGCAGCTGCTTGTTTTCGGTACTGATCACATGGTGGTAGATCGACGCCGGCGTCAGCAGGCCGACGAAATGCCCGGCCAGCACGAACAGCACGCCGATATGGAAGAAGTTGCTCGCCACACGCATGCCACGGTTATTGAGCATCTGGCTGGAGCCGGCCTTCCAGGTGTACTGCGACAGGTCAAACCGCGCCCAACTGCCTAACAGGCAGATGGCCAGGGCGACATACGGATACACGCCAAATACCAGCAAATTCCACTTAGACATTACCCACCTCCTTGGCTGGCACGGCGGCCAGCCCTTCGTGCTGAAAATCCACCCAGTGCAACGGCACCGCACTTTCTTCGCGGGCCTTGCCCGGCGCGCTGGGCATGGCGCTGCAACGGTCCTGCTGCTCGGCCTGCATGAAGTCCACGGCCTCCTCTTCCCAGACCTTGTCCAGGGCTTCGAGGGAGTCGTCGCGCACTTCGGCGGCAACCTGGGCACGCAACTCGGCAATCGCCTGGTGTGGCTCGGCGCCGCTGATCTGCAACAGCGCACGGAAGCAACTGGCATAGGCGCTTTCGCGCTCGTCCAGGCGCGCCGCCAGCAAGGCCAGCAGGTGCGCCACATCCGCCAGGCCCTCGCGGGCCTCGATGTCTTCGCGGGTGGACAGAAACTCCAGGTACAACGGGATGTAGTCCGGCAGCTCCTTGACGCCGATGGCAAACCCGGCCTCCTGGTACTGGGCCATCATGTCGACCATGGCCTGGCCGCGATCGCGCGACTCGCCATGCACGTGTTCAAACAACAGCAGCGACAGCGAGCGACCGCGGCCAAACAGTGCACCGTAGTGCTCCTGGCCATCCATCAGGTCATTGCTGCAGATCAGCTCCAACAGCTCGAACAACGCGCCGCGCTGCTTGGGGCTGATTTCCCGCGATTCGAGAATCGCCTGCTCCAGTTCATCGCGGCCGTTCACCAGGGTTTCGGTGGGATAGTCCAGCAGCAACGAGATCACTTTAAGAATGCGCATGGCTCAGTCCTCCCAGATCTGTACGGTTTTCAGCACGTCGCGGCGGTTGGCCTTCTTCGCCCCGAACATGTTGGTGTCGGAGCTGCCACTGCAGCCGCTGCCGAAGCTGAAACCACAACCGGAACGCTCGGCAAACGCATCGCTCATCGCGTCTTCACGGTGGGCGCTGGGCACTACAAAACGGTCTTCGTAGTTGGCAATCGCCAGGTAGCGGTACATCTCTTCCACCTGGGCAACGCTCAGGTCGACGTCGGCCAGCACTTGCAGGTCCTCCACACCATCCACTTGCTGCGAGCGCTTGAAGGCGCGCATGGCCAGCAGGCGTTTGAGCGCACGTTTGACCGGCTTTTCGTCACCGGCCGTCAGCATATTGGCCAGGTAGCGCAGCGGGATGCGCAGGCTGTCGACATCCGGGATCACCCCGTTCATGCCCACGGTGCCAGCTGCGGCGGCGTTCTGGATCGGCGACAGCGGCGGCACGTACCAGACCATCGGCAAGGTGCGGTATTCCGGGTGCAGCGGCAGCGCCAGCTTCCAGTCCACGGCCATTTTGTACACCGGCGAACGCTGGGCCGAGTCGATCACCGACTGCGGTACACCATCGGCCAGGGCCTGGCGGATCACCGCCGGGTCATTGGGGTCGAGGAAGATTTCCAGCTGCTTCTCGTACAGGTCGTGCTCGTTGGCGGTGCTCGCCACTTCGCTGATGCGGTCGGCGTCATACAGCAACACGCCGAGGTAGCGGATCCGCCCGACGCAGGTTTCCGCGCAGACGGTGGGCATGCCCGCTTCGATCCGTGGGTAGCAGAAGATGCACTTCTCGGATTTGCCGCTTTTCCAGTTGAAGTAGATTTTCTTGTACGGGCAACCGCTGATGCACATGCGCCAGCCGCGGCATTTTTCCTGGTCGATCAGGACGATGCCGTCCTCTTCACGCTTGTAGATCGCGCCGCTGGGGCACGACGCCGCGCACGCCGGGTTCAGGCAGTGCTCGCACAGGCGCGGCAGGTACATCATGAAGGTGTTTTCGTACTCGCCATAAATGTCGGCCTGGATCTGGTCGAAGTTCTTGTCCTTGCGGCGCTTGGCGAACTCGGTGCCGAGGATTTCTTCCCAGTTGGGGCCCCACTCGATTTTCTCCATGCGCTTGCCCGACACCACCGAACGCGGGCGCGCAGTGGGTTGGTGCTCGCCCAGGGGCGCGGTGTGCAGGTGCTGGTAGTCGAAGTCGAACGGCTCGTAGTAGTCGTCCAGGCTCGGCAGGTCCGGGTTGGCGAAGATGTTCGCCAACACGCGGAACTTGCCGCCGATACGTGGGTTGATCGAGCCGTTGGCGTTACGGATCCAGCCGCCCTTCCACTTGTCCTGGTTTTCCCACTCCTTGGGGTAGCCAATGCCCGGCTTGGATTCAACGTTGTTGAACCAGGCGTATTCCATGCCTTCGCGGCTGGTCCAGACGTTTTTGCAGGTGATGGAGCAGGTGTGGCAGCCGATGCACTTGTCCAGGTTCAGGACCATGCCGATTTGTGAGCGAATCTTCATCTCAGTTCTCCTCGATATCGGTCGGCAATGGACGCGGCAGATCATCACCGCTGGAACCATCGAGCCAATCGACCTTGACCATCTTGCGCACCACCACGAATTCATCGCGGTTGCAGCCGACTGTGCCGTAATAGTTGAAACCGTAGGCCTGCTGGGCATAGCCGCCGATCATGTGGGTCGGCTTGAGCACCACGCGGGTCACCGAGTTGTGGTGGCCGCCACGGGTCTTGGTGGTTTCCGAACCCGGTACGTTCACGATGCGTTCCTGGGCGTGG
>Ga0265296_1004851_pt1 | contig 11438 bp, 13 predicted proteins | sample MunlanPumphouse1_FD_189073 | JGI IMG/M metagenome (GOLD analysis project Ga0265296, IMG submission 189073) | Groundwater microbial communities from a municipal landfill in Southern Ontario, Canada - Pumphouse #1 | ecosystem: Environmental > Aquatic > Deep subsurface > Groundwater | place...
AATCAAATAAAACTGTTTCTATTCCTTCATCTTCAAGCGCTTCAGCAATACCATGTGTACCAGAAAGCAATCCACGATCATCTTTCTTTGTCCCAAACCCATGGGAAAAAATTATTATGTGTTTTTTGGATTGCATATTTTTATTATAACAAATTTGCTTGCTGTATGACGCGAGACTGGAACGATTTTATTAAGTTCAAAAAATCAACTAAGATCGTCTCTAATTTTCATCCAAATGTTTCCTAGCATACTTTTCCCATCCTTATTTGGCCCTATACCCCAAAAACTATCAACCGGTGAATTTTCAATTATTTTTCTTTTTCCTGTTCTCTTGAGAGCATCTTGAACATCTTCATGTTGTTCTAATTTTGCTCTCAAAATTTCTTCCATAACAACTAATTTTTTCTCGTACCAATCAGTAGGTTGTTTACTCTTGTTGGCATTAGAGATTTTATTAACTGCATAAGGACTTTCAGCAGATAAAATATTTTTTGCTATTTCTGGTTCTACTTCGCAAAATTTTTTCCATTGAAATGCATGCTCAGAAGTCGGGAAATAATTATTCCAAATATAAATCCTGTGTGGAGACCAATTATTTAATGGTTCAAATGGAACAGTAAAAAAATATATACCATCTTCTGTTTCTTTATTTAATCCTTCACTTGAATCTGGATACATTCTTTTATTGTAGCAAAATTCATTGATAAAAAGCCATTTTTGTATTATTGTAATGGTGTAATTACGGGATCGGCTAATGGTAGGCCAATTGCCTCTGGAGCAATGAATCTTGGTTCGAATCCAAGTCCCGTAGCACGTAAATTTGTTATAATTAAAGTATGAACAAGGAATTTAAAATAATTGATTTAACCCACCGACTTGTACCCGAAGCTCCATCTTGGGACGGAAGTTGTGCTTTTGAATTATCTATTGATACAGATTATAAAGATTGTACACCACCTGATTTATTTCGCACTCAAAATATAAAAGCAACTGCAAGTATTGGTACTCACATGGACGCACCGGCTCATGTCATCCCAGGCGGAAGAACAATAGACAAATTAACCATGGAAGAATTAGTAACTGACTGCGTTGTCATTGATGTCAGTTCGGAAGCAGATGCAGTTTATATGATTATGCCAAATGTTGTTGAAAAATTTGAAAAAGAATACGGAGAAATAAAGCCAAATAGTTTTGTAATTTTTTATACGGGTTGGGATAAACACTGGAGTAATAGAGAAAAATATCACAACAATCATAAATTTCCTAGTGTTGATGTTTCTACTGCGGAATTGCTTCTTAAGAGAAATATTGCAGGTCTAGGTATTGATACTTTTTCCGCAGACACGGGAGCTAATGGATTTCCCGTTCATCGTGCAATACTTGGCGCAGATAAATACCTAGTAGAAAATGTGGCCAATGCAAAAGAATTGCCACCTATAGGTGCAAAGAGTTTCGTATTACCTATGAAAATAAAAGACGGGACAGAAGCATCTATTAGATTAATAGCTTTAATATAAAAATGTGAAAAAACCATAGTCAATGAGTCTGATTTAACAACTATGCTATAATAAAATTATGACAAAAACATTTGATAGTCTTGCTTCGGCGGACATTATTAGTAAAACAGAAAAAGCATTAACAGAAAAAGGGTTTTTGCCTGAAACTGTAGCAACTGGTGCAGAAGCACTGGCTAGAATAAAAGAACTCATTCCAGTTGGAGTTTCGGTGATGAATGGTTCTTCTCGCACATTAGATGAAATAGGATTTGTCCAATATTTAAAAGAAGGAGAACATAATTGGAATAATCTTCATAAAATTATTCTTGAAGAAAAAGATCCAGAGAAACAGTCTATGCTACGCAAGCAATCAGCGCTTTCAGATTATTATCTTGGTAGCGTACATGCCCTTACAGAAAATGGAGAGCTGGTGATAGCTTCAAATTCCGGCAGTCAATTGCCACATCTTGTTTTCACTTCACCAAATATTATTTTAGTTGTCGGAACACAAAAAATAACATCCAACTTAGACGAGGCACTGAAACGTTTGAACGAATATGTTTTGCCTCTGGAAGATGCACGAATGAAAAGTGTTGGTATGGGAGGAAGTTTTATTTCCAAACTTCTTATTCTAAATCGCGAACCGTCATTCATGGGTCGTAAGGTACATATAATTCTAGTAAAAGAAAAATTGGGTTTCTAAACATAAAAAACACAAAGTAATACTTTTTGTATGTGTGGACTTGCGGAGGAATTGCCTCCGCAGGTTTATAATGCTATACTTTATTTATGGGATTAAGAAAAGAATCTTTTGCTACAAATGAATATTATCACCTATATAATCGAGGCACCGAAAAAAGAAAAATATTCTTAGACAAAAAAGATTATGAGCATTTTTTGTTTCTAATGTATATATGCAATACAGAGGAAAGTATAGAATTGAGAAGAATAGGTCAAAATTTTGACCGTGGAGAAACCATTGTTAATATAGGAGCATATTGTTTAATGCCTAATCATTTACACCTCCTTGTACGTGAAAAGATAGAAGGCGGAATTTCAAAATATATGCTCAAATTAATGACCAGTTACTCAATGTACTTTAATAAAAAATATAAACGTACAGGTAAATTATGTGAAAATAAATTTAAATCAAATTATATTAGCAATGATAATTATTTAAAATATTTATATTCATACATCCACTTAAATCCGGCAAAATTAATAGATAAAAACTGGAAAGAAAATAAAACAAAAAATATTAATAAATTATTAGATTATGTTTTTTCTTACCAATATTCAAGTTTAAAAGAATATATTAACCAAAAATTTAGAATTTTAAATCCATCACAATTTCCTTACTATTTCAAAAAACCAAATGATCACAAAAAAGAACTATTCGAGTGGCTCAATTTTAGCGACGATTAATAAAATACGGAGGAATTGCCTCCGTAATTTTATAATCTAAAATTTAATATATCCCACAATTCTATCTACAATAATATCAAGGGATTCTTCTGTATTTATCGGGATTGCACCTTGTTTAATTAATCTATCTTCAAAATTTTTGTACCAACTTAAAATTCTCTTTTGTTCTATTTCATGTTTGCCATAATCATTATTCGTTCTATTGTTGATACGATCAGTAAATGTTTCAGGGCTACAACGAAGAATAAAAACTTTATCAAATAAATCGAGATATCCTTGTTGATTAGATGAATTACCAACAACCACAATGATATCTTTATCTTGATCTAAAAGTTGAATTAACTTTTCTGTGTCACAAATCCAATCATGTGCCTCAAGCCATTCTTCTCCTATTCCTGAATACCAATGAGCTTTTTCAAAAGTTTTTTTATTTCTCCAATGACATAACCCCTTTACTGCATCAATATCAATTGAAAAAATTCCCCGTTCATTAAGCAATTCAGAAACACTAGATTTTCCTACACCAGAAATACCTGTTATATAAAATTTCTTCATAATAGAATTATTATACATTATTACTAAGCAACTCGCGGAGGAATTGCCTCCGCAAGTTCTATTTATTTCTTTTTATTTACACAAGCTTTAATGAAAGCAGTGAAAAGAGGATGCGGATTTAATGGACGCGCTAAAAATTCCGGATGAAATTGAGTTCCCAAGAAAAAGGGATGCTTACTTTTTGGAAGCTCAGCTATTTCCATTAAATGTCCATCAGGGGAACGCCCTGAAAATACAAGTCCTTTTGCCTCCAACTCACCAATAAATGCTGGATTGACTTCATAACGATGGCGATGTCTTTCGATTATTTCTTTTTTTCCATAAGCACTTTTGGCTATTGTATTATCACGTAGTCTCGCTTTATATTCTCCCAAGCGCATAGACCCGCCATAGGTATTATTTTTTAAAATCTCTTTTTGTGATTCCATTACATCTATCACTAGATTTTTGGAATTTGGATTTACTTCTCTGGTGTTAGCATCTTTTAATCCTAAAACATTTCGGGCGTATTCTATAACCATCATCTGCATACCATAACAAAGACCAAAATAAGGAATTTTATTTTCACGAGCAAATTTTATGGCATTTAAATTCCCTTCTACTCCGCGTGAACCAAAACCTCCCGGAATAATAATGCCGTCGTATTTTTTTAACTCTTTTAGTTTTGCCGGATTTTTTTCAAAATCGGAAGAGTTCAACCAAGTCAAAATCGGTTTTCTATTTTGAACATAACTGGAATATTTAATAGCTTCAATAACAGACAAATAAGAATCAGCTAAAATAAAATCTCCAGTTTCAAAATATTTTCCAATCATGGCAATTTTCACCGTATCTTTACCATTATGCGCGTGTTTTGCAAAATTTTTCCATTTTCTCCAATTTTTTTTGTCTGATTTTTTAGCAGAAACTTCTAAAATCTCACAAAGCTTGTCTGAAAGTTTTTCTTTTTCAAAATTAAGCGGTATGTCATAAATACTATCTACATCCGGAGCTGAAATTATTCTATCAACTAACATATTACAAGAAAGTGAAATTTTTTCTTTTCTTTTTTTATCAAGACTAGAATCGCCTCTAGCAATCAAAATATCCGGCTGAATTCCTGAAGCATTAAGAGTACGAACAGCATTCTGGGTTGGTTTAGTTTTCATTTCACCAATTTTTTGAGGAGTAGGTAAATAAGAAACCATCACAAAAACAACATCTTTAGGAGAAGAAAGTTTCATCATTCTAGCCGCTTCCAAGAAAAGCATATTCTGATATTCTCCGATAGTACCTCCAATTTCTATAACTACAATATCGGCTTTAGCGTTTTTACCTGCTTCTTTTATACGTTTGATAACTTCCAACGGAATATGCGGAACTACTTCTACACATTTTCCTTTATATTCTAAATTGCGTTCTTTTTCTATGACCGTTTTATATACTCTTCCGGTAGTCATATAATTTATGCGAGTCAAATTTATATCAAGAAATCTTTCGTAGTTTCCCATATCTTGATCTGTTTCATCGCCGTCTTTTAAAACAAAAACCTCACCGTGTTCAGTGGGGTTCATAGTGCCGGCATCGACATTAATATATGGATCAATTTTTATAGAAGTAACCTTCAATCCGCGATTTCTCAAAATAAGTCCAAGTGAAGAAGAAGTAACACCCTTTCCTACTCCGGAAATAACCCCTCCCACCACAAATATGTATTTTGTTTGATTTTTCATAATGAATAACAAATAAAATAAAAAATTCAAAAGATTTTTGAGCCTTCGCCCTCGGAGTCATAAGGACAGGGAACCAACACGACTCTTAAAATCTTTTAATTTTTCATTTTATTTGTTTAAATACTTCCTTATTGCAAAAAAACTGGAAACTATACCTAAAATAACACCTGATAATAAAATAATCACGGAAATTTGAAGTAAATTTGAAACATAATAATCATAAATATTAAGTCCCAAGAAATTAGTCATAGTGCGTCCGAGATAAATGGTAGCTGGGAAGAAAATAATCAAAGTTATGATGGTTGCAATAACACCATAGATAGCCCCTTCCACCATAAAAGGTCCTCGTACTCTCATCTTGCTTGCTCCCACCAAACGCATCACTCCTATCTCATCTTTAGCAATAAAAATAGTCAAGCGAATAGTGTTGAAAGTAATGATTATAGAAATGGCAATTAAAATTAAAGTAATTAAAAATCCCAATTTTTGCGCTCCAGCAATTATATTATTCAATCTATCTATCACTATTTTATTTTGATGATAATTTACTTTATCCACAATAGAAGCAGAACCTAACACTAAAGCATTATCCGATTGCATAAAATTAGCGATGCTTTCATATTGAGAAATTTCTTTGGCTTTAACATTCAAATACCCTCCAAGTGGATTGTCTTTTATTTCATCCAAGGCCTGAATAGTCGGATAATCATTCTGATGGCGTTCACGGAAAAGTTGCAATGCTTCTTCGGCGCTAATATAAGAAACGTCTGATACTTCTGGTAATTTTTCCAAAGATTCTTTCAAAGATAATATCTTAATTTCCGGTGCATCAACTGTAAAATAAATAGTTACATCCACTTTATCTTTTATCTGATCCAAAGAGGAATGTAATACTGCCTGCAACAATATGATAGTAGTGATAACTGTCAGAGTAATAGTGACTACCAACACAGCTGCCCAAGAAATAATGCCACTTCGGGTAAAATTCACAAATCCGGCTTTAATTATTCTTTTTAGTTCAGTCATAAATTAGAATCAATTATATAACATATTTGCCATCTTTGTCATCTCTAATAATTTTACCTTTTTCCATAGTTACTACTCTCTTGCCGATGGAATCAATCACTCCGCGATTATGAGTAGTCAAAATAACAGTAGTACCCAAGTCATTTATTTTTTTCAAAATTTGAACTATCTCATATGTATTAATGGCATCCAAATTTCCCGTCGGTTCGTCCGCAATAATCAATTCTGGTTGATTGATGATAGCGCGCGCAATAGCTAAACGTTGTTGTTCTCCTCCGGACATCTGATTTGGAAAATGAAACATTTTATTACTCAAATCAACCAATTCCAGAACGTGAGGAACATCGCTTTCTATTTCTTCATTAGTCTTACCGACAGCTTCCATGGCAAAAGCAATATTTTCATAAGCAGTTTTATTGGAAAGTAATTTAAAATCCTGGAATACTACCCCGATTCTTCTTCTTAATTTTGTTAAATCTTTATTCTTTAATTTCAATACATCCACCGACTCAAAAAAAACAGTGCCACTAGTCGGAACGTCATCTGCTAAAATCATTTTAACTAAAGTAGTTTTGCCTGCGCCGGAATGCCCCACGATAGAAACAAATTCGCCGGTAGTAACAGTCAAAGTGACATCGTTTAATGCCACAGAGTCTTTGTTATAAACTTTTGAAACATTGTTAAAATAAATCACTTCCTTAGTTTAGCACAAATTTTATTTTTCCCCAAAATTTAAATACAACCCCCTTAATCCCCCTTGTCAGGGGGACTTTCCATTACAATTTGTTCTGTGTTGCATTTTCCTCCCCTGACAAGGGGAGGTTAGGAGGGGTTATATTTATTAATCTGCTCTACGAGATCATTTAAAATAAATTCCGTGTTTTTTATTATTTTTTCATTTTTATATCTAATAATTCTTACGCCAAACTTTTGTTTTAATATATTATCTCTTTCATCGTCTCTAACTTTCTGAAACTTATGAATTTCACCATCAATTTCAATAGCTAGTTTCAGTCTTGCGCAATAAAAATCCACAATAAAATTCCCAATTGGTTTTTGACGAGTAAATTTAAATTTAATTAGTTTTTCATTTTTTAAAATTTTAGACCAGAATATTTTTTCTGCTTCTGTTTCAGATTTTCTTAACTCTCTAGCTTTAGAAACTAGATTTTTATCATAAGGAATAAATTTATAAAGTTTCATAAGTTTATTATAGCAAACCCCCTCTTAATCTCCCCCTTATCAAGGGAAGAAAAATCCGTAAAGCCTCCTGACAAGGGGGTTGGGGGTTGTATTTTATTCCTCCCCTGACAAGGGGAGGTCAGGAGAGGTTGTATTAAAGATCCTTCTCTGAATTTATAAACAAATCTATCTCCCCATTCAAAACTGCGTTAATATCGCTAGTTTCTACTCCAGTACGATGGTCTTTCACCATTTTATAAGGGTGCAAAACATAAGAGCGGATTTGATTGCCCCATTCTATTTCTGTATTTTTAAGTTTCATGCTTTCTTCTACACTTTTTTTCTCTTCCTCAGCTTTTTTAAAAATTTTTGCCCGAAGAATAGACATCGCCCTCTCGCGATTTTGTTCTTGGGAACGTTCTTCAGATGCATGAACAGAAATATTGGTTGGAATATGAACAAGTCTAACTGCTGTTTCTCTTTTATTTACATTTTGTCCGCCCGGACCACCAGAACGGGTAAATTCTATTTTGAAATCGCGTTCTGGAATTACAATATCTTTTTCTTCAAACTTGGAAAATTTTGGTAAAACTTCAACTAGAGCAAAAGAGGTGTGCCTCAATTTTTTGGCGTCAAAAGGTGAAATGCGAACCAAACGATGCACTCCTGATTCATTTTTCAAGATCCCGTAGGGACCCGACCCCTCCCCAACCCTCCCCTTACTAAGGGGAGGGCGAAGGGTGGGGTCTGATATTTCAAAAGAAACATTCCTGTAACCATTATGTTCGTTTTTATTTTCGTGAATAAAAAAAATATTCCAATTTTTTTTATTCACATATTTCATATACATTTCCAAAAGCATTCGAGCAAAATCTTCTGCGTCGTCTCCACCAGCCCCAGAAATAATAGTAATGATGGCACTACCTTTGTCATATTTATTTACGCCTTCTTTTTGTGCTTTTAACTCTTCTAATTCTTTCAAAATAGCCTGTGCTTTATTTTTGTCATTCCAAAAATTCGGGCTGACAATATTTTTCTCCAATTCTTTAATTTTTTCTTCTAAATTATTTTCCATATATATTATTCTACCAAAAAATGCAAAGTAGTGCTTTTTTCGGCATACGCAATATTAGGTTCGTAAACCACATTCAGGTTGGAGTGCGAGCCGTGAAAAAGCAGCTACTTTGTGTTTTTTGATAAATTTTTTGATTTTCTTGAAATTTCAAAAAATTAATAATAAAAAGCAAAATTTTTGTCGGTACGGATTTTTTGAAGCTTAAAAAATCCTGAAGTTTTCGCGCCGTCGCGCTCAAAACCCCTTAAAAACTTTCTTTTTATCATTAATTTTCACAAATCCTTCACTTTTGGAAAAAACTTTTTCGGTAAAGTTTCAAAATATTCATCTACATATGGAGCCATTGAATCACAAGCCAAAAAACAACAAATAATTTCACCATCTGCATTTTTTAGTTCTTTTAATTTATTTTCCTTTTTATATTCTTCCAATTGAACCAAAAGAGCAGCCAATTGCATACCAGTAGAAGGACCAACAAAAAGCCCTAACCTAATAAGCTCCAAACTTTTTTCAAAAGCAGGTTTTGAACTAATAGGTATTACTTTATCTACAATTTTCTCCCAATCAATACCTAATTTGTGAATCATAATTTCGTCCCGAGGCCCGGGAATAGATGAACCTTTTTTAATAGCTGTCCCAACAATTTTTATTCTGGTATTTTGCTTTTTTAAATATGCGCCAGCCCCTGCTATTGTTCCGGCTGTGCCAATACTAGCAACAAAAATTGAAAGTTTTTCACCAAATTGAAACCATAGTTCTTTGCCAATATATTCTACAGAAGCCTCGGGACTACCTGGATTAATATATTGATTCAAATTGTACCAACCCGCTTTTTTGCCAAGCATTTTGGCATCATGAACGCCACCAAAATCAGCAAAAACATCCGGACATGGCGGTCCGTGGGAAATTAAAAGATTGGTGCCAACAAGCTGAAGCAATTTTTTTTTATGTTCTGGCACGTCGGGGGTGATAATAGCGTGCATTTTAGGAATACCAAAATATTGCGATAATATTGTCAAAGATAAAGCAGTATTGCCGGAAGAATATTCTATTAAATTTTTTATTTTTGAACGTTCTCTTTCTGGAATATTTTTTAACATCACATATGATGGTAAAGATTTTATATTGCCAAGAGGAGCAGAATGAACTAACTTCACAAAAATTCTAACTTTATCTTTTTTAAATGGATTAAGAGAAGACGGCAATTCAACGATGGAAGTAAGTCCAAAATTCTTTGGCAATAAAAATGACTTCACAGCATTTTCTCCTTCGTAGACTTTTTTATTAATTCCCATAAACATAATACACCATTTAACACTTATTCTGAATTACAATATTTATAGATTATCTAATAATTTTATTTGAAAGTTTTTTTGCTTCATTCAAGAAAAAATCTTGCCATGTTTTTTCTTTTATTTTTATCAACATTTTTGGAAAATCTTTTAATTCCATCGCTTTCATATATTGAGTTCCCAGTTGAATTGGATCAATATAATTATCAAACTTCATTTCTGCTTTTTTTATTAGATCATCAAGTGATAAATTTTTATATTTCTCCAAAATAAAATACAAATCAATAAAATCACGCGATCTTGGATTTTGATAAATAGTAAACACTTTATTAACTGCAATATCCAATAAACTATCTATATATAGATTACCTATTTTCTCTCTCTTTTCAATGCGAGTAAAAGGAAAATAAGTAAATTCTGTTTTAATATTATCGCCATCTATTAAATCAAGAAAAAATAAATTTCTATTAAAACTCTGTTGGTATTCTACTTTTTTTATTTTCGCTATTTTTTTTATTTTCGCCCAAAAAACTGAAATATTTTCCGGTTTAAATTCATTTTCAGAAAAAAAATCCAAATCTTCTGATAAACGATGTTGCAAATAAAATTCAGCCAAGGCTGTACCACCTGTTAAATAAAAATTCTTACAAATTAACTTATCTCCACTGATTATTCTAAGAATTTCTTTTTGATTTTTAGACAAAATAAATTTTTTAACCATATATTTTTTTAATTCACTCTATAAAAATAAAAAAAGAAATTTCTTTCTAGCTGGATCAATATTTATAACATTCCAATATTTTTTAAGTTCTTTTTTTTTAATTTTTTCTTTTCCCAAACCAAAATTTATCAACTGTTCTAATTTCCAAACAGTAAATTTATCCTTATTTTTTCTTAATTTATTGATATCTGTTGACCAATTTTTCATAATACATATAATTATACCATATTTTGAGCCGATGGTCAGAATTGAACTGACGACCTTTCCCTTACGAAGGGATTGCTCTGCCAACTGAGCTACATCGGCTTTCACTCTACTCAAGTCCGACTATAGTCGGACCAGGCTGAGCTACGCTGGCTAGAGCCGATGATCAGAATTGAACTGATGACCTACTCCTTACCATGGAGTTGCTCTACCAACTGAGCTACATCGGCTTATCAGCAATACTATTACAAATTTATCAAAAACACAAAGTAATTTTGCATTTTACAAGTATAGAAGTTATCCCGCACACTTACATTTTGGATGCTCCGACTAAGGTCGGAGCGTTCTTAAAACCTCCAAAAAGTAAGTGTGCGGGTTATCCCCACTTTCTTTACTATTTTTTCTTTCCTAACAAACAAAATATTTGATATAATATAAGAGTTCGCAAGAATCCCATTAGAAATAAAAACACACTGTGAGCCCTCGTGATTTCTAACGGGAGAACAATTTATGTTAAATCATTCATTCAGAAAAAAGGTCTTCCTGTTTGGAGTTTTTTTCTCTGTAGTTTTTTCGGTGACTACTGTTTTTGCTGCCAATCCACTAGCTTTTCTCTCTTCCACTAGCAACATTTTAGATCCCGGAGCTACTAATACTCCCTGGGGAGGATGCGGACCTTTTGACGCTAACTGTTATGTAGCCAGAAAGATAGTTGAACCAAAGACTGGCTTACCTCCAACAGGCATCATT
>Ga0265296_1004852_pt1 | contig 11438 bp, 8 predicted proteins | sample MunlanPumphouse1_FD_189073 | JGI IMG/M metagenome (GOLD analysis project Ga0265296, IMG submission 189073) | Groundwater microbial communities from a municipal landfill in Southern Ontario, Canada - Pumphouse #1 | ecosystem: Environmental > Aquatic > Deep subsurface > Groundwater | place: Canada...
TGATGTGTGGCGATTTTAATACCGATGAAATACTACCGATGATCAAAGAAAAATTCAGCAAGTGGAAATCGGATACAGTACCGCAATACCCGGAATACAAGGAAGAACCCTTTAAAGGAAGAGAAGTCGTTAACGTAAAGATGACACCCATAAAACTTGGCATCATTGGATTTCGCACCGTCCCCAATGGAGATACTGATGAAATCCCGCTTGACGTATGTAACAGTATCCTTTCAAATTCAGGACAGACAGGACTATTAGACAAACTTGTACTCGACAACAAATTATTGGCCGCACAATATATTCCTCTTGGACAGAACAATGATTACGGTTCCGGTGTTTTCCTGTTTGTTCCAAAAATACTCGGGCAATCGTTTGAAAATGCTGAAAGTTTGATCATGGAGCAGTTTGCAAAACTCAGAAAGGGTGAATTCGACGACTGGCTGCTTGATGCAGTAAAAAAAGATATTTATAAGGAATTCGAAATGTCGCTCGAAAATTTCGATTCAAGAACCGTTTTACTTGCGCAGGCATTTTCGCAAAAAAGAGATATTGATGAATTTCTGGAATATGTACAAAAGGTTAAGAACATCACCAAAGACGATGTAATAAAAACGGCTGAAAAATATTATAACCGGAATTATTTGATCCTGCTTTCCAAAATGGGGTTTCCGAAAAAAGAAAAACTTGAAAAACCAGGATACGAACCCATAAAACCAAAGATGGATACCAAATCTCCCTTTGCAGAAAAGTTTGAAAAGATGCAGGGAAAAGAACCTAAAGCTGTTTTTGTGAACTTCAACGAAGATGTGAAAATATCCGGACTGAACAAAGGCCTTACCTTATATTATACCAACAATCCGGAAAACGACATCTATTCTCTTACATTTCAATTTGGAGTGGGTAAATATAAAATACCACAATTATATTATGCTGCAGAACTAATGAATTATGCAGGCACAAAGACAAAAACACTCACCGAAATAAAAACAGCATTCCAAAAAATAGGCTGCACATACACATTTAGTTGCGATGATGATTATATGACCATTGAACTCGACGGTATTGAAGATGATCTGAAACCTGCGTTGGAATTGTTGCAGGATCTTATAACTAATCCTGTAGTTGAAAAGAACAAGATGAAAAATATCATCGATCAGGAAAAAACTTCACGCAAACTTGAGAATGCTGATGCACCAAGTGTTTCAAAGGCGTTACTGCAATATGTCCGCAAGAAAAACAGGTCTTCTTTCCTGAACCGCCTTAACATGAAAGAAATCAAAGCGCTGAATACCGACAGCCTGTTGGCAGTATTCAAAAAAGGAATGGACTATGAGGCGCAGATACATTACGTAGGCAATAAATTTGATTTTGATACAATACTTGACATTTTTAAGACCAGCATAAAATTTCCACAGTACATGAAAGCCAGCGAATCACCTGTGGTGTTGAATGATGAAATATATAATGAAAATACGGTGTTCTTTGTGAACCGAAAAGACGCCGTACAAAGCCAGATATATTTTTATATAAAAGGTGAAGATTATTCAATTGACAAGGAGGCATCTATTGATGCATTCAATGATTATTTTGGCGGTGGATTCTCAGGGCTTGTTATCCAGGAAATCCGCGAATACCGCTCTATGGCATACTCAGCAGGAGCTTCTTATTCTATACCTTTATTAACCGGTAAACGCTCCAGTTTTATTGGATACATAGGAACTCAGGCAGACAAGACTGTTGAGGCAATCAGCGTGTTCGACAGCCTTGTTACTAATATGCCCGAAAAAGAAGACCGCATTGAGACCATTCGCAGTTCATTAGTACAGGAAGCTTTTGCAAGCCGGCCCGATTTCAGGGAGCTGAGCGAAAAAATTGTGAGCTGGAAATTGAAAGGATATTACGAAGACCCTGCAAAATATAAACTTGAAACTTACAAGAATCTTACTTTTAATGACATCCTGAATTTTTATAAGACCAATATCAAAGGTAAGCCAATTGTTATTTGTATTGTAGGCGACGAAAAACGCCTGAATATGCAGGATATCGCTAAATTCGGGAAAATTGTAAAAATAAAAGAAAAAAATTTATTCAAAAAGTAATTGTAACTACATCAGTCAGCAGCAAAAATAAAACGCCACAGATTACACAGATTAAAATTAATTTTTTTTTATAAATTTTATTCACGACTATTTTATTTTCAATGTGTTCATGAGATCCCTGCCCGACTGCCAGCCCGACAAGGTCATTCTGGCGGTGTCATTCAGGCGGGGCTTCGCTAAGTTCACAAAGAAAACTACCTTTGGTAGTTTAAAATCTGTGAACTGCGTAGCACTCATGAGCACCTTAAAAATGGAAATAAATGCGAATAAATCTGTGGCTATTAAGGCGAATATAGTGGCTGAGTAGTTATAATATAATGGCAAAAAAATCGAAAATAAAGAAAATGATCGAAGCCGATGAGCGTGAAAAGCGCAAGAAAGACGGTTATTACGATGGTCGTTTCCGTACGAAGGTAGCGCCGGATAAAAAGAAAAAATATAAACGGAAAAAAAAGGTTGACGAAAATGGTAATACTTGACTCATCAAGTTCTACCCCTTAACAAATTTCCTGACAATACTATTATTCCCGCTGTCCGAAACTTTCAGGAAATATATACCTTTATAAAGGGACTCTGTGGAAATACTGCAATATGCTATCGTACCTGTTGTTTCAATCTCCTTTGAATACAATATTTGCCCAAGCAAATTGATGACATTGAATATCAATTTTGTTTTTGCAGGAACTTCGACTGTCACATCCATGTTATCATTTACAGGGTTTGCAAAATACACATTTGTAAAAGCAGGAATTTGAAGGTTGTTTATACCGGCTGTCTGATTCACGCGAAGATCAAGGATTACCGGAAGATGATCGGACATACCATAGAGTGCGTCAATTACACTGTCCGGGGCGCTATTGTTAGTCCCGTAATTTACAGCATCGTTTAAATGATTTCCATCCTGTCCGATTGCTTTATATGTTGAAGGGATATATTGAAAATGTTGAGTCCCATTTTTTATGTAATCGGAGATCAGTATAAAATCAAATCTGTCGTCAATGCCGCCTGTGGAAAAGCATCCTGTTGATGAAGTATGCGTAGATTGTGTATGATAATCCGCATAATATGAATCATCATGCCAGTTTCCTATTTTATTAACAGGATCAAAGAACCTGATATCAGGGTTTGTATAATTAACAAGGTTTTGAAAACATTTCTCATTGCCCGAATAAACATTAAAGTCTCCCATCGCCATGTAATTATCTTTAACGCCGATTGAATTCAGGTAATTCATAATGGTATTGGTAATTGTAGCCCTTTCAATAGAGTCCGAACTCGTATTGCCTGCTTTCAGGTGCGTTACAATGCAGGTAAAAAAAGCTGTATCGTGTGTAGTACTCAGATTTCCTGCCTTGAAATAAAGCTTGTAAATATTGATATCCCTTACACTTGTACCAATATTGTATTGTGAACAAAAGCCTAATTTATCAGAATTGTAATATAATTCGTTTGTAAGATCCGAGTTGGACTGATTTGAATAGTTGCATTTTTGGTAATAAGTAACACCATCCACATTCAGGCAATTATTCATCAGAAGTTGGTGTTTGGCAGCGTTTTTGGCAATTTCATTCACTGTAAAAATATCGGGTTTAGCGTATTTGATAATGGTTTTCAGGTATCCGTTTTTTGCGGTTTCATCGTTATTCGACGATGTACAGTTAGAATAAGAACAGGTTTGTCCGTAACACAACAGGTTGTAATGCATAACGCGGATGGTATCCTGCGAATAAACAGGGCTAATTAATAAAATAAAACATGCGAAAGGAAGGATGCGTTTCATGTTATTTGTTTTATACAAATATATGGAAAAATGAATTATAGTGTTATGTTAAACCTAAATTCTCACATTAAGATTGCTTCAGCCTCCTGCGTCGGCTTCGCAATGACGTCATTGCGAGGAGGTACGACGAAGCAATCTTTGCGTCATCTGTTTATTAACTTAACACTAGACGAAATTATTATTTCCTGAACTTCCTTATAAACTCTTCCACTTCCGGAACACCACCCTGGTAAATCAGGTAACCATTATATGGTTCGCGGGGAGTTGTTTCGCTATTGATAGGAGTCATCATTAATTCTTTTACTTTTTCCAGATCACTTGTCTGTCCTAATGCCCAACCTAATTTTATATAGGCTGTTTCAGGAATCATATTCTCCATAGGAATAACTCCTTTTGCCATCAGATCGCGGCCTGTGTCATATACAAACATGTGCACATAGCCCCATAAGGTTTGAACTGTCATATAAACGGCGACACCTTTCTTTGTAGCTCTTTCAATTGCGGGATATAGCGGTTTGTTTACATGACCCAATCCGGTTCCTATGATGATGATCCCTTTGTAACCATTGTCCACCATGGAGTCTATCATGTCGGGATTCATATTGGTGTAATAATATATCATTCCTACTTTTTCTTCGAAGTAAGGCAATATCGTAACATTCCTGTCCTTGCGGCGATGACTGTAAATTTGTTTAATAGGAGTAACGCCTTTTCGTGTAACCGTTGCAACAGGTGTATCGCCAATAGTGCGGAATGTGGAGCGGTATGAGGAGTGCATTTTCCTAACCCTGGTTCCTCTGTGCAAAAATCCATAAGAATCGGAAGTCGGACCAAACATACAAACCATCACTTCTGCAATATCTCCGTGTCCAGCCGCTGTAGCGGCGTGCATCAGGTTTAATGCGGCATCGGAAGAAGGACGATCAGATGAACGCTGCGAGCCGACAAGAATAATAGGGATTGGCGGATTTTGCACCATGAATGTAAGCGCTGCTGCTGTATAATGCAGAGTATCCGTTCCATGGCCAATGATAATTCCGTCAATACCATTTTCAATTTCTTTTCCAATTGCAATAGCTAATTTTTTATATTGCTCAGGCCCCATATTTTCGCTGAAAACTGCAAATACTTTCTCGGTGGTAAGATTACAAATATCAGCAAGTTCAGGTACAGCGCCATAAAGTTCGCCCGGGCTGAATGCAGGAATTACTGCTCCGGTGCGGTAATCAAGGCGCGATGCAATAGTGCCGCCTGTTCCAATCAGTTTAACTTTAGGTAATCCCTGTGTGAAAGGAAATTCTTTTTCGGGAATCTTGTAATTAGCTTTTTTATAACCGGTTTCCTCCATGCCGGTAATGGTTTCCGTGTCGAGGCCGATATTGTATCCTGTTGAAATTTTCAGCACGATATGTTTGTCGTCGTCGTTTTCGGAACGAGGCAATATGGTTCCTTTGAATGTTCCACGTTTTGTATCTATCACGGCCTGCCCCCACACGCGGACATTGAATTTTTTCAGCATCTCTAACGCTGTTCCTTTATATCCCTGGAAAAAATCTTCAGTCATTTTTGTATGTGATTTATATTTTTCGAATTTACTTTAACTTGGTTAATTATTCGCTTATTTTCTATTTTCAAAGGTGCTTATGAGGTCGCTTTGCTTGGTTTATAAACTTTATTTGGGGACTAAAGTCCCTTATTAATAGGCCATTTGCATAACCCCGACCTTTGGTAGCTGAGCGTAGCCGAAGCTAAGGTCGGGGTTATTGAAGATACTTGTTGTATGGGCTTTAGCCCTGATTTGTGCATAATTCGGGTTAAATAAGTTCTGATATTTTCTTTCTTTCTTTTCTTCTCTGTCCTATGAGCCACTTTCACCGCGGCGGACCGCCATTGAAAGCAAACGCCTGTTATGGGCTGGTTTAGTTTTCTGTCATCCATAAAATGTCATTACTGTATCACAATTTTTTCATTATAAATTTTCTCTCCGTCATAAATTTTTACAAAATAGATTCCTTTGGAAGAGTTAGAAAGGTCAATCTCGTTTGATGTTTGTTTATTGAATTTTGAATTAGAATAAACTTTTTCTCCAAGTACATTGTTAATTTCTATAGAGGTTATGTTGCTATTACTATTAATTGTAAATTTTCCGCCCGTTGGATTGGGATAAATCTCTACGATGTCCGCTTGAAGTAAAAGATCATTAAGCCCAGTTGGGGAGGTTGTCAAAACATTGGTATGTGTCCAGGTGTGATTACCATCATTAACCAACCAACTATAAGTGCTTATATGCAGCCCTTCACCAAACCACGGATTCATATAATATACATTGCTACCGCCTACCCCATGTCCAACCACAAAATGACCACCACCACTTGTCCATTGCCACCGCACTATAAAAGGACGACCGCCTGCAATTTCAGTATTAATTTGGTTTAAAGTAAGAGTATTACCTATGCCATAATTCTGAATGTTACCGAAATGAACAAGGATATCCTGAATACTTCCTGTGTAACCATAATTATAATTCCAATAATTGCATCCTTGATTCGGATCCACACAACAATTCACTGAACCGTAGTTGGTCCATGTTATAACTGTTCTTGCGTATTCGGCTATAGTGCATTGTTGGTTTGGATACCCGTAATAATCAAGAACACATTTAGTAACGCCTGCCCAGCACCATTCACTTTGTTCCTGAATAACTTGCGGCACATTAAGCACCTGTGCTTTAATATAGCCAGTAACAAGCAGAATAAAAAAAATCGAAATAATCAGAAATTTTTTCATTGCATATTAGTTTTTAGATTGTTGCTTTAATAGTTGCTTTACTATATGAAGAACTTCGGGCAGAGTAAGTTTAGATATTCTTTTCTCATTTAATGAATTTATTGCAATTGTAGCAGATGTTAAAGGAATATAAGTTGCATCTGCAAGAGAACTGCCCGGAGTAACTTTCACAAAAAAATCAAGTGCCAATGGGTAAATGCGTAAAAGATAACGGCTACCTGATGACACATTATCATCTTTTTTCTGGAGTTCTTTTGCCAGAACTGCTCCTCCTAAATCAACAACTTCTAATGTTGTGTCTTGTTGGCTTACAGTAAGTAGTAGTCGGTTTTCGCCATTGACTGTGACCGGTACCCGCCACTCATTCTGTATCAGAATATAATTTTTATCAATGAGTTTGTCTTCATTGTAAAAATCGTTGGTAAATGTTATAACACGGTAAGGTTTTTCAACGCTGCTTGTCTTAAATTCTTCACGGTTGGAGAAACCATAATAATTTTCCTGTCCGACAGGAATTTTTGCAAGAGAAATAGATAGATTATCCAGTGCAATTTTAATAACCTTGTCCTCTTTTTCGTCAGGAAGCGAAATAGAAAAACTGCCAAGAATAAGCAGAGCAAATAACAAGATAGTTTTGTACATGATTCTGAAATTTTATTTTTCCCCTACTCGTTTGGCTTTTCGGTTTCGCCCCGTTTTTTTCAGTGGTCACTGAACTCCACTATTTTATTTTTTTGTTAGTCACGAATGATTGTCAGGAAGTGTCAAAATTAAAATCTATTAGCGTCTGTCCGCTATGTCGTTTTCGGAACGAGGCAATATGGTTCCTTTGAATGTTCCGCGTTTTGTATCTATCACTGCCTGCCCCCACACGCGGACATTGAATTTTTTCAGCATCTCAAGCGCTGTTCCTTTATATCCCTGGAAAAAATCTTCAGTCATTTTGATTCGTGATTTATATTTTTTGAATTTATTTTAGGACAAGACTTGAGTAATTTATTGTTTCACATTATTAAGCGGATTGCTAACAACTGGGATATTCTTAACAACACCTTGCTTTTCTTTTACAATATCTAATTCCTGAAATAAAAGACCTTCGGGCAAAATAAAACTAGCTGAAGTGCCTGTTAATTTATATTCCCAATTGTTAAGATCAATATTTATAGGCTTTATCATTGTATTATAAACTTGCATTTCCGACGAGGTTGCCAGCAAGCGTTTAAATGATTTTGTACTCAGCCCTTGAACTTCCGCAAAACTCACTAACTCTTCACTTCCATCAGATACTTTAACCCGATAAACTTGTATTGTTTTTGTAAGATCGATTTTGGGTTTAGATTCACCATAATAGCTGTTTTCTTTTTCAATGCCTGCAGCATCAGAAACAACTTTTCTTATAATATAGGCATATTCCAGATCTTCTTCTTTAGCTGCCGCTAAAAGCATTTCTTTTAGTTTTTTCTTGTCAACAGAAGTTGCAGGGTTGTTATTGACCATTTTAATAACACCTGGTCCGGTAACTGTTTTTATTCCTCCGTTGCTTAATGCGGCACGGGCGTGCCCATTGGTTTGTTTCATTTTTAAGCTAGGCGTTCTCGTGCAGAGTAAATTTTTAAGCACACCATTTTCAACCAAAACTAATGTATCCGGAGCTTTAACTCCTTCAGCATCTGTAATAAAACTGCCAATTAGTGTTGTGTTTTGAAAAGCAGTAAGTGTTGGAAGAGCTTCAATACTAATATCTCTGGAAATGACTTTTTTATTGATCATTGCTTCAAGCGTGTTTTCTTTAACCTTGTCGGGGGCAAAATTTATAATTTGTTCACTTCCTAAAACTGGTTTCCTTACAGTAATTAAACCGTTAATATTAGTAAAAAACTTTTGCACAAAAACTTCTGCGGCTGCCTGACCTTCGAATAATATAGGTCCGCTATATGGCTCGCTTACTGCATTTTTTTGAGTTAATTCCGATAAATTCTTTGCCATCTTTTCAACTTCGGCAAGCATTGTTTTTTCATCGGGTAATTGTGAAATATTTTTAGTAAACCACAATACATGGTCATTTAAAACCTCGCCACTTAGCGCCTGAGTTGTTGCAACCACTTTAATTGAAGTAATTTGTAAAGGATATTGGACTGAAGTACCTTCGCTATTAGCAAAAAATACTTGTCCGTCGTAAGCAAAAATATTTACATCAGAAGTTTGGATAAGAGGATATTTTTTAAAAATCGCAGAAAGATTTCGGGCAAGACTTTCCATTTGAGATTTATTAAGCTGAAAACTTTGATAAGGTACAAGCGTTTCTGATTTTGTTACTGTGCAAAAATCAGGTAATTGTTTTTCTTCTTCTGTAAGACTTTGTTGGCTCAATGCGGAAATTTTAGCTTCATAGTTTGTTATTGCATCTTTGTAATTATTATCTGTAAGAAGCCATAATGCTCTGCGGATATCGTTTTTATTATTTGAAAAGGGAATTTTGTTACTTAAGCGACTCCACGACCACATATTATTTTCATCGAGATAATTTTCGTTGGTTATTCCATTTTCGCCGACAAATACACGGCTTTCAAATACCCTGATTGGACGTTCTTCTGATTTAACAATGGCTCCCAAAATTGCCTCTATTTGTAATGCTTTTGCATCGGATATGCTGTAGCTTATAAATTCAGGAGAAAGCATTTTTTCAATTTTTAAGCTGTCCATCCCTCTTTGTATTTCTTGTTTCATGGCATCCATAAATGGATTGATTTGTGCCATGCTTAATTTTGCTGTAAATATTAATATTACAACTATTAAATATGTTTTTATCTTGTTCATATAATTTTCTTTTTTTGCGGTTATTATTAAGGTCTTGGTAAAATTGGTAATTTAGTCTGATTTTTTACTTTGCGTTGAGTTTCTATTTGTTTCACAAATAGTGTTGGGCAAACAGAAGATACCGGAACTGAACCCGATTCCGCTCCACAAGTTCCGGTAAAAAGGCCATAATCATCGCCTGCAGCTTCAATATTTGAAAAAATAGATAAAGGTGTTCCAACCAAATTAACTCCACGGACCAATTCATCAGGTCTGCCATCGGTATATATTCTATATACTTCGGTAGGGGTTACATTAAATGCATTAGGCATATATCTGCCGGTAGTTGTAAAGCCTCCAACCGTATTAACAAATAAGTATCCATATTCTTTCCCTTGCTTTTTAGCTTCATCAATCAGGGCTTGTTTCAATTGTTCTGTTGTTAATGGTTTATTCGATTCAACAATCATATTCGATTGACGACTCACAGCTTGCATACCCGCCTGTGCTCTTCCATGACCATTCGAATTACTAAAACCTTCAATTGGAGTTCTTGACATTAAAAAGTTTTTCAAAATGCCGTTTTCAACTATGGTCAATTTTTTACCTAATTGACCCTGATCATCATATTTATATGCTCCGTTTAAAAAGAAATTTTTAAATTTAGAAATTGTTGGATCAAAAATTATTGACAAATTTTCATTTAATACTTTTTCGCCAACTTTTTTCTTAAATGTTTGAGCATCGCTCTCGTCTTTCATTCGTTGTCCTTCGATACGATGTCCAAAAATTTCATGAAAGAAAACCCCTGCAGACTTACCAGATAATAAAGCCGGTCCCGTATATGAATCAACAACCGGAGCTGATCTTAATTTAGTCAGAGTTTCACTTAATTTTTTGGTCTCATTCACAATAACTTCATTCGATGGCAAATCGCCTGGATATAAACCGAAGTAACTGTTATATAAAGGCAGATCCATTCCGTCCTCAGCCTGAGTTTTGCCATTTACCATTACCCTGCAGGTAACTCTGTTTTCTGTAATATTGCTACCATCGTCCGAGACAAAATATTTTCTTCCAATAATATAAGTGAAATTAGCTGTACCTTCAATTACATCTTTATTTTGAAGAAATATTGCTGAATAGTTTTTAAGTTTTTCTTCCCATAATTTGATATCAAAAGCAAGATTTGCTTCATTTAGCGGGGCTTCGTTATAAACCACCGGCTTTTCTTTACTAAAATCAGCAGATTTATCTTCGTCTTCTACTTTCACAGCAATATTAGCTAAAACCTTTGCATATAAATCGGCAGATTTGCGATATTGTTTATCTGTTTCTTTCCATAAAACCTGTTTAATTCCTTCTGATACATTTTCAATGGGAAGATCAATCCCGCTATCCCAGTCAAACCAACCGTAATCTTCTCCTTTTATTGGATGGGTATTGTCAATGGTATCATTACCTACTCTAACTTGTGCACACAATCGGCGATTATGCGACCAGCCGGATTTAATAATTTGTCCAAATGATGTTTCTATGCTATAGGTTCTCACATCATTTACACGATATGACAGATAATAGGGCGCTGTCTTTTCTTTTTTTAAGGTATCCATATTTCTGTTGAGCTCTTCTTTCAGGATGTCTGGTAATTTATCTTGCGAAATTGCCGGAACTGAAAATAAAAATCCAATAAAAAATAAATAAATTGTTTTTCTCATTTGTATTATGTTTTTGTAAATAATTTCTTGATAAATTAGCCTTTATTATTCATAAATTTAGAAAAAAAACAAGCGAATAATCGAACAAACGAATTCAGAACAGCGAAGTAAAAAAAATTCATAATTCGTAATGACTTTGTTGCATGGATATAAACAAACGAATGTTGAGAAAAAGAGTGTTAACCTATATAAGCTAACACTCTAAATTAAGAAGTTTGCTCAAAACTTCGACATTATGAGCGAACAACTAAAATT
>Ga0265296_1004853_pt1 | contig 11438 bp, 14 predicted proteins | sample MunlanPumphouse1_FD_189073 | JGI IMG/M metagenome (GOLD analysis project Ga0265296, IMG submission 189073) | Groundwater microbial communities from a municipal landfill in Southern Ontario, Canada - Pumphouse #1 | ecosystem: Environmental > Aquatic > Deep subsurface > Groundwater | place...
CGGCTCGAGGGTCTTCAGGCCATACGAACCGAAGTTCAGCGAGAAGCCGCCCTTGGCCGAGCCATGGATCCGGCCCTTGAAGGCCTTGCGGTATTTGGTTTTCTTAGGCTGCAGCATGTTCCTTAGCCCTCACGACCACGACGGGGACCACGGTCTCCGCGCGGGCCACCGCGTTCGCGGCCTTCGTTCGACGACGGACCCGAGGCTTCCAGAGCCCAGCGCTTGTCCTGGGCCATCGGGTCGTGCTCGAGCACTTCGCCTTTGAACACCCAGACCTTCACGCCGATGATGCCGTAGGTCGTCTTGGCTTGAATGAAGCCGTAGTCGATGTCGGCGCGCAGGGTGTGCAGCGGCACGCGGCCTTCGCGATACCATTCCATCCGCGCGATTTCCGCGCCGCCGAGACGGCCCGAGACGTTGATGCGGACGCCCTTGGCGCCGAGACGCATGGCCGACTGCATTGCGCGCTTCATGGCGCGGCGGAAGGCGATCCGGCGTTCCAGCTGCTGCGCGATGTTCTCGGCGATCAGCTGGGCGTCGGTTTCAGGCTTGCGGACCTCGACGATGTTCAGGTGAACTTCGCCTTCGGTGCGGGCCGAGATGTCCTTGCGGAGCTTCTCGATGTCGGCGCCCTTCTTGCCGATCACGACGCCCGGACGGGCGGCGTAGATCGTCACGCGGCACTTCTTGTGCGGACGCTCGATGATGATGCGCGAGACGCCGGCGGCGTTCAGGCGTTCCTTGAGCCAGGTGCGCAGCGCCAAGTCCTGGTGCAGCAGCCGGGCGTAGGACGGGCCGTCGGCGAACCAGCGGCTGTCCCAGGTGCGGTTCACGCCGAGGCGGAAACCGATCGGATTGATTTTCTGACCCATCAGGCGGCCTCGCCGGCTTCACGGACCACGATGGTGATCTCGCTGAACGGTTTCAGGATGCGCGACGAGCGACCACGAGCACGGCTCGAGAAACGCTTCATCACCAGGTTCTTGCCCACGAAGGCCTCGGCCACGACAAGATTGTCGATGTCGAGGTTGTGGTTGTTCTCGGCGTTGGAGACGGCCGAATACAGCACCTTGCGAACGTCGGTGGCGATGCGCTTGCGGCTGAACTCAAGCTCGTTCAGCGCCTTCTGCACCGGCATGCCGCGGATTGAGGCGGCGACCAGGTTCAGCTTCTGGGGGCTGATACGGACGTTGACCAGCTTGGCGCGGGCCTCCGTATTGCCGACACGGCGGGGGTTGTTGGTCTTGGGCATGTTACTTCCGCTTCGCCTTCTTGTCCGCGGCGTGGCCGGGGAACGAACGGGTGGGCGAGAACTCGCCCAGTTTCATGCCGACCATGTCCTCGTTCACGTGCACGGGAACGTGCTTGTGACCGTTGTGGACGCCAAAAGTAAGGCCCACGAACTGCGGCAGGATGGTGGAGCGACGCGACCAGGTCTTGATCACGTCCTTGCGGCCCGACGTCGAGACGGCGTCGGCCTTCTTGAGCAGATACCCGTCGACAAACGGGCCTTTCCAGGAGGAACGAGCCATCTTTAGCGAGCCTTCTTAACGTGGCGGGTACGGATGATGTATTTGTCCGTCGCCTTGTTCTTGCGGGTGCGGGTGCCCTTGGTGTCCTTGCCCCACGGCGTAACCGGGGTGCGACCGCCAGAGGTCCGGCCTTCACCACCACCGTGCGGGTGGTCGATCGGGTTCATGGCGACGCCGCGAACGTGCGGACGCCAGCCCATGTGACGGACGCGGCCGGCCTTGCCGAGGTTCTGGTTCATGTGGTCGGGGTTCGAAACCGCGCCCACAGTGGCCATGCAGCCGTCCAGAACCATGCGAAGCTCGCCCGAGCCGAGACGGATCTGGGCGTAGCCCTGATCGCGACCGACCAGCTGGGCGTAGGCGCCGGCCGAACGGGCCAGCTGGGCGCCCTTGCCCGGCTTCATTTCGATATTGTGGATGATCGTGCCGACCGGCACCGAGCGCAGCGGCATCGCATTGCCCGGCTTCACGTCGACCTTCTCGCCGGCCACGACCGAGTCGCCCGCCTTCAGGCGTTGCGGCGCGATGATGTAGGCCTTTTCGCCGTCCTCATAGACGATGAGGGCGATGAAGGCGGTCCGGTTCGGATCGTATTCCAGACGCTCGACGGTCGCCGTGGCGAACTTCCGGCGCTTGAAGTCGATCTTGCGGTACAGCGTCTTGGCGCCGCCGCCGCGGAAGCGGACGGCGATACGACCGCCAGCGCCCCGGCCGCCCGACTTGGTCAGGCCTTCGGTCAGCGACTTCTCGGGGCGTCCTTTATGGAGCTCCGAACGGTCGATCAGCACCAGGGCGCGACGGCCCGGCGATGTCGGATTGTATGTTTTCAGCGTCACGATCGCTTTTTTGATGTCGACCCGACGGCCCATGATGCCGCGGAAGCGCTTGGTCTTGCCCTTTTGAACCAGGGTGTTGACCTTCAGGACGTTGACCTTGAACAGGCTTTCGACCGCGGCTGCGATCTCGTCCTTGGTCGAGGTGCCCGAGACGCGGAACACGACCTTGTTCTGCTCCGACAGGATCGTGGCCTTTTCCGTGATGATCGGGGCCAGGATGGTGTCGTAGTGTTTTACGGTGGGGTTGGCGCCAGCCATTACGCGGCCTCCTTCTTCGTCTTGGCAGCCGGTTTGGCGGCCGAGGCGGCCTCGGCTTCACGACGCGACGGGGTGTAGTCCTTGTAGGTGGCTTCGATCGCTTCGATCGCCGCCTTGGTCAGCACCAGCTTGTCGGCCCGCAGGATGTCGTAAACGTTCAGGCCGGCGTTCGGCAGCACGTTCACCATCGGAATGTTGCGGGCGGCCAGGCCGAAGTTCGTGTCGACTTCCGGACCGGCGATGATCAGCGTGCGGGTCCAGCCCAGCTTGCCGAGGGTTTCGCGCAGACCGGCGGTCTTGGCGTCCTTCAGCGAGATGCTGTCGACGATGACCAGATCACCGGCGACGACCTTGGCCGACAGCGCGTGACGCAGGGCCAGGGCGCGAACCTTCTTGGGCAGGGAGAAGCCGTGGTCGCGAACGACCGGGCCGAAGGCGCGCGAACCACCGACGAATTGCGGGGCGCGACGCGAACCGTGACGGGCGCCGCCGGTTCCCTTCTGCTTGTACATCTTCTTGCCGGTGCGAGAGTTCTCGTTCCGGGTCTGGACCTTGTGGGTGCCGGCGCGGCGCTTGGCCAGTTGCCAGTTGACGTAACGGGCCAGGATGTCGCCGCGAATGTCGGTGATGCCGAAGACGGCTTCCGACAGTTCGACGTCACCGGCGGCCTTGCCGTCGAGATTGATGACCGAGAGTTTCATTACGCTTCACCGCCTTCGGTGGTTTCGACCACGGCGACGTCCTCAGCCGGCGTTTCCGCGGCGGCGGGTTGCTCGGCCGAAGCCTTGGCGTTCGACTTGACGCCGCCCGGGAAGGGGGCGTCGGCCGGACGGGCCTTCTTGATGGCGTCGCGAACCTTGACCCAGGTGCCCTCGTGACCGGGCACGGCGCCCTTGATCAGCAGCAGGCCACGCTCGACGTCGACGCGGAACACGGTGAGGTTCTGGGTGGTGACGACTTCCGTGCCGTAGTGGCCGGCCATCTTCTTGCCCTTGAACGTCTTGCCCGGATCCTGACGCTGACCGGTCGAACCGTGCGAACGGTGCGAGACCGAGACGCCGTGGGTCGCCCGCAGACCGCCGAAGTTCCAGCGCTTCATGGCGCCGGCGAAGCCCTTGCCGATGGTCTCGGCCTGGACGTCGACCTTCTGGCCGGCGACGAAGTGGTCAGCCGAGAACTCGGAGCCCACATCCATCATGGCGTCCGCATCGATGCGGAACTCGGTGACATAGGCCTTGGGTTCCACTTCAAGCTTGGCGAAAGATTCGCGCTGAGCCTTGTTGGTGTTCTTGGCCTTTTTGGAGCCAGCACCCAGCTGCAGGGCGACATAGCCGTCCCGCTCCTGAGTCCGCTGACCCACGACCTGACAGCCATCCAGCTGCAAGATCGTGACTGGAACATGCGCGCCGTCTTCAGCGAAGACACGCGTCATACCCAGTTTCTTGGCGATCACGCCCGTGCGCATCGGATCCCGCCTCTTTCTTATTAAATCTTGATCTCGACATCCACACCGGCGGACAGGTCGAGCTTCATGAGCGCGTCCACAGTCTGCGGGGTGGGGTCGACGATATCGAGGACACGCTTGTGCGTGCGGATTTCAAACTGCTCGCGCGACTTCTTGTCGACGTGCGGCGAGCGGTTCACGGTGAACTTTTCGATCAGGGTCGGCAGCGGGATCGGACCGCGAACGGTCGCGCCCGTGCGCTTGGCCGTGTTGACGATTTCGCGCGTCGAAAAGTCGAGGACGCGGTGATCGAAGGCCTTGAGCCTGATGCGGATGCTTTGATCCATATCGGTCGTATTTCCCAAGCAGGCGAACCTGCGTCCCTGTGAACCATTTCAAAGACCGGAGGCCTTCAGGCGCGATGCCTTCAGAGTACGCACGTCCGCAAAAACGATCGGCCCACGCAGCGAACCGCGAAGGCCGTTGAAGTCCTGGGTCACTGCAAAGAACAGGGTCCGAGGTCGTTCCTGCGAACCGCGTCTGCATCCCGAAAACAGGTGGGATGCACAGCCGGTCCAACAAGAGTTGGCGCTTATGACGATTGAGTCCCGTTTCGTCAAGCGGCGAAAAGGTGGCGGAGACTGGGTTTCGCCGGTTTCGGCGGTTTCCCGCCGTCCGGCGCAGGCCAGTCCGGTCCGGTTGGCCCTCGTCGCCGCTCCGCCTTTGACGCCGGGACCCGTTCAGAGACGATCCGGGCCGTTCCTGTCCGCGGATTCACAGTGCGCCGTTATGCTTACGCTTGTCCGCCGTACGGCGGACACAATGCGTGGCTCGCACGCTACATATTATAGAAGCCATTGTTTTATGACAGCTTTGTAATAGCAAAGCTCGTCAGCCCGCTGTTAGCCGGGCCTTGCTCGCGGCCGACTCCCCGTGCCTGCGACAACGGAAAACAAGAATGAAGTCTCTCTTCCTCGCCACGGCCGCCGTGGCCGCCCTCGCCGCCGCCCCCGCCTTCGCCCAGGACGGCGTCGGCTCGATCGGCGTCACCTATACGAACACGGAACTCGACGTCGCCGGTCTGGGCGCCGAAAGCGAAGCCGTGGCGCTGGACGCCGGCTTCGCCGTCCCGGTCTCGGGCGACTGGACCGTGACGGTCGACGGCGCCTTCGCCTACGCCATCGACGGCGCGGCCAACCAGGACGACAGCGCCGTCAACGGACGCGTCCACGGCAGCCGAACGTTCGGCGACGTGCGCGTCGGCGCTTTCGTCGGCGGCTCGGAAGCGGCTGACGAGCAGCTGTGGTCGTTCGGCGCCGAAGCCCAGACGCGCTTCGACAAGGTCACCCTCACCGGCTCGCTGGCCTATGAGACGATCGAAGGCGTGGACGCCGACATCTGGAGCCTCGGCGGCGACGCGGCCTACTTCATCAGGCCGAACCTGCGCGTGAACGGCGGCCTGGGCTGGAGCACCATCGACGCCGGCGGCGTCGACACCGACGGCTTTTCAGCCAATGTCGGCGGCGAATACCAGTTCGCGGACACCGGCATCAGCCTGACGGCCGGCTACACCCACGCCGAGTTCGAGGACTTCGACCTGGACGCCGACACCGTGTCGGTCGGCCTGCGCTTCTCGTTCGGCGGCGATCTGCAGACGCGTGACCGCGCCGGTGCGGACCTGGGCCGCACGGTCGCCGGCATCGGCGCCCTGGCCGGCGCGCTGTAGTCAGCGTTTCCCGGCTGGAACGACAGAGCCCCGGCGGAGCGATCCGCCGGGGCTTTTCGTTGGGCGGCGGGCAAGGAAAAGGCCCGGAGGGTTCCACGCTCCCGGGCCTTCCCCGTCGCAGCAGCTGAAGGGGGCGTCAGCTGCCGATGCGCACGTCTCCCCCTCCGACGATGGACCGGCTGACGGAGCCGGTGGCGCGGGCCACAGTCACGTCGCCGCCGCCGACGATCGACACGTCCACGTCTCCGGCGACGCCGCCGAAGTTCACGTCGCCGGATCCGGCGATGCTGATGCTGAGGTCGGGGACGTTCCCGCCGCGGATATCCACGTCGCCCGAGCCTCCGATGGAGACATCCGTCGGCCCGTCGGCGCGCGCGACCACCACGTCGCCCGAGCCGCCGATGGAGATGTCGAGGTTGCGGGTGGCGCCGGCGGTGACTGACCCCGACCCGCCGATGCTGATGTCGAGGGCTCCCGAGGTCCCGGCGCGGATATCCCCCGATCCGGCGATGCTCAGCGACAGCTCGCCCTCGGTGTTGGCGACGTTCCAGTAGCCGCAGCCGGCGTTGCCCAGGTCGATGGAAGCCGCGCCGCGACCCACCGAGCCGAACACCGCCCCCGAAGCGTCGACCTCCACGTTGCGGGGCGTGCGGATGAGGATCAGCGGCGCGTCGGAGAGGTTGACCCGGCCAACGCCGCGCACCTCGACCGAAGCCCCGTCGCCGGGCTGCGCCGGATTGTCGGGGCCCGAGTTGCAGTTGCGGATGCCGTCTCCGCCATTCAGGAAGCCGCGTCGGCGCAGGCCGCCGTCGATGCGGACCTCGGCGCCGTCGCGCGTGACCCGCACGGCGGGCAGGTCCGACGATCCCTGCTCGATCTCCACGGCGATGTCATGGCGGTCCTCGACCACGACGGCGACACGGGCCACGGCGTGGCGGATGTGGACCTCGGGGCCGGGCTTGGCGAAGGCGGGCGCGGCCATGGCGGCGGCGGCGATGGCGGCGGCGGATACGATGGCGAGTTTCATGTCGGCTTCCCTCTCCGGACTGTTCCGGGAAGGTGCGGCTGGCCTACAGTGAAGTCAGCTTAAAACGAGGTCATGACTTCGAATTCATCCGGGTCGTCGGAATCGCTGGAATTCCGTCGTCGAACTCTCTGGAATGCGTCATCCAATTCCCCGGCGGATTCCGCTCAGGCCCTCAGCGCGCCGGCGCCGTCAGCGGCGCCGATCTCCGGCTCGAAGTCGCGCTCGAACCGGGCGATGCGGCTCTTCAGCCCGCCGACCCGCTTCAGCGCCAGGGAGGCGGCCCAGCGGGCGGCCAGCTCGGGCGGGGCCATCCGGTCGGTCAGGCGCGGCCGCCCGCCCCGGCTGCGCAGCACGGCGTTGGTATAGAGGGCGCCGTTCCTGAACCGCGACGGCCAGGTCTGGAAATCCATCGACAGGGAGACGCAGAACCGGTCGAGGTTCTCGACCCGGTGCGGCGCATAGATGGGCCAGGTCAGGGCCTGCCCCGGCTCGAGGTCCACCACCTGGGCGTCGGCCTCGAAGGCCAGCGAATAGGGCAGTTCCTCGGTCGTCTGGCGCGACACCACCTGCTCCATGTCCGCCTCGGCCAGATGCGCCTCGTCGCCGGGATAGACGAAGATCCGCTTGCGCCCGCGCATGTGGAACAGCACCACCCCCGCCGCGTCGAAATGATACGGCGCCCCGGCCTTGGGCGAGGACAGGATCAGCTGGCCGGCGTTCCTGACCGCCCGCAGGCCCGGATAGGCGGCCTGCACGACGCGGAACTCCGCCATGGCCGCGGCCCACAGCTCGGGCCAGCCGGTCTCGACCTCGCGCAGATTGACCCACAGCCGCCCCTGCTGGATCGCCGCCAGCAGCTCCGCGCCGTTCAGCCGTCCCCGCGCTCCGGTGCGCAGAGAGACCTGCCCCGCCGCGTCGTAGTCGTACAGATTGATGTCGAACAGTTCGGCCGGATAGCGGTCCAGCACCGCCGCCAGCGCCTCATCCGAGGCGAACCCCTGCGCCGCCAGACTGTGCGGATGGACCTCGGCCTGTGTAATCGGGCCGGAATACCGGGTGCGCGCGTCGCTCATGGAGTGTCTCAGGCCGGAACGGATCGGGTGGTGCTCTGGCGGACCTTTGCAAGCGCCGCGCCCGCGGCCTGGACCGCGCCCCTGAACCGGGCGCCCGAAGTCGTCTCGCAGGCCTCGATGGCCGCCCAGCGCCGCCGCACGCTGGTGCGCAGCCGCTGGCCGGGCGCGCCCAGCACCCCGACCGCCGCCTCGCTGACCGTCGCGCCCAGACCGGGCTTCAGGACCACGGCCTCGCGCACCATCCGCGCGCCATTGCAGAAGTACTTTTTGTAATGCTCGCCCTCGAACCCGAAGTCGAAGGTGCGATAGCCCAGCTCCGACGCCAGCCGCATGGTGTCCATGCTCAGCAGGATGCCGGGCGAACAGCGCGCCAGGGCCGGGTCGTAGCCGGGGAACCAGAAATGATACTGGTCACCCGCGTGCAGCGAATATTCGATCGCCGTCAGCCGGTCGCCCGCCCACAGCCCGGCCATGGACGCCCCGAAGCCGTCGCGGTCTTCCTGCAGCAGGGCGTGCAGCAGCTCCGCCGTCCAGCCGCAGGCGAAGATGTCGTGCCGGCCGGTGCGCGCGTACTGGTCCCGCTTCAGGGCGATCAGCCAGTCCAGCAGGGCCGGGTCGCGCAGGCCGCGCTCGACCCGCAGCGTACCCAGCTCGGCTTCCATGCTGCGGCGTGCGCGTTCCTTGTCCTTGAAGAATTTGCCCTGGTTGGCCCGGCGGTCGGCGTACCAGCCGGCGTAGCCGCCCTCGCCCAGCTCGACCTGGACGGTGCGCCGGTCCTCGCCGAGGGCGGTTTCGCCGACCCAGGCCGTGACGTTCAGCCGGGCCGCGCCCAGCACGGCGGCCGCCTCCTCGAGCGACGGCGCCTGACCCGGAAAGGCGATGACGCCGTGATAGTCGTTCATGGGCGCGGCCAGGGGCTGCATCGCCCCGCCCCGCCGCTGGTGCGGGAAGAAGCCCACCGTCTGTCCGCCGCGCGAGAACACCGCCACCGCCGCGTTCGGACTGATGCGTCCGGCGACCTGGGCGAACTCGGGCCGGAAATAGGGGCTGTTCAGCGAGGGGTCGGCCGCCAGCATGGCGCGCCAGTCCGCCCACGCGGCCTCGTCCAGCGCGTCGACCCTGACGATATCGACCTTCAATCCGGTCATGCGGCTTCCCTCGGGCGGGCGCGGCGGCTCGCTGTTCCCGTCCTGTGTCGCACGGGTCCCGTTTCAGGCCGGTGAGTGTTCATGGTGAATGAAGTCTGTGCGGAGCCTCGCCCGTCGGCACGCGTTGCCGATCCAGTCGCCCTCGCCTGTTCCGGAGCCAGCCATGACCGACCCCCGCCGTCCGCCCAACCGTGAAACGGAAAACGAGAACCAGCGCACGCCCGCGCGCGAGGGTGAACCGCCTCACCCCGCCACCGAGCCGCGCGGTTCGGAAGGATCGTCCAACTCGGGCGAAACCGCCACGGACCCCGCGACCGGAAAGCCCAATCCGTGATCACCGCCGCCGCGCTGGCCCTCGCCCTCCTGCTGCAGACGGCGCCCGGGGCCTGTCCGGTCTCGGCCGGCCACGTCGTCGCCAACGGCGGTCTCGACCGCAGCCGCGCGGCGGTGGCGGCCGGCCGGCTGACGATTCTGGCGATGGGCTCGTCGTCGATCGAGGGCGTCGGCGCCAGCCGGCCCGGGCTCGGCTTCGTCCCCCTGCTCGAGGCCGGGCTGGAACAGCGGCTGCCGGGCGTCGAGGTCACCGTGATCAACAAGGGAATCGGGGGCGAGACGGCGAAGGAGACGGCCGACCGGCTGGCCGCCGAAACCGCCGCCGCCCGGCCCGATCTGGTGATCTGGCAGCTGGGGACCAACGACATCCTGCGCGATCGGCCGATGGACGACGTCTTCGCCGATTTCCGGCGCGGCGAGGCGGTGCTGGACCAGGCCGGCGTCGAGGTGCTGCTGATCGATCCCCAACGGCTTCCGCAGAATACGTCCAACCCGGCGTTCCGCGGTCGCAATCCGGCGCTCGCAGAGATGGCTCGCCTGATCGAGCTGGAGGGCGGTCGGGTCGGCTATGCCGTCCTGCGGCGCTTCGCGGCGATGTCTGACTGGACCGGACTCGAGCGCGGCGGGGTCGGTCCCGACGACCTCCACCTCAATGACGAAGGGTACGCCTGCTGGGCCGGGATCACGGCCGAAGGCCTGGCCGCCAGCCTGCGCTGACGGAACGGGCGGCCATGGAGGGTGTTGCGTTGTGCATCTTCCGTCGGAGCTCCCATGATCATTCGCCGTCCCCGCCTCGCCCTCGTCGCCGTCCTTCCCCTGCTCGCCGCCGCCTGCTCAGAGCCGCGCGAGCCGCGCGACACCGGGGCGGTCTCGGCGGACTCGACCGCGGCGTCCGGTCTGCGCCAATCCATCGAATCGGCTGCCTTCACCCCGCCGACGCCGACGGCGGCCGAGGCCGGTGCGGCTGAGAGGGCGGGTTCCAGCGCCGGAGCCGTCGGCGGCGCCCTCCCCGCCGAAGCGACCGCGGACCCGGCGATCGTGCGGGCCCAGATCCTGCTGGATCGCACCCGCTTCTCGCCGGGCATCATCGACGGACTGGGCGGCGAGAACACGCGCCAGGCGATCGCCGCCTTCGAGAAGGCCAACGATCTCGAGTCCGACGGCGAACTCGATGCGGCGGTGTTCGCGAAGCTGACGTCGGCGGACGGCGGCCGGGTGCTGACGGACTACACCATCACCGCGGCGGACGCGGCGGGCCCGTTCATCGGCGCCGTGCCCGAGGACATCGAGGCCATGGCCCGGCTCGAGACCGTCGGCTATGCCGACGCCCGCGAGGCGATGGCCGAGAAATTCCACATGAGCGAGGCCCTCCTCTCGGCGCTGAACCCGGGCGTCGACTTCGGCCGCGCCGGCCAGACGATCGTGGTGGCCGCCAACGGTCCCGCCGGCCTGTCGGGCGAGGTGGCCCGGATCGTGGTCGACAAGACCGAGAATTCGGTTCGCGCGTTCGACGCCGAGGGCGTCCTGCTGGCCTTCTATCCCGCCACCATCGGCAGCGGCGAAATGCCGACCCCGTCAGGGTCCCACACGGTGCGGGCGATCGCGCCCGAGCCGAACTACACCTACGATCCCTCGCGAGTCACCTATGGCGACGGCAAGAAAAAGGTCGTCGTCCCGGCCGGGCCCAACAATCCCGTCGGCTCGACCTGGATCGACCTGTCGCGCGACACCTACGGAATCCACGGCACGCCGGATCCCGCGACCATCGGCAAGGCCGTCTCCAGCGGCTGCGTCCGCCTGACCAACTGGGACGTCGAACAGCTGGCGTCCGGGGTCAAGCCGGGCGTGGTGGTGGAGTTCGTCTGAGCCGTCCTTCTCCCCTTGCGGGAGAAGGAAACCCCACAGCAAAACGGCCCCCGGATCGCTCCGGGGGCCGTCTGGTCTTTTCTCCCTCCCCACTTCGGGGGAGGGAGAAGGCCACTATTCGTTGATCTTGGAGACCACGCCGGCGCCGACGGTGCGGCCGCCTTCGCGGATGGCGAAGCGCAGGCCCTGGTCCAT
>Ga0265296_1004854_pt1 | contig 11437 bp, 11 predicted proteins | sample MunlanPumphouse1_FD_189073 | JGI IMG/M metagenome (GOLD analysis project Ga0265296, IMG submission 189073) | Groundwater microbial communities from a municipal landfill in Southern Ontario, Canada - Pumphouse #1 | ecosystem: Environmental > Aquatic > Deep subsurface > Groundwater | place...
AACAATTTCATGGAAAATCTCAAGTTGGATGTATTCCAAGATCGGATTTTCGTGTTCTCGCCAAAAGGTGATGTAATAGATTTACCACGTGAGGCCACCGCGATCGATTATGCATTCGCGATTCACACGGATATAGGAAATCATGCGATAAAAGCTGAAATAAACAAAATCATCGTCCCGATTACCACAAACATTTCCACAGGGGATATAGTAAATATTATTACGGACAAAAGCAGCCATCCGGAACGCGAATGGCTCAATTTCGCAAAAACGGCTTTAGCAATACAGAAAATTAAAGAGCATCTGAAAAATGAACCTTTGGACAAAAAAATCGCGGTTGGTAAAAAACTTCTGCAGAAAGAATTTGATCGAATTGGAAAAAGCGCGAATCTTTCCCTTACCGGCAAAAACATCAAAATGATTTTTGACAGATTAAAATACAAAACACTTGAGGAAATTCTTATTGCGATAGGAGACGGGGATTTGGATCCTCGAGAGATAATCGAAATTTTGTTTGAAAACAAATCTTTCACGCACGAAATAATCAATCCCTTTGCGTCAAAAAAGAGAAAAAATCCTGATTTTCGTTCACGAATCGGCCTTCGCATAATCGGTGACAATTCCAAGAATCAATTTAAGGAAATTACACGCATATTAAACGCACTGCAAATTCCTATCGTTAAATTCATAATAGATAAGCCGTTTTATTTGAATCATCACAGATGTCGTTTAAGTATATTAGTCAAAAACTATGATGAACTCTCTCAGGTGTTTGAAAGCATTGAACAAATAGACGGCATTAAAGAGATTCGAAGACTCTTCCGAAGAAGGAAATTTCTTTTTCTTTTTTATGCATTGTTTACCGCAGTGCTTTGGCTTAGCCAACCATTTTTAATACATGATGTCCTGGAAAATCGGGCAAACATGAAGTCACTCGAACCGATAATAATTTACTCCGGGCTTATCATGCTTTTCGTGCTTGTGTTTTATTTAAAAAGAATGACGCGCCGAAGTTTTCCCGAGTTGGCTGAAACGGCTTATTACTGGCCTCTCCTTTATGCCATAACCACCTTTGCTTTGTTCACCACAATTGGAGAAATAATGTATTTTCAACTCAAATACAACAACGCATTTGTTCTTGGGCTGATTATCGGCGTTTACGCTCTAATAACAGCGAGCTACATCAGTTATAAACGCGAACAATTTACACGTTGAATCTGAAATGTACGATATCGCCGTCCTGGATAATGTATTCTTTGCCTTCGATTCTTACTTTTCCTTTTTCTTTAGCCTTAAGTTCGCCGCCACATTCGACGTAATCTTTGTATGAAATTACTTCTGCGGCAATAAAACCTCTCTCAAAATCAGTGTGAATCACGCCGGCGGCCTTTGGCGCGGTAGCTCCAATGTCTGTTGTCCACGCGCGAACTTCTTGCGGGCCGGCCGTAAAGAAAGTCATATAACCCAAAACTTTGTATGCGGATCTTATTAAAGCGTAAAGCCCGGGCTCTTTTAACCCCAAATCATCCAAAAACACTTTCGCTTCTTCCGGCGACATTTGCGCGAGTTCTTCTTCGATTTTTGCGGAAATCGGGATTATTTCAGCGTTTTTTGCGACTTTAAGTTTATCGGCCAAATATTCATGGCCACATTTCGTAATTTCATTTTCGTGAACGTTTGCAATAAACAAAAACGGCTTATTGGTAAGCAAATGCAGGTCATTCAACGATTCTTTTTCTTCTTTGGATGCGGAAAAATCGTGCGCGATTTTTCCGCTTTCCAAGTGGCTTTTAAGCCTCCCCAAAAGTTCGCCATACGCAATTAATTTCGAGTTTCCCGACTTCGAGTCGGATTTTGCCTTACTGAAGCGTTTATCGATCGTTTCCAAGTCCGCCAAAATCAATTCCGTTTCAATAATTTCAATGTCGCGCTTCGGGTCCAGCCCTCCATGGACATGGATAATATTTCCATCTTCAAATATGCGCACAACCATCGCAATTGCATTGCATTGGCGAATATTAGCCAAAAACTTGTTGCCGAGGCCTTCGCCCTTGCTTGCGCCTTTAACAAGGCCGGCAATATCCACGAATTCTACTGTGGCAGGAATAACTTTCTCGGGAGAAACCATTTCGGTCAATTTTGAAAGCCGTTCATCCGGCACTTCAACTACGCCGACGTTCGGATCGATGGTGCAAAAAGGATAATTGGCCACATTCGCCATATGACTGCGCGTTAACGCATTGAAAAGCGTGGATTTCCCGACGTTTGGCAGGCCGACGATTCCTATTTGAAGTGGCATGAGGATAAAATATATGAATATGCGGAATTAGAGAAGGGCATGTCATGGTTAGCGATTTATCTTGTCACGATTCTCAAGAGCAGGCCGGCCAGGAAGTAACATGTATTTTGCTACCAGAGGCCGCCATAACGTGACTCTAATATCGGCAGTGCGCCTGTAGCAACTTTTATTTGCAATATTAAGTGAAGAGTTTTTTAACTGGTAGCAAAATACATGTTACTTCCTGGCCTTTACATTTTTCCGCTCTGTGACGGGCTGGCTTACAACTGACTAATTTCCGCAAAAGTCATTTGCCCATCCGCCGTTTTCGATTTCGCATCCAAAGCCACATAAGTTAGATAAGAGCCAAGAAGAGGGCAACCGATACGCGAAATCTTTCCCTTCTTCCCCATTCCGATAACAATGAACTTTGTTTGCCTGTTATTAAGCCTTTTGCAAAGCTCAAATAAATCCGCGTTTTGCTCCCATTTATCAATAAAAACGGCGATTTTGACGATATCCGCGCCCATGCTTTCAGCTTTATCATATATAGCCGCAAGAATCCCCAAATCGGGCATGGAATCCCAAAAATGCTTTGAAATAATTAGCTTTGCGCCGTGATTATCGCAAACCGTTTTAAGCCCTTTAATAAGGGGTAATTCGGTATCCATGCTGACATCAACCAGTTGCGAACCCGCTTCAATAGCCATCTTGAGAACGTTTATTCTCTCCTGTTCAGATCCCTTAAAACTCCCCTTTTCAGCCGCCGCCCTGCAAACGGCAATAACAGCAATGTCTTTGCGAGCCTCAGCGAAGCAATCTAGTCGTAGTAAGTCTTGCAGTGAGTCAAAATCATCAAACCAAATTTCGACTAAAGAATCTTTCCTTTCTTTCAATTTAACAAGGGCTTTTCCGACCTGTTTTTGAGCCTTTTTCAGGTTAGATTCACGGATTGGAATACAAATACGCATAATGCTTGACTTATTTAACTTTCGTGCTATATTAGCTACCTTAATCACTATAACAATTAAAACACTATGAGAACAACACCAGACACAACCTCAACAACACCTGCAACAGCGGCACTTAAACCTAAGTCCGGTCCTGTTGCTAGAGCAGTTGGCACACTTACCCTGGCAATAGCCGGATCCGTAGGAGCTTGCTGCACAAATCCTTGTGAAGCCGCAAGTGACATGAGTTCATATGTTTGTTGCGATACAGACGAACAAAATGACGGTGGAAAGGATGGTGGAGATGATAATACAAACGAATGGGCTGAATTTGCACGAAATGTTGAACTTGGAACATACACATATAATCCCCCATTATTGAGTGTAAATGGAACTGTGCCGGATTTTGATACTTCAAAAGGCCCACTCACTGTACGAATTGTCGCTGGAATATTGGACAATAGCACACAGCAAATGAGGACAGTTACCGGAGCAAATGCAATAACAATGTACGAAGGTGGAACATTTACAGTCACTGATACGTTTGAAGGCAGTTTGGTTACTTATACTTTTAAAGTTGAAACACCTGACGGAAAAGAAATTGCCCGTCCAACTGCAAGACAAGCTCAATTATAAGAATAATCACCACACATTTTCCTGAAAAACCGCTCTCCCACCCTTTTGAGGGGAGCGGTTTTTATTAACAAAAAACGTTTTGCGATTTTAAACTGACAAATCCAAAGAAAAACAAGACTCAAAATAGGTGCAAACATCCTATCTGTAACTAGTATGTCATACAATATCCACCGAATCATAGCAACCCAATAATGTTTTCCAAAAGCTAGGAAATTGTTATAATTATATAACGTTTCGAGCCGACCAAGATTTGACAGTATTTAAATAATATCGCACGGTAGTATTACACAATAAATTTGCCTCACTAACAAACAAGGCGGGAATATTTACTTGTGCTGATATAATAAAAACATGCCAGCAAAAATTTTCACGGACGGAAGCTCTCTCGGAAATCCCGGGCCTGGCGGTTTTTGCGCGATAATAAAAATCGATGATCGCGAAGTTGCCGTTAAAGGTGGCAGTGTCGACACAACAAACAATCGCATGGAGATGTCCGCAATAATCGCCGGTTTATATTGGGTTCGCAAAAATTATCCGAAAGAAAAAATCTGTGCGGTTTATTCGGACTCAAGCTTGGTTATTGATACTTTAAATAAAAATTGGAAAAGGAAAAAGAATTTGGATCTTTGGGAAAAAATGGATTCGATTATTGCCGAGTTCGACGACATTTCTTTGAATTGGATTCGCGGGCACGCCGGGCACAAAGAAAATGAGCAAGCCGACAAAATAGCGGTTACCGAGGCAAAGAAGCAACAAAAAGCGGCCAAATAATTCCTTTTATTTAACGCCCATCTCCTTGATCTTCGCAACAAGCGCCTCTTTGGATTGAAAACCAACGGCACGCCCCACTTCGGCACCGTCCTTCAAAAAAACGATGGTTGGTATTCCGCTGACACCGAAAGTTTGTGGAACGTTCTGGCTTTCATCAACATTGAGTTTGCCCATTTTAACCTTACCCTCATACGACTTGGCAACCTCTTCAAAAACCGGCCCCATCATTTTGCATGGACCGCACCAATCTGCATACATATCCACGACTGCAAAGCCCTTGGCGGTTTCCGTTTTGAAATTCTGATCCGTGAAGTGAAATGACATGGCCGAATGATACCAATAAAATATTAAAAATCCAATAAAACGTGTAATATTTTACTCACGTATGAAATGCCGTAAAATAATATCGGTCGTTTTCTGCATCTGTATAAGCCTAATACCTGTTTATCCGGTTGAAGCAAAAACAATAAAGATTCCACGCAATCCCGCAGTCGTTTCACGACAACAGTGGGGCGCAGATGAAGAAATAACATTTTTGAGCAAAGAAGAAGCGGCAAAAGTTCTTGCCAATTCGGGCGAACTTTATTCAGATGAAATATCTTTAATAGAAGAGCAAGATCCGGAAATTGAAAAAATCGTCACAACCGACCCAAACGGTAAAACATACAAATGGCCTCTTGAATATGCCAAAAAAATTAAATTTATAGTGATGCATTACACCGGAATGACAAACGAATTGCCGGACGATCCTGTGCTTGAAATGCGTGATATTTTTGAATCCCATTCACTTTTTAAAGGCTGGGGAGATATTGGCTATCATTATGTAATTGATAGGAACGGAAAAATTTACGAAGGCCGAAAGGGCGGACCTAAAGTCATAGGCGGCCATGCGAAACCGGTCAACAAAGTTTCTGTCGGGGTTTCTTTGATGGGCAATTACAATGACCAGGAGTTGACGGCACCTATGTTGGCATCCGTAATTTCATTATTGGGAAAACTTACAAAAGAAAACAAGATCAATCCACTCGGTTCAACGGAATATAAAGAAAAAAAATATCCGAATATTCAAGGCCACAGCGATAATTCCGCAAAAATCGATCCGGGCAAAAATTTTAATCAAAAATTTCAGGCAATACGCAAATTGGTTACATATTACAGATATAAAAAGCCAATTGCAGTCCCGAGCAACCTTGATTTTACGACAATCGGCGACCACGAAATGATAGCGGGCGTACAAGGTGAGCCAACAACTTTTGATCTGCATATAAAAAATAACGGCTCAACAACATGGGCCGGAGGAACTTTTTTGGAAAACAATTCCGAGCCTGAATTACCGACCGTTTTCGCAAAGCTGGAAAACAATGAAGTCTTGCCGGGCGGGCTTGGCACTTTTAGCGGCACTATTCCGGCCGGCGAAGAGACGGGCCTAAAAGTGCCGAATATTTGGCTTGTTATTAATAATACTTTGCGGCCGGTAAAAACAATTCCGTTTCCGATTATGATAGAGCCCAAAGAAAAGCCGATTCGCGTCGCAATCAGCACCAAAAACTTTAAGCCTCAAATAAGAAGCGAAGCCGGAATGTCTTTATATTCGGGCAAAAAACTCGTTTATAAATTCGCAAAAAATGAAATCGTAACGGTTGCCATGCTGAAAAATGGCAAATATCGCGTACGAACGGATAGAAAGCATTTCGATTTAAACAATCCTCCGCGACTGCAAGCCCGCAACAATGGCATTTTGGAAATTGTTAATTATGAGAACAGGCCGACGTGGAACCCGACGCTAAACGACAATCTTTTCCGCGGAATATTGGAAATTCAAAAAGTGGACGGCCGATTGAAAATAATTAACGAATTGCCACTCGAAGATTATCTGAAAGGCATTGCGGAAATTTCCGACGGCGACCCTAAAGAAAAGATAAAAACCATAATCATTTTGGCACGCAGTTATGCGAAATATTACAGAGACACCGCTCGCAAATTCCCCGGCAAACCATACGACCTGGACGACGATCCCGATCATACCCAGAAATATGTCGGATATGGCCTTGAAAAGCGCTCACCCAACATTGTTTCCGCCGTTAAACAGACAAAAGGGCAAATTGTCATTTATAAAGGCAAACCTGTATTAACCCCATATTTTAACCAGAGTGACGGCAGAACTCGCAGCGCACTCGAAGCCTGGAAAATGACCGACAAACCATATCTTTTAAGCGTTCCCGACACGTTTTGCGGAACAACCCAGCTGCGTGGCCATGGTGTGGGATTATCCGGCTGTGGCGCGACAAAACAGGCGGAAATTGGCAAGACCGCTGAAGAAATAATAAAATATTACTATACGGGGGTTGAATTAACAGGAGAAAAGTGATATAATTTTATGAATGTCACTCAAGCCAATTCCAATTGAGGATCCTGAAAAAGCCGAGATTGGTAAATCCAAAAATTTCAATCCCGGCAAAATTAAGAAAAGTCCCGAAGCAAAAGAAAAAGATTTTTCATTGAAAACAATGTGTATTTCCTTGGTGCATTACATTAATCGAGGTGGAAAATTCACTTGCGAGCAAATAGACGAAATTATTATCGGCCTGCATAGAGGCATTTTAAAATTACAGAAGAAGAAACAAGAAATATTGAAAAAGAAGAAATAGCGACCCACACCCACTTGAGGTTGCAGGCCATTTAGCTGTATCCTCCAATTGTAAGCATGTTGACTTTAGCTTTAAATACAGCCACAAGAACCCAATCAGTCGCTCTTTTGGACAAAAATAAAATCATTAACGAAATTTCTTGGCATACCGCAAATAACGAATCGGAAGTTTTACTGCCAAATATTCAAAAACTTTTAAAGAAGGTAAAAAAAAACTTTTCGGATATCGATAAAATCATTACCGTTTGCGGCCCCGGGCTTTTTTCCGGGCTGAGAATAGGCGTCACCGTATCCAATACATTGGCTTTTGCGCTTAACGCTTCCCTGTTTGAAATTGGCACGGAGGCCTTCCCTCTTTCAATTTCCGAGGATTTGAAGGAAAATGATATGCGTAACTTTGGTGAATCCATTATTAAAATGCCGTTATCCGAGTTTAGGAAAGTTAAAGTGGCAATTCCTAAATATTCAAGGCCTCCACATATAACCAAACCTAAAAATGTTCCGTAATATATTGATTTTAATTAGAATCACAATCGGCTTCATCTTACTGTTTATTGGTGTGATCGGGTTGATACTGCCGATTTTACAGGGATGGATTTTCTTGTTTATAGCAATACCTTTAATTAGCCCCGAACATGGCAAAAAAATCTTATTAGCTGTCGGGAATCGGATTTTACGCAAAAAGAAGAGCAAATCACAGAATAATTCCAACAATAATTTATAATGCTTTATATCGTCGCCACACCGATCGGGAACATGGAAGACATTACTCTGCGTGCCATTAGAACCCTGAAAGAAGCCAATTTCGTTGTGTCGGAAGACACGCGTCATTCCGGCATTTTGCTGAAAAAATATGAAATAAATACACCGCAACTTTCGTTCCACAGCCACAGCGACGAACACCAAATCGAAAAACTGCTAGGGCTTTTGAGTGAAGGAAAAAATTTGGCGCTCATTTCCGACGCCGGCACACCCGGAATTTCCGATCCCGGCTATTTAATAATCAAAAAAGCTATTGAGAGAAACATTCAGGTGGTGTCGATTCCAGGTCCCAGTGCCGTTATTAATGCGGTTGTTTCTTCAGGGTTGCCTTGCCACAGATTTTTATATCTGGGCTATTTCCCGCTGAAAAAAGGCCGAAAAAAGCTTATTGAGAGTCTTAAAGAAATGCCATATACGGTTGTTTTTTACGAAGCGCCGCACAGAATATTAAAAACATTAAATGAAATTTATATCGCGCTCGGCGACCGCGAAGTTGCCATTTGCCGCGAAATGACCAAAATGTTTGAGGAAAATTTTCGCGCGAAACTTTCAGAGGCGATAGCGCACTTTGAAAATAAAAAGCCAAGAGGCGAATTTACGGTAGTTTTGGGTGCTATAATGGAATCATGAAAAAGGCGTTTACGCTGGTGGAAATAATAATTGTGCTGACGGTAATCATGATTATGTCAGTGATGGCGGTAAGCGGCACTTCGGGCATGTTAGTAAATATAAGATTTACCAATGCCTTCAACAAAACGCTTCTGCTCGTTCAGCAGGCAAGCAACCTTGCTATTAGCGGAAAAAATTCGGATATAAAAGATTACAGCGTCACAATCACCATCACGCCCGTCCAAGATATTGTTTTAAAAGGAGATTCAACGGAAATCGATAAAATTACGTCCGCCGATTTAAAAGAATTCAGTATTTATGCCAGTTCAGGCCAGGATTGCACAATCGCCACAATCAGCTATTCAAACGGCGCTGCGAAAGCCGACTTAACTTGCACCGGAATTGGAGCACCGAATGACAAGGTAAGCTCACTAAAAATCGGGCTGAAGAAAGGTACAACTGGCTTAGACAAAAGTTTTCAGGTTTACAAAGCCGGCGGGAATATTCAGGTCTCAAACTAAAAAAGATTCCATCAATCGTAGCTGGGTACTTATTGCGCTTTAAAAGCGCATTCGTTTCTTTGTCGCAGTTGCGTTTTTACAGCAATACAGTTGTTTTGCTGTCGCAAAACACTATAGCTAGCAAGCCCGAGGGCTTGCCTATCCTATAACAATATTCAACAATTTATCCGGTACGAAAATTTCTTTTATGCGCTTCTTCCCATGCAACTGAACTGCGACTTTTTCGCTGTTTAAAGCCAAAGCAATGGCTTCTTCTTTATCAATCCCGATCGGAACCGTTAATTTATCTCTAATTTTTCCGTTGATGGAAATGACAAGTTCAAAATTTGCAGTCGCCAAATACTTTTTGTTGAATTTCGGCCACTGCGAATCGAATATGCTTTCTTTTTCGCCTAAAAACTCCCAGATTTCCTCGGCAAGATGTGGCGCAAACGGAGCAATTATCTGCGCAAATAATTTTTTGGATTTCAGAGTCATACCCGGAGTAAGCGCCGTATTGGTCAATTCCATCATTGCTGAAATGCACGTATTGAAATGAAAAGTTTGAATTTGCTCCGTAACTTGTTTTACGGCTTTGTGCAAATAGCGAAGAACCTCTTCGTTATCTTTGTCCGTGTGACCGGAAATCATTAAATTCCAAACACGATCCGCAAAACGCGCGATTCCGGTAATTCCGCGATCGTTCCAATCCCCACCTTCCGTAAAAGGTCCCATAAACATCAAATACATACGGAAAATATCACTGCCATATTTTTCAACAAATGCGTCGGGCGAAACCACGTTACCTTTGGATTTGCTCATTTTTGCGCCGTCTTTTGTAATCATTCCTTGATGCACCAGACGGGAAAAAGGCTCATTGAATTCGATCATTTTTGCGTCAAATAAAACCTTGGTAATGAAGCGCGCGTAAAGCAAATGCATGCAGGCGTGTTCCGGTCCGCCGACATAAACATCAACGGGAAGCCATTTTTTAACCATAGCCGTGTCAAAAGGAATTTTGTCGTTGTTATTGTCCACATAACGTAGAAAATACCAACTTGAACACATGAAAGTATCCATCGTATCCACTTCGCGTGTGGCTCCTCCATTACATTTCGGGCATTTCGTCTTAACGAATTCGGGCGATGAAGCCAATGGAGATTTTCCGTCTCCTTTCGGCTCAAAATCAACTTCGTCCGGCAACGCCACAGGCAAATCTTTTTCCGGCACAGGTTGTTCTCCGCATTTCTTGCAGTAGACGATCGGAATCGGCGCGCCCCAATAACGCTGACGAGAAATCAGCCAATCGCGCAGTTTATACGAAATTGTAAACCTGCCTTTTTTCTCTTCTTCAAGCGTTTTCGTTATAGTCATGCGAGCCTCTTCGGAAGTTAAATCGGTGCAATCACCACTGTTAACCAAAACACCAAGTCCCGTAAACGCTTTTCCCTCTTCCGCCAAACCGACTCTCGGCTTAATCACCTCTTTTATCGGCAGTTTATATTTTTTGGCAAAAGCGAAATCGCGCTCATCATGAGCCGGAACGGCCATAACGGCACCGGTCCCGTACGAGGCCAAAACATAATCCGCAACCCAAACGGGGACTTTTTCGCCGTTTATCGGATTTATCGCAAAACCTCCGGTGATAACTCCCGTTTTTTCCCTTTCTTCACTGCAACGCTCCATGTCGTTCTTCTTGCGGGTCGCCTCAACATAATCGTTTACCGTCTTTTGGTTCTTCTTTGTGGTTATTTTTGAAACCAGCGGATTTTCGGGTGCCAAAACGATATAAGTACAACCAAAAAGCGTGTCTATTCTGGTCGTAAAAACCGTTACGCGGTCACCTGTAGAGCGAATTTCATTGCCTTCATCGGGAACAAGGTCAAAATCCACCTCACTGCCCTCGGATTTGCCGATCCAATTCTCCTGCATTATTTTCGTTTTTTCCGGCCATTCAAGCCCTCCAAAATCAAGCAACTGTTCGGCATATTTTTTAATATTGAAAAACCACTGTGTCAGATTTTTTTTTGTGACAATATTGTGACAGCGATCGCATGTTCCGTCTTGAACTTGCTCGTTCGCCAGCACCGTCTGGCAACTCGGACACCAGTTCACCGGCGCCTCTTTTCGATAAGCCAAACCGCGCTTGTATAAAAGCAAAAACAAATATTGAGTCCATTTATAATATTCAGGATCGCTGGTGACGACTTGCTTGCTCCAATCGTGCATTGTTCCCATTTCCTTGAGTTGCCTCACCATTGAAGCAATATTGGTTGCGATAGAT
>Ga0265296_1004855_pt1 | contig 11437 bp, 8 predicted proteins | sample MunlanPumphouse1_FD_189073 | JGI IMG/M metagenome (GOLD analysis project Ga0265296, IMG submission 189073) | Groundwater microbial communities from a municipal landfill in Southern Ontario, Canada - Pumphouse #1 | ecosystem: Environmental > Aquatic > Deep subsurface > Groundwater | place: Canada...
AGTTCATCCTCGGCCGCGAGCTGCGCCACACCATCGAGCGGGTCAGCCCGGAGGCGGCCAAGCCGGATGAGCCGGTGGCACAGGACTGAGGCAGCCGGCAGGAAGGGCAGCCGACCAACGGTCGGCTCGCCGGGTGCGGGTGTTATGCCGGTTCGTCGGGAATCAGCATGTTTTCCAGTCTGGCGATGCAGTCCTTGAGCTGCAGCTTGCGCCGCTTCAGGCGCTTGGCGTCCAGCTCGTCTTCGCCATTGGCGGCCATGTGCAGGATCTGTTCGTCGAGCGCACGGTGCTCCTGCCGGAGCATGGCAAGACGGGTACTGATCTCGGTGGGCGTCAGGGTATCCACGGCCATTGAGCATACACATCCATGATGATGCCCGGGAGTGAACGCAGTCACCTCCCGGTGGCGATGGGGGCGGCGGCGAGCCGGTAGAATGACCGTCATGAGCGCCGTCCTGCCCTTGCCCGATCCCGTCCTGCGCGCCCGCGATCCGCGTGCGGCCGAGGCGGACCAGGACAGGCTGGCGCGGCGGCTGCGCCGCCAGGTCGGCCAGGCCATCGGCGACTTCGGCATGATCGAGGCCGGCGACCGGGTGATGGTCTGCCTGTCCGGCGGGAAGGACAGCTACACCCTGCTGGACCTGCTGCTGCAGTTGCAGAAAAAGGCGCCGGTGGATTTCGAGCTGGTGGCCGTCAACCTGGACCAGAAGCAGCCCGGTTTTCCCACCGACGTGCTGCCCGGCTACCTGCGCTCGATCGGCGTGCCGTTCCAGATCATCGAGCAGGACACCTACTCGGTGGTGACCCGGGTCATCCCGGAAGGGCGCACGATGTGCTCGCTGTGTTCGCGGCTGCGGCGCGGTGCCCTGTACCGCCATGCGGCCGAGCATGGCTTCACCAAGATTGCCCTGGGCCACCATCGCGACGACAGCGTGGCCACGTTTTTCCTGAACCTGTTCCACCACGCCAAGCTGTCGGCGATGCCGCCCAAACTGCGCAGCGACGATGGCGCGCATGTGGTGATCCGTCCGCTGGCCTACGTCATCGAACAGGACATTGCCCGCTACGCGCAGGCACGCGCGTTCCCGATCATCCCGTGCACGCTGTGCGGCAGCCAGGACACCCTGCAACGCCGCCAGGTCGCGCAGATGCTGCAGGGCTGGGAGCAGGCGCACCCGGGCCGGATCGACCAGATCGCGCGCGCGCTGGGCAACATCCATCCGTCGCAGCTGGCTGATCCGGCCCTGTTCGATTTCCTGTCGCTGGGGCGCACGCAGGACGCCCCGCGGGCCGCCCCGGGCGGGTGGCCCACCCCCGATGACGCCGGCGAGGTACCGCCGCCGGCCTAGCCGGTGCACCGCGCCTTGCGTTCCTTCCACGCTCTCATTCCGGACTTCCATGTTCTTTCGCAACCTGACGCTGTTCCGCTTCCCGACCACCACCGATTTCTCCGAGGTCGACACCCTGCTGCCGCAGGCCCTGCTCAAGCCGGTGGGTCCGCTTGAAATGACCTCGCGCGGTTTCATCTCGCCATTCGGCCGCGAAGAAAAGGCCGTGTTCTCCCATCGCATCGGCGATGCCCTGTGGCTGACCGTGGGCGGTGAAGACAAGATCCTGCCTGGCGCGGTGGTCAACGATCTGCTGGCGCGCAAGCTCGAGGAAATCGAGGAGAAGGAAGGCCGCAAGCCCGGTGGCCGCGAGCGCAAGCGCATGAAGGACGACCTGCTGCATGAACTGATGCCGCGCGCCTTCATCAAGAGCTCGCGTACCGATGCGCTGATCGACCTGGCGCACGGCTATGTGGCCGTGGACAGTTCCAGCCGCAAGACCGGCGAGAACGTGATGTCCGACATCCGCGGCCTGCTCGGCAGCTTCCCGGCGATGCCGCTGAACGCCGAAGTGGCGCCACGCTCGATCCTGACCGGCTGGATCGCCGGCGAGGCGCTGCCGACCGGCCTGAGCCTGGGCGAAGAATGCGAGATGAAGGACCCGGCCGAGGGCGGCGCCGTGGTCAAGTGCCAGCACCAGGAACTGCGCTGCGACGAGATCGACAAGCACCTGGACGCCGGCAAGCAGGTCACCAAGCTGGCCCTGGTGTTCGAGGACAATCTGTCCTTCGTGCTGGGCGATGACCTGATCGTGCGCAAGCTGAAGTTCCTGGACGGTGCGCTGGACCAGCTCGAGCACGCCGACGACGACGGCCGCCGTGCCGAACTGGACGCGCGGTTTGCCCTGCAGAGCGGCGAAGTCCGTCGCCTGTTCCTGCTGCTGGAAGAGGCGTTCAAGCTCAGCAAGGCGGATTGACGCCAGGTGCGGACCGGAGCGGGGCAGCGTCCCCGCTCCGCCCCCGCTACCCCGCAGTCATCTGCGGCGCGCGGGCAGCGCTATGCTGTTGCCATGTCCGGACTCCTCCGCCGCCTGATCTCGCCGGCTGCCCCCACCCTGCAGCGCGACACGGTACGACTGCGCCTGGAAGATGCGGAGATCGATGTACTGCGCGTGCGCGATCCGCGGGCGCGTCGCATCAAACTCAGCGTGGACGAGCGCGGCGTACGCCTGACCCTGCCGCCGCGTGCCAGCCTGGTGATGGGCGAGCGCTTCCTGGAGCAGCACCGCGACTGGCTGTCCACGCAGCTGCGCAGCTACCAGGCGCACAACCTGCCGCCCCCGCTGGTGATCGGTGAGCCCGGCCAGCTGCCTCTGCGTGGCGAACTGGTCGCGCTGCGCTGGGCGAGCGGCCGCTTCGCCCATCTCGAGCGCGACGCGGCGGGCCTGGTGATGCATTGGCCCGCGCGCGGCAACGAGGCCACCCTGCGACGCAGCCTGCGCGAGTTCTACGAAGCCCAGACCCGTGCCGACGTGGGCCAGTGGCTGCCCCGATACCTGCCCGGTCTGCCGCGCGCGCCGGCACGGTTGCGGCTCAAGGTGATGTCGTCGCAATGGGGTTCGCTGGCACCGGACGGCAGCATGGCGCTGGACCTGGCGCTGGTACTGGGGCGTCCCTCGGCGTTCGAATACGTGCTGGTCCACGAGCTGTGCCACCTGATCCAGCCCAACCATTCACCGGCGTTCTGGGCAGAGGTGGAAAAGCGGTTCCCGGCCTGGCAGGACGAGCGCGACTACTTCCAGCGCGAAGGCCGCCGGCTCAAGGCAATGCTCCGTCAATTGCTGTAATGCCGGCCGTTCACGCGCGGGCGCGCAACGCCGCCGCCTGCGCCCAGCGTTCGGCCACGCGCGGTGCGGTGATGCACACGGCCTGGTCGGTCACTGTGGTTACCGCGCGCTCAAGCAGCTGGATGTCGGCTTCGTGCTGGCGTGCGACGTGCGGGTCCTCGAAGAAGATCGCCCGCTGGCAGTGGCCTTCCAGCACGCGGTCGGCAATCTGCGCGTCGCCGCCCATCGGGCCGCTCTGGTAGCGCTCCACCCACGCCTGGTCCTGCGGCCAGCCCCGGCTCCAGGCCAGCGCGTTGAGGCGCTGGCCGGTGGTGCCGGTGCCGATCCGGGTACGGAACCGCGACAGCACCTCGAAATGCTCAGCGGCGAAGGCCAGCATGGCCGGCTTCATCGCGTCGTGCGCGATCAGCGCCAGGGTCTGGTGTTCGAAGGCGTGCAGATCATCGGCGCCCCGGTCCGCGGCGAGCCCGGCATGCACGCGCTCGATCTCGATCCAGTCACGTGCGGTGGCCACGGTGGAGATGAAAGGCTTGCCGTGGATCACACACTGGCGTTTGAGCGCGGTGGCTTCGGGAAAGATCGAGGAGGGATCGACCGGGTCCATCAGGTAGATCGCCCCGTCCAGCGTGCGTTCCGGTGTCCCCATCCCGACCACTTCGGCCACCAGTTTCATCAGACCGCCCTCGCGCCCGTTCGGATAACGCCGCAGCGGCGCGAAATCCTGCAGGAATCCCAGTCGCTGGATCGCATCGTAGGTACGCCCGACCGCATGCAGTTCCACCCCCAGTTCGCGCAGGCCGCGGTCGCTGGCGCGCAGCCAGCGGAACAGCGCGGCGTGCTTGTCGTGATGGTGCAGGCGGTTGGCGGCCAGGCCGATGCGCATGGTGGGCATCCAGCAGAAGGAGGAGGCCGCAGTGTAATGCGATCGCATGTCAGGGGTGCGCCCGCTTGAATGCGACGGCGCCGCAGCGCATCACGTGCGTGGCGTCACGCACACAGGGGTTTGCAACAAGTTTCATTGCTGCAGCGGGTGCAATCGCTAGGGTGAGTCGGGTGCAGCGCAGCGCCTGTCGTCAATGACGTCGACAGGCCGCGCGGGGCGATGTTCCGGTGGCGGTGAGGGTGGGCGCACCTTGCAGGACGGCCCGCCATTCGACGCTGCCCGGGCCGCATTGCCGTTGGCGACCATGATGCAGGGGGGCAGAACCAATGATCACCACGGAACAACGGCCTGGACAGGCGGCGTCCGCGCCGGAGGACGGTCAGCGGGCGCTGCGCGGGCAGGTGGCCTGGCTGCCGCTGCCCGGCGGGCTGGTGGCCGGTGCACAGGTGACGGTGGACCCGATCGCCGCGTCCGGCTCCCTGCTGCGCTGGGCCATTCCGCTGCTGCTGATGGTGCTGGTCCTGCTGTTGATGCACGCCTATGGCTACTGGCGGCTGCACCGCGAGGCCGGCGAGCGCCACCGCGCCGAGCGGCGCCTGCAGGAAGTGTGCGCCACGCTGCCGGCGGTGGTGTACCAGGCCCATCGCGGGCGCGACGGTGTGCTGTCGTTTCCCTACATCACCGGGGACATGTACTCGCTGTTCGGGCTGTCGGCCGAGGTGGCGATGGCCGACGAGTCGCGCCTGTTCGCCACGGTCCACCCGGACGACCAGGCGCATCTGCGGCGCAGCGTGGAGGTGTCTGCCACGCATCTGACGGTGATCGATGTCGAATTCCGGGCCTGCGGGCCGCAGGGCTGGCGCTGGGTGCGGTCGCGCGGCCAGCCGATGGCCGCCGACGACGACAGCGTCAAATGGAGCGGTTACTGGATCGATGTCACCGCCTCGCACGAGCAGGCCACCGCGCTGGCCGCCGCGCGCCGCGACGCCGAGGCCGCCGCCGCGGCCAAAGCGAACTTCCTGGCCACCATGAGCCACGAGATACGCACCCCGATGAGCGGCATGCTGGGCATGCTCGAGGTGCTTGAAGACACCGGATTGGACGAGGAACAATGCGCGCTGCTGGCCACCGTGCACGACGCCGCCAGCCTGCTGCGGCAGATCCTCGACGACGTGCTGGACTACTCGCGCATCGACGCCGGTGCCCTGCCACTGGAAGCCATGCCGATCACGCTGCCCGGCATCATCGGCAATGTGCAGCGCCTGCTGTCGCCGATGGCGGCCAACAAGGGGCTGTGGCTGCGCTCCCGGATCGACCCGCGGGTGGCGGCCGGCCATTGCGGCGACGGCGTGCGCCTGCGCCAGATCCTGTTCAACCTGCTGAGCAATGCGCTGAAGTTCACCGCGCACGGGGGAGTGCGGATCGAACTGGACGTGCGCGCGGATGAGGGGGACCGGCAGCGCCTGTGCCTGGCGGTGATCGATACGGGCATCGGCGTATCGGCCGACCAGCAGGCGGTGCTGTTCAGTCCGTTCACCCAGGCCGAGGCCTCGATCGGGCGCCGCTATGGCGGCAGCGGGCTGGGACTGAGCATCTGCCGTGGGCTGGCCGGGCTGATGGACGGCGATCTGCGCATGCACAGCTCACCCGGGCAGGGCACGCGGATGGAACTGGAACTCACGCTGCCGATCGCGATCGCTCCAGGCGCTGTAGCCGCCCGCGACGCCGACGCGGCGCAGCCGGTGTTCGCGCCCGGCCTGCAGGTGCTGGTGGCCGAGGACGATCCCATCCACCAGGCGCTGATGGCCTGGCGGCTGCGTCAGCTGGGCCTGGGCCACACGATGGCCGCGCAGGGCGAAGAAGCGCTGCGCCTGATGCAGGGCCGCGCATTCGACCTGGTGATCACCGATTGCCAGATGCCGGTGATGGACGGATATGCGCTGGCCAGTGCGATCCGGCGCACCGAGCGTGCGTCCGGCGCGGTGCCGGTGCCGATCGTGGGCCTCACCGCCAGCGTACAGGCGCAGACGCAGCAGCGGTGCCAGCAGGCCGGCATGGACCGGATGCTGACCAAGCCGATCACCCTGGAGGCCCTGCGCGAACACCTGGCGGCGTTGCTGACGACGACCGGGGACATGGCCGCCGCGGTCGACCCGGTGCCGTGCGTGCAGGCGCTGGGACGGCAACTGGGGTCGGTCGCTACCGCGCGTGAGGTGCTGACGCTGATGCAGACCACCACCCAGGCCGACCTGTCCGGGTTGATCCGGGCCACGGCCGGCGGCGACGCCCAGGCCGTCAACGCGTGCCTGCATCGCATGGCAGGGGGGCTGGGTGTGGTCGGCGCCCGCCGGCTGGGCAAGCAGGCGCGCGGGCTGATGCGGGCGCTGGAAGAGGCTCCGCTGGTGGACAGCCGCGCCGGGCTGGACCGGTTCAGCGCCGGGGTGGAGCGCTACCTGGCCGGGCTGCGGGGGGTGGAGTTTTCGTAATAGTTGCATGGTGTCGGATTCGGCCCTGACCGACAGTGGCGCGGTGATCCCCCGCCCTGGAGTACCTGCCATGACCCCGATCCCTTCCGCTGCCATCCCGGTGCCGCGCGCAGTGGGCGACCGCACCACCCGCCTGCGCACCCTGGCGGGCGTGCTGCGGCAGGCGCCCGCGTCCGACGCGGAGCTGCTGCTGGCCGGATTGGCCCGCATGCTGGAGGCGCACATGGGGGGCAGCCACGACGACGCGGTCAGCAATGCGCGTATCCGCGCCCAGCTGGACAACATCCAGCTGCTGATGGCGCTGGAGATCGAACGCGCGGGCATCGACCCGCAGGCCGCCCGCGCCGCCTGATCCCACGACGCATCAGGCGGTAACGAGCTGGACGATGCTGGCGGCCGCGTCGCGGCCCTCGGCCACGGCGGTCACCACCAGATCGGCACCGCGCACCGCATCGCCACCGGCGAACAGGCGCGGGTGGGCGGTCTGGAACGGCAACCGGCCGGCACCACCGGCCACGATGCGGCCGTTCTGGCCCGCTTCCACCCCGTGCGCGGCCAGCCAGGCCGGCGTGCTGGGCGAGAAGCCGAAGGCGATGATCACCACGTCCGCTTCCAGCAGGGATTCGCTGCCGTCGATCGGCACCGCGTTGCGGCGGCCCTGCGCGTCGGGCTCGCCGAGCTGGGTTTCCACCACCATCACCCCGATCACCTCGTCGTCGGCACCGGCTTCGATCGACAACGGCTGGCGGTTGAACAGGAAGCGCACGCCTTCCTCGCGCGCGTTGGCGACTTCGCGCGCCGAGCCGGGCATGTTGGCCTCGTCGCGACGGTAGGCACAGGTCACCTTGGCCGCGCCCAGGCGCACCGCGCTGCGGACGCAGTCCATGCCGGTGTCGCCACCGCCGAGCACCACCACCCGCTTGCCCTCCAGGTCCGGCAGGGCGATCTGGTCCTCCCAGCCGGCAATGGGCCGGCCACGCGCGTCGCTGCCACCGACAATGCGGCTGTTCTGTACCAGGAACGGCAGCGCCGGCAGCACGCCCTTGAGGTCCTGCCCGAGCAGGCCACCATCGGTGTAGCGGTAGGCACCGGTGCCGATGAACACCGCGTCATACTCAGCCAGCAGCTGATCCACGCTGATGTCGCGGCCGATCTCCACGCCCAGCCGGAACTGCACGCCCATGCCTTCCAGTACGTTGCGGCGGCGGCTGATCACCGCCTTGTCCAGCTTGAAACTGGGGATGCCGAACTGCAGCAGCCCGCCGATCTGTTCATAGCGGTCGTACACCACGGCCTGCACGCCGGCATGGGCCAGCTTGTCGGCACAGGCCAGGCCGGCCGGGCCGGCACCGATCACCGCCACGCGCCTGCCGGTGGCCTCCACCGCGCTCAGGTCCGGGCGCCAGCCGGTGGCCAGGGCCGTGTCGACGATGTACTTCTCCACCGCGCCGATGGTCACCGCGCCGAACTCCTCCAGCGTGCAGCTGCCTTCGCACAGGCGGTCCTGCGGACACACCCGGCCGCACACTTCCGGCAGCGGGTTGGTGGAATGGCACAGCGTGGCCGCTTCATGGATGCGGTTTTCCTGCACCAGCTGCAGCCACTGCGGGATGGCGTTGTGGACCGGACACTTCCAGCTGCAGTACGGGTTGCCGCAGTCCAGGCAGCGGCCGGCCTGAAACTGGGCGTCCTCTTTGCCAAATTTGCCGTACAGCTCACCCCAGTCGCCGGAGGTGCGCAGTTCCACCGGAATGCGCTGCGGCATGGTCCGGGGCAGGTCGAGGAACTGGAAGGCGTGCTTGCGGCTCATGGCGTGCTCGGATGTTTGGTCGAGATTGCCGGGCAGAGCCCGGCACTACGGGGCACCACGCGACGCATCACGCGGCGCGGCGCAGCGAGTCGGTCAGCGATTCGATGCTGGCCGCCTTGGGTTTGACCAGCCAGAACTTGCCGACGTAATCGCGGAATTCGTCGAGGATCTGCTGCGCCCAGATGCTGCCGGTAAGCTCGCGGTGGCGGCTGATCAGCGTATGCAGGTGCTGGCGATGGTTCTCGAAGCCCTCGGCGGAGATGCGGTGGATGTCGATCAGCTCGTGGTTGTAGCGGTCCACGAAGTCGCGGTCGATATCCAGCACGTAGGCCAGGCCGCCGGTGAAACCGGCACCGAAGTTGAGCCCGACCTTGCCCAGCACCAGCACGATGCCGTCGGTCATGTACTCGCAGCAGTGGTCGCCGGCGCCTTCGATCACCGCCAGCGCACCGGAATTGCGCACGCCGAAGCGTTCGCCGGCGCGACCGGCCGCGAACAGTTCGCCGCCGGTGGCGCCGTACAGGCAGGTGTTGCCGATGATGGCGGTGTTGCGTGCCTCGAAGCGTGCGCCACGCGGCGGGCGCACCACCAGCCGGCCGCCGGCCATGCCCTTGCCGACGTAATCGTTGGCTTCGCCTTCCACTTCCAGCTGCAGGCCGCCCACGTTGAACGCGCCGAAGCTCTGCCCGGCGGTGCCGCGGAAGCGCAGCGTCAGCGGCGCATCACTCATGCCCTGGTTGCCGTGCGCGCGGGCGATCGCGCCCGACAGGCGGGTGCCGATCGAACGGTCCGTGTTGTGGATCAGGAAGCGGTGCTCGCCACCGAGCTTGCCGGCGATCGCAGGCGCCAGCAGCCCATCCATCTGCGTGGCCAGGCTGTCCGGTGACTCGTACAGGCGCTGGGCGGCACAATGGCTGCCGGCGTACTGCGCCGGGTTGAGCAGGCGCGACAGGTCGACCTTGACGCCCGGGCGCGGCGCGACCGCCAGTTGCTGCAGCAGGTCGGTGCGGCCCACGATCTCATCCAGCGAGCGCACGCCCAGGTAGGACAGCCAGCCGCGCACTTCCTCGGCCAGCAGCCGGAAGAAGTTCTCCACGCGCTCGGGCAGGCCGGTGAAGTACTGCGCGCGCAGGCGTTCGTCCTGGGTGGCCACGCCGGTGGCGCAGTTGTTGAGGTGGCAGATGCGCAGGTATTTGCAGCCCAGCACGATCATCGGCGCGGTGCCGAAGCCGAAGCTGTCCGCGCCAAGCAGCGCGGCCTTGATCACGTCCAGGCCCGTCTTCAGCCCACCGTCGGTCTGCAGCAGAGTGCGCCCGCGCAGGTCGTTGGCGACCAGCGCCTGGTGCGATTCGGCCACGCCCAGTTCCCACGGCACACCGGCGTAGCGGATCGAGCTGACCGGGCTGGCCCCCGTGCCGCCGTCATGGCCGGACACGGTGATCAGGTCGGCGCCGGCCTTGACCACGCCGGCGGCGATCGTGCCGACGCCGGCATGGCTGACCAGCTTCACCGAGACCAGCGCCTGCGGGTTGACCTGCTTGAGGTCGTAGATCAGCTGGGCCAGGTCTTCGATGGAATAGATGTCGTGGTGCGGCGGCGGCGAGATCAGCCCGATGCCCGGCCTGGCGTAACGCAGCCGCGCGATCAGCTCGTTGACCTTGTGACCGGGCAGCTGGCCGCCTTCGCCGGGCTTGGCGCCCTGGGCGACCTTGATCTGCAGCACTTCGGCATTGACCAGGTATTCGGCGGTGACGCCGAAGCGGCCCGACGCGACCTGCTTGATCTTGCTGCGCTTGTCGGTGCCGTAGCGCACCGGGTCTTCGCCGCCTTCGCCGGAATTGCTGCGACCGCCGAGCCGGTTCATGGCGATCGCCAATGCTTCATGCGCCTCCGGCGACAGCGCGCCCAGGCTGATGGCGGCGGTATCGAAGCGGCGGAACAGGTCTTCGGCCGGAGCCACTTCCTCCAGCGGCGTCGGGGTGGGCGCGGCCTTGAGCTGCAGCAGGTCGCGCAGCGCGGAGACCGGGCGGCCGTGCACGGCCTCGCAGTAGCGTTGCCAGTCGGCGGCGTCGCCGCTGCGCGCCGCGCGCTGCAGGGTCATGACCACGTCGGGGTTGTACATGTGGTACTCGCCGCCGTGCACGTACTTGAGCACGCCGCCCACGTCCGGGCGCAGCAGGTCGTTCCACGCGCGCACGGTGAGTTCGCGCGCTTCCTGGTCCAGGCGGTCGAAGCCGACGCCGGCCACGCGCGAAGCGGTATCCGGGAAGCACAGGTCAACCACGTCGTCGTCGAGGCCGACGATCTCGAACAACTGCGCGCCGCGGTAGCTGGCCACCGTACAGATGCCCATCTTCGAGATGATCTTGGACAGGCCCTTGTAGATACCCTTGCGGTAGCGGCGGCCGATCTGCGACTGCTCGCCGCCCTTGCTGAGCTGCAGGATGCCACGCCGGCCCAGATCGAACAGGGTCTGGTAGGCCAGGTACGGGTACACCGCGGTGGCGCCGAACCCGAGCAGGCAGGCCATGTGGTGCGCATCGCGTGCGGTGCCGGTTTCCAGGATCAGGTTGACGTCGCAGCGCAGCCCGGCATTGGACAGGTGGTGGTGCACCGCACTCGTCGCCAGCAGGGCATGCACCATCGGCCGGTCGGCCACCGGGTAGCGGTCGCTCAGCAGCAGCATCACGATGCCATCGCGCGCGGCGGCTTCGGCCTCGGCGCAGATGCGCTCGATGCCGGCCTTCAGGCCTTCGTCCAGGCTGTAGGAGAGATCGATCAGGCGGTTCTTCTCGACGTACTGCTCCATCTTCATCAGCTGGCGCAGCTTGCGCTGGCTGAGCACCGGCGAGTTGAGGATGACGTGGTTCACCGTCTCCGCGCCGGCATGGAAGATGTTGGTCTCCTTGCCGAGCTGGGTGGACAGCGACATGACGCAGTCTTCGCGCAGCGGGTCGATCGGCGGGTTGGTGACCTGCGCGAACGCCTGGCGGAAATAGTCGTAGAGCGGACGGCTGTGCTGGCTGAGCACCGCCATCGGGGTGTCATCGCCCATCGAGCCGGTGGCTTCCTGCTCGGTTTCGG
>Ga0265296_1004857_pt1 | contig 11434 bp, 7 predicted proteins | sample MunlanPumphouse1_FD_189073 | JGI IMG/M metagenome (GOLD analysis project Ga0265296, IMG submission 189073) | Groundwater microbial communities from a municipal landfill in Southern Ontario, Canada - Pumphouse #1 | ecosystem: Environmental > Aquatic > Deep subsurface > Groundwater | place: Canada...
GTAATAATCCTACCTCAAGATTCGTCGCTTTCAAATAGTTGATTAACTGAAACTCATTCTCCTCACATAACGCTTCAGCCGCTTTCAATTCTACAATAACCTTATTTTCGACAACGATGTCTGCACAGTACTCACCGACAATCTTGCTTTTATACCAGACTTTTATCGGTTGCTGACGTGTTATTTTTAGTCCGTTGACAGTTAACTCATCCTGTAATGCGTTTTCATAGACTTTTTCCAGAAATCCATATCCAAGTTGGTTGTACACTTCGTAAAAACACTTGATAATTCGATCTGTTATCTCCTTGTGCAAATACTCCATAAATTCCCTTTCGATTTGAATACAGATGACATTGATTAGACAGATTTTAACAGAACTTTTTTATTTGCGACCATCTGTGCTCCGTTCTGTGTCATCTGTGTTCTACGGTAAAAGTCGTTACTTCGTCGCTTGAATCAGAAGTTCATTCATTCGCCGGAGATATTCGCCGGGATCGGACAGGTTTCCATCCAATAGAAGCGCTGATTCGTACAAATGGACAATCGTATTTCGTAAAACCGGATCTTTGCTGTTTCCAAAGTTCAGGCGCGACAAATTCCGGATGAGCGGATGATTCGGGTTGAGCTCCATGATTTTTTTATGCGCCGGAACTTCCATATTCATCATTTTCATCATTTTTTCGGTCTGCGGGTCGATGCTGTCCTTACCCAGCACTAGGGTGACGGGCGAATCCACCAATCGCTTGGATGCCACGATGTCCGCCACTTTTTCGCCCAACGTTTCTTTGAAAACCGTTATCAACGAATTGAGCGAACTCTCGGCAAGTGTATCTTCCGGATTTTCGGACGGCTTTTCTTTCAGATCGATATCGGCTTTGTCGATGGATTTGATCTTCTTTTTGTCGAATTCGTCCAATTGCGGAACGATGAAAACGTCCATCGGATCGGTCATAAATAAGACTTCAACGTCGTGTTTATGGAAATATTCCAGATTGGGATTTTTATCGACGACCTCACGATTCTCGCCCAAAATGTAATAAATCTCTTTCTGTTCTGGCTTCATATGTGCGACATACTCTTCCAGAGAAATCAATTCGCCTTTCGGTTTGGCAGTCGATTCGAACCGCAAAAGTTTGACGATCTTTTCCTTGTTCGTAAAATCCATTCCGATGCCGGCTTTGAAATACATCCCGAATGTCTTGAAGAATTTTTCATATTTGCCCGGATCGTTCTTTGCCCATTCGTCCAGCATCTGGAGAATGCGCGAAGTCAGAACGTTCCGGATTTTCTCCATTGCCGGACTTTGTTGTGTGACCTGACGAGAGATGTTCAGCGGTAAATCTTCCGTATCGACCACACCTTTTACAAATCGGAGATATTCGGGTAGCAGATCGACCGCGTCATCCTGAATGAACACGCGGTTTGCATACAAGTGAAGCGTCTTTTCACGAACATCACTAAAAAAATTGTCCGGCTTCCGCGTTCCGACAAACAACAACGCTTTGAAATTCACGGTTCCTTCAATGGAAACCTGTAAGTGACCCAGCGGCGGTTCCCAATCGCTGGCGATGAATTTGTAGAATTCGACGAGTTCTTCTTCTTTGATCTCGTCTTTCGATCTTCGCCATAGAGCGTCCAACTTGTTGACTTTTTCCTTGCCGATCTGAATGGGAAAATTCACGAAATTGGAATATTTCTGAATGATGGATTTGACGCGATACTCTTCGGCAAACTCTTTATATTCGTCTTTCAGCGTAAAGTAAATTTTAGTGCCGCGTTCTTTCCGGTCGAATTTCTCGATGGTAAACGTCCCTTTGCCGTCCGATTTCCAGCGATAGCCTTTCGATTCGACGTCCGCATTCCGTGTTTCCACGATCACTTCATCGGTCACCATAAAAACCGAATAGAATCCGACGCCGAACTTGCCGATGAGGTCGCCATCCGGTGCTTTCCCGTTTTTCTGAAGTTCTTCCATGAATTTCAGCGTTCCGGAACTGGCAACGGTTCCGATATTCTGGATCAATTCGTCGTGCGTCATGCCGATTCCAGTATCTTCGATCGTGAACCATTTCCGCTTCTCATCGACCGCAATCGTGATCTTGAGTTCAGTGTCGGGATTGAGAACCGGTTGACTGGTGACCTGCATGAACCGGACTTTGTTCAGCGCGTCGGATGCGTTCGAGATCAGTTCGCGCAGAAAAATCTCGGGTTGCGTATAGAGCGAATGCACGATGATATTTAAAAGTTGCTTTAATTCCGCCTTGAACTCGTATGTTGTCGGCGCGGATTCGGATTTCTGTGTCATGATTTTCCTTTCATCTATTTAACATTTTCATTGCCAAAAAACGCAGATAACAGCAACGAACATCATGCCAAAAATTTACTCAGTCAGATTGACAGAAGCCAGTTTTGATTCACAAATCAGTCCGTTGTGAAAGATTTCACCTTTAAACTAATAAAAATAAATTTCCATGAAACTTTAGCCTGAATAATTCACCGCAGCCACCGCCGTTGGCGGGATTCAGCACGCTGAGAACGCAGAGATTATCTATTTATTAATAACTTAGAGCCATAATCAAGACCAAATATTTTTTAAATAATAAAATTATGAAATGTCCTCCGCCCCGCATTCTGCGGGGAACTCCGCGGTTTATGAATTAAAGAGGTTAGAATATTTTGTGTAATTTTCGGCCAATTTTTGACAGCCTGAGAATAGTGATTGTTCGGACGGAATAACGTATCTTGTTATAAAGTCAAAACCGGGATTCGGAAGAACCGTTGCATTTCTAATCGGCTTTCGTTACTTTTGGGGCAATTTGTTTTTTGAGTCGTTCACAGGTGACGAGAAAGACGATGCTAATGATAATTGAAATGAAAAAAATGCCAACCTATCAAGGAGGAATGATTCTATGGCAAAAATCTTAATAGTTGACGATGATCAGGATTTCGTATCGGCCGTTACGTTAGTCCTGGAAAGCGCCGGCTATAGCGTTGAAATCGCTCATACCCGTCAGGAAGGGCTTGTAGCGTTTGGAACGAAAAAACCGGATTTGGTGTTGCTGGATGTCATGATGCAGGACCCGGACGATGGATTCGTCCTCGCTCAGGACATGAAAAAGCAGGATCCGAAAATTCCGATCGTGATGCTGACCAGCGTCGGAAAAGTGACCGGAATGTCATTTGACAAAGATTCCGAGATGGTTCCCGTGGATGATTTCGAGCAAAAACCGATCATGCCGAACCGGTTGCTCGCCAAAGTCAAAGAACATCTCAGCAAGTAAGGAGTATCATTCATGCAAATTATCGATCGTCAGAAAGTAAGCAATGAAATTGAAAGCCTGAAGGAAAAGCATGGGAAAGACCGCTCGGCTCTGATTCCCATTTTGCAGGCACTTCAGGAAACCTATGGCTACCTTCCTTACATTGTTCTGCAGGAAACTGCTCATGCTCTCGGCATCCATCCGTCGGAAGTTGAAGGCGTCGCTTCTTTTTACAGTTTCTTCAGAACCAAAGAGAAACAGGGAAAATATGTGATCCGTCTCTGCCAGACCATTTCCTGCAATCTGGCTAAAAAAGCCAACGTCGCTCGTCAACTTGAAAACGAATTGGGGATCAAATTCGGTCAAACGACCAAAGATGCCATGTTTACGCTGGAATATACCAACTGCCTTGGAATGTGCGATCAGGGGCCGGCTTTGATGGTCAACGACCGCCTTTTCTCGAAAGTCACGCCGGAAAAAGCCTCTGCCATCATCGCCGACTGCCGTCGCGATTTTCTCAAATCCAAGTTTCCGAAAGTCGTCCCGTCAGATGTTAAAAAGAGCGGACCGATCCTGAATCACGGATTGAAAGCCGCTGAATCTTTGAAAACCGCTCTGGCAATGAGTCGTTCGGCGATTATTTCTACCATCCGCGAATCGAACCTTAAAGGTCGTGGCGGCGCAGGATTTCCGACCGCCATCAAATGGCAGTTAGCCGGTGCGGCGATCGACGAGAAAAAATACGTCGTTTGCAATGCCGACGAAGGCGAACCGGGCTCATTCAAAGACCGGTATCTTCTGTACGAACACATCGAAATCATGCTGGATGGAATGACCATCGCCGCCTATGCCATCGGCGCACAAAAAGGTTTCATCTATCTTCGTGGCGAATATCAATACATGAAAAAATATCTTGAGGAAGTCATCGAAAACCGCCGGAAAAACAATATGCTCGGCGCGAACATCCTCGGAAAAGATAAATTCAATTTCGATATCGAAATCCGGATGGGCGCGGGCGCATACGTCTGCGGCGAAGAAACTGCGCTGATCGAATCGCTTGAAGGTTATCGCGGCGAACCGAGAAACCGTCCACCTTTCCCGGTTGACACCGGTTTTCAGAAACATCCGACGATCGTCAACAACGTCGAGACATTTATCGACGCCGCAATCATCGTTTCCAAAGGACCGAAATGGTTCCTTGAACATGGAACGGCAAAATCCAGCGGCACGAAAATCTTCAGCATTTCCGGCGATTGCGAACGGCCGGGAATTTATGAACTTCCATTCGGCATCACGATTGCGCAGTTGTTGAAAGAAGTTGGCGGCGAGAATGCCAAAGCCGTGCAGATCGGCGGCGCTTCCGGAAAATGTATAGCGAAGAAGGATTTCAACCGCGCGATCGCTTTTGAAGACATCTCGTCCGGCGGCTCGATCATCGTTTTCGGTCCGGAAACTGACATGCTGGCCGTCGCGAAGAACTTTATGGAATTTTTCGTCGATGAATCGTGTGGACAATGCACGCCGTGCCGCGAAGGAAACGTCAAACTCTTAGACGGAATCGAAAAACTCGAAAAAGGGCGTTGTTCAGTGACTTATTTAAACGAGTTACTTAAATTGGGCGAAACCGTTCAACTCGCGTCCAAATGCGGACTCGGACAATCCAGCCCTACTGCTTTCCTTTCGATCATGGAAAATTTTAAATCCGAAATTCTTGGCCGCGTGCCGGAAAAAGATTAATGAGGTTAACCTATGGAAGATAAAGAAAAAATTGTTGATCAAACGGCTTCACGCGCGCCGAAAAGCACGACGGCTTCAACGATGAAAGCACCGGAAAACATGGAAGCTATCGGCGCTCTGATTAAAGTCACCATCGACGGAATGGACGTCAAAGTTCCGATGGGAACCACAATTCTTCAGGCGGCGCGGGATATGGGAATCCATGTTCCGACGCTTTGCTATCATGAAGACCTGTGCATCAGCGGCGTCTGCCGCATCTGCGTCGTCGAAATCGATGGACAGCGGACGCTTCAGGCATCGTGCAGTTACCCGATTTCCCAGCCATTAGTCATTCACACGCACACCAGAAAAGTACGGCAAGCCAGACGGCACATCCTCGACCTTATGCTTTCCAAACATTATGGCGAATGTTATGCCTGTGTTCGTAATAACAATTGCGAACTTCAACAGTTGGCAAAAGAGTACGGCGTCGATTTCTACCGCTTCGGACACATCGATAAACCGACCTACGGACTCGATAATTCCAGTTATGCCATCGTCCGCGATATGGACAAATGTATTCTGTGCCGTCGTTGCGTCCGCACGTGCATCGATCTTCAGGAAGTCGGCGTTTACGAGGCTTTCGACCGCGGCGCAGAAACGCACATCGGCACTTTCATGGAAAATCCGATGGCGGAGCTGATCTGCATCAACTGCGGTCAGTGCATCAATCGTTGTCCGACCGGCGCGCTTCATGCCAACGATCCGTCAGACGCGATTTGGGCCGCTATCGACGATCCGACCAAACATGTCGTCATTCAAACAGCACCCGCGCCGCGTTCGGCGATCGGTGAATGTTTCGGTCTTGAACCCGGCACTCCGCTGACACGCGAAATGAATACGGCGATGCGATACTGCGGGTTTGACAAAGTCTTCGATACAAATTTCGCGGCTGACCTGACAATTCTCGAAGAAGGTACCGAACTCATCAAGCGGCTCTATAAAGCGCTTGTTCTCAAAGAGCAAGTCGCTCTCCCTCAGTTCACATCCTGTTCGCCGGGCTGGGTGAAATATATCGAGCACTTCTATCCCGAAATGCTGGATTACGTCTCCTCCGCCAAGAGTCCGCAACAGATGTTCGGCGCTGTCATCAAGACCTATTACACCAAGATGCACAACATCGATCCGGCCGATATCGTAACTGTTGCGCTGATGCCTTGCACCGCGAAGAAGTTCGAATGCAATCGACCGGAAATGAACGACTCCGGCTTTAAAGACATTGATTATGGCTTGACAACGCGCGAACTTGCACAGATGTTCAAGGAAGCTGGCATCGATCTACTAAATATGCCAAAGTCCGAATTCGACGATCCGTTCGGAGAAGAAACCGGCTCCGGCGTCATTTTCGGCGTTACCGGAGGTGTGATGGAATCCGCAATTCGCACGGTTTATGATCTGGTTACCGGCGAAAAGATCGAGAATCTGTTCGACAAAGCGAATGTCATTCCGGTACGCGGCTTTGAAGGCATCAAGTACGCCGAACTGCCGATCACCAAGGTCGGTCCGGTTCCGGAAATCCTCGCGCATTTAATCCCGAATTGGGATTGGTTGAAGGGCGCCACGCTAAAAGTCGCCGCCGCGCACGGAACAGCAAATGCCAAGAAAGTTCTGGAAAACATCAAGGCGGGCGGAAAATTCAGCGAATGCCATTTCATCGAGTTCATGGCTTGCCCGGGCGGATGCCTCGGCGGCGGCGGTATGCCGATTCCAACCAATGAGAAAATTCGCGCGGCTCGCGCCAAAGCGATCTACTCGGAAGACGAACGTAGCGCCGTCCGCAAATCTTACGAGAATCCGGCTGTTCTGAAAATCTACAAGGAATTTCTTACGGACGGACCGTGCGGCCACCTCAGTCACAAACTCCTGCACACGCACTATACGCCACGTGGGAAAAAGTTGATCTGAGACGTTTACTACATCGTTCCCCAAAAGGGCGATCCCGAATATTCGGGATTGCCCTTTTTAATTTTTCCTTAATCTATTAAGTTTACCCGTCGTTTGTTGATATGTTGAATTGAGGATTTGATGAATAAAAAACCGATTTATCTTGACCATAATGCTACGACGCCGCTTCATCCGGAAGTGAAAAAAGCACTGACCGAAATGATGGAAATTTACGGCAATCCTTCCAGCCTGCATTCGGATGGCAGAGAAGCACGCCGTCGTGTCGAAGACGCCCGCGAAAAAACCGCTACTTTCATTAATGCGCGTCCCGATGAAATCATCTTCGTCGGCAGTGGTTCGGAAGCCAACAACACCGTACTTTCCATGATGAGTTGTCCGTCAAATCAATGCCAGATGACTCGCAAGATGCGCAATGCAGTTGTAACGACGAAGATCGAACATCCGTGCATTCTCGAATCTTCTAAATGTCTGAAAGAACGCGGCACGCCCGTCACCTACATCGACGTGGACGAATTCGGAAAAATCGACCCGGACAACCTGCGGAAGAAATTGAATCCCAACATCGGGCTTGTTTCTATCATAATGGCTAACAACGAGATCGGAACCGTTCAAGACATCAAAACGTTTGCCGAAATCGCTCATCAAAACGGTTCGCTCTTTCACACGGATGCCGTTCAGGCGGTCGGTAAAATTACCGTTGACGTCAAAGCGCTGAATGTCGATTTCCTCACGATCTCCGCACACAAAATGTATGGGCCGAAAGGCATCGGCGCGCTTTACGTCAAACATGGCATTCCTTTTTGTCCGCTCATTCGAGGCGGCCATCAGGAAATGGGGCGACGCGCCGGAACGGAAAACACACTTGGAATCGTCGGACTCGGGAAAGCGATCGAAATGCGGAAAATCGAAATGGAATCTGAGGAAAAACGCCTGCTGGAGTTGAAGAAAATCCTTCGCGCCGGCATCGAGAAAAGTATTCCGGACATCAAATTCAACGGCCATCCCACCGATTGTCTGCCCGGAACATTGAACGTTTCGTTTGACGGTGCGGAAGGTGAATCCATCCTGCTTTATCTGGATCTGGAGGGAATCGAAATCTCCACCGGATCGGCATGCGCTTCCGGTTCACTCGATCCATCGCACGTTTTGCTTGCTACCGGTTTATCCGCAGAACGCGCTCACGGCTCGGTTCGCATCAGTCTGGGACGCGAGAATACGGTGGATGAAATGCAATACGTCGTTAAAACATTGGAGGAAGTCATTCGCAGAATCCGCTCAATGTCAACGATTTACGGAAGGAATATCCAATGAATATGTCCAACTGGTTATACAGCGATACTGTCAAAGAACATTTCATGAATCCCCGGAATATCCTGAAAGACGAAGAGAACTTTCTGGAAGACGGCAAAGGCATCGCCGGCAACATCAAATGCGGCGACCAGATGATGATGTTAATTCAAGTCGATAAAGAAAAAAATACGATCAAAGATTGCCGATGGCTAACCTACGGATGCGCCAGCGCGATCGCCAGCACATCCGTTTTATCTGAAATGATCAAAGGAATGACACTGGATGAGGCGTATCATCTCACGCCAAAAGATGTTGTGAAAGGGCTTGGCTCTTTGCCGGAACATAAAATTCACTGCTCGGTTCTCGGCGACAAAGCGCTCAGAGCCGCCATCAATGATTATTACCGCCGAAATGGCATGAACGAAAAGATCGAAATCGAGGAAGCACGCATTGTCTGCCAGTGTATGAATGTCACCGATCATGAAATCGAAAACGCCGTTCTCGAAGGCGCACGATCTTATATCGAACTTCAGGAAATGACCAAACTCGGAACCGTATGCGGACAATGCAAAGACGAAGCGACTCGGTTGCTTGGCGAGTACATCCAGAAAAATTTTCCCCAAAAAGAGACGTAAGTTTTATTCACCGCTAAGTCTGCCGAGAACGCAGAGTTCGCTTGAATAGTTCAATCGACTTGGTTTCTTCAGGAATTCATTTATTCTCTCTTCCGGTCATCAGCGCAGACTCCTTGAGTCTCGTAGAAATAACCAGATTGACGCCCATGAGTACGATCATCACGATCAAAGGCAAGGTCATGGAACCTGTCGCGGGAGATTTGAAGATGTCCATGCCAAAGATAAAAGAGATTCCTGAGATTTGTCCCATCAATAAAAGCAACCCATTGGATGTACCTTCCGGCGCCGGATAAGCGACTTCTGCACCATATTGAAATCCTATCGGACCAGCACCGAGCAAGAAAAAGCCAAGAATCGATGCAGATGCGAGAAGCAAGCCGTAATTGGTGGCGAAAGTGATACCGATAAAGCCGATTGTAGCCATAGCCAGAGACAAGATCAAGAAAGGAATTCTTTTCCGGAACCGATCAGAAACTGTCGGCACGACGATAGCACCGATAACACCGCCTGCAATCATCAAGCCACCGGTAATTCCTGCTTGTGTAATCGAGAATCCTCTGGGAGCAACGATGTTTTCGATCCAGGTTGCGACGGCATTAAATACACCCAAACACACGAAGAAAATGAACATGAGAATAATGAAATCTTTCTTTTTCAGTGTTTCTCTTAGACCATCTAAAACCAGCGTCCTCGTTTCCTGTTCGGGTGGACATGGCGGCGTCGGAGGATATTCTCTGACGAATCCGAAAAAAACAATGGCAACGATTGCAGAGAAGATTCCATAGATGACGAGCATGCCACCGATGCCGGAGCCAATCACAAGATACGGCGTTAGCACCAGTCCTATAAATATTCCAAAGTACATTGCCAACGTACCGAATCCTGATGCCGTCGCTCGTTCATGGATTGGAAACCAGCGTGCGGCAACTTTCGTCACGGCATTGAGAATGAACGGTTGCCCGACGGCAATTCCTATCTGTGAAATGAGCACTAGCGTGAAATTTGCCGCTCCTAATCCCCGCAATAAGCCGAAAACTCCAGTCAGAGCGGCGCCTATTCCGACAGCGACCCGTATTCCGTAAGTATCGATAACCCAGGAAGCGGGAAATGACATGATGATGTAAACAATCATGAAACTCATGGATAAAAGACCGATGCTGATATCCGAGACGCCGTAATACTGAGCGGCGCTGCTCGTGATTGTGGCGAATGTTATCCACATGAGTTGATTAACCGCAACAACAAGCATGAAGACCGATAGCACAACCCATCGATAACCATAGATCTTGAAATTTGTTTGTTCCATCAGAAAAACCCTCCCAATTAAAAGTAACTCAACCGCTCAATTTTTTCTACGACCGTCCAAATTGTTTAAAACGCTTTTGTTTATGAGTCTCTTCATTTGATGTCAAAAAATCGCATGATTTCCGTCATCACCCGATCGCGTTCTTCCGTCGTTTTGATCGTTTCAAACGGAAATCCGAATGCCACAATGGAATATTTTCCTCGGTAAGCGATTCCGGCGCTGAATGAGTTTTCATTATACCGGAAAATAGTCTTTGAACTGGAATCAGCCGGATCGATGGCGTCCGGCGCTTCAACAGTGTAGATGTCTTTTGAAAATCCTGAATTGAATTCCATCAGTTTCGGAGATAATCCGAATTCCGGCTCGACAGCAAATAATCCGCCTGACGCGCTGGCATGATGCGTTGCGAGTTTGTATTTTAGAACGCTCTTTGCAAAGGCACTGTCCTGACTATCCCGTGTCAGGAACAATTCTGATCCGATGTAGGCGCCAGATAAAAACAGATTTCCACCTGCCGAACAAAAGCGCGAAATCTCCTGTTGAAGTTCTTTTGGAAATGCTTTGAACTGCTTGTCTTTCAGCGGCTTCGGCCATTCCGTCTCTTTTTCTTCACCAAGAATCAGATCGACGGTTTTATACTTCGTGATGTCCAGTTCGCCATCTGTGATCGCCTCATCGCTGGCTGAAACAAACGAATAACCGGCGGCTTTCAACGATTGTCCATGAATGAACGGAAAATCGAACGTATTGCCGGGAACGATTGTCGTCTCGTAATCGGCGTGACTTGCGCCCCAGCCGGGTTGATCGTTCGTCAACCACGGCGAAGTCGGTACAAAATCGAACTGAGCGCCGGTATAATTCAACGCATATTTGTCCGAAACGCCCTGATCGAGAAAGTCCGCAAATCCGGCAAACGAGCCGGTCACGATCTTCTCCGGAGCAGAAATCCGATCGAACCCATTGATAATCAGAACCGGCGTCTGATTGCGATTCACCTGACAAACTGACAAAATTTCCGACGGGAAACTCTCGCCGCCGCCGTTGACAGCCGTGACTTTGAAACTGTAAATAACATTTTGTTGGACATTTGTCAATATGAATTGCGGACGATCGACCAAGACGCCGTTATCGAATCCGCCATCGTTAATCCGTGTATAAACGATATATTTTTCGGCATTCGCTGTTGGTTCGAGTGGATCGACTGTTGGTTTCCATTTCAGGACGATCTCCCCCACTCTGCCGAAAACCGCCTGAAAATGAGA
>Ga0265296_1004858_pt1 | contig 11431 bp, 7 predicted proteins | sample MunlanPumphouse1_FD_189073 | JGI IMG/M metagenome (GOLD analysis project Ga0265296, IMG submission 189073) | Groundwater microbial communities from a municipal landfill in Southern Ontario, Canada - Pumphouse #1 | ecosystem: Environmental > Aquatic > Deep subsurface > Groundwater | place: Canada...
ATCAACACAGTAAATTTTGAATATTACAAAAAAAAATATTTTGATAAAAAGAGATGTGGAAAGAAATCTTGAAATTATTGGCGAAGCAATGAATCGGATTTTAAGAGAAAAACCTGATTACCCAATTGAGAATGCTAATCGTATAGTAGGTCTTAGGAATCAAATAATCCATGGCTATGATATGGTTTCCGATGAAAATATATGGGGTATTCTTATCAATTATATTCCTAAATTAAAAACAGAAGTAAATCAACAAATTTTTTAACCCAAAAAGTTGCATTTATTACTTGAACTTAGAGTGTTAGGAATTAAGTTGATTTATTTGGTTATTTGATTTATTTTTTTTCATCCTTTTCCATGGCGTTATCCTACGGGGTGAATTTGTACATTTTTCAGAAAGGTAATTGGTTCGCCACGGCGAATCGGTAGCCGGTAATCAGTTACTCGTTTTTTGCCTCTTGAGACAGCTTCCTTTTTTATTGGTTAAATACATACTGAATGATATTTGCCCCCATTTGCAAGGCTTTTAAACGAGTGGCTTCTGAATCTTTATGTACTGATTGGTCTTCCCATCCATCGCCCAGATCGCATTCAAAATCGTAAAAGCAAACTAATCTTCCTTCATAAAACAACCCAAATCCCTGAGGGGGCTTTCCATCATGTTCATGAATCTTAGGAAGTCCATTCGGGAATTGGTATTTTTGATGATAAATATCATGAGTGAAAGGTAGTTCAATAAAATCGAGTTCAGGAAATACTTTTTTCATTTCTCTGCGTACAAACTTGTCAATTCCATAGTTGTCGGAAATATGCAGAAATCCGCCCCCTATCAGGTAATTCCGAAGGTTTTCAACATCCTTGTCAGAAAAAACCACATTGCCGTGGCCTGTAAGATGGACAAAAGGATAATTAAATATTTCCGCACTGCCTACGTCCACTGAAACAATGTCTTCATTGATATTTGTTCCAAGATTCTCGTTGCAAAATTTTGCCAGGTTTGATAAAGATGTGGGATTTGCATACCAGTCGCCACCGCCTTTATACTTCAGCAAAGCGATCTGTACCGTTGGTGAAGCAGGGCGCCATGCTGTAGAAACGATCAGCAGTATAGGTATTATCAGCTTTTTAATTTTCAGGAAATTATGCATGTACTCTTTAACTTTTTCTATTCAGCTTGTAATATTTCCTGGCTGTTTTATCTCCTAATTTGGCGGCTTTTTCAATATCGGCGCAGGATGCAGCATGTCTCCCAAGCCTTGATTTAGCCAATCCGCGATTAAAATATGCATCGGCAGCATCCTGTTCCAGCGTTATTACTTTTGTATAATCAGCAATAGCTTCTTCATATTTTCCCAGCTTATCATAAATGAATGCCCTATTGAAATAGGCATCGCTGTACGCTGTATCTATTGCTACGGCTTTAGAGTAATCTTTTATGGCAAGTTCATTCTTATTCAATTCATCAAAATCATAACCTCTGTTATAATAAACTTTTGCATTTGTAGAATCATACCGTACAGCCAGATTATAGGAAAAGATTGCCATTTCAATTTCTTCCATTTCATCATATACAACACCCAGTTTAAAGTAAACCAGTGAATACTTTGGATACATAGCGATCACTTTTTCATAGTCAGTAACTGCTGCTTCATATTTCATTGTCTCAAAATATGCATTGGCTCTGATCATAAAAGCAAAAGAGAAAGAAGAATTCAGATCAATTGACATTGAATAATCTGCAATAGCCTTTTCATATTTGTTCATATTTTCATAAACTTGTCCCCTATATAAATAAGCATCGAACGTTGGTTTCAAAGTTATGACCTTTGTATAATCAGCTAATGCTTTTTTGTATTCACCCATTTTATGATAAGAAATAGCACGGTTAAAACAGGCATCGTCGTAATCGGGTCTTATTTTTAAGATTTTGGTATAATCTTCTACAGATCCTTTATAATCTCCGCTCTGGTATTTCCTGAAAGCGGAACTAACGAGTGAATCAACTTTCTGAGCATGCAGAGAAACAAAGGAAAGCAGTATAGCGAGCGAAACGATTTTTTTTTTCATACGCGTATTTTTGATACTACAAACCTACATGGATTTTAATAAATAAACAAACATATTATGAATGAAGAATTATGAATGCAGAATTATGAATTATGAATGAATGAATTAAATGCTTTTCCCCTTTCCTACTTTGCTACTTCGCTTTTCACTATTTTACTTTTTTCTTAATTCTCAATTCTGCATTCTCAATTCTGCATTATTAATTCTACATTCTGCACTCTGAATTCTTAATTCATAATTCTGTATTCTGCATTTATTAATCCGGATTATTTCTGGAATATGGCGAAATACCTTGTCCGGAAAATTCTTTTTTAAGGAACTTAAAGTAAGCTGTAACTGCTATCATGGCTGCATTATCGGTACAGAATTCAGGTTCAGGGATAAAAACTTTCCATCCGTTTTCGTTTTGTTTGTCAAGCAATGCTTTCCTTAAGCCGGTGTTGGCAGACACTCCGCCTGATATTGCAACATTGCGAATGCCTGTTAACTTAACGGCTTTTTCAAGTTTGCTTAATAAAATATCAATAATTGTGGATTGGATGGATGCGCATATATCGAATTTATATTTCTTAACAAAATCAGGATCTGCATGAAGTTGATCCCGTAGAAAATATAGAATAGAAGTCTTCAGCCCACTGAAACTGAAATTAAGTCCGGAAATTGAAGGATGAGGAAAAGGAAATTTTTTCGGATTACCTTTACGGGCATATTCATCGATTACCGGTCCTCCGGGATAAGGCAATCCCAGAATTTTTGCTGATTTGTCAAAAGCTTCTCCTGCAGCATCGTCTATAGTGCGTCCAAGCACTTTCATGTCAAAAAGATCTTTAAGTAAAACGATCTGAGTATGCCCACCTGAAATGATAAGACATAAAAATGGGAAATCGGGAACTTCTTTTGTCGTGTTGCCGGTTTGGATAAAATGAGCCAGAATATGGGCGTGAATATGATCGACTTCAATTAAAGGAATGTTCAGCCCCAACGAAAAAGCTTTGGCAAAAGAAGCCCCTACCAGCAAGGAGCCGAGAAGTCCTGGTCCATTTGTAAAAGCAATGGCATTTAGCTGATTTTTATTTATATTTGCAAGTTTAAGCGCTTGTTCGATAACAGGAATGATATTTTGCTGATGTGCACGTGAAGCGAGTTCGGGAACCACACCTCCGAATTTCCGATGTACGTCCTGGTTGGCAGTTACGTTAGAGAGGATGTGGGTTTTGTTGATAACAGCCGCCGAGGTGTCGTCGCACGAAGATTCTATTCCCAAAATAAATGTGTTCATTTTGCATTTATAATTTAGAGTCAGTATATAAAGTCAATACAAAACGTCATTGCGAGGAGGTACGACGAAGCAATCTCAATCCCGAGGTTTCGGAAAAGCATACTGCATAAGATTGCTTCCCATTTCGTTCCTCATGGTTCGCAATGACGATGAGGTTTTTTAAAGTGCCATTTAGTACCGGACATTCAATTATCAAAAGTATCAAAAAAATAAGAAAAATATTATTTTACTTTTTGCTGGCTGTTATCTTACTGCCTGTCTTTCTCATTTTAATACTGCAATTCAGTTTTGTTCAAACCTTTGTGGCACAAAAATGCGCGGCTTACTTGTCGGCTGAACTGCAGGCCGAAGTTAAGGTAGGATCAATTAACATAACTTTTCTTTTCGACGTAGTACTTGAGGATGTGATAATTAATGACCTTCATAACAACCCGATGCTTGATGTAAAAACATTGATCATTGACATGAATAATATTTATTTCAACAGAGGTGTAATAAGCGTTGACAAGCTTGTGCTGGAAAAGGCAAAAATAAACCTTGTTAAATACAAAAACGAAAAAACCTTGAATTATCAGTTCATTGCTGATTATTTCAGGTCGGATGACACTACAACGACCAAAGACAGCAAAAACTGGAAAATTTGGGCAGGTTCACTTGTGCTGATTGACAACCATTTTAAATATCAGGATCAAAACAAACCGGCGCAGGAAAAGGGTATCGATTTTAATAATCTTGATATTTCTAGCGTCAATACCATAATTAATAATCTGGCGATAATCAAAGATACTATTTATGCTGACATTCGTTCGTTGTCGCTAAATGACAAAAGCGGTTTTAATCTTAAGCGATTTTCTGCTTTGGCAAAGATTAGTTCTGGCGGAATTAATGCAAAAAATCTGCATATCGAAACTCCGGGTACTTCTCTTTCCATGAACCTTGCATTTGATTTTACAAGTTACGATGATTTCAGTGAATTCATTGATAAAGTAAAGATAGAAGCATTGTTTAAACCTTCAAGGCTTGATTTTAATGACATTGGCTATTTTGCACCAGAGTTACTCGGAATGGATAATATAATTAATCTTTCCGGAGAGATAAAAGGAAAAATTTCAAATTTAAAAGGAAATGATTTTCAGTTTCTTTATGGCAAGTCAACGTATTTTCTTGGCAATTTCAATATTTCCGGATTACCAGATATAGAAGGCACATACATTAATTTCAAAATAAAGAATTTCTTTATCTGCCAACAAGATATCCGATCTTTTAAATTTCCTTCATCTGAAGGCATACAGCAGCTTTCACTTCCTGAAGAAATAGTGAGGTTTGGAAATGTACGATTCACAGGTGTGTTTACAGGCTTTTACAACGATTTTGTAGCGTACGGAGATTTTTACACAGATATGGGCAAAATATCCACTGACCTTACTCTCAGGAAGAATACGAGGACAAATCAAATCGAATACAGCGGAAAAGTAGCGACAGCCAACCTGTACCTTGGGCGAATACTTTCTATGCAAGAGGATCTTGGATTTATTAGCATGAATGCGGATGTTACAGGCTCAGGGCTTGATGCTGAAAATGCTGAAATAAAAATCAAAGGAAATATTGCTTCCATTGATATTATGAATTATCATTATAAGAACATTAAGATGGAAGGAAATTTGGTCAGGAAGAAGTTTAACGGGCTTTTGAAAATTAACGATGATAATGTAAAATTTGATATTGATGGGATGGTTGATTACAGTAAAAATATTCCAGTGTTCAATGTTGAATCAAAAATTGAAAATTTACGTTTTTCGAAGTTGCATATCCTCGACCTGGCAGACGATTCCTTATCTTCTTTATCAACAGAACTTAAATTGAATTTTGAAGGAAATACAATTGATAATTTACAAGGAACCATTCGTGCCAAAAACACTTCTTATGCATACAAGGGGGAAAAATATTTTCTGAAAAATTTTATAGTAAGCAACACAGCGGAGGAGACTGGAAATAAAACGTTGATAATAACTTCTGACTACGTGGATGCGGATATTTCAGGAAATTTTATGTTTAAAAATCTCTACTTCTCATCGCTGAAATTTATAAAAGATTATATGCCTTCATTCAGCACGTGGATCAAAGATAGCATACCACAACAATCCCGCATGTGCGGGATTGAATATTTTATCAAACTAAAAAATACTTCTCCTTTATGTAAGCTTTTTATACCTAAACTTGCGGTTTCTGCAAATACTGTTTTGAAAGGAAACTATAACTCAAAACAAAGTTTACTTGATCTGAATGTTACATCTGCTTTAATACAGTACAATGGTTATAAATTCAAGGACTTCTTTTTAAGCTGTAAAACACAGGATTCAAAGATTAATATTAATCTCGGATGTGAGCGGATCGCTGTTTCTGACAGTCTCGGACTTGATAACTTTACGCTAAAAAGTGTTACACGCAACGACAGCATCAATTACAACCTGACATGGGAAAACAATAATGACCAAATTAAGAACAGTGGTAATATCGTTGGTTTCCTTACATTTTTTCAGCGACCGAAAATTGAGTTGAAATTCATTGATGCAACACTTGTAGTTAATGATACTGCGTGGAAGATAGATCAGGGTAATGACATTTTCTTTGACAGCAATGCCGTTACGATAAATAACCTGGTGGTTTCTTCTGAAAAACAGCAGTTGAAAATTTCAGGAGGCATTTCAGAGAATCCTGCTGATATCCTGCATGTAAACTTTAAAGATTTTAATGTATCGGATCTTGACATGCTTACTTCAACATCGGGTTTTGATTTTGACGGTTATTTAAATGGCGATGTAGATGTTTCAAATGTATACAAATCACTCAATATTGTATCGAACCTTGTGATCAGTGATTTATATGTTAATAAGGAAAAACTCGGAAAAGCTATTCTTATAAATACATGGGATGATCAGAAAAAAACTGTAACCATCAATGCAGATATTTTGTATGATGGAGCGTCAGGGACAAACAAACCTATTTCCGTTTCGGGAAATTATTATCCGGAAAGTGAAAAGGAAAATTTTGACCTGGATATTGACCTGACAAATTTTAAATTGAAATTGCTTGAAAAGTACTTATCGGGCTTTTCGTCTAATTTAAAAGGATTTGCAACCGGGAAACTGAAATTGAAAGGTACGGTGGATGAACCGGATATTAATGGACATCTTTTCCTTATGGTGAAAGGGTTTAAGATTGATTACCTCAACGAAAATTATACGTTTACCGACAGTATTTTTGTAAATAAAAATTCTTTTTCGTTTGACCACGTAGTATTAAATGATGCATACGGAGACACTGCTATTTGCGATGGGAAAATATTTCATAAAAATTTTAAAGATTTCGAATTCGACCTTACTTTTAAACCCTATAAATTTCAATGTCTGAACACGAATCCATCTCTTAATAATCTTTTTTATGGTACGGCTTATGTTTCAGGGTTAGTGAAGATTACAGGCAATGAAAAAAATATCAATATTGATGTTTCAGCAAAGACAGAAAAAAACACACATTTATTTATCCCCATTTCAAGTGAATCAGAGATGTCCGACAACAATTATATACGGTTTGTAAATAGCAAATCGAAAGCAAGCCTGGATGAAAATTACAATGTGGATCTTTCAGGCATACAGATGAATTTTGTGTTGGATGTTACGAATGATGCAGAAGTTCAGATCATCTTTGATTCAAAAATCGGAGATATTATAAAAGCACGAGGTAACGGAAATATTAAAATGGAAATCACAACCCTTGGCGATTTCAATATGTATGGCGATTACGTGATAGAACAAGGGGATTACCTGTTTACACTGAAGAATGTAATTAATAAAAAATTTATAATCGAAAAAGGTTCTTCTATTAAATGGAACGGCAACCCTTACGATGGCATTGCTGATATAACAGCAGTATATCATGTAAAAACTTCTTTGTTTAACCTGAATCCTTTAGATTCAAGCGCGGAAAATAAAAAAAGGATTGACGTAGATTGTTTACTTAGCATGAAAGATAAAATTTTCAATCCTACAATTACTTTCGGTATCGATCTCCCCAACAGCGATGATGTTAAGAAAAACCTTGTGAAAAGTCATACCAGTACCGAAGAAGAAATGAACCGCCAGATATTTTCTCTTCTTATTTTAAATAGTTTTACCACTGAATCAAATATTTTAAACTCTGTTGGTACAGGGCTTGGTTCCACATCTACCGAAATGCTGTCGAATCAGCTTTCCAACTGGCTTTCGCAGATCAATAAAAATTTTGATATAGGTGTCAACTATCATCCCGGAACTCAAATGACAAGCGAAGAAATGGAGGTTGCTTTGTCAACGCAGATATTCAACGACCGGCTTAGTATAGATGGCAATGTTGGAGTTTCTAATAATCAGGGAAATGCATCAAAAGCAAGCAATATTGTCGGCGATGTTAATTTAGATTACAAACTTACAGATCGATTCCATGCCAAATTCTATAACAAATCCAATACTGTAGACCTTCTTAATAGTAATTCTCCTTATACCCAGGGGATAGGTATTTTATACCGCAAAGAATTTGATGCATTCAGCGAACTTTTTCGGAAAAAGAAAAAGATGATTCAGTGAAGTTGAAGAATTAAAAACAGTCAATTGTCATTAGTCATTGGTCATTAGTAGTCATTCGCTTTGCTGTCATTAATAGTCATTCGCTTCGCGTCATTATTGGTCATTCGCTTCGCTGTAATTCATGGTCATTCGGCTTCGCCGTCATTAATAGTCATTCATTGTTGTTTATTGTTTTTTTGCCGATTGTGGACTGCCGACTGCAACCTTTATAAAATTTCAATGAATTTATTAATTGGCACCTCTGAAAACCTCATCGTCATTGCGAACCATGAGGAACGAAATGGGAAGCAATCTTATGTAGTATGCTTCAATGTTGAGATTGCTTCGGTCGTACCTTCCTCGCAATGACGTTCTAATTGAGTTTTTAGAGATGCCCTAATATCAATGAATATCCTAATATCAATAAATATCATTCCCAATTCTGCATTCTTAATTCATAATTCTTAATTCTTAATTCCCTTACAAAACGTGCCCCATCTTTTTTTTCTTTGTTTCAAGATAGAATTTATTATGCTTGTTGGGTTTAATAATGATAGGTATGTTTTCGACAATATGAAGTCCGTAACCGGTTAATCCTGCCCTTTTGGTTGGGTTGTTCGTTATAAGGCGAATATTGGTAATTCCAAGGTCGCGCAGTATCTGGGCTCCAATACCATAATCACGTTCATCCGGCTTAAAGCCTAAAGTAAGATTAGCTTCTACAGTATCTTTGCCCTGTTCTTGCAGGTGATAAGCCTTCATCTTGTTAAGCAAACCAATTCCGCGCCCTTCCTGGTGCATATAGAGAATTACACCTTTACCTTCTTTTTCGATCATTTTCATTGACTCGTGCAATTGTGCGCCGCAGTCGCAACGACATGAACCAAAAATATCACCGGTAACACACGATGAATGTACTCTCACCAGCACGGGTTCTTTTTTCCCCCAGGTACCTTTCACCAGTGCAATGTGTGTGCGGTCGTTCGTAAGCTGACGATAGGCATATAGTTGAAAATATCCCCATTCTGTGGGCAGATCAACCATCACTTCTTTCGAGACAAAGCTTTCATTCTTGATTCTGTGTGCGATCAGATCCTGGATGGAAACAATCTTCAGGTTGAATTTCTTTGCAATTTTAAATAATTCGGGCAGTCTGGCCATGGTGCCATCGCTATTCATTATTTCTACCAAGGCTCCCACAGGGGATAATCCTGCCAGTCTTGCAAGATCGACAGTCGCTTCTGTATGCCCGGCTCTTTGCAGGACACCGGCGCTTTTTGCTTTCAAAGGGAAAATATGCCCCGGCCTTCCTAAATCCACGGGCTTTGTTTTAGGATTAGTAAGAGCTTTGATTGTTTTCGCCCTGTCGCCGGCGGAGATTCCTGTGGTACATCCATGACCGATCATATCTACTGAAACAGTAAAAGCTGTTTCATGTGAGGATGTGTTTTTTGCAACCATCATTTCCAGTCCAAGCTCCTCACACCGTTTTTCTGTGATAGGAGCACAAATAAGTCCTCTGCCATGGGTTGCCATGAAATTAACGATCTCCGGAGTTATGGTTTGTGCGGCACAGATAAAGTCTCCTTCATTTTCGCGGTTTTCATCGTCCACTACAATAATCACTCTGCCTTGCCTGAATTCGTCAATCGCTTCTTCTATCGTATTTAATTTATGAGCCATTTTTTATTATATATACTGTTATATTGAAAGAAATCAGCCTGCCTTGCCGGTAGGCAGGGTTTGAGGTTTTTGGGACATGGCGGTTAGTTTAGTAATTGGTTAAGGGGAAGCAGTAATTCCCCAATAACCATAGACCATTAACCAAACCAACAGCCCTGCCTGCCGGTAGGCAAGTAAAACCATCAACCATAGACCATGATAGGTTTTTCTAAACCTGTTTTACTTTAGTATAAATGGATGTACAAAAGTAGTTTTTTTTAATTTAGCCGGATTAAATTAAAGAATAGTTTCCGAAATATTTACTAGGGCAAAAAATATTGTTGCTCCTGCATACCAATTATTTTATTTATACGAAGGTTAAAATATTAATAAAATATAGTTGACTTTATATTTTTAATAAAGTATATTTGCTATTCCATAAATTAATTGCTATGAAAAGTGTTTATATTTCCCTGTTTTTCATTGTTTTTCTGCTGTCACAAAGTGTCTATGCCGTTAATTCAATGAATAAGTTTGTATCTTCCTCCGAAATATATAATAATACTTCACTGCCTGTATTCCATACTAATTTAATAATAGATGTGCATAAGTTGAGCCCTGAAATCAATAGTACTTCATGCGAGTACCCGATTTGTTTTTCTGAAATTAATACAGGTTTGATTTATTTTGTGGAATATAAAAACAGTAAAAATGCAGCAGGGACAAAGGATTTCTTTTTTTCAAGATACGACAGCATAAAATTGTTATGGGAGAAACCAATCAATATTTCGAAGGAATATTTAAAATTCTGCGAAGAGAATAAAATAATGAAATTCAAGGAGCTTTATGTAACAATTGACAATGATATATATCTGATAAACTTAAAAAATAAAGAATTTTCCTTGCAAAAACTGAACATTAATACCAGGTACATCGAATCCGGTCCTTGCTTAAGCCATGATGGAAATACTCTGTATTTCGTAAGCGACAGGAAAGGCAGCTATGGAGGCAGGGATATTTATGCTTCGGAACGATTGTCTGACGGTAAATGGAGCGAACCATATAATCTGGGAAAAGAAGTTAACACAAACGATGATGAAGAAAGTCCGTTTATCATGCTTGATGGTGTTACTCTTTGTTATAGTTCGAAAGGCCATAACAGTTACGGTGGATATGATATTTATACGTCAACCCAGGATGCAGAAGGGATGTGGTCAAAACCGGAAAACCTTGGCGCTCCTGTTAATTCTACCTCTGATGATTATTATTACATAACTGATCCTTTTGGAGAACGGGCATATTATTCATCGGATAAGCTGGAAAAAGGAAATCAGGATATTTTCTATGTATACTGAGCGAATGAGTTTGCAAGGATATTGAGCGAAGTCGAAATATTGCAAACGCGTTCAGTCGAAGTATAATCTATAATTCCGCAGGAAAATAATTATTTTTAACTGCAAATAAGCCTGTTCAGTTTTTCATTTATACTCTTCCAGTTATAATTTCTTATTACAAACTGATATCCCTGGATACCTATATGTCTTGCTGTTTGTTCATCTTCTAATAATGAAAAAATAAGAGAGGCATATTCTTCGGGAGAATTTCCTATAAGTATTTCGTGCTTGTTTGAAGCGCCAAGCGCGCTGTTTGCAAGGGTTGAAGTGATGCAGGGGAGTTGCATAGCCATGGCTTCAAGTAGTTTGTTTTGCATGCCTGTTCCTATCTGCATAGGGGCTATAAATATTCCGGCTTTTGCATAGCACTCGCGCATATCTTTTACCCAGCCTGTTACTGTTACATTATCTGATCTCAGTGAATAAAC
>Ga0265296_1004859_pt1 | contig 11428 bp, 18 predicted proteins | sample MunlanPumphouse1_FD_189073 | JGI IMG/M metagenome (GOLD analysis project Ga0265296, IMG submission 189073) | Groundwater microbial communities from a municipal landfill in Southern Ontario, Canada - Pumphouse #1 | ecosystem: Environmental > Aquatic > Deep subsurface > Groundwater | place...
TTCAAAAATCTTTTTGTTTAACGGTTCTTCATCTTCATTTTTATCTCCCCTATCCCCTATCTCATATCCATATGGTTGAATCTTTTTGTTAATAATGTTTTGATCCAAATAACCGGTAAAATAAACTTCTGCCTCCTGTTTTTTAAAATTAGGATTTACCGTCGTCACATTAGGCATTTCCTTAAACTTATCCTGAATCAAGATCTCACAAGAAGGACAATGCATGCCTTTGATATGAACTGTCTTTTTGTTAATTTTAGTCACAGAAAACATTAAATCATTTTAAGAAAAGTTTTGCAAGAGAAGATTATTTTTATCATTAATCAGCAGTCTTTCCCATCTTTATAGCATTTCATGCACAATCCCCCATTGTTACAACTATAATTAGGTAGTTGTTGAAAAAGTTTTTCGGTAATTAAATTTTTAATATTATTGCTAAAAAATAACATAATAAAAATAGCTAATAATAGTATTCCTCCAATAATAAATTTAACTCTCATATAAAACCTTGCAAAGAAAAATAGATAAGATAGACTGACGTTGCCAACATTAATACCCCGCCAATTCTTTGAACTAACAACATATATCTCATTAATTTAAATTGAAAAACTTTATCGGTTAGGATCAGACCAAAAATAAAAAACGGGGTGATAAAACCGATTCCGTAAAAAATAATCATAAAAATTCCGTTGACCAAACTTCTTTGAGCAATAATAAATGTCAAAAGTGAAGCTAATTGCGGGCCAATACAACCCAAGATTACACCACCATACAATAAGCCATCAATAAAGGCGTGCGAACTTTTATTTGGTTCTTTCAAATGAGGGTATTCTATTTTTATTGCCCCCAACATTCCCAGTCCCGAAATTAAAGTAACCATACCGGCGATAAAATAAAGATAGCGATTAACAGAATTAGTAAAAACAATACCGGTCAGTGAAGCAATCATTCCAAGAGAAATAAAAACAAGAAGTATCCCGGAAAAAAAATAGACAACTTCCATCAACGAATTTTTTATTTTATTGAGAATTACCGGTACCATAATAAAGGTGCACGGGCCGACGATTGACAGAATTCCTAAAATAAAGGCATAGAGATAATTCATCTTTATATTTATTGAAAATTAATTATTACTTTTTTTCCTTCAGGAGTTTTTTCATTTGCAGGCTTAAGGTCTTCATTTCTGAGACAGTATCCAGTAACATCACAAATTATTTTAGCTAAGTTTTCTTGAGAGATATATCCATCGACCGTATATTCTTTGGAGTCCTTTTTTGTGGAAAAGACAAAACCAGGAGTTAAACTTAACTTATATTTTTGCATAATGTCATTGCAACTTTCCCGGGTATATTTTTCCAGTTTGAAAGCTTGTCCCTCTTTTTGTAAAAGTTCATCCAAATGTTGATCTTCCAAAATGCACCAAAAACAGACCGGAGAATAAAAATATTTTATTATCAACTTTGCTTCAGGATTTCCGGCTTGTTCATCCGGACATTTGGTTTCAAGTTTAATTTTTTTCGTAAACTCCGGTTTTAACTGCTGTTTTTTTAAAAGAATTAACTGTTTTTGAGTAACCTCTAATTTTTTCCTGTTAAAATTTATAGAATTTCTTAATCCGACATTAGCAAAAACAAATAAAAGAATAACCATTAAACCGATTATCAAAAAAAAATACTTTTTTTCATCTTTTTCAATTACAATTTTAGGAAAACCCATATTAGGCCGCATCCATTAATAATATAATTTCTATTCCAGATTATGATGCGGCACAAAGGGCCGTAATCGTAAATAACAATCATGTTATTTACGAACGAGCCCTTAGCAACCCCCTACTTGTTGGGGAATATCTTTTAAAGCTGCCGGTAAATTTGACTTACCAGTTGAGGTTTCAGTAATCGGTTGTTTTTTACTGAAAAGACTTGCTAAAGTAAATGTTTGGATTACGGAAACAAAGACTAAAATTGACAAAAGTCCAACAACAAGCATATTAATATTCAAACGAAAAGTTATCTGTTTATTCTGATTTTTAGATTCATCTGCCATTATTTCTCACCTCCCAACTCTTTCATCATCGACTGCTCTACGCTAACTGTTGATAATCGATCGCTCATCCAATCATCAACGGAAACTGATTTTGGATCAACACCTTTTGATTGCAAATAGGTCGACACAATCGCATAATGCTTTGGCCACCAATAACGATACCATAGGAATAATTCTTCTTTAATTTTTTTGTCATCCCATCCTTGAGTAATAAGAAATTTTGTCAGACCCATGGCAGCAACAGCATGAAGACAATCCTTAGTATTAATTGGCGCATTACAACAAGGGTGAGGCAGAAGTCCAAAAACATCCAATCTCTTTTTTTGATCGGCCGTTAGACTGGAATCGGCAATTTCTTTTTCCATTTCAACCATTTGTTTGCCATTAGTTTGAACATATTTACTTAAAGTCACCGGTTCATTTTTCCATTTATACAATCTGACTTCGTCTTTATCGGTCGGTAAAATATTAGCTGATGTATTACTCTCAGTTGAAGTTGATAAGGTTAAAGATCCGGAAGATAGAGCATAAATTACCTGGGTTAAAAGTATTTGTTTAACGGCCGTTACCAAAATTGCAATAATTAAAAAGCCTTTGATTAATTTTGATTTAAACATCATAAGATAAGATTTTACTTAAATATTCATGAAGATTTTATGAAGAGATTGATTTACCAAAAAGGAGCGATTTAAAAATCGCCCCTACAAAAAATCAATGATTATTTCTTTGCAAAATAATTATATATATTGGCGAAAAGATAGCCTACTAACCAAGTGCCAATTGTTGAGGTTGCCAACCCCATGACAAATGAACCTAATGACAGATTTAATTCAGAAATCTGGGTTAATTGAATACCATGGAACCATGACTGAGCAATCGTTATTGCCAGATCTGGGAAAAGAGCAACTCCTACACGACAAACAATATAAACTATGGTGACGGTGACTGCCGCCGCATTGGCTGTGGCTTTTGGATCATGTTTCATATGATTCACCTCCTTTCATTATAATTCCCAACGAAACGTTCGCTCAGGAATATCGGAAACATTTCTAATTATAAGTTTAACAAACTTTGTTTTCGATAAGACTGTATTAAATATTAAGGTTCCATCTCGATGATGCCCTCCTGAAGGACTTCCATTCCAAATTTCGTTATCAAAGCGGTTTCCTTGATCGTCTACAAGATAACTTTGCACAGCCACATCAAACGAAAGATCAACAGAATGGGTATTGAATTCAAGCTCAAATTTTGGTTTTTGACCAACAGAAAGAATTTCCGGTTTTGCCGTTATGATTACATTCCCTTCTTCCTTTTCTTGAACAGACAAATTTTTTGGGGATTGGACCTGATTTGTTGATTTAAAAACTACCAATACTACAATAGTAACAACAATAATAAAAGCAGATAATAATACTTTATTTGTTTTTGTCATAGAAATTTTTTACCTTATTAATTTGTTTCCACATATAAAAAATTCCAAAGCCATTCATTGCTATTCCGAAGATAATCAAAGGAATTTGATAACGGATTAAAAATATCGTAAAACCTGATAAGCCAATAATTGGCAAAAATTCAGTCAAATGATGAGCGCAACAGGCAATCATGCTGACTGCCGATGTCCCTGTTGAGGAAGCTGCAATTGTTCTGGAACCGTGGAGCATTTGAGGGTTCTTGACAAGGTTTTTAAAATGAGTAAATAAGCCTATCTGTAACCCGAAACCTGAAGCCAGTAAAATCATCCAATACCAAAGTTCTTTAAATTGGAAAATGGTGGCCGACCAACTTCTTGAAGCTAATATCATCACTAAAAAATAAAAAAAAAGCAGTCCGAAAAATCCGGCTAACCCGCTTAAGACTTCTTTTCTCATAGTTTCATTATATGAAGACATAATTAAGATTTTGTGAAGAATTACATCGTTCTTTTTTTATAGTTTAAGTAAGTCTTGCCAAATCTTTTTTCCATCTCTTTCTCTTCCTGTTTGGCCAAAATAAAATAACGGACAATCAAAATCGGCGCCATGATCAAGGTAATCAGCGTTGGCCATTGGAGAAGAAAACCGATAATGATCAGGATAAAGCCTGTATATTGCGGATGACGCAGGTGACGATAGATTCCGATGACCGCCAAAATATTTTGCTTCTGGGCTTTATATAAAATTTCCCAGGCCGAAGCGATCAGAATTAATCCGCCAACAATTAGGCCGTTACTTAACATGTGGAGCCAGTTAAAATGCGGATCGCCACCTAGATTAAGAATTTTGTTTAAGATGTGGCCGGAGTCGTGGGAAAAATCAATATTCAGAAATTTATTACCAAAAAAAGGGGTGAGAAGATAAATTGTTAAGGGAAATCCGTACATCTCGGCAAAAAGAGCAATGATAAAAGCGGAAAAAGACTGGTAAGTTTGCCAATCGGTTCTGGTTCGAGGCTTAAAGACGGATTTAAGAAAAAAAAGGAAAACAACCGAAATTATAACGACGAGAAACCAGTTGCCGTATTCGTATTTCATAGTTCGACTTCGCTCACTATAACCCTGAGTGTTAATCGAAGGGTCATAATGCTAATATTTTGTTGATGAATTTTTCTTTATTCAAGGAGCCTGTGGAAAAAAGCTCCCCGTTAATGATTACTCCAGGATTAGACAGAACAGAATGTTTGATTGCCAGATCTAAACCCTTTAAAGTGGTAATGTCGATTTCTTCAATCTGGAGTTTAAGATCAGGAAACTTTTTTTTGACTTCCTGGAATAGGGCTTTGGCCCGCTCACATTCCAGACACCCCGGAGCTGTCAAGAACTGAATTTTAATCATGGATTATTTTTTTGGTTTAAGTAATTGACTGATATGACTCAAAAGAACGTTGGTCGGAACGTTCATGTTGGGAAAATCAGCGCTGGAGTGGATTTTTCCATCAGGTGTAATATGAATATAAGTATGACCGGCCCGGTCATCGTGCATTGATGAAGGTGTTCCTAAGGCTTTATATGCTTTGGTTACCTTCCGGTCAGCATCAATAAGAATTGGAGTAGTAATTCTTTCTTCCTTTAAAATCGGGTCCCAGGTCTTTTGATCATCAACACTAATAGGAATAATCACTGTATTGAGATTATCAAAATCTTGTTTAAACCGCTCTAATTTAGAGACTTCCTGCCAGCAGGGAGAGCACATTACCCCTTCATTAAAAAAAAGAAAAATATTTTTTCCTTTATAATCGGATAGTGAAATAGTTTTTCCGGCGGTTGAAGGCAGGCTAAAATCCGGAGCAACAGTTCCCGGAGTAAGCGATACAAATTTTTTATTGCTGGCAGCCCCTCCCCCGCCGTGATGGTCGGCCATCGGGTCGGAGGAAGCCACTTGTTTATTATCAGCTTTGGCTTGATTTTTACTGCTGGCCATTGAATATCCGACCACAACCGTCGCTATAACAAGAATGATGAGAATATAAGTTAAAACTTTGTCTTTTGATAACGAAAAAACAACCTGATCTGTATCTATATCTTTCATAGATTTATTTATATACTTTTAATAATTAAGATTTTATTAAGACCGGCGGGATTTTCCTTTAAAATATAATCCCAATCCGATTAATATTATGATTAGAAGAAATATCCAGTCCGGCACTCCTTGAGTGAAACTTAAAATTTTCCTTTGCCACAAAGTCATCATGGCTACAAACCGTGTTTGTGAAGGAGTGACCGATGTTATCTGATTGGTCGTTGCCAGATAAAGAATATAAATCCCGATTATTAAAAAAACCATACCGGTTATAAGATTGGTCGAATGAATCATTAACTGCTTACCCAAAAGCTTAAACCGGAAAGTAAATCCCCTGACTAATTTGCTTTCCGAAAAGTTAAAACTTTCCCAAAAAAAAGCCAGAATAAAAAGTGGAAAAACCATGCCAAAGACATAGACCAAAGATAAGATTAAAGCCTGAAACAAACCGCTGGATAAAGCTGTCAACGTCAATACTCCGGCCAAAACCGGCGCACAACAAGATGAGGCTAAACCGGAAAATAAACCCAGTCCAAAGACGGAAAAGACATCATGTTTTTTTAAGAGCGGGGCGTTTTTGAAAGGCGGGTTAAATTTTTTCCCGGAAAAAGAAAGAAGCGCCAATAAAATCATAAAAATTCCGCCTAAATAGAAGATCTGGGTATGATAATTCTTAAAAAACGAACTCAAAAAAGAAACGCCTAAACCGATTGGAACTAAAATCGTGACAACACCTAAGAAAAAAACAAAGGTCATTAAAAGAATTGCCCTCTTTTGTTTAAAAGTGTAAGCAAAGTAGGCCGGGAGCATAAAAGTTATACAACAAGGGGCAAACAGAGCCAGCATTCCTCCTAAGAAGGAAGCAATAATCGAGGTTTCAAATAAAATATTCATTTAATAAAATCCATGACTCAAGAGTACTTGAATGGTCATTAAGAAATTATGAAGAAACAAGAGGTAAAGTGATTAAAAAAACAGTTCCCTTCCCTATTTCGCTTTTGACTTCGATCGCTCCTTTATGGGAGTTGACTATGGCTTTAGCAATAGCCAGCCCAAGCCCCGACCCGAGAGTTTTTTCCCTGGTTGATCCCCGGTAAAAACGGTCAAAAATATGAGAGATATCTTTTTGAGATATTCCAATACCATTATCTTTTATTTCTATAATTGCCTGATATTTATTCTTCTTAAGAACAATTTCAACTTTGTCTTTTGTAGGAGTGTATTTGATCGCATTATCAATAATATTTAACAGTGCCCGTCCTAATTTTTCTTTAAAACCAATAATTTCGATGTTTTTATCAAAAGAACCGGAAACTTTAATATTTTTTTTTAGAGCCATTTTCTCAGTCAGTTCAAATAATTCTTCCATCAGTTCACTGAGATTAAAGGAAACGGCATTTTTTTGTTCCATCGGGGTTTCCGACCAGGCCAGATCAAGAACGTTTTTTAATGTTGATGAGACATGGTGAGTTTCTTGAACTGCCGCAGTTAGAGCTTGGCGATATTCATCATTAGTCCTTTTATAGCTTAAAGTAATCTCAAGAGTACTACGTAGAATAGATAATGGTGTCTTTAATTCATGAGCCACATCAACAATAAACTGTTGTTCGCGCTTAAAAGCCAGATGCAGACGATCCAGTAGTTGGTTAAAAGTCTGCGCCAGTTCACCGATTTCATCATGATTGTTAATATCGTCAACTCTTTCATCAAGATTTTCACTGGAAATCATCCGCATCCGCGAAGATAGATAAGTAAGGGACTCGGTGATTTTATAGATGATAATAAAACCCAATAAAGCTAAAGTCAAAAAAAGAAGTAAGATAAAATAAAAACCGTTTTTGAAAGCAAACACATGAACTACTAAAACAATAAATATTGCCACCAGAACAAGACTCCCTACATACCAAAAGAAAAGTTTTTTTATTAAACTGTCAACCGGTTTTTTCATCTTTATTTTTGCCAATTTTATAACCGACTCCGTGAATCGTCTGAATTATTTTACTTTTAAATCCAGAGTCGACTTTTTTTCTTAAAGTAGCCACAAAAACGTCAACTACGTTAGACAAAGCATCGAAGTTATAGTCCCAGACATGTTCGGTAATCTGGGTTCGAGTGACAACCTCTCCTTTGTGTCTTAGTAAAAATTCAAGGATAGAAAATTCCTTAGGAGTTAAAGAAATTGTTTTATTGCCTCTTTTTGCGGTGTGTTTAACTGGATCAACTTCTAAATCCTCAACCTGAAGAGTGGTTTGCGTTTGATTATGACTGCGGCGAAGGAGAGCTTGCAGTCGGGCTTTCAGTTCGGTAAAAGCAAATGGTTTGCTGAGATAGTCATCGGCGCCAACATTTAAACCCTCCACTTTATCTTCAACCGTGGTTTTAGCGGTTAACATAAGAATAGGTATCATAATCTTTTTACTTCTCAAACTCCGGCAAACATCCAATCCGTTGATTTTAGGCAGCATGACATCGAGAATAATTAAATCATAACTTTCTGATTCAGCTAAGTACTGGCCTTCTTCTCCGTCAAAGGCCTGATCGACGGCAAACCCTTCCTCAATCAATCCTTTTCTGACAATATTCGATAATTTCCGCTCGTCCTCAATGATAAGAACTCTCATAAGATAGATGATAATATAGCTAACATTAAGATATTATTAAGTTTTAATTATATCTTAATCAAAATTTAATAAATAATCTGTTAATATTTTTTTTATGGAAGATAAGTTTAGAAAGTTTTCATTGTATGTTTTAATATTTGGAGTAATTGCCGCTCTTTATATTTTAATTAATTCTATTCTCCACACTTCGATTGGTTCAAAGATTGTCAATCCTCCGCCGGCCTCGCAGTTTATGGGACCAAATGCCAAAGAATAATATCAGTTAAGGAAGTAACAGCCCCCCCTTATAACCGGGAATCCACCAAGGAATAAAAACATAGATCATAAAAGCAATACCAAAAATAATAGAAAATACTACGTAAAAACTAATTAAAAGTAAGTGGTCTCCTATGTTCTTATGTCCCTTTTTCTCACAGCATCTTCCGTAATATTGATACAAAAAAAGGAAGATTCCTCCCAAAAGAAGAAGCGGGAGAAGAAATATTTTTTTATCTCCCTCTTGACGAACCAAAAGAAGATAGCCGGAGGTGGCCAAAAAAATAATCAAACCACCACAACAAACAAGGTGAAATAAAAAAAACGGAACAATAGATCCAATAAATTTTTTCATTTTTTCACTCTTTATTTTTTCTTTCCGCCACAACAGTCGCCGCCGCACATAGGTGTTTTATATTTTTGCTTTTTTTAAAAAAAGCGAATTTGTAACTACTGAAATGCTAGAAATTGCCATCGCTCCCGAGGCAAGAATCGGACTGATCCACCCCATCATGGCCACCGGTATCAAAACTACATTATACGCAAAAGCCCAAAATAAATTAAGTTTAATTGTTTTCATTGTTTGTTTGGATAATTTAATTGCCGAGACAACTGACATTAAATTTTTATTAACTAATGTAATTCCGGCCGCCTCCATTGCAACATCCGTCCCTGATCCCATAGCTATGCCAACGTCGGCCGCAGCCAAAGCCGGAGCATCATTAATGCCATCGCCTACAAAGGCCACTATTTGGTTATTTTGTTTTAATTCCTTGACTTTCTTTTCTTTTTCTTCCGGCAAAACTTCGGCTAAAACGTTTTCTTTTTTAATCCCAACTTGCAGAGCAATTGCTTGAGCAGTCTGCCTATTATCTCCGGTAATCATAAAGACATTAATTTTTAAGTTCTGCAACTGTTGAACTGCCTCGCGGGCCGTCTCTTTAACTGTATCGGCAATTGCAATTAATCCTACTAATTTATCTTCAACATAAACATAAACAACTGTTTTTCCTTGATCTTTTAATTTATCTGATCCTTTAACTGATAAATTGCTTAATAGTTTTCCTACATAAATTTTTTTTCCATCAACTAATGCCTCAACCCCTTTTCCTGTAATTGATTTAAATCCTTCGACTTCGCTCAGGACAAGTTTTTCTTCTTCGGCCTTTTTCACAATTGCCTCTCCAAGCGGATGCTCGGAGTTTTTTTCTATTGAAGCAGAGACCGATAGAAGCGAAAATTTTCGGTATCGAGCTTCATCAACAACGATAATATCAGTAACTTCGGGTTTTCCTTTCGTCAATGTCCCTGTCTTGTCAAAAATTACCGCTTTGATTTTATGGGCAGTTTCCAAACTCTCAGCATCTTTAATTAATATTCCATGTTGCGCCCCTATTCCTGTTCCGACCATTATTGCGGTCGGAGTTGCCAGTCCCATGGCGCATGGACAAGCAATAATCAACACGGCAATCGAGTTTAACATCGCAAAAATAAAAGCCGATGAAGGTCCAAAAACATACCAACCAACAAATGTTGAGATGGCCAATATAATAACAATGGGAACAAAATAAGAAGAAATAATATCGGCCAATCTTTGGATTGGGGCTTTGCTTCCCTGTGCTTCTTCAACTAATTTAATTATTTGGGAAAGCATTGTATCTTTTCCAACTTTTGTAGCTTTGTAAACAAAACTTCCCGATTTGTTCATCGTCGCCCCAATTACCGTATCTCCTTTATATTTTGAAGCAGGCATGCTTTCACCAGTTACCATCGACTCGTCGATTGCCGACTCTCCTTCAACGATAACACCGTCAACGGGAATTTTTTCTCCCGGTCGAACCCTGATTAGATCTCCAACTTTAATTTGATCAATGGGAAGTTTTAGTTCAATCATAATTTAATAACAAATAATAAATATCAAATAACAATTGAATAACAAATATCAAATAATTAATGTTTAAAACATTTGTTATTTATTATTTAAAATTCAATAAATATTTGTTATTTGTTATTTGTTATTTTTTATACGTTCGTCTTTCGCGTCCACAAGTACTGTTGCTTCCTTCGCCTGCAATCCTATCAACTTCTTAATTGCTTCTCCCGTTCCGGCTTTGGCTTGAGCTTCCAAAAACCGGCCTAATAAAATTAAACTAATAATAACGGTTGAGACATCAAAATACGGTTCGGCTTTCAGATTCAATCTTTCAAAAAAACCAGGATAAAATACGACCGCTGTTGAATAAACATAGGCAACGGTTGTCCCGATTACAACCAAGGTGTCCATGTTGGCGATTCGGTGTTTGAGTGACGATATAGTGGCTTTATAAAAATCATATGCTCCCCAAAACTGGACAATCGACGCTAGGAAAAAATGATAAAACATGTTTTTTACGATATCCGGAGCGGTATTCATCAATCCCGGAAAGCTTCCCCAAACAATAAAACTTGATAAAAATAAACTGATAATAACTTTGACTTTGAGTTCTTTCAGTTCTTTTGTTTTTTCAATTTTTATTTTTTCGTCTAAAGTTTCTGGACTTTCAATCATAGCCTGATAACCAACTGAGGCCACTGCGTCCATTATTTTTTTTGCATCAACTGGTTGTTCTGAAATCAAAGTCGCCTTTCCTGTGGTTAGATTAACCACTGCATCTTTGACGCCTGAAATCGCCTTCAGGGATTTCTCATTTGTATAAACACAGGACGCGCAGTGCATCCCCTTAATGGCAAAAGTTTGTTTATTCATATTTTTTTACAAAGCGCAGATGCCTATTTTTGAGCAAATGGCTTGGGTCCCTTTAGGGTGAAGCCTGCGAAAAAATACGGTATCAAGCTTTTATTTAACAATTAACTTTCCCTGAAACATCCCCATCGCGCAGGAAAAATCAAACTCTCCTTTTTTATCAGGAGTGATTTCAATAGTTACTTTCTCGTTTAAAGGCAATGGTTTTTTAATTTTAAAATCCGGAAAAACTATTTCTTCCAAACAACTATTACTGTCCTTCCTGTAAAAAA
>Ga0265296_1004860_pt1 | contig 11427 bp, 7 predicted proteins | sample MunlanPumphouse1_FD_189073 | JGI IMG/M metagenome (GOLD analysis project Ga0265296, IMG submission 189073) | Groundwater microbial communities from a municipal landfill in Southern Ontario, Canada - Pumphouse #1 | ecosystem: Environmental > Aquatic > Deep subsurface > Groundwater | place: Canada...
GCCTTGAGCTCGTCGCGGAGATTCCAGTGCGAAAGGAGCTTCATCTTCGCGGGGAAAAGCCGGTTCCCCTTCGCGTCGACGAGGTGATGCATCCAGACGTTGTAGCCCGAAATGTACCTGTCGGCCGCCGAAGCGATCTTCGCGACTTCGAGGTTTACCTCCGCGGGAATGCGCTTGGAAAAGCGCTGGGCGAGGCGAGCTTCGGCCCACTGCCGCCGCGACCACCGCGCGCCGTCCGTGAGGCGCTGATCGAGCGTGGTGAGCGGATAGTTGAGCAGAACGACGAACGCGATCTTGTTCTGGAAGAAATCGTCGCCGACGTGAGCCGAGGGATCGTATCCGGCGAAGATCTCGTCGACGGGGAGAATCGGTCCGATATCGAGATCGGTTTGCCACCTAAACGAGAGGCCGATCTCGGTCATATGCCCGTTGAGCTTGTCGAGAAGCCCCTCGAAGCGGTCGAACAGCGCCACGCGCGTTTTATCGTCTCCGGCGAAATTCTGGAGCACGAATTCCTCGAAAACGGCTGCGTCGCCATCCTCGGCGCGCCAGAACCGCGCGACCTGTTCCATGCCGCGGAGGGCGTCGCCGCGCACGGCTTCGCCGTACTTCGCGACGAGCTCGGTCTCGAGCTTCGCGATCGAGCCCTTCATCCAGCCGGGCGACGCAACCTGCGCATGTGCTCCACTCATGCCGCACAGAATAACGGCAACCGCGACGAGAGTGCAAACTGCTTTTTCCCGTGAACTGTTCATCGGACGCTCCTTATGCATCGTGGACCCGCCGGAAAACCCGGGATTGAGAATCCTCGTAGGGACTGAATCGCGGAACCTATTCGATTGCGATTATGCCGGCGTCCCCAAGGGGGTGCCCGAACATTCTTGTTAGAAATACAAAAGATAGCCGTCTGAGTCAATCCGAAAACATATCTTTATTCTCGGGATTCTCCGAACCGGCCCCGGCTCACAGGTAGACGATGTCGTCGGGGTAATACAGCGAGAGAAACACGAGCATGTAATCTCTCAGGTGGCGCGTGAGAAGGAAATTGTTTCGCACATGCTCTCTGCCGTTCTCCCCCAGTTTGCGGGCATACTCGGGGCTGCTTAGAAGCTGTTTGATCGCGAATGCGGCTCCCTCGACGGAATGGCAGAGAAGACCCGAATACTTGTGCGCAATCTGAAGGGGAATTCCTCCCACGTTCGACGCGACCACGGGCTTCGCCTTCCAAAGGGCCTCGGAGACGGTGAGGCCGAACCCTTCCTTGATCGATTTCTGCACAATAACGGTCGAGGCGCGTTGAAGCGCGTTGATGTCGATATCGTTCTGCGGCATCAGCAGGATATGGATGTCGGGATCCTGTCGAGCCTTCTCTCTCACCTCTTCGAGAACCTGCATGCCCTCGGGGTCATCCGTGGCGGTGCCCCCCGCGAGAACGAGCTGGCAGTCGAAATACCGCTTCACCTGCATGTACGCCTCTATGACGCCGACGGGATCCTTGAGGCGATCGAAGCGGGAAATCTGCGTCACGATGGGCTTGTCTCGAACGATACCGTACTTCTGGAGCGCCGCCTCGATCGTCTCCTCGGGCAACTCCTTGTTCTTGTCGCTGAGGGGATCGATCGAAGGCGCGATCAGAAACTGCCTGATGGAAAGCCGCTGCGAGAATGAGGGCGCCGAAAAGACCGCCGAATCATAGCGCTCGACATACGCGCGCAGGAACTTCCACACTCTCCGGTCGGGATTCGAAATATCGATATGACAGCGCCAGATCCACTTGTTTCCGCTTTTTCGTTCAACGAGGGCAACGGGCTGGGGATCGTGGATGAACACGATGTCGCCGTAGATTGAAACGTCGCGAATATTCTGCTCGCTCGTCTCGCGGAAAATTTCGAAGTCGCGTTTCGTGATTTCCCCGGGCTGCCCGTGGATCGCGTTGTGAAACTTCTTCGTGACGCCGAAGAACTGTTCGCCGCCCTTGATCAGATCCCAATGCGTGTCGACGCCGAGATCGTTCAAGAGCGGGACCATACGGTTCAGGATCTCCGCAACGCCGCCCCCGACCGATGTCGAGTTGATGTGCTGGACAACCTTTCCCCTGAGCTTCTCCGAGAGGAGCCGCAGGTCGTCGATAACGGCTTGTCCCACGACCGGCCCATATTCATCGATCCGCGCCATTACCCTCTCCGATCCTCTTTTCGATAAGATGAATGAGCGTTCTGCGCAGATTATCCAGCGTGCGCGTGTATGGATCGAGACGGGCGATTTCCCCTGCCAGCGCCTTCTCTCCGAAAGAACTCTCGATCCAGAAAGAAAAATCGTTCGTGCCGCGTTCGAGGCGCAACCTCGCCTCGAAAACGTGAAAGTAGATCGAGTCGATCGTGATTTTCTTCAGAATCTCCGCGAAATCCCGCAAATCATAAGCGACGAACGCCGTCGGGAGAATGAAACTCACGGATTTCTTGAAATGAAACTCTTCTCCCTCCCGTGCGAATGGCTTTCGTGCCCGTGGATCGCGTCTGAGATGCTCCTCGATCGTCGCGACGATCTTCGCCCGCAAGGCCCGGATCGTCGGGTACTGCACGGTATCGACGCTCGCGAGCCGCTCGCCGAGCTCGTCCTCGCCGAGGGAATTCGCGACCCAATGGGCGAAATCGTTGGGTGGCTCGGGCGAGAGATACTGGTGTTGCTGAAGGAACCGGTGCGTGTGGTGATAGATGCTGGAGCCGGGGACCGTCTTGATGAGACCGAGCAAATCCCCGATTGTCGACGCCGAGAGGCCGGTCAGTTCGGTCAGATTCATCCTCGTGTAAAATCGGAACGGGTCCGCCACCCGTATCAGGGCATCCATCCTCTACGTCACCTTTCCGCATCGCCGGACGAAGAGGCGCAGAAGCGTCAGAACCTCGCCGGGATCCTTGAGATAGTATTCCGCATATGAAATCCTCGGCGCTCCGACGAGAACCGCCCATCCCCTCCCCCTCATCGCCTTGAACGCGTCCTCGTCCGTCGAATCGTCGCCGAGATATATCGCGAACATGCTCTTCCCGCTCTCGCTCGGCGCCTCCGACTCGAGGAGCGACGACACGATCGTTCCCTTATCGCAACCGATCGGAGGTTTGAGCTCGAGAACCATGGCACCGTTGCCCAACGTGATTTCCTCTTCGCCGATCAAAGCCCCTACCGTCTCATGGACGACCGCTTTGACGCGCGATCGTTCCTCGTCCCCGACCATGCGGTAATGGACAGCCAGCGAGTACCCCTTGTCCTCGATGATCGCCCCGGGGAAAGGGGCCAGGCTCACGGTCAACTTTGTTATCAGACGCTCCAGCATGGTCCGGAACTGCGGCATGGCGATGCTTCGCGGCTCTTCATTCGGCCGGACCATCTCGATGCCGTGGTTCCCGACGTACGTGATGCCGGATATTCCGACCTTGGCCCGAACGTCGCCGAGCGCCCTGCCGCTTATGACCCCGATCGAGCACGCGGAGCTTTCCACAAGCCGCTCGAGCTCTCGCCGCGTTTCGTCCGGGAGCATCGCTTCATCCGGCGTCGGCGCGATCGGTGCCAGTGTGCCGTCAAAATCCAGCAGCAGGAGAATATGTTTTCCCTCGAGGCTTGCTTCCAGCGTGTCCAGATAATCAAAAAGGTGCTTCAAGAGCCGAGTCCTTCCAGCCGTTCCGGCCTTGCGCGCGGCGCACCGTTCATTCGGGTGAGTTCGCGTTCTTTTTCATGGCGGTGAGCTCTGTGATGATATTCGCCGCCCACCGATAGACGTTATTCTCCGCGACGATCTTGTGCATGTTCTCCATGCGCTTCCGCCGTTCCGCCGATGGCATCTCGATCGCGTCCTTGATGGCGTCCGCGAATTCCTCGATCGAGTACGGATTGATGAGCAGCGCATCCGTGAGCTCTCGCGACGCCCCGGTGAACCGGCTCAGGATGAGCATGGCATCGGCGCCCCGCTTGCAAGCGACGTACTCCTTCGCGACGAGATTCATCCCGTCATGAAGCGAGCTCACGATACAGAGATCAGCCACTTCATAATAGGCCCTGATCTCCTCCGGAGGGAGGTTCCGGTTGAGATAAATGATGGGTTGCCACGTATCGTCAGAATGCTTCCAGTTCTTCTTCTGGATGAGCTCATCAACTTCCGCCGCGAAATCGTGGTAGCGCTTGATATGAGTGCGGCTCGGCGCCCCGATCTGAATAAAGACAAACCGCTTGCGGTATTCCGGGTATTTTTCGAGAAACCGGTCGATCGCGAGGATCCGCTCAATGATGCCCTTGGTGTAGTCGACGCGGTCGACGCTGATCGCCACGATCTTGCCTTCGAGCCGGTGCTCCGCCCGGATACGTTCCGCCTGACTCGCTTCGGGTGCGGGAGTCTTGTCGCCAAAATAGCCATCGATACTGATGGGGAAGGCACGGACGAACGTCTCCTTCTCTCCGCGCACGACGCTAAACCTTTCCATATCGACGCGCGCTTCCATCAGTCTGTTCGCGGTTTCGAAGAAATTGTTGCAGTGAAACTGGACATGGAAACCGATAAGGTCGCATCCGAGCATACCCTCGAGAATCTCGTGCTGGTAAGGGCAAATCGCGAACACCTCCGGATTCGGCCAGGGAATGTGCCAGAAGAGCGCAATGGTCGCATCGGGGCGTTTTTCCTTGATCATCCGAGGCAGAAGCGTGAAATGATAATCCTGGATGAACACGAAAGGGCTTCGCGCCGGCAGCTCCTCGAGTATGCGCTCGGCGAATATGCGGTTTACCTTCTCGTACATCCGCCAGTCCCTATCCCGAAAGATCGGACGCGTATGCGTAATATGGCACAGCGGCCAGAGCCCCTCATTCGAAAAGCCGTAGTAGTATCCTTCTTCCTCATCTTTCGTGAGCCATACACGTTTGAGAATGTACCGGTCGTCGCCGGGCGGCACGCCGAGCTTGTTCTTCGAATTCACGAATTTCTTGTCGGCGTTGCCGCTTCCGTGCGAGACCCACGTTCCCCCGCAGGCCCGCATGATCGGATCGATCGCGGTCACGACACCGCTCGCCGGGCGTATGCACTTGACGCCGCCGCTCGCCTCGTCGATGACGTGCATATACGGCTCCCGGTTCGACACCACGACGAGGGAGCTCTCGCGGAGTTTCGCGTTGACGAGATCGCGGAGCTTCGCCTCGGTCCAGCTATCCTCCTGCTTCAGACGGGCATGCGCCTCTTCCGACACCGCCCGCCTCGCCACACGAAGGCTCAGGGCCACCTGCTCGACTTCGCTGACGAGCTTTCCAAACTCTCCCTTCGCGCTGAAGGGACTCAGTTTGTCGGCCTCGCCCTTCTGGAAGCGACCGAACCACGAAGTGAGACGGCGGACGGGGAGAATATATGTCTGCCTTTCGACAATGAACGATACCAGCACGACGAGACACACCAAGCCGATGAGGGTGAAACTGATCCGGCGCCACAGCTCCGCCAGCGTGCTGTAGAGGTAGGAGGTGTCGTACACAATTTCGACGAGACCGAGCGGATTGTCGTTCTCGTCGAACACGGGCTGAACGTACCGGTACACCTGGTATTCCCCGAATCGCTCGAGATCCCCTCGAGCCGTTCTCGTCTCCGCCACGAGTTTCAGATACTCCCTGTTCGGCTCCTTCCACCCGGCGATTCGCTCGGTAACAGCGACGACCTTGAATTCCCGGTCGTAGAGAATGCATCCCTGCATCCGCTCCCGCAGTTGAAAGCCTTCGACGAGCCGATTGGCTTCCGCCACGTTGTTATTCTCGAGAATGTTACGAGCTGAAAACGCCGTGCTCTCGGCGACCGTTCTCGCCTTGTGCATGAGATCGTCCATAAGCTTCTCCCGCACCGAACGCGCTTGGACGATACCCAGAACCACGAGCCCGGCGGCGATAATGACGAGGATCGGGAGAATAAAAAGCAGCACTCGTTTCATATTTGATTACCCCTGCCTAGCGTACCACAACGGCAACGGCGAATCGACATTCTTCTCGCTCAATGACGATTCCGGGCCTCACCCGCAAACGATCAATAACCGGCGCTGGAGCTCATCGAGCTCGCAGAACGACGCCGTTCAGCCCGGAACAATCAGGCAGCGTGTCAAGACTCCGTCGCCGTGACGAGACCGGTCTAGTGGCTGGTCAAATACGGCATGCCGTGCGCCAGCCCCCATAGTGCCGCGGAAGCCACGAGCAATCTGACGACGTATATGCGCCAGTGCTTAAGAGTGGCCGGCTCGCTATTCGACGTGAGTCCATTCAGGCGTGTAATGTCGATGTAGCGGATCAGGACGAGCGCGGCAGCAATCGCCCAGAAGCCCGCGTCGAGAGCGGAGAAATCACGCTTTTGGAAAATGAGAATGGCCAGCATGAAGAGCGCTGCGTTGCCGGCCAGGAGCCAAATCATGCGTACAACAAGACCGAAACAACCTATCGGCTCGGGCTCCGTTGCAATGTGCTTGGATTCGAACTGATTTGACATGGCCACCTCCCAAACAACGCCCGATGCCGGACGCAGCCATGGAGCATTCTTCATCAACGCATCCAGTAGCTTTGTTTGGATGGCGGCCCGACCACCCGTTTATCCTGCGGTGGCCCGAACTCGATCCACCGCACCCTTCTGCTTCAGGGCGCAAAGCACTTATCGAATGAACAATAACATAAATAAGTATGTACTCAAACCGATTTCGCAGGAGAACTGAACCCTATCCCTGCGGGACAATAAAAATCTGGCGTCCCCAACGGGATTTGAACCCGTGTCGCCGCCGTGAAAGGGCGGTGTCCTGATCCGGACTAGACGATGGGGACGCCTAACGATTTGATGGAATCTATCAATTGAGGGGCCATGCGTCAACCGGAAAAGCCGCTGCGATGCGACGCGAGTGAACGAACGAATGATCGATGTCCCCGAGGATCGAGGCCGTGAGTCCGCTCACGCTCGATCCCTTTTTCCCCCGCCCATGCCGTCCGGGGGGCCCGGCGAGTCGTCGTCGCGCTCGGGTCCGAAGAGAGAGATCTGATTCGTCGCGGCCCTCGCCCTGCCTGCGCGCGGCGGACGATGGGAATGGGCATTCGACGGAAATGCCGCGGCGGTTCCGCGGTAGAATGAATCGCATACATGTCTGAGGCTGTCCCGGGACATGCCGCTATCGTCGAATACGCCCGCGCCCACGAGCTCCATTGCGGCATCCATCGAGAGGCGATCCTTCATCCTGACGAGGAACTCCTCGAACGTAGCGAAATCCCCCCGGTGGATGCGCTCCTCGACGATCGCGTCCCATTCAGCCTTATCGAGCGATATGATCGCGATGAGAGGCGCCCTGATGACCCCGCCCTCGAAGGTGAATGCGACGGCGTCGGCATTTATGCCGTAGGGAAGCACGGGGACACCCTTCCCCTTGAGGTATTCGAGATACCTGCTTTCGCGCTCCTTCACGCCGAGATTGCTGTTGAGGAGCGCGGTGAAATACCTCTCCAGGCAATGCGCCTTGAGATATGCCGTCCGGTAGCTCATCGATGCCTGGGCGCAGCTGAGCGACTTGCTGTGCGTGAACGCCGTGTTGTGGAGAAGAAAATCGAATATCCGCTGGGCGTCCTCTTCGTTGAGCCCCTCTTCCATGGCCCCGCGAACGAACGCGAGCCGTGCCGATACGAGCTCGCCCGAATCCTTCCTCCAGAGCGCTCCCTCAACCATGACTGCATCCTTCCCGCGCAGACCCGCCGCTTCATTGAGCACTTCGCGAATCTGCTCGCGGTACAGGAGCACTCCCCTCGTGCCCGCGAGGATCGACGCGAGCGAATGGTGCGGCAGGTACACCTTGCCCTTCTTCCCGGCGTTCTCGAGATATCGCTCCCAGAGCCTTCCCTCCATGGGGCCCGGGCGATAAAGCGATATGACGTTCACGAGCTCGTTGAACGTATCCGGCTTGATCCTCACCAGATGATCGCGGATTCCCTGGCTCTCGAGCAGGTACACGCCGGCGGTTTCACCCGACGATATGAGAGCGAACGCGCGCGGATCGTCGAGCGATTCGGGCGTCCACCTCTTTCTCCCTGAACCCGTGAAAAGACTCGCAGGGGCGGCGGCTCCCTCCTCGCTCCGAATCGATTCGATCGTTTTCTCGATCGCCGAGAGGAAATGGGAGTGCTGGATGCCGAGGATCCATCCCCCGGCCGCTTCGATCGCGGCGCTGCCGAGCTGGGCGAACCGTTCGCCCCCCGCATTCACGGTGACGGAGTAGAATCCCTCGATCTCCCGCGGCAGGATGATGGACTTCGATGTATCGAGCGTAAAATGGAGAATCTTTCCCTGGAGCGGATACGCGGCGTGGAGGACGCTCTTCACCACGGGCTCGGCGTTGCAGAGCCGCTGCGCGGCCTCCGAGCTCTCGAGCAGCGAGGCGAGACTCCGGTGGCGCCGCTCGAACGAGAGAATGCGGGACAGTTCCTCGCGGAGCTCCGGAGGCGCTCCGAGAATCTCCGCAATCTCTTTTGCGATCGTGACGATCGACATCTCCTCCTGCGCGATCTGGAAGCACGGCGCAAAACCCGGAATCAGGCCGGCGATAACAACCGCGAGCCGATCCTTCTGCTGCTCGGAAACGATGAGGTCCACGGGCGGAATCGAGCCGCGCTTCGAAGGGGAGAAGGATTCGAATACGAGATCGTGGTCGATGGGATTCAGCGGGCTGATCTCGAGGAGAAAGGCGACGACGCTCTCGAGGAGATCGCTTCCCATGAGTTCGATCCATATCCCCCTCGCAAACGCATTCGCGAAAAGCTCCCGGAGAAAGACCAGGAAATCGCCGAGCCCCTCCTCGCGGGCAACCGCGAGCTCCCGCTCCATGGAGCGGAGTAGATACGATCTCTCGTCGGCCGGCCGGTTGTGAAACGCGAGAAGAAAACGCCGGCGGCACATGTCGACGAGCGCGTCCTGCGCGCTCGCGGCGCCGGCGAATGAGATCCGCCCGGAGCGCGCGAGATCGACCGCGCAGCGATCCGCGATCTCGCCCGACCGGTCGAGCGCGGCGCGCGAGTCGCCGAAGAGCGGAACGAGATCCCGCTCCCGCTTGAGATGGTATTCCTGAATAGGCTCTTCCGCCTGTCCCTCGACCTTCCTCCTCGCGATCCGCCGCGCCAGGCGGTACGATTCCGCATCCTCCTTCTGCGCATACCGGTCGTTATTCGTTATGACGAGCGGCACGCTCAACTTCATCGAGAGAATGCGGAGCTGCTCGGTGATGAGCTCCTCCTCCGGCCGCAGGTGATTCATGATCTCGAGAAAGACGTTCGACGCGCCGAATATCTGCACGAGCCTCAGGACGACGTCGCGCGCGCGGCCGAGGTTTCCGTGGAGAATGGCCTGGCTCGCCTCTCCCTTGAGGCAGCCGGTCAGCGCGATGAGCCCGGCGCTGTGGCTCTCGAGCTCCGCGGGCAGCACGGACATCTCTTTCTCTCGCGTCGAATGACGCGACACGAGGGCGCAAAGATTGCGGTAACCTTCCTCGTTTTCGGCTATTACGGTCAGGTGGAAGAGCCCGTTCGAGCCCGCGAGAGGCGCGTGCTGGATCTCGGCGCCGAAAACCGGCTTTATTCCCGCTCTGCGCGCCGCCTCGAAGAACTCGAAGTGCCCGTACGTCGAGCGGTGATCGGTGAGCGCCACGGCCCGGAATCCGAGAAACGAGGCCCTCGAGACGAGATCCCGGATCCCGAGGATCCCCTCGGGGCCGCTGTAGACGCTGTGAACATGAAGGGGAACGTATGGCATGCTGCATCGCTCCTATAAACGCCTGCGATTACGGTACTAAACGTTTGTATAGCTTTCAAGGCAATATTGTTTGAAACTTGAAATCCGATTGCGTACAATGGCCTCGGCTCCGCTCGCGCCTTTCGAAACACCGTGCATGGGGGGAAAAGCGTTGGTTGCTCCCGAGAATAACTCCGAACTCGACCGCCTCGCGAAGGAAAATACGCGGCTCAGATCGGCGGTGGACGAGCTCTCCATCCTCAACGATATCGCAACCGCCGTGAGCTCGGCCTCCTCGCTCGAGCGGACGATCGAGCTCATCGTCCACAAATGCATCAAGCATCTCAAGGTCGAGCAGGCGACGATCACCCTGCTCGACGTGAATCGGATGGAGACGCCGTTCCGCACCATCGTCCGCGGCGCGGACACCTTGAGCGAGATTCTTCCCTACCGTCTCGACGCCGAGCTCACCGGCTGGATGCTCAAGCACCAGAAGCCGCTCGTCGCCAACGATCTGAAGAACGACGACCGTTTTCAGGCGACGGACCGGGAATCCTGCGCCGTCCGCTCGGTACTCAGCGTCCCCCTCGTGCTCAAGGGACGCATGATCGGCCTGCTTAATCTGTTCAACAAACGCGCCGGCGATGACTTCACCGACGCCGACGCGCGGCTCCTCGGAATCATCGCGACGCAGTCCGCCCAGGTTATCGAGCACGCGCGCCTCTTCGCGGAGGAACAGGCGCTCAAGCTCATGCAGGAAGAGATGAAGCTCGCCTACAAGATCCAGATGGATCTTCTGCCGAAGGAAGCGCCGCCGTTCGCAGGATACGACATCGCCGGCGTGAGCATCCCGGCCAAGACGGTCGGCGGAGATTACTTCGATTTTATCCACCTGAACGACCATGCGCTCGCGCTCTGCCTCGGGGATGTTTCGGGCAAGGGAATGCCCGCCGCGCTCCTCATGGCGAATCTCCAGGCGACACTCCGCGGCCAGGTCATGGTCGACCCGTCACCGGCCGAATGTCTCAAGCGCTCGAACGCGCTCCTCTTCAGGAGCACCGATGCGGACAAGTTCGCCACGCTTTTCTACGGAGTTCTCGATCGCGACACGCACCGGCTTGCCCACGCGAACGCGGGGCACAACTATCCCCTTTTCCTCAAGCCGGGCAATGATCCGGCGCGCCTCAATCTGGGCGGCCTCGTTCTCGGATGCCTGGAGGAATTCTCGTACACCGAAGGGGTTATTGAATTTTCCGCGGGAGACACGCTTCTCATCTATTCGGACGGCATCACCGAATCGTTCGACGCGAATGACGAGGAGTTCGGCGAGGAAAGGCTTGCCTCGCTCCTCCGGACGGGCGGCGCGGATACGGCCGCGCGGCTCATCGACCGGATCGTGACCGCCGTGCGGGCGCACGCCGGCGCGTTACCGCAAATGGACGACATGACGCTTCTCGTCATCAGAAGAACAGCGCCGTAAGGCGCGCGCGGAAGCTTTCACATACGAGGCAGCCGATGATATCGAAGTGGAAAACGAAACTCTACGACGTTCTCGAAACCCCGGGGGGCGGGCCGGCGGGGAGAATCGTCGACCTATTTCTCGTCGCCCTCATCGTGAGCAACGTCGTTATGGTGACCCTGCACACGGTACACGCTCTGGCCGTCAA
>Ga0265296_1004861_pt1 | contig 11421 bp, 7 predicted proteins | sample MunlanPumphouse1_FD_189073 | JGI IMG/M metagenome (GOLD analysis project Ga0265296, IMG submission 189073) | Groundwater microbial communities from a municipal landfill in Southern Ontario, Canada - Pumphouse #1 | ecosystem: Environmental > Aquatic > Deep subsurface > Groundwater | place: Canada...
TGGGTCTTATTGCCCTGAAAAGTATCGTAAATTTCCAGCACCATAAATCCGGGGTTGCTGCCTTCCGGGGGAACCAGCTTGGTGAGGACCACACCCTGCACTCCCAATTGGTCTCCCAGGGCCTGGATATTGGGGCGCAAAGCGAGCTTCCCTGATATCCCGGATTTATTTAAAGCCTCCCGCACCTGCTCCTCGCTGCTCACCGTGACATCCTTCGTGCGGCGCAGGGCCTCAGCCAGACTGGTGGCCAGGGTGCGGTTCAGCCCCTCCATGCTCTTGGAGGTCTCTTTGACATCCGGGATCACCGCCACCGCCCGGCCCGCCATCGAGGTCTTGTCCCCCCGGCCTTTGGAAACAAACCCTCCCAGGCCCTGCTCTTTCATGATGCGGTCCACTTCCTGGCGCACCAATTCCTGGACCTTATCAGGAGGCACGGACTTACCCGCGGCCTTTTGCTGCTCCTTGCCCAAGGCTTTGGCCAGGCCTTTGATGATATGGTCTTGCAGGCCGACGAATTCCTTGCCCTTCTCCACATAGATATATTCCGGCGCATCCGGATAGGAAAGCCAATAGGGATTCTTGCTGCGGACATAGGGCTTCCCCTCAATCATCACCGTTTCTTGTTGGGCTTCCGCCGGGCCGGTTTCTTCTTCGTCATCCCCTTTGTCTATCCCCACCCATCTCTTCATGGTGCCGCAACCGCCAAGAACGAGCACGGCCGCCAGCAGCGTCACCAGCGGCAGGCGCAAGAAATACCCTAACTTACTTTGCATTATCTATCCCCTGTCCAAAGAAAGTTTTCCGTTTTCCGTTTTCCGCAAAACTTATTTCAAAGATAACGATAATGATCTGATCATCTTCCTAATATCATCAAGCGTAACCAAGAGAGGATTAAGAGCTTCATTAGTTAAGTAATCAATTTCTTTGGCAATTATCAATTGAGTCTCTAATTCGGCCAACGAGCCTAAAGCGATAGACAAAAATTGCTTAAATTCCCTGCTCGAGTTTCTTCCCTGCCCTTCAGCGATGTTGGAAGGAATGGAAACCGCTGCTCTCCTGATTTGGGCTGTTAAACCATAAGTCTCTGAATTTGGAAATCTATTAGTCAACTGATATATTTTTTTGATAAATTCTATAGATAGCTTCCAGACCCGCAGGTCCTGAAAAGCTCTCGATTTTCCCATTTCCCTTGCTGAATCAACCATTGTTTTTACGGAAAACGGAAAACAGAAAACGGAAAACTATGAAAAAAGCCCACAGGGATCATACCCTGTGGGCTTAGGTTAGTCAACCGGTTTCAGTTTTTAGAAGTAGAAGAACCCAGCGAACATCACGCGGTGGTCTTGACCGAAGTCGGTGATCCGGCTGGTGTTCCCGGCGCCAGTGGATGCACCTACGCCAGCATTCCCAGCGGTCCGCTGGAAGAACTCGGTCCGGGCATAGCTGTACTGGAGACCGAATTTCAGGGCCTGGATGGGCCGGTACCACAGAGTGGCGCTGTATTGCTGCCAGAACTTGCTCATGTCGTTGGCGCCGGTGGCCAGGTTTACCCCACCAGCGGTGGCAAAGTCAGACATGCCGGCTGGACCTGTAACCGCGTTCATGAATTTGTTACTGGGGACGCCAAAGGCCTTGCTCATACCCCAGACCGTGTTCAGGAACCATTCATTGGTGAAGTAGTACTGCCCCTGAATGAAGCCGGTGTAACGTTTCTGCAACTCCCGGTCATAGACCGCGGTGTTGACAGTGCCACCGGTGAACCCCTTTAAATGCAGGAAGCTGTTGTCCGCGGCCACGGCTTCACCGAAGGCGCCCAGGCCGGCGCCCACAGCCCACTGTGTGGACAGGGAGGCGGTACCCGCCAGGTTGGCGCTATAGGTGGGGATAACCGGGACGAACATGCTGCCCTGGATGATCCAGTGGTTCAGGTTCTGCTGGTCTTTCTGCCTACCGGTGAAAAGAGCGGAGTAGTGGTCCTGTCCCCAGGTCGAAAGCGTGGCAGATGTACCGCTGCGGAAGCGGGTCCGCTGCCAACCGCCGGATATCTGGGCCGCGAAGCCACGGGGCCGGCCGTAAAAAGCGGCCTTGCCGTAGAGATCCGCTTCGTAGGACAACATCGCCTGCACCTGCGGGGATTCCGAAGACTCACCGGCATTCGGATTGGTGGCGGCGTTCAGGGTGTCCAGCGCGTTGGTGAGGGACGGAGCGCCCACCAACATGGACGCGGTGTACGTCCCCAGGAACTTCTGGGTCAAGCGGATCTGAGGCAGCCGCTGGGTGGGCGAACCGGTGAACTGGTTGCCGGAATCCTGCGCGGTCTCAGGGGTGAAGGAGCTGAAGTAACCCCAGTACTGGCCTAACAACAGTTCCGTCTCCGGCCAATTCAACCGGAACATGGCATGGCGCATCCGGAAGGCAGCGGTGCCGCCGATCGCCGTATCGCCGGCATTGGGAAAGTTGGTATTGCCCTGGCCGTCAAAGTCCACTTCGATGAACCCGGTGGTGGTGGCGCCCCAGAGTTTGGGCCCCTTGATGGTCAGGTTGAACCGGGTGCTGTTGGCGGTGAATTTTAAGCGGCCGTGATGAAAATCTCTGTCGTTGTTGCGGAACACCGGGGTGGTCATGTTCTTGTTCATCTGGGTGGAGTCCCAAGAGGTCTCCATCTTGACGTAACCGCCCAGGGTGAATTCCGCCTGCGCCATGGCGACCATGGGCACGGCCAACACAGCCAAAATTGTCAGAATGAAAATCGCTTTTTTGTTCATTGTTCCCCCCTATTTAGGAAAGTGGTAACCAGTTTCTCCTTTCCGTATTCATGCACAACTATCGGTTATCCCTGTCTTTTCCCCCACCTCCTTCCTGTTTTCGGTTTTACCCAGCGCCATATTAGAATGGGTCCCAACTTTTGTCAATAAAAAAAATGGAAAAAAAGGGGGTCAAAGACCATTTTGGTCTGCGGTTTTCGGTCTCCGGCAAAAAAAGTCAGGATCATGATAGAATTTTGTCCTATCACCCCTCTTCCTCATGCCGTTTCGACTTCTTGGCCGGATAACTTTAAGTAACCTGAAGCAATCCCGCCCACTGCTTAGGAATAATGATAACAACCCAGAACATCCTACATCTTTGATCGGAGACCGAAAACCTAGAAAACGCGGTGGAACGGATCCCAGAGAAAGGCCAGTATGCCGGCCAGGATCATGTTGCCCTCCACCAGGCTCTCCAGGAAGAGGCCCGATTCAATCAATCCCTGGCGGTAAAGGGTAAGGTAAGACAGGGCATAGAGGCCGCAGAGCGCCAGGGCGTAGCCCAGGGAGGGAATCACTTGGGCCCACGTCGCCCAGAGCATCACGGCCATAAAGACCAGGGTGCTTATGGAGAGGAGGTTCAGGGTGCGCTCCTTTCCCAGGGCAATGGCCAGGGTTTCTTTCCCCACCACCCGGTCCCCCTCGATGGCCAGGATCTCGAAGAGACCGGAGCGGATGAAAATCATCCCGGCCACGAAAAAGAAGGGGACGGCCGTGGACCAGGTCAGGTCCCGGTCGGAACAGACCACGGGGATCAGGGCCGCCAGCACGCCCCAGGCCACCGCGGTGAACATGGTCTTGGAGCCGGGGATTTCCTTGAGTTTGGCGATATGGGTCACCGCGGCCACCCGTTCGGGGATGATCTTAAAATTGTAGATAATCCCCAGCCCACTCATGAACAGAATGAAGGCAAAGGCTATCGGGTCCAGATAGAGGCTGAGGCCCAGGGCCAGGATGGCGCTGCTTGCCCCGCTCCATAAAAGAAAGCGCCGGTGCCGGCCATAAAACATGGATTGCACCGGGTCATTGAGTTTGGAAGCCTCATCCGTGAAGTGATTCAGCAGATGCATGGCGTACACGTAAAAAAAGGCCACGAAGAAGTAGGTGAATTCCGGCTCCACCTCCTGGAGCAGCGAAGAGACGTAACTCAGTGAGCCCGCGCCCGTGGCCACGTACAGGTTGGATTTGAGGAAGAAGCGCCAGGCCCGGTAGAGATAGTTGATCCAGGACCCCGGGCGAAAGAGCCAGGCGTGTTTCAGGGTGCTCACCACGTTGCCGATGAGCCAGTGGGGGGTGGAAGCCCCCGCGGTCACGCCCACGGTGTGATAGCGGCTCATCTCCCCGAGATCCAGCTCCTGCTCGGTCTCCACGTGGTAGGTGGGAATCCCGGCGTTCCGGGAGATTTCCACCAGGCGCTGGGTATTGCCGCTGTTGCGGCCCCCCACCACCACCAGGGCCTCCACCTGCTGGGCCAACTCCTGGACCTCCCCCTGGCGGGAGGCGGTGGCGTCGCAGATGGTGTTATAGATGTGGGCCTGGGGGAAGCGGGCCCGGATTTCCTCCACCCGGGCGTTGAACAGGGAGCCGCTTTGGGTGGTCTGGGCCACGACGATCAGGTCCTTAAGGTCCGGCAGGGCCGCCACCTCCTGGGAGGTGGCCACCACGTAGCCCCGCCCCTGGGTATGGCCTAAAAGCCCCCTCACCTCCGGGTGATCCACGTCCCCGATGATGAGGGTGGCGGAGCCCTGGCGGGCCCAGCGCCGGATTATGGCCTGGACCCGGGAAACCCGGGGGCAGGTGGCGTCAATGATGCGGTTGCCCGCGTCCTCCAGTTCCAGGCGCTCCTGGGGCGGGATGCCGTGGGCCCGGATCACCACCAGCCCCTCGGGGATCATCTCTCCGGGATTAAGGATGGCGATGCCCCGTTCCCTCAACAGTTCCAGCACCTGGGGATTGTGAATCAGGGGGCCGTAAGTGAAAATCTTGCCCGGGTTCTGGTTGATGGCCTTCAAGACCAGTTCCAGGGCCCGCTTGACCCCCATGCAGAAACCCGCGGTGCGGGCCAGGATCACCTTCATGAAGGATACCTTCCTCTCCGGGCCGCAACTGCTGCCGGCCGGTGTTCAGCTTCCGGCATGTTCTTTCACCAGCTGCAACATTTTGTGAGCGCCGTCATTGGCAGGATTAATCTTCAAGGCCTGCTGGAACATGGCCATGGCTTCCTGATGCCTCCCCTGGAGGGAGTAGGCAATCCCCAGATTGACATAAGCTTCGGAAAAAACAGGCCGCAGTTGAATGGCTTTTTTTATGGCGGTGACGGCTTCATCCAGATGGCCTTGACGGCCGTGATAGATGCCCAGGCTGTTATAGGCCTCGGGATAATCAGGTTTTAGCTGAATGGCCTGTTGGAACATGGCAATGGCTTCGGGGGTCATCCCCTTATGGGCATAGGCGTTTCCCAGGTTATTATAGGCTTCCGCAGATCCGGGCCGGTGCCGGATGGTCTTGGCAAACATGGCCACGGCCTCCTCCAGCCTCCCCTGTTCTCCATATTGATCGATTAAAAAACAGTGGGCCTGATGGTTATTCTCCGTTACTTGCGCGGCATGTTCAAAGACCGAGAGGGTGTTGCGCCAGTAACCTGCCTGCACCCAGGTCAAGGCCATGAGGAGGGAGAGCAGCAATCCTGCGGCCACCGCCAGGGCCGCCCGCTGCCGGCGCCAGGCCGCGGTGAGATCCGCCAGGCCCCAGGCCAGGATCATGAAAATACCGATCAGGGGGAGGTAGGTGTAACGGTCGGCCAGGGCCTGTTCTCCCACCTGCACCAGGCCGATGACCGGCACCAGCATGACCAGGTACCAGAACCAGCCCACCGGCAGGTAGGGATGGGCCCGGGCTTTTTTGATGACCAGCCAGGTGATCCCCGCCAGGAGCAGACCCGCGGCCCCGGCCTGCCACAGGGGCAGGTTATTCCCCGGGTGGGGATAAAATACCGCCAGGTTCAGGGGCCAAAGCATCTTTCCCAGGTAGCTGACATAAGCCACCAAGGCGTTGCCGGCCCGGGTGAGGATGGTCAGCTCCTGCATCGAGGCCATTGACTTCTTCTGGGCCACCAGGGTGAGGAGGCAAGATACCCCGGTTAGGCCCAGGAGGGGAGCCTTCTCCCAGATCAGGGGCAGGACCTGCGTCTTGGACAATAGCGGGGGAAGCGGCGCGGCGCGGCGGCGTTTCGAGCCAGCCACCGGGGCCGGCTGCAGGCGGCCCAAGGGCCAGTAGTCCAGGAGTAAGAGCACCAGCGGCAGGGTCACCAGCATGGGTTTGGCCATGAGTCCCAGGGCAAAGGAGAAGATGATGCCTAGATACCTGCCCAGGCTGGGCGCGGCCACATACCGGACATAGGCCCAGATGGTGGTCAGGAAGAAGAAGGCGCTCAGGACGTCTTTCCGTTCCGACACCCAGGCCACGGACTCCACGTGCAGGGGATGGAGGGCAAAGAGTGCGGCTACCAGGGCGCTGGGCCAGAGAGCGGCGGTAAGTCGGGCGAGGAGGAGGAATAACAACACGGAATTGGCCACGTGCAGGAGCACATTGGTGAGGTGGTGCCCTCCCGCCTGCGAGCCGTAGACCTGGTAATCCAGCATATGGGATAGCCAGGTCAGGGGATGCCAGTTATCCGCATGGGTGGCGGTGAAGGCCATGGCCGCTCCTGCAGGCTTAAGTCCCTGGAGAACCATGAAATTCTCGGTTATATAGCTAGGGTCATCATAAGCCAGGAATTCATGGCCCTGCACCTGCCAGTAAACGGCCAGGGTGGCGATTATCAGGAACAGGCAGATTGCCGGTTTTGCATAACGGACAGGCATAAGGGCATGGAGGCGTGAGGGCCAGGAAATTTTCTTTCATGATACTAGATATCCTCTGAAATTCATACCCCTTGGGGGATTTTCGAGGACGCGGGGCAGGGTGCGCCAGCAGGCTGTTGAGAAACTGTCATGGCTGGTACACAGAGGCATCCTAAAATATCAAGGTAGCCTCAAGTCCCCCTTTGAAAAAGGGGGATTTCAGTGGCTTATAAAATACCCCCTGCCCCCGGGGGGGGAGAGGGAAAGAATTGAAATATCCATAAGATACCAACTTATGGGTAATGGACAGCCCCTCAAGGGGGAGGGCATTAAAGCATCTATTTAGGCAAAGCAAGGCTGGGACATAATACTAGGGCGGGGGAAATGTTCCATATAAGGAAAATCTAGAAAATCTAGGGGGACCCGGTTCCCGGGGGACGCAGGGAGGCCCAGGATGGGGCATGATCCGGCTGGTTGGCGATTAAACACCGCTCCTTCAAGGTTTCCCGGAAGCGCTGGGCCACAATCTTGCGGCCCGCGTCCAGGAGATGGATGCCGTCGGGCTGATAAACGGGCTCAGTCCTGGCGCACAAGATATTCTGAAAATTTATAAAATAGGGTTTATCTTTGAGCCGGTTAACCAGGGCCTGGTAAGTAGTCACAAAGTTATGGCGCAGGGCCGATTTCTTGCTCAGGATCACGTCCTCGTGATTCTTGACGTTTGCGGCCACGGGTTCGGTTTCGGCCCACCAGCAAGGCTGCCAGATGAGCAGGAACTTCGCCCCGAAACTGGCCGCGATCTTGTTGACGTAATCATACCTCTGTTCAGACAGGTCCACAAATTGACGCAGTTCCGGCAACTCCGGGTCCAGGCGCAAGACGCCCTGCCGGATTTTGTCAAACAGCTCATGGGTGAAAGATGACCACATCGCGGCATTCAGGGGCTTCAGCAACCCGAAAAAGCTGCGGTGGTAGTCCTCGATCATACCCCGCACCCGCTCATAGCCATGGTGGGCGTTAGGGGTGCGTTGCTGGGCAAAATAAGCGGAGTCGTTGGCGCCGTCAAAAAAGACAATCAGGGCCGGGGCGGGTTTCTCAATGAGAAGCTTTTGCAGGTACTTGATTTCCATCAGGGAGTTGAAGCCGTCTTCCCCGAGGTTGACCATGGACGCGGGGTGTTGCGGTTCCTCCCGGTTCCAGATACCGGCCAGGAAGCTGGGGATGGTGCGGTCGTCGTAGTCGGTGGCCCCCCGCATGGTGGAGCCCCCGAACAGCCAAACGGTCAAGGCCTCCTTACCGGGGGAGGGATTATTAAAGGTTGGCCGCACCCCTTCCAGAAACAAGGCGAAAGGGTCGTAGTTCACCTGCTCCCCGTCCCGGAGTTGGCCATAGATCCAATAGTTGCTCAGGGAGATGGCCAGGAAGCTGGCTATCTCCAACATGATGATGCCGGCGACGAGCCACTTGAGAAAGATGCCCAGCCCGTGGAAGACCCTCTTCAATTGCTGCTCCTGAGTTCGTTGTTAATCATAGATAATAGGCATTAATTCACCTGGAAACAAGGGGGAATCCTCCGGGCGGCGGCGCCCCAGGAAATCCGGGACGGCTCGACCCCTGAGCCCCGGTTTGACTGAGGTCCCTGCCTGTGTTAATTTAGCATAATCTTGAATTACTAGCCCCGGGACCTTGGAAAAATACCGGACATGTCGAGGCGCGGCCCGGTGAAAGTCCTCTTTTCCCCTCCCCTGGCGGGCTGAGCATGACCCACAAGCCGAAAAAGCCGTTGGCTTAAGATAGTCTTTAGTGGCACAGGCTTTCCAGCCCGGGGCGGTTTTCCGGCACAGACGGGAAAGGCCGTGCCCTTGATGGCAACTTTTTAAGATAATCCTGAAGCGCGACACTGGCTTCTGAGGGCCTTGCAAGTTGAAATTTCTGCTCCTATTGGGCGGCACCATCCTGCTCCGGCCCTATGTCTTCATCTTTTTAGGCGCTTACCTGCTGCTGGCCACCTGGCGCCTGGGCGCGGGCCGGGCCGCGGCCTTTCTGGTCCTGGGCTATCTCATCTCCTGGCTCGCGGAACTCGGGTCCATTAATTACGGCTTCCCCTTCGGCGAGTATATCTATATCCCCGCCACCCTGGACCGGGAACTCTGGGTAGCCGGGGTCCCCTTCATGGACTCCCTGTCTTACGTCTTCCTGGCTTACGCCTCCTATACCCTGGCCCTCCTGGCCCTGGGGCGGGGGCGTTGGCAAGGATGGGCCTTTTACCTGCAAGAAGACCGGAAGTTTCTCGCTTCCTGGGGAGTTTTATTTTTAGGCGCGGTGTTGATGGTCGCCCTGGACGTGGTCATCGACCCCCTGGCCCTCCGGGGCTACCGCTGGTTCCTGGGGCAGATTTACGGCTACCCGGAGCCGGGCCTCTATTTCGGCATCACCCTGGCCAATTTCGGGGGCTGGTTCCTGGTGGCCCTGGTGATGATCCGCGTGCTGCAGCTTCTGGCCACCCGGGTCCCGGACCGGGGCTGGTCCTGGGGCCACCGGGATTTCCACTGCCTGGCCCTGTTGGGCCCCGGCCTTTACCTGGGTATTTTGGGATTCAACCTCTTCATGACCTTCTGGATCGGGGAAACCCGGCTGGGCTGGGTGGGAATTTTAATTTATGCGCCATTTTTAACGTGGTTGGGGTGGAAAGTCTACTTCGGGAAGGATGGCTGAGGGGTTAATCGTTTTTCGTTTTAGGTTTTTCGTTCTTCGCTTTCCATGACAACCCAAAAGAATGCTTCTCCATAATTTTCATGGCTCAAACCTCACGATTGTCCCAGTACGAAAAACCCAAAACGATCAAATTAACGGCAAAATCACCTGCAGGGCCGCGGCCAGCCGCCGGGCCGCCAGCCTGCCCCGCCGCCAGAGGTGCAGCAGGTCTTTGAGCCGCCGGGGGTCCCGGGCCAGCCAGGCCAGGGCCTGCTTTGGCCCCGGGCCCGGCCCCGGGCCCCAGTCCCCTCGCAAAAACTCCGGAATCTCCTCGCCCCCGGCATCGGTAATCACCCGGAGGGCCAGAAAAGGAATGGCGGCCGCCGCGGCCGCCGCCGCCAAGACCCCGGTCTCCAGGTCCAGCACCGGCCGGGTCAAATGCCGTAAAGGCCCTCCCTGGCGGCCCTTATGAATAATGCCGGGGGTGCTGACGAAACTGCCGGTGCAGGCGGGCAATCCTGCGGTTTTAAGCCGCGCCGCCAGCTCCTTGAGGGGCCGGGGCGGGGCCGGGGCCTCAATTTCCGCCAGTCTGCCGGTGGCCGGATCGTAATGGCAAAAGGCAGCGCCCAAGACCAGATCGCCGGGGGCCAACCCGGGGAGCAAAGCCCCGCCGAATCCCAGGGAGACAAGAATCTCCGGGCGGCAGAAACCCAGCACCCGGCCCGCGGCCCGGACCGCGGCCTCCTCCCCCATACCGGTCAAGGCCAGGGCCCCCCTCCCCTCCCCCAGCTCGAACTCCCAGGCCGGCAGGCCCGTTCCCGCCAGACGCCGGGCCCGGCTTTGCCGCAAAAAAGGCCGCACCTCCAGGGGAAGCGCGGCCAAAATAACTAAACGGCAACAGGGGCCCCGGGCATTGCCGGGGCCTTCCTCCGTAATTCCGGGCATCAGGGCTTGGGCGCGGGCAGACTGGTTCTGCCGGGGTACTCGGGAGAAACCAGATCCGCGTCGGCCATGTTCACAGTGCCCACCTGGCGGGGACGCCGCCAGCGCCGCCCCTGCACCAGCATATTGCCGTCCTTGTACAGCACCGTGCGGTCATCCAGGATGATCAGCCCGAATTTGTCGGAAATCTGGGTATAGTATTGATATTTCATGTTCCTCTGATTGAGGCGGTATTTGAAGAACAGGAAAAACAGGAGGTAAGTGACCGCGATGACCCCTAATCCGGCCAGGACATAACTCAGAAAGAGGAAGGTATTATACCCCAGGGCACCGAGCCAGGCCATGATGTGGTTCATGTTGTACAGGGCGAAGACGGTCACCAGCAGGAGAAAGAGGATGCCCAGATAAGGCAGGCGGCGGATCTGCCGCACCAGACCCTCCAACTGATTGCCGCTCTCCGCGTCCTCGCCGGAGTCGGAGGACACATCCCCCAGAAAATAGTTGAACCCGGTGACAATGATACCCATCAGGAAGGTGCAGACAATGGGGAAAGCGAAGGCCACAAAGGCGTATTCCCGCCAGGGGAAAGGGGTGTAGACGCGGTGGTACTTATCGTCCGTGGCCCAGAGGACCACGACGATAAAGATCACAATCTCCAAGATGCCGATCAGCTTGAGATAATCGAAGAAAAGTTTCTTGCGATCAGTCTTTTTGAAATAATCTGCGACTTTGGGCATAACCGTCCCCTCGACGCGCTGCGACTTTGTTATCAAATTATCAACTAAACCGTTCCCGGTCAACCCCTTTGCGCAAAATTCGCCCAGGGATACGGCTTACCGGTCTTCACCGGGAGAGAATTTCCTTACTTCCCCCGCCATCTCTTTTAACAATTTCGGCATTAAACAGCCTGAGCATAAAAAGGGAAGATAAGAGTCCGGAAGAATTGCCAAACGCGAGGGGGTATGCGGGTAAATTTCGTCATGTTCCCTGGCCCCTCTCTTCTTGGCCGCAAAGAGGGGGCCATTATCATCGACCTAAAGACTAACGGCGTCCGCGGCCGCCGCCGCCTCCTCCGCCTCCGTACCCGCCGCCGCCCCCCCGGGAGCCGCCGCCGCCACCACCGAACGAGGACTTCTGTT